>Ga0213877_10000065_pt1 | contig 12609 bp, 12 predicted proteins | sample VelepicoBEBS_R01_FD_160112 | JGI IMG/M metagenome (GOLD analysis project Ga0213877, IMG submission 160112) | Vellozia epidendroides bulk soil microbial communities from rupestrian grasslands, the National Park of Serra do Cipo, Brazil - BS_R01 | ecosystem: Environmental > Terrestrial > Soil >...
GCCTACGTGATGAACCAGTCGGGACAGACCATCACGATTGGCAATTGGATCGCCGGCGCCGGCGCCGCATTCGCGTTCCTGTCTCCCATCCTCGGCTGGCTCGGCACCGCAGTGACCGGCTCCGATACCTCCGCCAACGCTCTTTTCGCTACCCTGCAGCAGGCGACCGCCGCCAAAGCAGGCATCAATCCGGCCTTGGTGGTGGCGGCGAACACCTCCGGCGGCGTTGTGGGCAAGATGATCAGCCCACAGAACCTTACAATCGCAGCGACCGCGGTAGGCATCCTCGGCCGCGAGTCCGACTTATTCCGGTTCGCCATCAAGTGGAGTGTGGGTCTGCTGATTGTGATGTGCCTGCTCGTCGGACTGCAGTCCACGCCGGTCCTCAGCTGGATGCTCCCGGCGGGTCACCCTTGAATCTTGTCCTGGCGTACCAGGTCCGGATCGTCCAACGAAACAAGAATCTTCCCAGTCTGAAGCGCCTTGGCAGCGCTCTGGAATGGCTTTTGGAGATGAGGTTCTGTCTGCGGACGAGGGATGTGGCCTACAGACACCCAGCCGGTGCCGCGATGCAGTAAAGGAGCATACGCGTCTCGCGTGTAAGCCTTCCGAAGTAGAGGCCTGGCTATAATAGCACGAGCGGGAAGGAAGCCAAGTTCATTCCGCCGATGTACCACCGATGCTCGGGCCGAGCTCAACTGGTCGAACCTACACGCGGGACGCGTATGCTCCCGTGCACCGAGACGCTCATGCCGAGGTGGAAAAATTAACGGCTGGCTCCTATCGCAGCCACGAAATCCCAACGAAAGGTGATCCGCATAAGTCTTGAGCAACGGCACCGGTGAACTATTTTGATCGCGCTGAGACGATTTTCGATCGTGAAACTATTTACTGATTCACTCCCAATCGTAAGCGCACTGACCACCTTGATCTCGAGTGCAACGGCAGCTCCGCCTTTTGTTAGTAGTTTTTATCCGAATGCGGAGACTGCCATTCAACCGGAATCGATCACTTCGGGCTACCCGATTCCGCCGCCTTATACTCTGACGCGCTATGATGAAGATTACAGTTACCTGGCCAACCCAGCGAATCGAACTGATCCGCTCGACGCTACTGGCTGCAGCGTTTGATGCCATACAGCGATTGGCATTTCGGGCCGTTCTTTCGAGTGTTCGTACAACTCAAATCATCCGAGGAAGAAGGACGAGAGCCCGGACCGCGTCCGACCGATCGAAAACGGCTCGACTTTAATCAAGCGTTTGTTGATTTCAGCTACCCTCGAACAGTCCTGCCGGCCAATCAGACGTATGTTACGCTAAGACTGGGTAGACAAGAGATTGATTTTGGGGACGAACGTCTCCTGGCTGTTCGAGAAGGTCCGAATGTACGTCAAAGTTTCGATGGCGCTCGCCTGATTCTTAACTCGTCCAATGGTCGGGTAGACGTTTTTGGGCTACGCCTCGATCCGGACGAGACAGGTTACTTTGACAATAATCCGCGTTTGAGTCATGAGACGGTGTGGGGCATCTATTCAACTTTCCCACTGACGACAAAATCCACCGCTGCCACTCTTAATAATATCCATTTGGATCTGTTTTATATCGGGTTCCCTGGGCACCAAGAATTGCTGGTAGTTTGCAGGTCTCCAGTGGTGGCTCGAGCCTGCACGGGTCAAAGTTAGAGACCTTTAACCCCATGTTTCCCCGCCGGTTACTATTACGGTGGCCCCCTGAACGAACAGATCGGTCCGAAAAACGCGATCCTTCCTCAGGCTGAGCTCGACTTACATCCTACCGCAACATTAGGTATCACCCTGAGATCTCTATTTCTTTGGCGGGTGGATTCCGCTGACGGGTTATACGACACGCCGGGATTTTTAATCCTTCCGGGGTCGGTCAATAGTCACCGTTATGTTGGAGCATCACCGCAGCTGTTGATTACCCAGCAATTCGGTAGACACCTGAGCGTCTCTTTCAACTACTATTATTTCTTTCGAGGAGGACTTCTGACGAGCGAACTGGAAACCAAGGATGTGGATTATTTTTCTGTCTGGATGAGTTACACGTTTTAAACCCGAAGAATCGCCGGCTATAAGGCGCGGAGGAAGGCCACCAAGTCTTCCTTTTCCTGGGGTGTTAGTTTTATACCGAGGATCAGGTTGAAGAATTCGACCGTGTCATCCAAAGTCAAAAGACGCTCGTCATGCATGTAAGGCGGGTTGTCCTTAACGCCGCGCAATGCAAAGGTTTTGATCGGTCCGTCCCCGACCGCCATCATGTTGTTGATCATCACAGGCTTGAAAAAGCGCTCGGTGTGGAGGTCGTGCATCAGATTGTCGGTGTAGAAGGGTGGCTGGTGACAGCTGGCGCATTGACCCTTGGCGAAAAAGACCTCTTGACCCCGTATTTCGGCTTGGGTCGCCTTGGCGGGATCGAGCTTACCAAAGACGTCAAGCTTGGGCGCCGGCGGAAAATCCAGCATCTCCTGGAAATCGGCCATGAAGTCGACCTGGCTGCCGCGCTCCAGCGGGTTCACCCCCTTCTTCGTCGCTATTACAATGTCGCCATCGAAATAGGCCGTACGCTGCTCGAATTCGGTGAAGTCTTCGACCGTCTTCAAGGCTCGTTGCGACCCGAAGAGCCGCTGGACGTTCACGCCGCGCAGCGAAATCGTTTTGATGCGGTGGCGGAACTGTTGCGGACGCGTATCCGGAGCGAGGTGCGTCGCACCGTTCTGATGGCCGTTTGAATGGCAGTCGAAGCAGGCCGCCCCTTGGCTGGGCAGCTCCACGCGGCGATCCTCGGTCGCGTTGAACTGTTGTTGCGGGAAGGGCGTCAATAACAACCGCAATCCTTCCAACTGTCTCGGCGTCAGCAGGCCATTGAACAGCTGATAATAATTGGTCAGGGTGATCAACTTTCCCTGCGAGACATCGCCGAGATCGGGACGCGGGGTGAGATAAATCGCTGGAGGAAACTCTGCGAGAAAGTAGTCGGGCAAATCGAAATCGATGTCGAACCGTTTCAGGTCCCGCCCGTCCTGCTGCTTGATCGCGTCGATCACGAAATGCGGAAACACAAATCCCCCCTCCTGGTGCTTGGGGTGCGGCAAAGGATAAAATCCCTTCGGGTAGAGATCTTGATCGCGGATCTGGTCCGGACTCATTGCCGCCAGCTTCTCCCAGGTCAGGCCAGCGGGCAATTTGATACGGACGCCCTCTTGGATCGGTTTTCCGCGGTCCATCGTGACACCCTGCGCGGGACGGTCGCTCAAGTCGTAGCGCTCATTGAGCAGATCGCTGTGTTCCTGTTCGACGCTCGGCTTGGCGGCCGACAAGCGCGCCATCAGCGAGGCGAACGACTCCGTGATGTCTACTTTCATGTAGCTAGTCTGCCCGCGTTCTTCATAGGCCAAAGCCAGGACCGCAAGCAAGCCGGGAACCGCCACTGCCACCCAAACCCTTTTGCTCATTTTTCTCAGGCGCATGGGGGAACTCCTCCTTTTTGCTTTTCGCTGTTCCGTTGGGCTGCATCTTCGGTTTGGACTAGGAAAACCGTTAGCCCCACGTGTCACTCCTTAACCTTACGGCTCACTCGCGTCAACTGCTTTCTGTCCAGTACCGATGCGTCACGATTGTGCAGATGCTTATCTCATGGAGATAGCCCGTCACATAGACCTCCGCACTAATCAGACGTTAGCAATCAGACGTAATCTGAGAGACACAGAGCAGACATATCTGCGGGAGCAGGAGAATCCGCTACGTCCACGCCACCCTTTCTCGTTAGTCCTAAGAACTGAAAAAACGGCCGCCTGATCGAGTAGTCGCAACGACTATTGCAAATCAAAGACGTGGTTGTCCTCTACTGACACGCGGGCCAACTCCATGCCCAATTCTTGCTGCTTGGCAGCATAGGGCGTAAAGGAGTCCATTCACTACTGCGAATCGACGTCCTCAGGGAATGGAAGTTAACTGGTGGCTCTATAACAGCACCTTGCCATTTTTCTAGGCGAGCGGTTCTGCCATTGTCCGCATCTGGATCTCAATGATTCGTGAGCCCGGCGATTGTGTGCAGGCTAGAAGAACCGCGTTTGCCACGTCTTCCGGTTCAAGCATTTCTGATTTTGAAACGCCCTCTTCCGTTCGTCCCCTGCCGATCGCGAACTCGGTCTTAACTCCTCCGGGACAGATCACGCCGACTTTGATTCCATGGGACCGGAGCTCCTTATCGAGGGCCTGTGCGAATCCGACCTGAGCAAATTTGGTCGCACAGTAAACGGCTTCTCCGGCAAAACCGTAAATGCCGGCCATCGAGGAAAGCATCAGGATCGTGCCCCGCCTTTGCTGGAGCATGACTGGAACAGTGTGCCGGGTGAACAGAAAGGTTGAACGCACGTTCGTATCCATGAGCTGATCATACTCCTCGGCGCTTGTCTCGATCAGGTTTTTGTAGTTTCCGGCTCCGGCGTTGTTGATCAGAATATCGACTTGCCCAAACGCTTTGGTCGCAGCTTCCACCGTTTTCATCGCCGTGCTTTCCTGTCGGGCATCGCCTGGAACTGTGACGGCGTGGATGCCGAGTTTCTCAGCCTCCTGTTTAAGCGCCTCGAGTCGGTCTTCGCGTCGCGCCGTAAGGACGAGGTGTGCACCTTCCGTAGCGAGCGCACGCGCGCAGGCGTATCCGATGCCAGCGCTCGCGCCAGTGATCAGGGCAACTTTTCCAATAAGTTTCTTTGTCATTTTTCTCCTTAGGTTAGAGCTTCGCCGGGGCCGGCAAGGCGTTGTGCCACTTTCACCACGGCAATGAAATCCTCGTCAATTTCGCCACCGGCGCCAAGCGCTGCAAACTGCGTTCGCATGAAAGCGGCTAGCGGCGCGGCGACGTCCGTGGCGTTCGCCGCACCGAGGATCAGGTCCAGGTCTTTCGCCATTTGGCGCCCACTGAAGGTGGGGGTATAGTCCGCCGCTTTCAGAAAACCGACCTTGCCGACAAACATCGGCGACCCGAGGGCAGACGCTGCGATCAGGTCCAATAAATCCGCGATAGCCACGTTGCCGCGACGCGCCAGCGCCAGCGCCTCACCAAGCATCCCGGCAGAGACCGCCAGCAGCAGGTTTACCGCCAGCTTCGCGTAACGCGCCTGCTCGCCTTCGCCGAGCCAGAACTGCGCCTGGGAGTAACTGGCCATCAGCGGCCTGATAACTTCAAAGACTTCCTTCGGACCGCTGACCATGGCCGTTAATTTACCGGCTTCAGCCGCAATCGGATTGCCCGATACCGGGGCGCGTAAATAAGCGATGCCGTGCGCTGCAAGCTCCTTGCCAATCTCGGCGGAGATGGCAGGCGAGACCGTGCTTGTCTCTACCAGCACTGCCCCGCGACGCAGCACGGGAATAAGTTCATCAGCCACCTGGCGCAACGCGACATCATCGGGCAACGAGATGAAAACGATGTCTCGCCCCGCCATTTCCTGCAAAGTCACGCAGACTACGTTGCGCGCTCGTATCGCATCAATCCGGTCGGGGCTACGCACATACGCGCGCACGCCGGTACCTGAAGCTGCGACACGTGCAGCCATCGGTAGACCTAGCTTACCGGTTCCGATCCAACCTACATTCATCATATAATCAATCGAAATATCTCGACTATATTTTGCGCGCACCACAAAAGCTATCGCTCGAAAGAGGCATTTTTGAGCGAGCAACGGATTATCTGCTTCCGACTTGCTTCAGCTGGCTTGACCAGGTACGAGCGAAGCCAACGGCTCTCGTGGAGAGGATTGTTTGCGAGAGGCCTGACATCGCTCGAGGGCGTGCCAGGAAATGCAGATCGGCCCTTCACAACTTGGCACGCGGCGCCGCGACGCTTCCATCCCTGGTGGAAGCACCTGGTTGAAAACCCGCAACTCTCTTGCGAAATCGGGCGAGTCCTCCGCCTGAATACTGTTCTTCAACAGAAGGTAGATCCGCAAAGCGTCTCGGAGCTTAATGATCCCGCGCTGGAAGGCGTTCTGTGTTTGCGCCGCCGTTTGGGTCGCTAATCCGGCTTGTTTGCCGATCTTGCCCAGGAATGGTTGAAAGTCATTGTACGAATAGCAGAGAGGTTTCCCGTCGGTTGCCTGCCGGCCAAAGAGACCGAGAATATCTGGATTGGTCACTTCAAAGACCTTGGCAGCATCCGCACGCCGCGGCATCATCATCACATCAAGCAACCATTGACTTGCGGGCTGCACTTTGCCGTCAACGGTGCAGGTTCCGTGGTGATTCATCACGGAAAGCGACATGCGGGCCAATGTATCCATTGGCATTACCCGGCCGCCGACCAGGACTGGAAGTTGACCAAAGCCGTCGATATCTAACCCGGGCGCGTGTTTGTGCGGCGTCATCTTCGAGATCACCCAGATCACAAGCGCCAGACTAATGAGCCAAGGAATAGACTTTTTCACGAAATGCTGCCGCGTCTTACGAACCTGGTCAGATGCATCCCAAATTGAAGAACCACGCCAAAAGCGATGAGCACACAAGAAACATAAGGTATCAGCCAACTGGGATTTTGCACCACTTGGAGAATGGTCGCCGTATCGTTGTTATCAAAGCCGGATTGGTAGAAGGTGATGCCCTGGTAACGCAACGGGTGATTCATATAAATCAGCGTTTCCCGGTCTTCATGACGGGAAGGATCCAGCAGTCGAATTCGGCTTGAGAAGTTCTTGGCGATATCAGTTCCGGGATAACGATCGTGGCTAAATTGAACGAGCTGAATCGCAAAAGGTTTATACAAGCGCTTTGGTCGCAGCGCAATTTGATAGTCTTTTCCGCTAGTCCGAAAACCTACCGACCGGGGAAACCCGGCTGCGAGATTCCAGGAGCCAACGGGTGTTCCGCCTTGCAAGACCGTTACAGCAGCAGTTGGCATATTGCGTTGGTTCTCTTTGTAGGTCGGCTCTAGCTGGACCGACACAGCCATCGGGCCGATCCGTAGTTGTCGATAATTCGAGGACGGCAGTTGATCCGCGCGCACCAGAGCGGAGTTCGGAAAATACTCGTTGATTGCGACCTCCAGAGAATCCAGAGGCAGACTAATCCTATGGCCTTTGTACAATTCTGAAACCGGAACTGAGATTACCTGATCCGAGTCGCGAGCGCTTGTATCAATGACAGCGAGTTCATCCTGATAATAGCTCACTGAATAGTTTTTTGTGTCTCCTTGATCCAGCCGCAGCTGACTTTCCACTTGGAACAGACCTGTGAACAATTGGCCGAGCAGCAATAGGATGACTCCCGAGTGAAGGACGAGGATGCCCGCTTTTTTCCACCTGAATTTGAATCGAGCCAGGTGTGCCGCGATCAAATTCACTAGAAGGAGCCCGCCAACCAGATAGCCGCTGGGAAACCACGGAATCTTCGGGGTGGTTCCAGGCGGCGTAAAATAGAGAAAGAAGCTCTTGAAGTATCGGTTTTCCGCCTCATAGATGCCAATATTCACCTGATCCAGGGTACCGAGGAAGACCAGAACCATCGCACATCCTAAGCAGAACACAGTTAGCTTGAGCGACGTGAGAGGTCTTACCCAGCGAACAATGTTATTGGTCATTGGTTGATCTCGGCGTGTTCGTAGGGACGCGCTCCTGCGCATCCGGGCCGGCACGTTCCTCGTGATGTGGACGTGTCACCCCAGACGCACGGAGCACGTCTCCAGCGGGCCCTATCCAGCGTTAGCGTAACGGCGACTAAGCCGGCCGTTTGCGACATGTGATTACGGGTGACCGGACGCTTTGCGGTGAACCCTGGGAGGTGGCGGAGCCGCCCCCGCGCTAGATTCTGGGTCGCTGAACTCCACAGGAGGGGTAAAATACCCGTCCGATAAGGTTTGCAGGAAAAGAACGATCTGATTCTCCTCGGTGTCCGTCAAGCCCAGATGGCCAATGGTCTCATCGAGGTTTTGATTAACTTCCGGAAAAGGCCAGTAGGTGATCCCTTCCCCCGGTTCGCCCGCCGGTTTATGCACGCCCCCGTTCAGAGTATCGCGCGTGTTGTAGAAGTGGACAAGGGCCTTCAAACTCTTGAAGTAGCCATTATGCGTGTATGCCTTCACGAAGTCGGAGCGCGGCCGTAGGTCTACATTGCGACAGGTTGGAACCTGAACTTTGCCATTAAAATTGGGAGCGAGTATTGCCCAGGCCGGATTTGGGTTCCTCCCGGTACCTATATTGTTATCTGACTCACCAAGCGTCACGGCGAGGCTGACGTTGACCAGGAAACCGCCCACTCCCAGATCAAGATAACTAATGCCCATGGCGTTTGCGACGTACCCGAACTGGTCCGGCTTATTCTCGTACAAAAAACGGAAGAGCGTAATTCTGCGGTGTCCCGATGTTGGACGAGGTAAAGTCGGTAAACAAAGACGCTACGTCTGCCGCGTTTGCTGGTGTAATCATGCCCGTGCTAATATTTTTCGGTTCCGTCCAAATGGCACGTATTGCAATGACCTTTGCCGCGGAAGAGATTCCAACCGGCCAGTTCGTCCGCAGTAAGCACCGATAAAGTGGGGTTAGCGAGGGCGAAATCAAATTTCGAACTGAAACTACTAACCTCCGGCCCAGCCTCGTACGCGGCCATCGACTGTGAGGCATGATCATAGTCGTAAATTACCAGGTTTTGGTCTGCTTTACTGAGCATGGACAGAACCGGGTTCGGATTATTCGCAGGACCCGGACCGGGTGTGGCCGCTAATTCTGCGATGTTGCCTGGCCAATGAATAGAACTCAGCGAGCCCTGACCCCAAACCGCCTCAAAATATGGCGCTTCTTGACTCTGTGAGATTTTGTACACGTAGGTAGCAATATCATAATTTCCCATCTCCACCGGAATAACTGGCGGTCCTTGCGCCTGCTCGGCAGCAGGATTACCCAAGCGGATTCCTCCGGCTCGCATATCCCAGAAGTTGCCACCATAGAAATCATTCTGGGTGTTGTTGTAATGAAGAACGGGAGAAAAAGGTGCGTAAGCGTAAGTTTGGGGTCTTCGATTACCTATTCGCTCGTTCGGCGATTTGGTACCGTTGGAGTTGGTGATCGGAACTGATCCTGGGTCAGCCGAAGTGGTTGCATTGAAGAAGCTCGAGCCTCCGGTGAAGCCCGCATAGGATATGTGACAAGTCGCGCAAGCTAAGTTCTTGTTAACCGAGAGACTTTGGTCGTAAATGAGCGCCTTGCCAAGTGCTTGGGTTACCTGAGCAGGGCCAAACCCAGGAGCGCCGGATGTCGCGACGGCCAACTGGTTCAGTGCTTGCTTGTATTCCGCCTGAATGGCTGGGAGGAGGAGAAATTCGATGTCGGTATCCTCATGCGCTCCACCGGGCAGATACTGTGCCATATTAAGGACTGGGACTGGTACGGCTACACCGCCTGGCTGGACCCCGGGCGGTGGCGAAGCCGTGGGGTTCGGAGTCGGGGTGGGGAAAGAGAATGGGATCGGGGTGGGACTTTGGGCGAAAGCGGTTGAACAGGCGATAGATACGGCAGGGTCGCCCCGCAAATAATAGGTAGCCTGATGGGCTTGATGCAACACACGGCGTTGAGTCCTTCTACTTTGTGATTAGCGAATTGGTGGAGTGGTTAACAGTAGAGATAAGCAATGGGAAAGCTATCTTGAGGCGATAGCGTCCTCTGCCAAACTCGGCTCTGGGAGGCTAGGCTCCCGAGATTCGACAAAAGTCGAAAACGCTTTGAGACGATTGATCAGCGCCTGACTGGCCGCTTCCGGCCCAAAAAAAAACTGCCGGGGCACCCTGTCGCTGTAGGGGTTTTCCATCGAATCGCCTTGCAGCGTCGAATAATACACGGTCTTGCCACATCGGCAATAGTGGGCCCTGATAATGCAATCAGGACCCACTGCTACTAGAAAGCCCGTGGGATCATAGTTTGAATTGCTCGAGCGTTCCAGCGAATGCAAGGCTGTCACCATTAGACTCTTGCGAACCCGAGAGGGCTGGTTAAAGCAGATTAACAGGAGGTTGTGAAATGAATGATGCAGAGCGGGAAATGGAAGTGGTTAACCGCCTGATCGGCGCTGGGCACCTCACGATGTTAGCCGAGGCGAAGTCGGTAAACAAAGGCGCTACATCTGCCGCGTCTGCTGGCGTGATCGTGCCCGTGTTAATATTTTCGGTTCCGTCCAAATGGCACGTGTTGCAATGACCTTTGCCACGGAACAGGTTCCAACCCGCCAACCGTCTCGTCCAGGCGTTATCTGCGGTTATCAATGCGACTGGCGTCAGGGGCAAAGAAGCTTTGATTTGACAGTGATGCGGACAATCGGAGAAACAATCGAGATCCCTCAGGACGCAGAGGACCACGCATTTGAGCGTGTCCAGCTTCGTTCGCCGGGTGCGGATGCAGAGCTCAGAAATGCGGAAGGCGGTGGACTTTCCGATCGCGAGTTTGCATCCCGTATCGGGGTTAGGTCCCGAGAGACGATCCGGCAGTATCGGGACTTTTTGCGTGGGTGCGTATCAGCTCCTTGCCTCGGCTACGAGTGCCGGCTACCTAGTCACTTTAAAGCGGTCGCTTTCTTACATCATTCGAACCAATAATCCAGCGTTGCGTCGGACCCTTTTCTGGTCAAAATCCGTTTAAATCCTATCAGATATCGGTATTCAGCTCTCCGCGTCATTGACTGGAGTGGCTCGATTGCTGGCACGCCAATTTTTTTGGACAAATGTAGAACCAAGCCATTGCCTAGATAGACCCCCACATGTGCACCCCAGGGCTCAGGCGTGGAGTGCACGAGCACCAGGTCGAACGGATTCGGCCGCCTGGAAAACTCAGTATGAGCGGTATCTGCCCACAGATCACTGGATCGGAAGTTAGGAATCGCATAGCCGAACGCACGCACAGATTCGTAGGCGTATTGCTGGCAGTTTGCGCCCCCCCCAACACGCTAACCCGGGGAGCCCCAGGATAACGTTCGTGATCATAGCGAACTTGCTGAAAGCGCTCCGGAATTTCGATTGGGGATTGAGAAAGATCTAGTCGAGCATCCAACACGTGAGCCAACCTCCATACTGTTTTGGGCCCCGAGGGCGATTGGATACGACGGGCGAGACGCCCATCCCACTCTTTGGCAACACCGCCGAAGTGGCGGCACCCATTTGAGCAAGAAACTTTCCTACTTTTCCAAGGCCCACTCCGATACCCCGACACAGGTCTGCCACCTCTACTCTTGTTTGCGACTCTCCTTTTGAGGGCTGGACGGGCGTGGCCCGAAGAATTTCATGATCACCGAGAAAAAGACCGGCGTCAGAAAAATACCGAAGAACGTTACCCCAATCATCCCGCTGAAGACAGCCGTGCCGAGGGCTTGCCGCATCTCGGCTCCTGCTCCTACTGCTATCACCAATGGGAGCACTCCTAACGTGAACGCAAACGAGGTCATCAGGATTGGCCGCAGCCGTAGACGAGCTGCGGTAGTTGCTGCCGTGACCCGGTCCTGTCCCCGATCCATTTCATCTTTGGCAAACTCGACGATCAGAATGGCGTTTTTGCAAGCTAACCCTACCAGCACGATGAAGCCAATCTGCGTAAAAATGTTGTTATCCAGCTGGCGGATGAACACCCCGGTAATCGCAGCCAGCAAACACATCGGGACGATCAGAATGATTGACACAGGCAAGGCCCAGCTTTCGTACAGAGCAGCCAAGACCAGAAAGACGAACAAGACGCAGAGCGGGAAGATGTAGACCGCGCTGTTCCCAGCCAGAATCTGTTGCAGAGACAGTTCAGTCCATTCGAAGCCGAACTGCGGCGGGAGCGTCTCGCGGCAGATTTCATCCATTATCTGTATCGCTTGTCCGGAGCTCGTCCCTGGTAACGTTGTGCCGCTGATATCCGCTGACGGATAAAGGTTATAATGCATCACCTTATCCGGCCCCACGATTGCACGGGCGCTCAGAAGAGTGCCCAAAGGAACCATCCCGCCATTATTGTTCCGGGTATAGAGCTGGTTGATATCGTTTACAGTATCCCGAAATTGCGGCTGTGCCTGCGCGTTGACTTGATAGACTCTCCCCAGAAAATTGAAATCGTTCACGTAGCTGGAGCCGAGGTAAGTCTGGAGGGTTGAAAACACGGAGTTGATAGGCACGTTCAATGCCTGGGCCTTCTTGCGATCGATATCGAGATAGACCTGCGGTACATTATATCTATAGCTGGTGAAGAATCCGGTAAGCTCCGGTTGCTGACTGGCCCTGGCAATCACCGCATTCGTTGCGCTGTACAAGGCGGCTAACCCGGCCGAACGACGGTCTTCGATTTGCAGCTTGAACCCGCCGGCGTTTCCGATCCCTTGGACCGGAGGGGGTGGAAACGCCAGCACGATTGCGTCTGGAATCTGGTTTACCCTACCCCTAATAGCACCCAGAATCGCTGTACCCAATCGCGCAGAGTCATTCTCGCGCTCCTCGAACGGCTGTAGCGTGGCGAACACGGTACAAGCGTTCGAGCGTGTCGTACCATCCACTCCGGAGTAACCGCCAATCTCGACGGTGTGCTCGACGCCCGGAACTTTTCGAATGATACCGGAAACCTGTTCGAGCACCGCTTCGGTCCGTT
>Ga0213877_10000066_pt1 | contig 12557 bp, 7 predicted proteins | sample VelepicoBEBS_R01_FD_160112 | JGI IMG/M metagenome (GOLD analysis project Ga0213877, IMG submission 160112) | Vellozia epidendroides bulk soil microbial communities from rupestrian grasslands, the National Park of Serra do Cipo, Brazil - BS_R01 | ecosystem: Environmental > Terrestrial > Soil >...
ACGTCGCCTTAAAACCCAGCGAGGTTTGCCATATCGAGAGACTGCCCGGAAAGCGTGAAAGCAGGCGGGTCCCGGGAACGTTTCGACGCGTTGCAGGTCATTCGCTCCGCCGGATAGGGACGGACTCACAAAACACCCTGGGAGGAACTTTGCGCCGGGGTTATTCGTGGGAGCCGCCTGCTACCTCATGGTTCAGACTGATACGCCTTGAGACGAATATTGCGGGATCATCGGGGCACGCGCCAAAGCGGCTCCCCTCCAGGCGGGTGGGCGACTCGATGCCGCCCTGGCCTGATACACCCGTTAAATCCCCTACGCCAAAAGGCTCTTCACGGTCTCGACCACGTGATCCGCAGTGATCCCCAGCTCCTTCATCACGGTGCCACCAGGAGCGCTTAATCCGAATCGGTCGATACCGACCAGCTTACCGTCAAGCCCAACGTATTTATACCAGAATTCAGTAACCCCTGCCTCGATCGAGACCCGCTTGCGGCAAGCTGATGGTAAGACTTCTTCCCGGTAACTGGCGTCTTGACGATCAAATCGCTCTGAACAAGGCACCGAAACGACTCGTATTCCGCCGCCGAGCTGTTTAGCTGCCGCCACCGCGTGTTGCACCTCCGAGCCGCTCGCAATAATGATTGCCTCGAGTGGACCGGTTTCTCGGTGGAGGATGTAAGCGCCCTTCAATGCCCCATTTCGCCGAACTTCAACCGGCGCCTCGGCAAGGTAAGGTAATGTTTGCCGCGTAAGGGCTAGAAGCGTGGGTCCGTCGGTTCTCTCTAATGCCGCCACGAATGCTCCGGCGGTTTCCTCAGGATCAGCGGGACGAATCACGTCCAGGTTCGGTAACAGGCGCAGCGCGCTCACCGTTTCGATCGGTTCGTGGGTCGGGCCATCTTCGCCGACTCCAACTGAGTCATGGGTGAAAATGTAGATAACCGGCAGCTTGGCCAGCGCCGCCAAACGGATGGATGCCCGGCAATAATCGGCAAATACCAAAAACGTTGCACCGGACGGCCGGAACAGCCCGTAGTAGGCAATCCCGTTCAGAATCGCACACATCCCGTGTTCCCGGATCCCGAAGCGAATGTTTCTACCTGAGCGGTTGTGGGCATTAAAGTCCTTGTCGGATTGAATGTAGTTTAGGGTAGAACCATACAAGTCGGCGCTCCCCCCAATCAGCAGTGGCAGCGCTTTCGCCAACGGCTGCAGCACTTCGCTCCCAGCTTTTCGAGTCGCGATTTTTGCTTCCTTGTCGAAAACCGGGATCTGGCTCAGCAGATCCTTTGGAATCCTGTGTTCCAGTCCATTATCAAGGGTCTCGGCCAGTTGCGGATTAGCCTTTCTCCAAGAGGCGTAAGTCTCTTGCCAAGCGTCGTAAGCCTTCTTCAACTGAACGCGATGGTCGGCAAAATAAGCTTGAACTTCCTTGGAGACATAGAATTTCTCATCTGGCAATCCTAGGGCCTTTCGGTCGGCATCGATGAACTTCACCCCCGCTTCACCGTGGGCTTTATTCGTTCCTGCCACCTCCGGGATCCCTTTGCCGATTAGGGTATGGGCCAAAATAAACTGTGGCCGGCCGGACTTTGCTGCTTTCGCTTTCTCGAAAACAGCCAAAAATTCTTCCATGTTCTGGCCATCGACCTGATAAACGTCGTAGCCGTAGGCTTCGAAACGCAGCGCCGTATTCTCGCTTTGGCTCATCTCAGCCATGGCGTCGAGCGTCACGAGGTTGGAATCATAGATCAGAATCAGATTGTCCAGCTTGTAATGACCAGCAAAAGCGGCTGCTTCTGCAGCAACCCCTTCCTGCAGGCAACCATCGCCAGCGAGACAGACGATCTTATGATCGAAAATGGTGTGATCCGGCGTATTGAAATGCGCTTCCGCCATTTTGGCCGACACCGCCATTCCAACTGAATTCCCGACTCCTTGACCGAGCGGACCGGTGGTACTCTCGACGCCAGGGGTCTCACCGAATTCGGGATGGCCTGGTGTCTTACTATGCAACTGCCGGAAGTTGCGAATGTCATCTATCGAAACCGCGTAGCCGGCCAGATGCAACCATCCATACAAAAACATGCTGCCATGCCCCGCCGAGAGAACAAATCGGTCGCGATTGATCCAGTGAGGATCTTCCGGATAATACCGCAACGCATGCCCAAACAGCACTGCTCCAATTTCCGCGTCGCCCAACGGCAGGCCAAGGTGGCCGGAGTTGGCTGCCTGAACAGCGTCCATTGCTAATCCGCGTGCCTCGAGCGCAGCCCGAGCGAGTATTTCTGTATTCAGTGCCATAGACTCTTTCTTCTCTTTCGCTCTCTCTAAACACGGTTCAGCTCAGTCGCAAACGCTTGTTGAAAAAACGTTTGGCCAAAGCACAAAAATTTTACTAGTCGGCTTCCCGAGCTTCCTGTAGGTAATTCCGCTTTTTTATGTGTGCTCAGCGCCTCCGTATTGGCTTACCCTCAGGCAGTCTCCAAGAGGCTACTCTCGAGCTTTTCGCTAAAGCCGGCTTTTGGATTTCATCGGCTAAGCGCTCCTACAAGCCGAATGTGGATGATCCCGAGCTGGAGATCCGTTTGCTGCGGGCCCAGGAGATCAGCCGCTACGTGGAGCGAGGATTCCTCGATTGCGGGATTACCGGTAAAGACTGGATAGCCGAGAATGGTTCCGAAGTGACGATCATCGCCGACCTGCTTTACAGCAAGGCGAGCTCGGCTCCGGCACGCTGGGTCCTGGTCGTTCCGGAACATTCCTCTTTTCAATCAGTCAGTGATCTGGAAGGGAAACGGATTGCGACTGAAGCCGTGGGATTGACGAAGCGATTTTTGGCCGCCAGAGGGGTTTCAGCTACGGTCGAGTTCAGCTGGGGCGCTACAGAAGTAAAAGTTCCCGAATTAGTCGACGCCATAGTGGATATTACGGAAACGGGAGCGTCGTTACAGGCTAACAACCTCAGGATTATCGAGACGGTGGTCGAGTCGTTTCCGCAATTGATTGGGAACATCTCGGCCATGAAGGACAATTGGAAACGTTCAAAGGTAGAACGTCTTCGTGTTCTGCTCCAGGGAGCCCTAAACGCGCGAAACAAAGTCGGTTTAAAGATGAACCTGGAAGCGGCCAAGTTGCCAGAACTGATATCGCGACTGCCTGCGCTCCGGAATCCGACCGTATCTTCTCTCAGTCAACCAGGATGGGTAGCAATCGAGACTGTTATTGACGAGAAAGTGGTCCGCGAATTAATCCCGGAGCTTAAGCAACTCGGTGCGGAGGGAATCATCGAGTATCCGTTGAACAAAGTTGTTTATTAGGCTTAATTGCCGGCTCAACTTGTGCGGCCACCGGTCCGCCTGTAACCTAACCGGCTCAGTTTCTATCTGATATGGGTTCATTAAAGAAAAGACGAAAAGCAAAAATCGCAAAACATAAGCGACGGAAGCGAATGAAGGAAAATCGCCATAAGAAGCGTTTGCGATACAAGTCATAAGCTTTAGGTTGGTCTTCATGAATCCACCTGGGTCAGGGTGGGCGCACAAGCTTTTACGCTTAGCGACTGGCTGGTTAGCTCCTACCCTGTTGAGCTTTGCATTAGCCCAAGGGACGTGGGCTGCTCCCGAAGCAGCACCGGCGAAGCTCACCTTCAAACTTCGAAACCCCGACGAGAATATTTTCTCTGACCTGCGTCCTGCGGCGCCGGATCTAGGATTAGCGAAGACAACTGAGAACAAGGCGGACGCTGAAGCCGCATTTATTCAGGCCCTACTTCTGGAGGATGAAGGAGACAATGATGGCGCCTTGGCCGCATACAGCAAGGCGCTACAGTTAGATCCCGGGGCCGATCCAGATTTGGCTATTCGAGTAGCCGGCGAATACGCTAACCGGGACGAAATCGCGAACGGTATCGATGTGTTGAAAGACTTGGTCAAAGCCCGGCCAAATGAGGTCCAAGGGCTTTTGGCGTTGTCAGATCTTTACTTGCGGCGGCTAAAGAAACCGTACCTGGCGGTAAGCTATGCAGAGCAAGCGTTAAAAATCGCACCAAATCAGCTCAACACCTATCAAACGCTTTTCGAGATTTACCTGGCGTTGAAGCGCAAGAAAGATGCGGAAGCGGTCCTGCTGCGAGCAGCAAAACTTAACAGTGAGAGCCCCAGTTTCTGGCTCACTCTCGGAGGCCTGGGAGTTCGCCTGTACACAAATGATAAGGGTGTTTTTCAGGCTGCGCACGCTTCCTTAGTCCAGCCGTGCCTGGAAAAGGCCGCGGAGTTTGCGGGAAAAAACGCAGATACCTACTCTAAGATCGGCGACACTTATACTTTGATCGATCAAATACCGACCGCGATTAACTTTTATGTTAAGGCGCTCGAATTAAGCCAGGGTGATCAGGAGATCGAATATAAGCTGGCGCAGAGTTTTGCTAAGGCCGGGCAACGGGATGAAGCGATCAAAGCGCTTGAGGACTTGATCCGGAGCAATCCTCTTCGGCCCGAGATTTATGAATTCGTGGCCCGGCTTTACCAGACTTCGAAAAACTTCGAACGCGCTCTGGAAAACTATCAGCAAGCATTGCTGCTGGCGCCTGATCGGCCGGAGAACTATCTGCACACCGCTGGTATGCAGCTGGATCTCAAGAAATACGATGACGCTATCGCTAGCTTGACCGAAGCAAGGCACCGATTTCGGATCCCACAGATTACCTATAGTCTGGCCATCGCTTTAAGCACAGCCTCCCGTTTCTCTGACGCTTTGCCGGTTTACGAGGCTGCTCTTCAAGAAGCTAGAGACTCTCAACAGGATATCCTGGACGCCGCCTTCTATTTCAATTACGGCGTTTGCGCCGAACAAGGCGGATTCATAGAAAAAGCGGCAGCACTTCTACAAAAATCGATCGAGCTCGATCCTTCCAAGGCAGCGCAGGCTTACAACTACATCGGCTACATGTGGGTAGACCGAAATATGAACCTGGAAGACGGCGGCAACATGATCAGGAAGGCCTTAGAGTTAGAGCCAAATAACGCCGCCTATATAGATAGCCTCGGATGGTATTACTATCATCTAGGCGACTACAACAAAGCCCTGACCGAGCTGCTGCGGGCCTCGGACGCGCTTAAGCCTGAGGATCCGGTCGTTTTCGAACATGTTGGAGACACGTTTCAGGCGCTGGGAAAAACGGGCGAAGCCCAAGTCTACTGGCAGAAAGCGTTCAAGCTGGATCCGGGCAACCAAAAACTGGCTAACAAGATCGAAGAGTCCAAGGCCAAGCTAACTGCTAACCCTTCTCCAGTTACCTCTCCGTTGCCTCAGCCGAAAGCGAGTCCTTCGGCGCAATAACAGGGCCATAAGCCCCATCGTAATCGTCCTCGAAGCAGGCACGGTCGTGTAAACGGTTAGCGGTAAAGAGCGTCCGCTGCGCTGCGAACAGATGGGACCTATGGGACTCATGCGACTTAGGTGAAGCGGAGCCATAGGTCCCACTCTTGCAGACCGCACAAGCCACATCGCGGCATACTCCCTCCGAGGACGACGACGACGAGGACGATTACGATTGGGGCTTATAGCCCTAGACAGCCTGAGGCTGCTGATTCACCAGGAAAGGCTGTACCCGGGCGAAAACTTTGGGCGACACGAGCGCAACTACGGATGCGACACGCTCACCATACTCCAGGCGTAAAACCCGTCCGGTACGATGCAGCAGCGATAACAACTCAGTTCGATCTAACGGCAAGGCGAGCTCTACTTTGGTCGCTCGGTCGCTCAGTTTTTCGGCAAACCGTTCCAAAAGATCGTCCAACCCGGCTCCGGTGTGGACCGAAACGAAAGCTGCATCTGGAAAATGCAAACGCAGCGCATGGATTGCGGCCGGATCTTCTAGCCGGTCGATCTTGTTTAGGACGGTTATCGCCCTCAAAGTATCCGCCCCTAATTCATCCAAGACCAGCTTGGTTGTATCGTAGAAGTCGTACACTCGGGGATGGCTGGCATCCAGGACATGAACAAGGAAATCGGCTCGAGCGGCTTCTTCCAAAGTTGCTTTGAACGATTCGATAAGCCGATGAGGCAAGTTTCGGACAAAACCAACGGTATCGGTCAAAAGAAGTGGTTGCCCGTTACCAAGGTCGACCCTGCGAGTCGTTGGATCCAGGGTCGAGAATAGCTTGTCCGCCACCAACACATCCGCACCGGTGAGCCGGCGAAGCAGTGAAGATTTGCCCGCATTGGTATACCCGACAATTGCGGCATGCGGCAGTGGGAGACGCTCGCGTTGCTTTCTCTGCGTAGCTCGCCGGGAACGAACCAATTCAAGATCTGCCTTAACCGCATCGATGTGCCGCCTGACAATTCGACGGTCGGTTTCGAGCTGAGTCTCGCCTTCACCTCTCCCGCCGACACCACCGGCCTGGCGGCTCAAGTGCCCCCATGCCCGCGTCAGCCGAGGCAGCGAATACTCCAGTCTCGCTAACTCAACTTGCAACCGCGCTTCTTTCGTTTGAGCGCGCTGCGCAAAGATATCTAGAATGATTTCTTGGCGGTCGATGACCGGCAACTTGGAAAGCGCCTCCCAATTTCGCTGCTGCGCGGGCGTAAGATCGTTATCGAACACAATCACATCAGCGCCCAGTTGTTGCACATGCGCGACGATTCCTTCGGCCCGTCCGGAACCAACAAAATATCTAGAGGTAGCCTCTTGAACCCTAACCAGCTCCTGGTGAACAACCGTTATTCCCAAGCTTTGAACGAGTAATTTCAGCTCATCCAGAAGACTGCTCGCTTCGTCTTTGCCCTGTTGATCTCTATGGACTCCAACCAAATAGGCGGTCTTGCTACTTCTAACTTTTGCGTCTGTCATCGGCTAACGTTCAAAAAACTCTCGAATCCTAAGGATCACTGATGCCTGCTCGTCATCGGTCAATTCTGGGAAAATAGGCAAAGCTAGGCACTCCTTAGCGGTCTGTTCGGCGACCGGGAAATCGCCAATTTGATACCCAAGATTTTGGAAACATCGCTGCTGGTGCAACGGGAGAGGATAGTAAATCTCAGTTCCAATACCTTGCTCATTCAATGCCGCTCGTAGCTGGTCGCGACGTGACGTCCGGATCACGAATTGATGATAGATATGACCACGCCAACCACATGATTTGTGGTACGGCTCTACCGGAAGCCCGATTCCTAAACCCTGCAACGCGCTGTGGTATCGCTGAGCGATGGACCATCTTCTTTTCGACCAAGTCTCGAGATGCTCAAGCTTACGCAATAAGACGGCGGCTTGCAACGCATCCATGCGAAAATTTCCGCCAACAACCTCGTGATAGTATTTGGGGTCCATCCCGTGATTTCTCATAATCTGCAGCTTTTTTGCCAGATCGGGATCACTCGTCACCACCAGACCCGCGTCTCCAAATGCGCCGAGATTCTTAGTCGGGTAAAAACTAAAGAAACCCGCGGCACCGACGCTTCCCGCTTTTACCGGCCGATCTCCATCCGGGAACAACGCTCCTAATGCCTGAGCCGCGTCCTCTATCAGACTCAGCTTCCATTGGTCGCAAAGCTGTCTAAGTCCAGCGAGATCACTGCATAAACCGAACAGATGAACCGGTACTAGGGCGCGAACGTTGAGACCATCGCGGGTTCTCACTCCGGATTCGCCGGCAACACACTCCGTCTGGAGGAATTCTTCAAGCTTCGGCACCGAAAGATTGAGAGTTGCCGGGTCGATATCGACGAACAGTGGCTTAGCGCCGAGTCGAACAACAGTACTGGCCGTGGCAAAGAAGGTAAAGGGAGTTGTAATGACAGCGTCTCCCGGTCCGATTCCGAGCGTCATCAGAATAAGCAACTGCGCATCGGTCCCCGAGGATGTCCCTATTCCGAACTTAGCTTCGGTGAGCGCAGCAATCCGCTCTTCAAGTTCCGCTACTTTTGGTCCGAGGATAAAAGTCTGCGACTCACAAACCTGCGCCAAGTCGGCCAGAATCTCCGTCCGGAGGGCCTGAAACTGCCTGTGCAGATCAAAAAAAGGTATTTTTGTCACTCTTCCGATACGGTTCCTCGCAGATCGTATACTTGAGTTCCGGTAATCTGGACGGGCGCAAACTGGCCGACGGGGGCCGGTTTGTCCAAGAGCACCCGGGGATCAACCTCCGGGGCGTCGCCTTCGGTCCTGCCGATGAGCGGCTGTTCTACTAACACTTGTCGAGTTAACCCTATCTGTGAGTGTGCCCACTGTGCAGCGATTCGTTGCTGAAGCGCCATGGCCTTTCGATACCGCTTCTGTTTCACAGTCTTGCTAATCTGATTCGGCAATTTTCCAGCCCGCGATCCTTCTTCTTGGGAGTATTGGAAGACACCTAATCGTTCGAATCGCGTCCGTTCGATGAAGTCGAGCAGGACCTCAAACTGTTCGTCTGTTTCGCCAGGGAAACCAACGATGAATGTGGTTCGAAGGAAAACGCCTGGAATGCGATCTCTCATCTCTGCCAACAGATCCTCAATACGTTGGCGGGATGTTTCGCGCCGCATCACTTGCAAAACATGGTCATCGATATGTTGTAGCGGGATGTCTATGTACTTCGCCACCTTTGGATTAGCTGCGACCGCATCCATGAGCTCGCGGCTCCAATGCGCTGGATGGGTGTATAGCAGCCGGATCCAAAACTCGCCATCGATTGTGGCCAAACGATCGAGCAACTTCGTCAATGTTGGCCCACGTCCCGAGTCTACCGGCTGACGCGGACCCGCCTTGGCCGCCCACAGGTCCATTCCGTAATAGGTGGTATCCTGGCTGATCAGGTTGATCTCTTTCACCCCGGCGCCAACCAGCCTTCTCACCTCTTCTTCGATTGACTCAATGCTCCTGCTCCGGTGCCGGCCTCGCATTTGGGGAATCACGCAGAAGCTGCACGGATGATTGCAGCCCTCAGCAATCTTCACATAAGCAAAATGCGAGGGAGTCAGTTGGAATCGAGGGGTATCAAAATCAGGGATGAACCTGGATCGTCCACCCACCAGATTGACGGGCGACGAGCCAGCCTCCGTTCGTAGCAATCGTTCAATGATTTCTCCAGCCTCGGCGACTTGGTCCAGGCCGATAAACGCATCGACCTCAGGAATCTCGGCGGCCAATTCATTAGCGAAACGCTGAGATAAACACCCGCTAACCACCAGCCTCTGACGTCCTCCCTTGCGGGAAAGGCGCTGTTCATGAGCGGTCAAAATTGCTTCGATCGATTCTTCCTTGGCCGCGTCAATAAAGCCGCACGTGTTGACGATCATGACATCGGCGTCCTCCGCAGAACGGGTGATTTCCATCCCCTTCGCCCGGACGCCTCCCAACATGATCTCCGCATCTACCAGGTTCTTGGCGCAACCGAGGCTGATCATCCCAACCCGGATCGGCGTTGGCTTGGCGGTAAGGCCTGCAGATAGTTCCTCTATTACTTGACTGTCAACGGTCATAATACGGCTCACTCAATTACAATATCGCTGTCTTGACCGTTAACTGCCTGGCCGTTCTTGCGCAGCTCCAATGCACTCTTGTCGAGGGCTTTAAGCCAGAACCTTTTGCCTTGAATCACGATCGCTGGGCTGTTTGGTCCAATAAAATCATTGAAGACCGGTTCTGAATTCTCCCGATCTTTAGTGACTCGAAGCCAAGTCCTTTCTTTTACCTTAATCTCGAGTTTCTGAGAGGGTGGAGCACTTGGAGACGCGGACACAGAGGCAGGGGGAGGGGCAGAGACGGATGCAGAGGCAGACGGAGACGGGCTAGAAGTTTCTTTATCCGCAGCGGTTACCGGCAGAGCGCGCCTTACCTCTACGGTCGGTTCCGGCGTCGGCGATGCCGCTGCAGGGGTCTGCGCGTTGGTGGAAACCTGAGTCGGACCGGTGGGCGAAGGTAGCGGCTGTCTGGAAGGTTCCGGTGAGGTGGCCGCCAAAGGCGATTTTTCCGTTAAAGGGGTCGCCGATTGCTGTATTCCTGATGCCGGCGTCCCCGCTGCAGTCTTATTCTGTTCCTCCTCTTGGGGACTCAATCGGGAAAGGTTAACTGCGAAGAAGGCAACCAACGGGACCCCGATCAAAATCACAACCGCGATAACCGCAAGTATCAAGGGCGGCGCCAAGCTTTTCCTTGGTTGGTTAAGCCGTGGTTCCGGCCGGAATTTAGGGGGAGGCGCCGCCGTCAGATATTTGAACTCACCGAACCCGACAGCCCGGTTTACCTGGAAATTTTCTAAGTCGTCCTGAATGTCCAGGCCAAGAAACCGGGCGTACTTAACCAGAAAGCTACGTGCATACACCAAGCTAGGAAAATGAGTGAGGTCATCCGCCTCCAGGTCGACGATCCGCTCCGGCCTTATCTTAGTAGCCGCCGCGACCTCGTCGATCGTCAACTTCTTTTCCTGTCTCGCCCTCTGAAGCCTTCTGCCGACTGTCTCAACCATCCGAAAAACAATTTGACCAATAGAACGAAGAATTAGCCCCCGAAGAGATGGCCGCGATCCATGCTGGATTCACCAACCAGAGCGTCGAGATCAACCAGGATTTGTCTTGGTTTAGCTCCTTCGCCAGGGCCCAAAATGCCTCTGCGTTCAAGAATGTCAACTACCCTGGCTGCCCGGGTATAACCAAGGCGCAAACGCCGCTGCAGCATAGAGGTAGATGCTCTTTTTTCTTGGCGGATAATTTCTAAGCAACGATTGACTAGCTCCTCATCCTCCTCGGTGACATCCTCATCCGGCGAGGAACTCGATTCTAACTGCGTTTGGACCTCCGCGTCGAATGATGGCTGAGCCTGGGCCGAGACGAAACTGACGAGCCGATGAATCTCGTCATCAGTCACTAACACGCCTTGGGACCGAACCAATCGCGACGTCCCTGGAGGCCGATAGAACATGTCTCCCTGTCCCAGCAACCGTTCCGCCCCGTTTTCGTCGAGAATAACCCGGCTGTCGAGACTAGAAGCGACTTGAAACGCGATCCGAGTCGGGATGTTCGCCTTTATAACACCCGTGATGATGTCCGCTCGCGGCGTCTGGGTTGCCACGATCATGTGGATCCCGGCCGCGCGCGCCATTTGGGTAATTCTGGCAATAGCACTCTCCACATCGGCAGGAGCTGTTTGCATGAGATCGGCTAATTCGTCAATTATAACGACGATGTACGGGAGTTTCTCGGGAATGATCAAGTCTTCGTCCCGGGCATTCCGCGTCCCGTCGGAAATTTTGGGCTGCGCTTGACCGTCTCGGCCGGAATCAAGTTCTAAATCCAGCTCTTTCTGGGACCTGGGTTTCGGTCTGGCATTGAACCCGGAAACATTCCGCACTCCCACTTGTGCGAAAATCCGGTATCGCTTCTCCATCTCGGAAACAACCCAGCGTAGCGCCAAGAGCACTTTCTTCGGCTCGGTGACGACCGGGATCTTTAAATGAGGGAGCGAGTTGTACATCTGCATCTCGACTACCTTTGGGTCGATCATCACGAATTGAAGATCGTTCGGGGAAAAGCGGATCAAAATGCTCGCTATAATCGCGTTGATACAAACGCTCTTTCCACTGCCCGTTGTGCCCGCGACCAGACAGTGCGGCATTTGCGCTAGATCCCCCAAAATGATCTTCCCGTACACATCTTTGCCGAGCACAATGGGAATCTTCATTTTCGTCTGGGCCCAATCCGGTGACTCAAGGATTTCTCGCAGCGCTACTTTGACTTTCTTCGTATTGGCAATCTCGATCCCTACCGTGTCTTTGCCTGGTATCGGGGCGAGAATGTTGATCCGTTCCGCGCGGGTTGCCCTAGCCAGGTCGCGTTCTAAGCTCGTTATCCGATCCACACGTACTCCCCGGGCGGGATAGACCTCGTATCGGGTGATCGTGGGACCTCTAGTAATATCTCCCGGAGCGACATCTATATTGAACTGTTTGAGTGTATCGACCAGTACCGCCTGAATCTCCTTCAATTCTGCCGGATCGCTTGCTTTGCGGCTTTCAGCCTCAACCGGATCGAAAAGATCAACGCCGGGTAGCCGGTAGTCCTCGTCTGCGGGCTTAGGCGCCGGGACCGGGCGGCTTGGTTTTTTGGGCGGAGCCGGCGCAACCGCAGTGTCAAATACTTTCGGTTCAGGACGTGGAAGTGCTGGTTCTTCTAATAAAGAGACGCCTTTCTTTTTAAGCTCGCGCTCTTGCCTTTTTATCTCCCGCTCAATCTTTCTCTGATCTAATTCTAGGCGCTCGCGTTCGTCGGCCGCAGCCAACCGTTTTTGCTCCCGCTCTGTTGCTGCCTTCCGAGCCACAGCCCGCATGCCCAAGAAAATCTGTTTCAGGACCGCTACCGGCCGGATCCCGGTAAGCCACACCAAGCTCACGAGATAGATGCACATCAACGCGACAATCGAGCCGATCTTTCCGAGGGCGTTCTGCAATAACCCGGCCCCTACCCAATAACCGAGCATACCCCCCGGTCCTAGCAGCTTGAACTGCTGTTCCCAACTTCGTAGAAACCAGGGCTGAAGCTGGGTGAGCGCCGCGCCACTCACCACAAAGAGCAACGCCCAA
>Ga0213877_10000067_pt1 | contig 12548 bp, 17 predicted proteins | sample VelepicoBEBS_R01_FD_160112 | JGI IMG/M metagenome (GOLD analysis project Ga0213877, IMG submission 160112) | Vellozia epidendroides bulk soil microbial communities from rupestrian grasslands, the National Park of Serra do Cipo, Brazil - BS_R01 | ecosystem: Environmental > Terrestrial > Soil >...
GCCATCCCGCGAATACCAACCCGCCAAATGCCCCGACCAGCGCAAACCCGTTAATTATTCCTCCAGCTTGCCCTAGCGCTTGACTGATCGAGCCAGCCGCAACGAACACCAGCGTCGCCAGATGAGGCTTAAAGCTGAGCATCATCAAATGTTTTGCTGCTAGACTGTACATAAATCAAAGATAAGTATCTCATAGATACCTTCTGGCAAGAAAAAAATCCCGAAGTTGATGTTACTCCGGGAAAAATTCTCTTAACTTTTCTTCTTCAGACTCTTCGCTCGCCGAACCGACGCCGTTGATTCCTTTTCACCTGGCTGCTCCAAAAGTCCCCCCATTTTTCTGGAGTACCAAAGTCCGAGTATAGCAAGGGATATCAGCTTTGGAGCCCCTTCTTGCCTACACCGCCATAGCGACATCCGACTAATCCCCAGTTCGCGATGAAACTCCACCCAACTCATTCCAAGGTCGTTTCGTATCCACTCGATCTTTCCGCCATCCATATCTCGCGGCCATAATACCGCCTGGCCAGAATAATGTCTATTGGTGATACTTGTACGGAACACGAGTTAAGTATATGTGTGATACTTAGCGATGGCAAAGACCCCCTTTTACACCGTTCGGCAACCCGGCCTTTCACGACTGAGTGTTCAGGACGGCCTCACTTGGCGAGCGTTCTGTTATCACGATATTCGCGCCTACACCCTCGATGTAGATCTCCTGGTTCTGCATCACGCAGAGTGTGTAATTGCATTTCGAGGAGTTAACCTTCGCCAGCTCTATCTTTCGCTCCTGGTTGAAGAGGTGTATGAGATCCCGCTTCACGCCGCTCAAATTCCATTGAATGAGTGCGCAGTAACTGAGATTAGCATCCACCGGATCTCCACAGATGATTAGGGAGAAAAGACTTTCTCCCCGGCGAGCCCAGAGTCTCGCCTTCCTCTTTCTCCTAGGCCGAACCCAAGGTTCGCCTAAGACCACTCCTTATCCTCCGGCCACTTCCGCCGATAGGCGGCACACCGAACGCGAGACGCCTCGCTTCCGTACCCTTGTGAACCCCCTGCTTCTTGATGCTCGTTTACACTCGGCCCGGCTTACAGCCGGGGTTCGTCTTAGTCCCACGGCACGCCTCCAGCGCAAGAGTACCGTCTGCGGCTTAAGCGGCCTACGCCCCTGCTCCGCTGGGTCCCCTCCAATTAAATCCTCGACCCGTCTCGCCATGTCTCGCGGCTCTTGCGCCGGAGTCTTTTTGTGCCGTGTCAACCGGAGAACTCGAGTTCCCGGTTTGGAAAGAAAAATTGCAATGCAAACCAATTTTTCTCTCCAACTCGGGAATCAAAGGATTCCTGGAGAGAATCAGAGGCTGCAGAGCCTGGCCCAGTCCCGCAGCCGCGGGACGACGGCCAGTCAACAATAACTCAATTAACTACATCGCATATTACTATGAACATCAATCGTATCATTATCACCGGTAACCTGGTTGCTGACCCGACCTTGCGAAACACCGACTCCGGCACTCCGGTCGCTTCCGTTACCATCGCTAACAATGAGTTTTATAACGATGGTGAGGGTGAACGACAGCAGGTCACTACTTTTGTAGACGTGACCGTTTGGGGAAAGCCCGCCGAGAACTTCTCTAAGCTCGCGAAGAAGGGTCAAGAGGTGGTCATCGAGGGCCGGCTAAGGCGCAACGATTGGGAATCCGAAGACGGTCAGAAGCATTCCAAGCACTTCGTCCGAGCTGAGAGCTGGCAGTTTACTCAGTACAAGAAAGAATAAGTAGGAGGCTCCCCGGGAAGACTAACCAGCTTCCCGGGGACTCGGACCATGGGAGTCAGCACAAATAGCCGTCCGGCACAAAATCCAAAGCCGCATCTCGCCGATATGGACGCCATCATCCAATTAGAAAAAGACATTACACGCTATGAAGCGGATGCCGCCTTTTATGAAGCTCGCGCAAGGCAGTGCCGGTCCGAAGCCGCTTTGTTGCGGGAGGAGCTTGAAAATGAACGGACTGGCAAACAGCCGGCGCTGGAAGTAGCTCACAAGCTCGCCGAGACAATCCTCCGTCTACCAGGGCTAACCGGCGCCGAGGTCGATGCCGCCGAACGCACCTTTTCGGATGAACCGGTTGATATCGAGCGATTGCGCCAGATTGCAGCTAATCATTCAATCCTCAGTGCCGACCTCCTATGAAAACAACTGAGGATTTTCTGGATTGGAGTCACCTCGAGCGAGAAGGGAACCGAATCTCCAAGAAGATTTGAGCAGGGTTCAGCTGGGGCTCTGTTTGGTGTTAGACGCCGGCGAACGAACGCGCTTCTGATGCCGCTTTTTCCAATCGGACCCAAGAGCCTTCGTCGCAATGGACTCGCCCATCGCCCGCAGTCTGATCAGCTCGCTTGCCTTCAGATCTCTAACTTCCGGAGTTTTCAATTTCTTCCGCGTTGGCATCTGTTTTTACCTTACACTCGAGGCAAGAGAGTCTAGTCGATATCCCGTTCATACCTATTATCAAATCCCCGCCGCTGCTTCATTTCCACCGCCGTTTGGACAAGATCATCGATATCCTCGACTCGCTTGAGACCGCATAGGAAACGAGCTTCTCGATTTGTAAAACATCGAGTCGTAAGATTCTCCGCATGGCCGGGGAACCTTTCGACCAAGCGCGAATAAATCGACTCGGGCAATGCCAGCTTCGTTGCCCCGAATGCGGCCGCCAGTGTCGTTGGACCAACAACCGTCGCTCCCTGCTTCTGGATCCAGCCACGCAGATTCGCAAGGGTTGATCCGTACGTCACGACGTCATCAACAATCAAGATGCGACTTCCTACTTCGAGCTCTCCCATGAAGACCGGTTGACCGAGAATTCTGGTAGTCGCACCCGCGCCAGTGTGCGAAACGATGTTCCGCTGTACAATCCCCAAACTCAGATCCGCATCGAAATATCTCGCGATCTCAGCGGCATAAACTAAAGGCAAAGCATTGGGCCAACCACGGTCGAATTGCGCCACCGGTATTACTGCGTCGAATTGAAAAGCGATTTTCTGCGGTTTGACCAGCGCTCTCACTAACTCGAACGCAGCTTCTTCGTCGCCGCGTTTCACTGCCGCATAGGCTCTATTACTACGCAGTTTAGCGATCGTTGTTTGCACAATCACGTCGGGGAAACCATCCCAAGGCGACCGGTAAATGCGATTACCTTCGTCGGGCATACCCCTCTTGTCGCACCAGCCCGCCTGCAGGGACGATGCTAGGTTCTGCCTGATCTGCGACCGATCGTACCACAATGACCCGGCAAAACTCGTTCAGCCGGCGCCTGATGGCTTTCCCCATCTCCTTCCGCTCAAATTGGGCATCTATCCCTTCACCGGAATATTGTGTCGTTGCCAGAATCGGCATCTCGGAGTTGGATCGCTCCTCGACCACATGCAACAGCATTTCACTTGCCGAGCCCGTCAAATGCATCTGCCCAAGGTCGTCCCAGTACAACAAATCGGTCCGAACTAAGCGCCGGACGAATTCATCAGTTGTACCATCTCGGCCTGCGAGCTGTAATCTCGTGCGGAATCCAACGGCATTGAGCAGAACCGCGGAACGGTGCTCCCGGTCCAAAAGGCGCTGAAGCAATAACCACATCACCCGTGATTTGCCAACTCCAGTGGGACCGCTGATAACAAGCCCCTGCGATCCATATTGCCACGCAAGCACGTCTCGCAACCAGCAGAGGTCATAACCCAGCTCGCGCAGCCCGTTTTCAAGACGGCCGATATCGGTCTTTTGGTATAACTTTGGACAAAGCCTTTCCCACGCCGTTTTGTCCCTGGGCTGTACCTCCGCTTTGGCGATACATGCTGCGCAAACAGTGGGCCTCACTACAAATGTCCGGCCCAAAAGCGTGACTGGCTCCGGAGCCGGCAGAGTGCTTCCACATGAACTGCATGCCAACGTGTTCAAGTTTACCATTGCCATCCCATTCGCTTTGCCAAATCGTCTGAATCGGCGGATGGGCCACTTCTAACCGGTGGTTGCCAATCGTCTCGTAACGCAGCAAACAAAGCACCCGCCGCGTTACTACGCGGTTGGGACCAGACAATCTCGGCTTTAGCCGAGACGTATTCCAGACCACGAGCCTCGCAATACTCACGAAGAACCTGTCGCTGTTTGTTACTCAGCCCGAACTCAGCAGCCAGACGATTTACCAAGCCGGCTGTCCGCGGAGCCAGCAAAACAGGGCTATTCTCCGGCGCCACACCAAAAGAATCCCGCCGCGACGACGACGCTTGTGTCGGTTCGCTTCCCTGGCTCAGTTTCTCCGGTGCCAGCGGATATGTCGTCGTCGTTCTTCTTTCTGTTAACGGTTCTATCTGATGATTAGGGTGACTCTGGGTCACCCCCTTGGAGCTTCCAGGGTCACCCCGGGGTGACGCAAGGTCATCCCTTAGGCCCTGACGCGCAGTCGCAGCGAGGTGACCGTCGGTCGCCCCATGTGTTTGCCGTGGCTCACCTACTACGACTCTGTACCGGTTCGGGGTGTTACAACCGTCTATGCATCCGCCTTGCGACACCAACTCAACCAGCCCCTTTTCGATCAAACGGCGAACTATCCGTTGAGCCGACCGCTCTTCGATTCGGGCCTTCACCGCTATAGAACGCATCGATGGCCAGCACAGCCCGTCATCACGGGCGTGATCTGCCAGTGCGAGTAACACCAGCAGTTCCGACTGCGAATCGATGCGCGTGTCTTCCCAGACTTGCGACATCAAGCGTATGCTCATCGTTCCAAGCCCCTTTGAATACGGGTCGGCCCTTGATCACGGCAAACGACTTGAGTAAAATGATTCTGCCAACGCGACTCGTAAGATAACGTTTGGTTCTGGGCGGTGGACCGCTTGCATCGGTCTACCGCCTTTTCTTTGGTTAGCATCCGTCACCTTTCTCTTAAGCAACCAATTCGAGATCCTCGTCCCATGGGATACGGGTTCCAGGATCCGCCCATAACACTCGGTGTTTTTTACCTGTTCTACTGTTGGTTCCACCGGGACACCTCCCACGCGAAACCAGCAGGCGATATGAGGAGGGATCCGCATCGCACCAGCACTCAAGCCCGCCATCACCATCATCGACCACCATCACAATCGGGATTCGCGCGCTTCGCAAACGACCGAGGGCAGCTTCACAGATCTGGCGCGGAGTCATCTGCTCGGCGTAACTTGCGCCGCGCACCAGATCTGCCGCCCTTAAACAGTACGCGACCGTTTCAACGGGTAGACCGTTATGCCAGATATTTCCCCAACAAAACTCAGCAACAGGTATCTCAGCCGCCGGACCCGTTGTTTCCCCGACCACCACAAGATCATCAGCATCGAAAAGGTGACGCCACAGGTCTAAATCGCGGTCAGCACTAATCGCGCGCAGATCCGGCTGGGATCGAAGCATCTCAGCCACACGCCAACGATCGCAGTGGCGAAGATCGACCTTATGCCGCTTGTCGATCACGTTCCTGCTCCGTTTGACCATTTTCGGTTTCCTCCCATTCCCGCCCGGCCGCGGCCTCATCTTCGGCTCGGACGACGTCCGACAGTCGGTATCTAATCACGTGCGTACTCATCCGAATCGGACGTAAGATCCCTTGCCGCTCTCGGCGTTTGATCGTGGCGATCGAGATACGCCACCGACGCATCACCTCCGCCCGAGATAAAAAACAATCATCGATTGGATTCATCGTTAAAGGCTATACGAGAGTCTGGACAAAGAATCAAGCCGCGAGGCAAACGTTTTTGTACAATTGGATTCAATTTGCATGTTTTCGGCGAGCAATGCCAGACTTGGAGAGGATGTTTCGATTGTTCTGCTCTGATCCAAATTGAACCATTATGAACCGCTATGACCCCTTGTGAACCGGTACATTATATGTAATTACATATACTCACGGCTGTATTTCCACGCACCTTCCGTAGTTTAGGGCGTCCAATAACGAGTTGTCAGCCGGACTCTGAGCCGCCATCCTAGATGGCTTGATGGCCAACAAGCTTCCGCACCCCGTAGTTAGAAAGCTAAAAGCTTGGCGAGGTGCTCGAGGCTTTAGTCAATCTCAAGCTGCAAAAGCACTTGTCCAAGCGGGCATACCGGTTGCCATCACGACACTTCAGCAATGGGAGATAGCGCGTTCGTTTCCACGCCCTCTAATGGCGGAAGCGCTTGAACGATTTCTAGTAGACCAAGAAAAGGCTCCGCCTTCCTCCATGAAGAAGTCGATCGCACCGGTGATCGAAAGGTTGAAGTCGTGGCGAGAGGCTAACAATTTGAGCCAATCACAAGCGGTAGAGCTTCTTCAGTCTGCGGGACTGCCGGCGAAACTGAAGACTCTTCAGGCCTGGGAGAGTGGAAGAAACTCCCCACAGCCAATCACCGCCGCAGCGCTCGAACGATTTATAGATGAACGGCCACGCTAAGCGTCCCGCGCACAACTCTCCCCCTCTTGTTCGACTCGCATAACGTCGCTCATCCGGTAGCGGATGATTCTGCCTTCTAGTCTCAGTGGACGCAAAACTCTCGCCCGCTCCCGTCGCTTAATCGTCTCGATCGAAACCTTCCACCTTCGTGCAAGTTCTGAGCGGGTAAGGAGCTGATCGTCAGCCTTCAGTCTAACGCAGTTATTGCGGTCTGCGCGCGCGTGAGTGCTATCATGCATACTCATGATTGAGTTTTGCCACATCTTCAGTCTGGAAACGCTGGCGGGAATGATGGTAAAACAATGGAAGGCTGCCAAAACGAAGTAAAAAACGTGCTGGAAATGGATGTCCCGCAAGTGTCACTGAAGCTCAGCTTCCGCGGTCAAGAGCGACCGTCTCTTCAGTCGATCGACTTTATTTCGGGCATCAATAAACACAAGGCGGACGCGCCGCAAGACCGGGACTTGACCAAGGCGGTTGCTATCGTTCTACTGCTGTTTCGATCCTACACCAACTGGCCGGAAGTGACTCTGTTTCGTATCCGAGCCGCCAAGCCACGTAGTTTCGTAGACACGATCCTTAATGCTAAAAAGCAATCCCAGAACAAGAGTCCGATTTGTGCTCTGGCGAATGGCGCGTTCTTGAGACTATTTCTAGGCCCCCGACCGGTTACCAGCCGCTACTTGGACATCGACCATGCGCGCCTCAAGCCAACCGCAGTCACAGTTATCCACGATGGACGTGCTATCGACGATCCTAAGATAATTAGTGAGATCACGACTCTGATCGCCGCACGGAAGAACTGGGATCTCAGTGATTACACAGTCGATGTGCTACCGGAAGCAGGAGAGACTGTTTTTGCGATCTCCGAGCTAAAAGCAACTTCGCCGGGAATGGCTGAGCCAGCCGAGCGCTCCATCATTTCCTCCACACCTGGTAACCCAGCCTTCCTCGCAAATCGTCATGCACGAAATTTGTGTCCCTATAAGGGCCTTTTCGCGTTTTGGGAACAGGATGCCGATGTGTTCTTCGGACGTGAATCGCTCATTCAGCTCCTCACGGAGAAACTGGATCAAAAACATATAGTGCAGGTGTCAGGGCCTTCAGGAAGTGGGAAGTCCTCCCTCGTAGCAGCCGGCCTGATCCCAGCCCTCAAGGACTCTGGCACCTGGCAAGTGCTCTACTGCCGGCCGGGGAACGATCCATTCGCGTCTCTAGCGTCAGCGTTGATGCCGCATCTAAAGCCTTCCGAGGATGAAATATCACGTGCGGCGCAGCTGCCAAAGCTTCGCGAAGTGCTGGAGCAGGGGCAACTCAGCTACTTGCTCAGGCAGGCCGTTGCGGCGAACGATGACAGGGCTCTGCTACTGTTCATTGATCAGTTTGAGGAGCTCTATACCCAATGCAACACTCAGACTCTAAGGGATCGCTTTCTTGATACCCTGTTGACCCTGATGAGTGCTGATGCTGTCGCCAGCGCGCCGCGAATCAGGCTGGTCTACACGATTCGGGCTGATTTCACTAACCGCCTCTTTTCGCACCGAGGCTTCACGGATGCGATCCAGGATGCAGACGTAAAAATCGGTCCTATGAATCGTGAAGAGCTGGATTCAGTGATACGAAGACCAGCTTCACTTCACAACGTCAGATTTGAAGAGGGTCTGGCTGAACGCATCTTAAATGATGCGGGTGTCGAACCAAGCACCCTGCCTCTGCTCGAGTTCGCGCTTGCAGAGCTGTGGGAGCGTCAAACCGAAGGGATGCTTACACATGCAGGCTACGAGCGAATTGGTCAATTGTCCGGCGCAATTGCCCACCAAGCCGAGAAGGTCATTCGGGGTCTCGGTCAATCGCAACAGGAAGTCGCCCGACATATTCTTGCCCGCTTGGTGAGATTGGCTGACGAAAGTGGGGAGCACACACGGCAGCGTGTCTCTTTGGCTGCGCTCTATAGCGAAGAGCTTTTAAATAAAGATGCGGGACGCAAAGTCCTGGACCAATTAACTCAAGCCCGGTTAGTCACAGTAGCCATCGCGAGCGATCAACGCCAGCAGATGGTAGAGATCGCTCATGAGGCGCTAGTGCGCCGCTGGCCCCGCCTCAAGCAATGGCTTGAAGAGGACCGCGAGATTCTGGTCTGGCGTCAACGCCTGGACTCCCTCATTCAAGGCTGGCAACAGACCGGACGCGACGACGGTTTCTTGCTGCGCGGGTCCTTGCTGGACGAAGCGAAGCTTTGGCTGACTCGACGGTCAAATGACCTGACTCCCGTGGAAAAGGACTTTATCAATGCCAGCCTCAAGCTTCAGCGACGGGAGCGAACCAATCGGGCACTAGGCCGCTTCGAATTGTTGGTAGCTAACTCGGGCTCGGACCTTCAGAAGCAGAGCGCAGAATCGATCGGTGCCCGTGAGGCGATACGTTTGGCTAAGGATTTGCCATTTCTTGCCCGTCCAGGTACCTGGCGCCTACAGATCAGCGTAATCCCGGTATCACCCGCCGACGTGCAGAACCTTCGCCCCCGGTTGGCGCATTTGCCGATAAGTACAGTCCTACCGTTACTCTCGGCGGCAGCACCTGCTGAGCTGGCCACCGATCTAGAGGTTTCTTCTCAAGAAATGGCGGTGGCACAAAAGCTCGATGACCAGACGCTTGCGCTGCTAAAGGACCTTCAGTTACAAGGTGCAAGCGGACTTGCCCTTGAACTGATCAGCCCGCAGCTCGATGGGATCCCGGACCCAACAGCTCGCCTGAAATTTGCCTCTATCCTTTTTGATATGATGCACGTTCGCGGCCGGTACGCCGACGCGGCTGAATTGATTCGCCAAGAACTAGCCCTGTATCCGCCTAATGCCGAGGTCCACTCTCCCCTCCTCCTTCCACTAAAGATTCGGTTCCTCCACCACCAGATGTTTTATAGACCTGTGACCGAACTCTGGCCACAAATGGGCGATTTGCTTAACTGCTGTGATCCAACGCAAGACCCCGAATCTTATGGAGACATTTTATTCATGCTAGGCGGCAACCTCGGGACCCTTCGCGGTAACTATCAAGAGGCTCGACGGTTTCTAATCCGTGCGATAGCGCACGCCAAGCAGCGGAAAGATCATTACATTCTCGCTCGATCTCTCCGAAAATATGGAGACTTTCTCCGCAATCACGGTCACTTCAATTTTGCGAGAGACGTGCTCCTGGAAGCGCTGAGATTATCAGGCCGCGGCCGCGGAACTCGCCAGCGAATCTACATTCTCGGTTGCCTCGGCGATTTGGAGCGGCAAAGGAAAAATCACGCTGCTGCTTCAGAGCATTTTGATCGAGCGATCGAGCTGGCACGAGCGACATTCATTCCAGGCTGGCTCGGCAATTTGCATCTCGGATTAGCAGAGCTGGCTTTGGATCGTAATCGCTTCGACGATGCAAAGATTTCACTCGAGCAAGCGGAAGCTCATTATAGAAACACCCATCCCAAGCACTGGTGGGGCGAAATACAGGTGGGACTATCTCGATGCCGTCTCATGCGAATGTCTGGCAGCCAAGATTGGACGGCGCTCGCGCGCACAATACATGCAGAAGCAATCGCGGCAGGCTATAGCAAGGACGCGGCTCTTGCTGGCGAACTCCTTAAAGGAAGGGTTGGTCCTAGAAATGCGCTGATGTTTCTGTAAGGAATAGCGCGCATCTCGATAGAGAAAATTATGCCTAAAATATCAAAAATCAGCGGGGAAGAGATCGATCAGGCTCTCCAAAATGTTACCCGGCAGTATCTAGTTGGAGATTTGCAGAAGCCTCAGACGCTAAAGCATGTTCCTAGCTCATTACTTGAGATCGGTATCACACGTTACGAGAGCGAATGTAAACCAGAAGCGCCTCACACGCATAAGCAAGCGTTCGAATTTCAGTATGTAACAGCCGGATTGACCGCATATCTGGACCTAAACACTGGGGCGGAGCAGATATTCAGAAAGGGCGACTTCTATGCTATCGAACCAGGCGTTATCTATGCTCAAAAATCGGCTCCGGGCACAGAGATCTTATTCATTAAAGTGCCGCCGGGAAACGACAAGGTGCCAATAGATACCACTCCTGAAGTTGAGGCATGGTTTCAAGAACCAATCAAGGAATAGAGCCGACAAAAAATGGCACGACGCGACTACTTTTACGATCCGCAAGCCCCTAAACCGAATTCAATTCGCCCAGCGACGGCTGTAGCCTTGTTCAATTCAGCCGGCGAGCTTTTGCTGTTGCACAGAAAGGACAACGACAAATGGACTATGCCGGGCGGCACACTGGATTTCGGAGAATCGTTGACTCACTGCGCCACTCGAGAAGTACGTGAGGAGACCGGACTTCATATTCGAATTACAGGTCTAATAGGCACGTACACGGATCCGCACATCTTGATCGCCTACAGTGACGGCGAAGTCAGGCAGGAATTCACGTTTGTCTATGCCGCCGAGATCGAGGCCGGAGACCTCAAAATTGACGACGAATCCAAGGAAGCCTCTTGGGTGTCGCTCACGTCTGCGATTGAGTTGCCACTGGCCGAATCACAACGGCGCAGATTGAAGGATGTTGTCGAGTATCAGAAGGACCGCCTTACATTTCTGAGGTAACCGCCAAGAATCGGTGCTTCTCGGTCCCGGTCGCCTTAAACTGAAAATTCCGGTCAGGACCGGAGTCGTGACTCTTCTATGCTGATTTGCCCGTATTGTCACACAAGGGTGCCGCACGGTGCAGTAGTGTGTCGCGGCTGCGGCGCTCAGGCTCGCTACGGCTGTTCAGAGCCAGGCTGCGGCTGCATTCTTTCACTGATTGGCGGAACTGTTGTTTGGTCCGTCGTTTCTTCCACTTCCGTTCAGCTACTGAAGCTAATCCTCACGCCTGAACAAATTCAAGCTTTGCCTCCGTGGCTCTCGAGCCTTCCAAATAACGTTTCGATCGTTGCAGGAGCGGTGGCAGTCCTGGCCTGCCTGGCAGTTATAAGCTATTGGACCCGAAAGAACGTCACCTTTTCCCGTCAGCTTGATGGTGGAGACTAGCTCTAAAAGAGCCACTTCAGGTCTCAGTCCAAGCCTCCATCAGTCATCCCGAATGCCCAGTCCGACTTTGGCAAGGAAATCAAAAATTCGGTCTCAATGGAGAGTCCAAAGAGGGAACTGATCGCCTACGTTTAGACCGGGATCCCGGTAATAGATCAGATCTAGCCGGCCATCCTTGAGAGAGCCGCTGTAGGGTTTAACCTCTCCAAAAGCGAGCGTATTAAACGAGCCTCGGTACCTGATACCGATTTGCACAATCACCTGATACTGATCGCCTCGTTTTTCGATCGTGATCACTTTTGCCGGAAGCAACGTCATTTCTGGCGACACTTCATACGGCCTGGCGGGGAGTGAGCAAGGACTACTTTTTCGCTCCCAGAATTGCGTCCTTTGCCGCCCTTGCCACTCGGAATTTCAGGGAGAAAAGACTTTCTCCCCGTCGAGCCCAAAGCGGTCTCTCGTTCCTCTTTCTCCTAGGCCCCTAGATTCGCCTAAGACCACTCCTGTACCAAGTGTCTGGCTATCGCCAGAGTTGCTTCCGCCACCGCGGAGGCCTCTCCAGCGCAAGAGTACCGTCTGCGGCATAACCGGCTTCCTTCCCCGTCTCGCCCCACTCGCGGGGCCCCTGCCAATTAATCCTCAACCCGTCTCGTTCCTCGCGGCTCTTGCCCTTCCAGGCCTTTTCCGCGGCGCTCAGCTAGCGCTTCGCTTTCGGCTCGAAAAATATGCCCAGCATACTTTTTCGACCGAAACCGAACGTCGAAAAAACTCCGGCAGCTCCCAAGGGTCAAAGCCCTTCCCCCCAATAACCTTAGAGCCAAATGGCGATTAAGAGTAGCCGAGCTTGGCGAAAGATATGCCCACCATGTTAGAGGTTAAAGAAATACAAAACTGAGGCGAAGGCGAAAAGTGTCCAAGAAGTGTCCAAGCATCACTTTTTGCTCAAGCTTACTTTGACGCGTAAATCGTTGCCGTTGAGGTATGCACCCGCCGAGATTCGAACTCAGAACCTTCTGATCCGTAGTCAGATGCTAAAGGTGAACCCATATGAGCCGA
>Ga0213877_10000068_pt1 | contig 12535 bp, 10 predicted proteins | sample VelepicoBEBS_R01_FD_160112 | JGI IMG/M metagenome (GOLD analysis project Ga0213877, IMG submission 160112) | Vellozia epidendroides bulk soil microbial communities from rupestrian grasslands, the National Park of Serra do Cipo, Brazil - BS_R01 | ecosystem: Environmental > Terrestrial > Soil >...
CCGCTACGCGGCGGTTGGCTTTCCGGCAAATTCAAACGCGGGATGTCTGCTCCGCCTGAGGGTTCTCGAATCGAGCTCGCGGAGAAAATGGATTGGGGCGAAAAATGGAGCGCCTACAACAAGGAAGAGACTTGGCGCACATTAGACGCGTTGCACGAAGTTTCGGTCTCAATGGATCGATCCCCGGCGCAAGTAGCGATAAACTGGCTTTTGCACAAACCGGGGGTGACTGCACCAATCGTTGGTGCCAGACGGATGGATCAGCTCGAAAACAATCTCGGCGCTACCGGGTGGAAGTTGCTGGCGGAAGATGTCGCCAAGCTCGATGCCGCGAGCGAAGTTCCCTTACCGTACCCGTACGATTTCATCGCTAATCTGGCGCGCCGATAGCACCTCCAAAATCGCTCGAGAGTCGTAGCAACGCGCTTATTGCGGGCTACTTAACTCATCCGCCACTGCGGATGAGCCTGGTCTTGATTGTCTGATAGAAACAACAAGCTAGAAAAGCTCCAGCTGTGAGGCGCTTACAGGCGACTCTTTAGTGAAGTGAACGCCCAAACCTAGTAAACGGACCCCCAGTTCCTTTCGATCCAGGCCGATTCGCAAAAGTCGGGTGAAACTCTCGATACTCAGAGTTAATCCCGCGCGTTCGACGGTTGTGCGGGTGAAATCAGCGAAACGGATTTTAACAAACAACGATTTGATCTGGTCCTCGCAACCGCTGCCTGCAAGATCCCCCATCAATTCCTCGAACAACTCCGGAATTCGCCCTTCACATTGTATCGCGGAGGTTAAATCGATTGTGAACGTTCGTTCGGTGCTAAGAGACTTCCGCTCCCGCTCGGGCGTAACTTCCCTTCGGTCGTCTCCCCGGCACAACCGATAGAGCTCGATGCCGAACTTTCCAAACCATTCGTGTAATTCCAGCTTCGAGCTACGTTGAAGTTCACCGCACGTGCGTATGCCGAGGCGCTGCAACTTCTCGGCTGATTTGGCGCCAATACCCCAAAGCCGTTGGACCGGCAACACGCGCATGAACTCAGCGATGTCTTCTTGCCTTATTTCGAATTGTCCGTTCGGCTTATTCCAGTCGCTGGCAATTTTTGCCAACATCTTGTTCGGTGCAATTCCAGCCGAGGCAGTAAGCCCGGTGCTCTGGAAGATTATGCTGCGGATCTGCGCGGCTAATTCGGCTGGCTTTTCGTCCCGTGCCGACACATCCAGGAATGCTTCGTCAAGGGATAAAGGCTCGATCAAGGGCGTGAAACGCACCAGGATCTCCCGGATTCTGGCTGACTCGCGGCGATACACATCGAAGCGAGTCGGCATAACAATCAGATGCGGACAGTGCTGCAGGGCTTGAAAAGTCGGCATGGCGGAGCGCACGCCGAATTTGCGCGCTTCGTAGTTGCACGTCGTCAGGACCCCGCGTTTGTCTCGTGCGCCTCCGACTGCGACCGGCTTGCCAGCAAGCTCCGGTTTGTCACGAACCTCAATCGCGGCATAAAAACAGTCCATGTCGAGATGCATGATGGTTCTGGCCACGCCTTTAGGTAAACCGCATAAGCAATGCAGTAAATGCCTGGTCTTTGGAGATCCAACCGTGCATTTTCAGACATCGTGCTTTTGCTCGATCTCTGCCGCCCTGATGGACGGTTGGCGAGGCAACGTATTCCGTCTGTCTTGATCAAATTAAACCGCGGAAGGCAAGCTCCACAGGCCCTGGAACCTACCTCGAGGACGACGACGAGTATGAGGAAGAGTACGAAGGCGAAGATTTTGGGGGATAGACCCCAATCCGTACGAAGCACGGGGACGCGTAGCAGGGCCAGGCTAAGGCCGGGATTTAGGGACAGACCCCCAAATCCGTCGAGGACAGCCCCAAATCCGTCGGAGGTGGCGTGAACCGATTCGGGTTAAAAGGTGCAGCTTTTTTCCATATTTTGGGGACAGTCCCAGGGACAGTCCCCAATCCCTCGAGTGGAGTCGCCATCGGATTAAGTGGCATCGGCCCCTTTTAGAACGACGGGCACCTGATCCCCACTCTAGGCCGGGATTTGGGGATAGGACTTGGGGACAGACCCTGGGACAGACCCCCAATCCGTGGAGTGGCGTGAACCGATTCGAAGGTTTTGGGGGACAGACCCCAATCCGTACGCTTCCTACTCGCGTCTCGCTCCTCTGGACGCGTGAATTGTGGCCCGGCGCAACAGGGTTGGCGAAGGTTTGGGGGACAGACCCCAATCGGTGGAAGCACGGGGAAGAGTAAGAGGGCCGGGCTATAGGCCAGGATTTGGGGGACAGACCCACAATCCGTGGGAGCGGCGTGAACCGATCGGGTTAAAGGGTGCAGTCTTTTCCATATTTGGGGACAGACCCGGGACAGACCCCAATCCCTTGAGGTGGAGTCGTCATCGGATTAAGCGGTGTCGGCGCCTTTTTTGAACGACGGGCACCTGATCCCCAATCTCATCTCGTTCTCGGCGTCGTGCTTCGTCTTCCTGCCCGGGTCTCCTGCCCTGGACGCATAAACTGCCGTCAGGGCGCCACAGGGTTACCGATGGTCAGTCAAGGCGCCTGAAATCGAGGACGAGCATGATTGGCTAGCAAATTTGGAGATCCGCCTTTCGTGCGGGTTCCCGGCGATCAGGATGGCTTAAAAGTAGCTCAATTCATTCAGTCCTTCCTGAAGCTTTACATCCACAGGGGCATTTTCCGTGCCGCTTAACAAGTAGACGAGCTGCATCCGGCTCGTGTTGGCGGGAACGGCTTTCGGATGCTCGAGTTCATTATCAACGATCCATTCGCTACCATCGGCCAGGTGGTACGCAACAAACACGTGGCTGCCCTCTGTGCCTGTATCGCGGATGTGCCAACGATAGAAGATCAGTTGACCATGGATCCCGTTTGAGGCCAGGCGCGATGACAAGGCGATCGCGTAGTCCATGCAGTGACCGTCTTTGCCTTTACCTTTAAGGACGCGATCACTGGCAATGCGGTAGTGAAGCGGTTGGCTTAGCGGGAGAGCGCCGAGCATGAGGAAGGGGAGCATGCAAATAAGCGATACAAAAATGCTTTTGAACATCTCGTTTTTAAGTGCAGCGAGTCAAAGCATTTTTGGTGCCAATGCGGCGCGCCTACCGTTTGGCCGAAATGCGGGTGGCGGTTCTCCGTTAACCCAGATTCCGAAGTTGGGGAATCGTGCTCGTGCTCGTCGTCGTGCTCGATTTGCTGGGCTTCTGCCACCAAAGGAGGGCATGATCCTCCTGCAATTGTTTTGAAGGTTTTGGGGGACAGACCCCAATCCGTAGGGAGCACAGGGACGCGTAGCAGGGCCAGGCTAAGGCCAGGATTTGGGGACAGACCCCCAATCCCTGGGAGTGGCGTGAACCGACCGGGTTAAAAGGGTGCAGCTTTTTTCCATATTTGGGGGACAGACCCCAATCCCTCGAGGTGGAGTCACCATCGGGTCAAGCGGCGTTGGCCCCATTTTAGAACGACGGGCACCTGATCCCCATTCTCGTCCTCGTCGTCTTGCTCGTGTGCGTCTTCCTGCCCGCGTTTGCATCCTCTGGACGCGTGAATCGTCGCCGCGTGAATTGTCGCCCGGCGCCACGGGGTTGCCGATAAGGTTTGGGGGACAGACCCCAATCGGAGGGAAGCACAGGGACGAGTAGGAGGGCCGGGCGACAAGGCCAGGATTTGGGGACAGACCCCCAATCCGTCGGAGCGGCGTGAACCGATCGGGTTAAAGGATCCAGCCTTTTTCCATATTTTGGGGACAGACCCCGATCCCTTGAGGTGGAGTCGTCATCGGATTAAGTGGCGTTGGCCCTTTTTAGAACGCCGGCACCTGATCCCCACTCTCGTCCTCGTCGTCGTGCTCGTCTTCCTGCCCGGACTCCTGCCGTGCCTGTATCGCGGATGTGCCAACGATAGAAGATCAGTTGACCATGGATCCCGTTTGAGGCCAGGCGCGATGGCAAGGCGACCGCGTAGTCCATGCAGTGACCGTATTTGCCTTTACCTTTAAGGACGCGATCACTGGCAATGCGGTAGTTGGGAAATCGTGCTCGTGCTCGTCGTCGTGCTTAATCTGCTGGGCTTCCGTCACCAAAGGAGGGCATGATCTTCTGCAATCGTTTTGTTCCGTCGGTATGGCGGCCGGATATCAAGAATTCTCGAGCACGAGCACGAAGGAGCAGGAGCACGAGCTGTCAACTTCGGTATTTCGCTGCGACAAAAGAGAAGTTGACGGAGTAAGCTACGTGCGATATATCGTACTGTATAAATTCCTTACTATGAAACCGTACTGGTATTTCTTTTGGCCCGCTTACGCTTCAGCCGCTCGCTGTTGCGGCGAGCGCGACTTTATGGGCGGATATTGGCGACGCCACGGCAAAGGCGGCTGGGGCGCATGGGAAGAGTGGGGACCCTTCTTCGGATTCGCCGGTGGCCCGCAGAATCGATTTTTTGAGTTTGGCGAGGTTCGTCTCGCCATTCTGTCACTGTTGCAGGAGGGGCCGAAGCATGGTTATCAGCTTATCAAAGAAATGACTGAGCGCTCGGGGGGTGTATACCGTGCCAGCGCCGGCACGGTCTATCCGACTTTGCAACAGCTGGAGGACGAGGGGTTGGTACAATCGGATACTGAGGGGGGACGTCGGATCTACCGCCTGACGCCCGAAGGCAGCAGTGAACTCGAACGCGAGAAAGAGACAGTCGAGCGAATCTGGAAGCGCGCGGAGCGCTGGGGAGACTGGGGCCAATCGGCCGGACCGGAGTCATTTACTTTCTTCCGTCCGCTTGGGCGATTGGTAAAAGCGACGTTCCGTGCGGCTAAGTGGGCGGCCGGCGATCCGGAGCGCGAAGAGCGGCTCACGAAGATTCTCGAACAAACCAGGCGATCGCTGGAGGATCTCTACGAGAGCTAAACAGGAGCAACCTGACGGGCTTTGGGTGGGTAGTTCTGAGGTGGTCCGTTTTCAAAAGGGTTAATGAACCGGATCTATTCCGATGAATTCATGCGAATATAAGTCGATTGTACAAAGGCGATTACGTATATAAACAGACGTCATGAAATTTGTAAATTGACAGACCGGTTAAGTAGATTAATTTACGTCCAGATTTCCAATAGTTTTTCTGGGCATTCTGGAAAACGCTTCGATTAGAGGCGGTAAGTCCGGAATGCTGAGAGAAATCGGCAGATGGGTCGCGCGGATAAGGGGCGGCTCTGAAGCGGCTTCTCAGAATTGCAAGAATGCAATGAGAAAGGAAAAATTATGGAAGTCGTTAAGGTTATACATGACTTGATTATCGTCCTGGGATTCACCGGGCTGGTAATCATACCAAGGGCCATTCTGACATTTGTCGCCCTTCGGGAGGAAGAAGCATCGGAGCAGCTTGGCTAGCGGAGAGCCCGTATCTCTCCGGTTTCTAGGCATTCTATCCGATCACTTAACTAAACAACCAAAGGAGAAAACTACTATGGAAGCATTAATCTTCGCATTGATCGCTACTAGAAAAGGGTACTTTCAACGGGAATACGTTGTGGCAGAGCCTGCGGAATTTCGCAGTTTCGATCTTCGTGAGCTGGAGCGCGCATACAAAGCCCACGATGAGACGCCGAACGAACCTACTGATCGGCCCCAGACGCTTGTGACTCAGGTCGCATCTTAATCGGATCGAACTATGAGTCTGCAAATATCAAACGGTTCCCCCCAGGACGCTGCCTGGTGCCTTGTTCCCGAAACAAGCATGATTTCGATCAGACCATGGTCGTATCCGACGCCTGGTTTGCTCGTTTCGAGGACAGGGCACCAAGGCGCTGGAAGGTGTCTTGGAGGGGTGTTGCTTGCGACGCCCATGTAGTTGGGACTTTGGTAGGGCCGAGCTTCCGCCTTCGCTAAAGCTAAGCCATGGCGGACAGGTCGCCTCGGCCCTGCGAGGGGGGCACATCCAGGACGAGACGAAGCTCGTCCCTACCGGCTTCCCAAGTTTTTGCCAAGAGCTTCGGCCTAAAACGGAATATCGTCGGGCTCGGCGTCGAGGTCAGGGTCCCGGGGTTCCGTGCGTGCGGGCGGAGGCGGCGTGGTCCCAGGCCGGCGGGGCGGAGGCGAAGTTGGCAACTCCCCTTCCTGACGCGAACCGAGGAGTTGAATGTTCTCGGCGACGACACGAAGCTTGGACCGTTTCTGCCCGGTCTGTTTGTCATCCCATGTATCCAGTTGGAGGCGGCCTTCGACAAAAACCGGGCGGCCTTTCTTCAGATACTGCCCGGCAATTTCGGCTAAACGTGCCCAGAGCGTAACGTCGACGAAAGTTGTCTCCTCTTTTCTTTCGCCATCCTCGCCGGTATACACTCTGTTCACGGCAAGACCGATCTCGGTGACTGCCGTTCCCTTCGGAGTGTACCGCAGGTCTGGATCGCGTGTCAGGTTCCCGATAAGCAGTACGCGGTTGAGATTGGCCATAGTCTGGGTTTGGTCACTTACGCTCTGGAAGCTCGCACAGCTGCAGCCGGGGGCAACTGCTGGTAGTGTTGCAGGAAAATAACCGGGTCAAGCTTAAATTTGCTCCGGAGTTTCCCGATCAGCGAAGGGTCTGCCTCAAAAATGAAATTGACATAGTAAGCCGCGTCGACGTGACGCGGGCTGTAAGCAAGCGGGCGCTTATCCATCTTCTGCACCTGCTCGACGGCGGCTCCCTCTGCAGCGAGCTCTGACTCCAGGCGTTCGATGATTTCTTTCACGCTGTCTTCCTGACCCCGTGTGTCAAGGGCCAGCAAGCACTCATAACGTTTCTTCATAATGTTTCAATATTATTCTGCTCGATTATACAGATTCATGGCCGGCTCAATCCCATTTTCGACCACCTGTTCTACGGCTTCGGCCGCACGTTCGATCGCTCGGTCAATTTTTGATTTCTCCGAGGCATCAAACTCGCCCAGGACGTGGTCAATCAGCTGCTCAGTGGTGTTTGCGCCGCTGACGCCAATCCTCAAACGCATGAAGCTTTCGCCCAAATGTACGATGATGGATTTGAGGCCGTTGTGCCCGCCGTCACTGCCGGCGGCTCTTAGCCGAAGCCGGCCGAGTGGCAGAGCGACATCGTCTACCACAACCAGAATCTCTTCGGAATTGATCTTGAAATAGTGGGCGAACCGGCCAATCGCATCTCCCGACCGATTCATATAGGTGAGAGGTTTAATCAAGTAAATCTCGCCCCATTTTCCCAATTCTGAATTCCAGGTTGTCGATTTTGAGAAAGTCAAGCCATGTTTCCGAGCCAGAAAATCGATCACCATGAATCCGATGTTATGTCGCGTGCCGCTATACTGGCGCCCTGGATTTCCAAGGCCAGCAACGAGACGCAAATGAGCCATGAATGTTCAGGAAGCAGGCGCTTCGGGTTTGGCCTCCGCACGTTTCTCTGTGAGTACTTCCGGCGCTACCAGCGTCTCCGTGGCCGCGACGCCTGGCTCAGCTTCCTCGCCGACTCGCGAGGCGACAACGCTGATTGCTGTCAGGTCGCCGTCTGTAACAGCTTCGACGCCGGGTGGAAGCTTCAGATCCCGGACATGCAGCGACTCGCCAATGTTCAAGTTGGTAACATCAACGCGGATAACGTCCGGGAGATCTTGTGGGAAGCACTCGACTTCCAGCGTTCGCAAAGAGTGCTCCAGAAGACCGCCAAAAGTTCTGACCCCAATGGCTTCGCCCACCGCTTCAATTGGAACTTCCGAGGTGATTTTTTCGGTTGCAGAGACTGCATGAAAATCAACGTGCAATAATTGGCGCTTGAGCGGGTGATGCTGCACCTCCTGGATCAGGGCCAATCGATTCGTGCTGTGGTCTCCGTCGGCGATCTCAAGCTCCACCAGGACGTGATCGCTGGAAGCCCGCGCAAGCACCGTTGACAATGCACGGGCATTCACCTGAAGATTGAGAGGCGTCGCCTCAGAGCCATACATCGTTGCGGGAACGAGGCCCTGTGCTTTGATCTTTTTGACCGAATTTCGACCGATGGCGGTCCGCTTTTGCGCTTTCAGTTTAGCTTGTTGAGCCATGACTCCTAAGATTGGGTTGCATTAATCTCGAAAAGCGAACTTACCGATTCGTTTGCGTAAATTCGCGAAATACCCTCGCCGAGAATCCCGGCGATCGAAAGAACGGTGATGTTGCATTCCGGATGCAGTCTAACGGGCGTACTGTCTGTAGTGATGAGTTCCTGAATGTAGGATTTTTTCAATCGTTCATGAGCCATATCGGTAAAGACGGCGTGAGAAACACCGGTGAAAATGTCGCGGGCGCCGAACTTTTTCAGCAGCGTGGCTGCGCTTGTCAGAGTCCCCGCAGTTTCCGTCAGGTCATCGACCATGATGACATTCTTGCCGTCCACATCCCCTATGACTGTCAACGCTTCAGTTTCGGTCGCGCTTACCCGACGCTTGGCGACGATGGCCAAGGTCGCATTGAGCGCCTCCGAGTAGGCGGATGCCAATTTAAGCCCGCCGACATCCGGCGAGACAACTGCAAGATTCTCGATCTCTTTCTGCCGAATGTATCGTATCAGGACCGGTGCAGCATACAGGTGGTCGACCGGGATATCGAAAAAACCCTGGATTTGCTGCGCATGCAGATCGAGCGTGAGCACTCGGTCGGCGCCTGCGGCCACCAGCAGATTGGCGACCAGTTTGGCCGTGATCGGCACACGGGGCTGATCCTTGCGATCCTGTCGCGCATATCCGAAATAGGGGATAACCGCAGTGATCCGATAGGCGCTTGCACGCCGCGCGGCGTCAATCAGGATCAATAACTCCATCAAATTCTGGTTCGTTGGGGGACAAGTTGGTTGGACAATGAAAATGTCCCGCCCTCGGATATTTTCGTTAATCTTGACCCTGGTTTCGCCATCTGGAAACGAACTGACGACCGCGTCACCCAAGGGTACACCGATTGAATTGCAAATTTTCAGGGCCAGATCGCGGTGCGCTGACCCTGAGAAAATCTTCATCTCTCGGTTAAACAAAGTCATAGCCAGGTCAAAAGGAACCCTGAGTGTAAGCGCGAAATCGAGTTTTGCAAACCGTACCGTTTCATCCTCAGCCAAAAAGCTCCGCGAGCTTTTCTCTGAACGGTTTCGAGTCTTGCACCGAGTAATCGGCGTCCGCCTTCAGGCGGATTTCGCGACCGTCCGCCGATCGAAACCGCAAATACAGCGGCTGAGTCCCGGGATGCCGCCGGACGAGGTCGCGAATCGCGATTAATCGCTGTTCGTCCGCTTTCTCGATCGGTATGTCGATGATAAGGGCTTCTACTGCCTTTGGCTTGCTCATTGGCTTGATTTCGTTCGCGACGATGCGCAAGGACTCATCCCGCTTGTCCAGTTTACCTGTGATCGCAACGACTTTGCCCTTATCGATCTCCTTGGCGGCTGTTGCGTAGACTTCCCCCCACACCATGACTTCGACGGTCCCGGTAAAGTCTTCAACCGACAGGATGGCAAATGGCTTACCATCTTTGCGGGTGAGCTTTTTTTCCAGGGAGGAAATCGACCCGGCAATTTTCACGACAGCTTTGTCTTCCTCTTCCATGAGGACACTGGTGCTAATATAGTTGCCGCCCTCGATCAGTTCCCGGAAAGCATCCAGCGGATGACCGGTTACGTAGAAACCCAGGAGATCTCTTTCATGCCCGAGTTTTTCGGACAGTGACCAGGGTTTCACATGGATTGTATCTCCGTTTCTCCTTGGAGTCGGCCCTAACTCCAATTCGCCGAAGAGCGAGACTTGACCGCTACGCCTGTCGCGGTGGGCAGAAGCACCAGACAAAAGGGCTTGATCAATTCGTTCGAACTCTTCGGCCCGGTCCCTGCCCGTAAAATCAAATGCCCCCGCGCGGATCAAACTTTCCAGAATCTTTCGGTTGACCGATTTCGAATCAAGACGGCTGCAATAATCCTCAACCGACTTGAACGGACCATTCTTATCTCTCTCGGCTATAGCCGAATTCATGGCGGCCTCACCAATGTTTTTGATTGCGGCCAGACCGTAGCGGATCCCTCGCTTTCCGCCTTCGATTTCAGGGACAAATTTGAGGTTACTTCGATTAATATCCGGCGGCAGAATCGAAATTCCGAGTCTTTGGCATTCCGAGACGAAAACGGCGATTTTATCTGTATTATTGACCTCGTTACTGAGCAACCCGGCCATGAATTCGACCGGAAAGTTCGCTTTCAGATATGCGGTTCGGTAGCTGATTAAGCCGTAAGCGGCGCTGTGGCTCTTGTTGAATCCGTAACCGGCGAATTTTTCGAGGAGGTCAAAGATCGCATTCGCCTTCTTCTCCGGGATCTCGTTGACGCGTTTGCAACCGGCGATGAAGTTCACGCGTTCCTTTGCCATCTTTTCTTTGTCCTTTTTCCCCATTGCGCGCCGGAGAAGATCAGCTTGACCAAGAGTGTATCCGGCGAGGACGTTGGCGGCGCGTTGTACCTGCTCCTGGTAAATCATGATGCCATATGTATCTGCGCAGACCTCCTTTAATAATGGGTGCTCGTATTTGATTTTGGTCTGGCCTTTTTTGCGTTTGATGTAATCAGGGATCAGTTCCATCGGGCCGGGCCGGTAAAGCGCGATCAAGGCGATAATATCGTCGATGCTGCTGACATCGAATTGCTTGCAGAGATTAGTCATTCCGCCGGATTCCAATTGAAATACGCCAATCGTTTCGCCGCGATTCAGCAGGTCGAAGGTGTTCTGATCGTCGAGCGGCACAGATTCCAGCGAGAATTCCGGGTGACGAACCCTGATTAGATCTACTGCGTCCTCGAGCACGGTGAGGGTTTTGAGCCCGAGGAAATCCATTTTCAACATGCCAAGGTCCGTCAACGGACCCATTGCATACTGCGTCACCACTTCATCGTCGTTCCCGCGGCAAAGCGGCACGTAGTCATCCAGCGGTCGATCGCCGATCACAACGCCTGCTGCGTGTATACCGGTGTTGCGAGTCAGACCTTCCAGGACGCTCGCATAGCTCCAGAGCTGCTGTGTGCTTTCTTCGGTCTCGACTGCCTGCTTCAACTCGGCGTTCTTCTCGATCGCCTTTTGCAGCGTCATACCGAGCTCGTTCGGAATCATCTTCGCGATCCGGTCGGCGTCTGAATAGCTTAGACCGATGACACGGCCGACATCGCGAATGACACTTTTAGCCCCGAGCGTTCCGAACGTAATGATCTGAGAGACCGCCCGTGGTCCATATTTTTCCCGGACGTAGTCGATGACCTCGCCTCGCCGATTCTGACAGAAATCAACGTCGATGTCCGGCGGACTGACCCGTTCCGGGTTCAGAAATCGTTCAAAGATTAAACCGAACCGCAGCGGGTCCAGATCGGTGATCCCCAACACATAGGCGACTAGCGACCCGGCCGCTGATCCACGTCCGGGGCCCACTGGGATGGCATGTTGTTTGGCGTAGTGAATAAAATCCCAGACAATCAGGAAGTAGCTTACGAACCCGGTTTTTTCCAGGATCGACAATTCGTAATCCAGGCGCTGGCGCAGCTCCTGATCGGTTTCAGCCCGTTCCCCATACCGTTCTCGCAGTCCGTGAGCGCAAAGTTCTCGCAAATACTCCTCACGTGACTTGCCTTCGGGCGGTGGGTAGGCTGGGTATTTTGATACTCCGAACTCGAGCTTGAGATCACATGCTTCGGCGATCCGCAAAGTATTGCTCAATGCGTCGGGTAGTTCGGAAAAAATTGCCTGCATTTCCTCTGGCGATTTGAAATAGACTTCGGTCGGATAATGCAGACGGCGTTCATCGTGAATCATTGATCCGGTGCCGATGCAGATGAGGACGTCGTGTGCGTCGTGGTGCGAGCGCCCGAGAAAATGGGCATCATTCGCCGCAACGACTGGAATGTCGAGCTTGTGCGAGATCTCAACAAGCGCGCGGTTACATAGCTGCTGGGCTTCGATGCCGTGGTCGTGGAGTTCCAGATAAAAGTTTTCGGCTCCGAATATGTCCTTAAACTCGGCGGCCGCTTTTTCAGCTTTGGGAATATCCCCGGCCTGGATCGCAACGTTGATTTCCCCCTTCAAGCAGGCGCTCATCCCAATCAGGCCCGCGCTGTGTTGCGCAAGCAACGTTTTGTCGATCCGCGGCTTGTAATGGAATCCCTCGAGGTGTGCGGCGGAAACGAGTTTAACGAGGTTGCTATAGCCTTGGAGATCCTTTGCGAGGAGCGTAAAGTGATAAGCTGCATCCCTGGCGGAAGATGCGCTTTTGTCGAACATCGAACTGGGCGCCATGTAGACCTCGCACCCGATTATTGGTTTTATACCCGCCTTCGCGGCCGCCTGATAAAACTCGATCGCTCCGAACATGTTTCCGTGGTCGGTCATCGCGACGGCTGGCATCCCAAACCCGGCGGCTTTCACCATGAGATCAGGAATTCGAATAGCGCCATCCAGCAGCGAGTACTCGGTGTGCAAGTGCAGATGGACGAAGGAATTGTTCGGCATTTGATCAAC
>Ga0213877_10000069_pt1 | contig 12519 bp, 9 predicted proteins | sample VelepicoBEBS_R01_FD_160112 | JGI IMG/M metagenome (GOLD analysis project Ga0213877, IMG submission 160112) | Vellozia epidendroides bulk soil microbial communities from rupestrian grasslands, the National Park of Serra do Cipo, Brazil - BS_R01 | ecosystem: Environmental > Terrestrial > Soil >...
TGATCAGAAACAAGCGCTCGAAGAAGCGATCGGGAGCGTTAGAGAGAAGCTGAACGGAAATGATGCGGAGGCTATTGAGCGGGCGGCAGACGAACTGCAGAGCCGATTCCAGAATATCAGTGCGGAAATGTACAAACAAGCCGCTTCTAGGACCGGTGCTAATCCCAGCGGAGGCGCCGGTGAATCTAGGTCCGGACCCGAGGCCGCTCGTAAGCCTGGCGGAAATGTCGTGGACGCGGATTTCGAAGTCGTAGACGAGGAAAAAAAGAAAAGCTGATTATGGAAATCGACTCCCGTTTCCCAAGCAAACTGGATACAGTTAACGACGTACCAGAAGTTCTGCGAACTGCGTTGATAGAAGGGTTGTCGTCGGAGGAGCCGATTCGCTTGCTTATACATGCTCCGGCTTTTTCAAACGCAGGAGAGAAAGATCCAGCCACTATACTGGCAGTGACAAATAAGGGTTGGGGAGTCGTTTCGGAGACTGAAGAGGGCGGCGCCAGCCTTGAAAAGGCGGATTTCACCGAAACATTGTTCCTTGAATTGACGTCTATTCTTCTTTTTGGCGAGCTGAAAATTTACTTCGCTTCCGTAGGCACAGCATACGCCGCCAAGATCAGGTTCAACACGGTCGGGGAGGAGCTCTATCAAGAGGCAATTAACCTGATCCTCGCCGGCACCGATCCGATGCTCGCAACCCCGGCCGGTTCAGATGGTAGAAAAACCTCGAGCTTCAAGACCTGGCCAATTAAGTTTCGGCGTGAGGCGGAGCGTTACTGGCCCAAAGGACAGCAGTTGCTTGCCGCTATACAATGGGGCTCTATCTTCGGTGGGTTCAAACGTGAGCTTGCTCCCGCCGGCGCACTGATCATTACCCCGCGTGAGCTGGTATTGATCTCGGAGGAGAAAACATCTCCACGTCGTCTACCGGGAGATCCTCACGAATTTGGGGGCATTATTACCTTCTTCCCGAGAGTTCGACTGGCCGACTTTCATGTCGGTCATTATGAGCGGTTCGGTGTTCTCGCTCTCCAAGTCCATGCGACCCACGGTGGCGAAAAACTGGAGGTTGTTTTTCCTGCTAATGACGAGATGGAGTTGTTGAAGGCGATGGAACAGGTCTCGACTGCAGCAGATAGTAAGCCGAATTAATTCAGATGAAGTGGAAACAGATTGACCAACAACCAAGAAGCTATCGGCATGCCTGTTACATCGCTCGAAATTCTCGAACAGATGCCGCTATGGGATGGCAGACCCTTCGGGTCGGTTGGTCCGTACGAACGCTTGACGGGCAGGGTTAACCTGGAGGTTGATCCGAATTGTCCAGCGAATGCGCTCATCGTTGATCTGGGGCTGGCTTCACGGGGTAGCGATGGTCTTATCCATTTTGATGCCGACTTTCTCCTGGTTCGACCAGTGAAGCAGGGTCCAGGCGACGATCGGCTGCTTTTCGACGTTCCCAGTCGCGGATTAGCGACGGCGTTAGTTGCTCTCAATGCAGAAAGTGCGGAAAGGCCGCCCACCATAACGGGCGGAGAATTGGATTCAGGCAATGGCTTTCTCATGCGCCAGGGCTATACCATTGCATCATGTGGCTGGCAGCACGACATGCTGCCTGGTCCGGGATTTCTCGGCCTCCGGGCGCCTGAAGCATTCGATGAAAGCGAGCCACTGTTCGGCCCAATTATGTGTGAGTTCCAACCGGCCGCTCTTACGAAGGTACAGTCATTGGGCGAGCCCGGCGTTCGTGCCTATCCCACCAGAGATCTAGGCGACCTCACAGCCGTGATGATTGTCCGAGACCACCCCGACTCGCCGGCACGCGTCATTCCCCGCGATCGTTGGCAGTTCGGGCGCCTTCAAGAAGGCTGCCCGGTTCCGGACCCGACTTCTCTATACTTCGCGGACGGTTTCGAAGCGGGCAAGCATTATACCTGCGTCTATACGGCTGTTGGCGCGCCGGTCGTGGGAACGGGATTGCTGGCCGTTCGTGATGTCGCAGCCTGGCTCAAATATGGCGGCGCGGCAACCGGCAACCCGTGCGCGGGAATTATTCGGAACAGTTACGCGATCGGAATCTCTCAGAGCGCCCAGTTTCTCCGGCATTTCTTATATCTTGGACTTAACCAGGATGAGCAAGATCGGCAGGTGTTTGACGGCATTCTTTCGGTCATTGCAGGAGCTCGGAGAGGGGAATTCAACGTCCGTTTTGGCCAGCCGAATAAGACGCAGGGGCAATATGTCGGCGCGCTCTTCCCATTCAGTGATGCGGCTCAGAACGATTCTATCACTGGCAAGACGGATGGGCTGCTGGCTCGGCTTGCCTCCCGCGACAAGCTCCCCAAGGTAGTCATACTTGATTCGTCCGCGGAATATTGGAGCCGGCAAGCATCGCTGACCCATATCGAGATTCAGGGCAGCTGCGATATAGCTCCACTGGAAACGACTCGTATTTACCTGATGGCCGGCACCCAGCATGGGGGCGGCATCGGCGGGCTTCCGTTGCGAAAAAGTTGGCTAGGTTTTTGCCCGGTGCATTATGCCGAGAACAGCATCGATTATGGGTGCCTGTTGCGGGCCGCGTTGGTCAACCTCGATCGCTGGGTCAGCATAAATCAGGAGCCGCCTCCGAGCTTATATCCAAGGCTGGACAATTGGACAGCGGTTGTCCCCGACTTTGCGCTCGCTTTCTTTTGGATGGTGCCGCGCGTTCGCATTCCTGCCGAGGTTCCCACCTTGGCTCGTCTGGATTTCGGCCCGGAGACCGATCACGGTGTGCTCCGGCAATTGCCTCCGTTTGCTGGTGCCCCGTATGCGAGCTTTGTGGCGGCCGTTGATGCCGACGGCAACGAGGTTGCCGGAATTCGTCATCCGGATGTGGTAGTACCTTTGGCAACTTATACGGGATGGAATCTTCGGAATCCTGAAACGGGCACACCAGACGAGCTGCTATTGCAGGCGGGGGCCACGCTGCCCTTTCCACGCACGGCAGCGGAACGTCTTGCTACCGACGACCCGCGCCATTCGATTAACGAGCGCTATGCTTCAAAGGAGGACTACCTTCAGCGGGTGCGGCGGGCGACGATCAAGCTCGTAACGGAGCGCTACTTATTGGCTGAGGATGTCGAGTCCATCGTTACCCGCGCAGCGTTAAAGTGGGACCTCTTCACGGGAGCCAACGAAGTCACAGGAGGAGAACGGCCAGAATGAGAACAAAAGCACGAAACAGTCGATTTGGGACGAACGGCTAATGAAAGCATATCCTAGTTGGCTCGAGGAACCACAAGCACATGATTATCTAGCGGCGCAAAAGTACCTGAGTTTAATCTACGACGACGAGAAGGCCTCGGAACTCGTGGCGAAGCTCAGAGCGTCTGGTATGAGTGAATTTGCCGCGAAAGACATCTCGCGTGCCTCAGGATTAGTTCTGTTGCCCGCCGACAACGAGCATGTGCAACATGATCAGGCAAAGATCAAAGCGGGGGAGCAGCTATCGCCGCTTCTCCTCGTAAGGGCGCCTCAGCTCGGCAGACTCATCATCGCCGACGGTTATCATCGAATGTGTGCCGTTTACGCGGTCGCTGAGGACACGCCAGTGCCCTGCAAGATTGTGTAGTATTCATTTTCAGTTAGTTTTAAAAATAGTACGCGTTTCTATCGATATACATTCCTACTGGGTCATCTTGTTTTGCCGATCGCAACTTTGCCCAGGCGCAGATTTTAGGGAAGTGAAAGGTATTCAGCGGACATGCAATGCAACCCTGAAAATACTTCACTTTTCCAGGAACCGATCTTCAGAAATGTTAATTTCTACAACCGGGAATGTGCCTGCGGCAAGGGAAAAGGGGTCTTTATTATCGCCGCGGCCACCAACCAGCAGCGCATCATGTTAAATCGAAAGAAAATCATCGCAGCGAACTGGAAAATGAACCTTACCCAAGTGGAGGCAAGATCCTATGCAGACAGTCTGTGGGCCGAAGTCGGGTTAGTAAATGAGGTCGATGTGATTGTGATTCCTCCTTTCACCGCAATTCCCGCGCTGGCAGATTCATTGAATAACAGGCCTGCTGCGCGGTTGGGCGCCCAGAACATGTATTGGGAAAAGCACGGTGCGTTCACCGGTGAAATTAGCGCCACGATGTTGACGGCCCTTAACGTCGAGTATGTCGTGATTGGTCACAGCGAACGGCGGAGGTTATTTGGAGAGACTGACGAAATGGTCAATCGAAAAGTCGCGGCTGCCCTGAGCGCCAATTTGCGACCCATCGTTTGCGTCGGTGAAACCTTGGCCGAGCGCGATACGAACCGAATCGAGCAAGTCTTACAGCGTCAAATCAGGGAGGGATTGAGAGGGATGAATTCGGGCCGTTTGCATGAACTGGTGATTGCGTATGAGCCGCTATGGGCGATTGGAACCGGCAGAACAGCGACACCGGAAGAAGCGCAGGAAACGCAGGCATTCATCCGGTCGGTGATCGCGTCGATTTCCGGCCAAACGGCCGCAGCAGAGGTCCGAATCCAATACGGAGGAAGCGTCAAGCCGGATAATGCCAAAGCATTATTGCAAAAACCCGACGTGGACGGCGCGCTGGTCGGCGGGGCATCGCTGGATCCCCGAGGTTTCGGCCAAATCATTCGCACGGCAGTTGCGATTTCCGAACAGCAAGATTCCCGCTGCAATGACTGACCGTTGTCTAACGGCTGAGTCCGGTTCGACTTTACTCTTCGCCGTCAATGCCACACCAGTTCCGAGATACAGCTATTGATCGGAGCGCCTGGCGATGGCTGGCACAAAGAGATCTTTTGGATATAAGTGAAACAGTGCACTAACTGAATTACTCTCAGTAGGGACTTGAAGAAATTTCACTTTTCCGAGGGCAGAGCCTTTGGGAAGCTATAGCGGAGGCAACATGAGATCTATCGACGAGGCGCGGCCTCCGTGCCGAGTTATCAACCTAAAGATCTTAACGGAGGATACACTCGCTATAATTATGGGCGGCGGAGCGGGCACCCGACTGTTTCCCTTAACCAAAAAAAGAGCTAAACCCGCGGTGCCGCTGGCCGCTAAATACCGCCTGATAGACATTCCGATCAGCAATTGTATCAATAGCGATCTTCGGCAGATTTACGTACTGACCCAATTCAACACCGAGTCGCTGCATCGTCACATTTATACCAGCTACAAATTCGACAACTTTACAAACAGTTTCGTGGAAATATTAGCCGCCCAGCAAACGCCGGACGATCCTCGCTGGTACCAGGGAACAGCTGATGCAGTGCGTCAAAATCTCCGCTACTTTTTGGAACGTCCTTATGAATATTATCTCATCTTAAGCGGCGACCAGCTTTATCGCATGGATTACCGGGATCTGCTGCAAGCCCATTTGCAGACGGGCGCCGACATCACGGTGGGTACAACGCCGGTCGAGCGCGGGAGGGCTTCGAGCTTTGGCATCATGCACAGCGACGCCCAGCGGCGCATTCTTCGTTTTGAGGAAAAGCCCCGGGACCCGAAGCTCCTGGACGAACTGCGTGTTCCACCCGATCTGCTTGCGGAGTTGGGCCGTTCCAAGCAGGCGGAGCTTTACCAGGGCTCGATGGGTATCTACGTGTTCAACCGCCAGATTTTGGTCGAGGCGCTAGACAGTAAGCACAACGATTTTGGTAAGCACGTTCTCCCAGACGCACTGCAGAAGTACAAGGTATTTGCCTATATCTTCCAGGGATACTGGGAAGACATTGGAACAGTTCGGGCCTTTTTCGAAGCGAACCTGGCCCTGACCGATACGGTTCCCGCTTACAACTTCTTTGACCGTCTCAATCCGATTTACACCCACCCGCTATTTCTGCCCGCCAGCAAAATAAATGGGGCACAGGTTCGCAGAGCAATTATTGCTGACGGCTGTATCATCACCGACGCGAACATTGAGCGCTCAGTCATCGGTATTCGGAGCGTGATCCAGAATGGATCTACCGTCCGCAATTCGGTCCTGATGGGCGCCGATTTCTACCAGGCGGACGACCCGCATCCCTGTGCAGATCGTCCCGCGCTAGGAATAGGACGAGATTGCGTTATCGAAGAAGCTATCATCGACAAAAATGTCCGGATCGGCGATGGGGTTGTCGTAACACCCCACGGAAAACCTGACAACCTGGACGGCGAGAATTATTATATTCGAGACGGGGTCGCAGTGGTCCCAAAAGGCGCCATTATTCCTGCCGGAACTTCTATATGAGCAACAATCAGTAATCAGTGTGTCAGTAATCAGTACTGATCCCTTTCAGTGTCCCATCCAGGTAGTTAGCAGTATAGAATTGCACTCCTGGCTCAGTCGTATACATCTCAACTGCTCGGCCAGAGAATGCCACAAGGCCGCGTCCGGATAGTGAGCTCAAGGGACCTTTTTATGCCCTTACTGAAAGGAAGTCCGCTGCGACCTCTGCGCCAGGAGTCTGTCTTCGTGCGGTTGCGGATCTTAAATTCGAATTTTGTGCTATTGATTAGTCGCGACTGGCCTCTCTTGATCAACAATGAACTCCCACTTCGTCTCCACTTTCTTGCCGTTCACCGAGGCCGTGAGAATTACGGTGTACATCTTCGGAACCAATTTCTGCGTGAATGCGTAAGTCACTAACTTGGTCTTGGGGTCGTAAGCTGCCGGTACGACCCCAAACCCACTGATTCGCATTTCCACCGATTTCGGATCAACCTCTCCCATGCTAGCCAAATTTGCCTTAACTGCCGGTTTAGTCTCGGTGATGTGCTGATCGTTTAACGGCTCTGTCAACATCGCGGCCGAAGCGAGTTGGCTGGTTTCCACACCGGGCTGCGTACCGTCGGCCGTCCCGAAGTCGAGTGCTGCCTTGAATACATTACCCTTTAACGAATCGATAGCATATCGGCCTATTTGATCGGCTGGCGCGTTGATACCCATGTGTTGTCCGTAAACGGTAAACTGCATCTTGTAACCGGCGTCTTTGGCGGTCTTACGGACAAGCTCATTGTGGAAGCCATAAGGAAATGCGAAAGCGATGACCTGGAGCGCCAGCTTATCTTCGAGGGTCTCCTTGCAGCCATAAACTTCGTTATGCAACCAGGCGGTATAATCCTGCCCTCGCGGTGCGCGCCTCAAATCGTGGTGTGACACCGTGTGAGCCTCGATGTCAACTCCGGCATCCCGCATTTCTTCCAACTGTGCCCAGGTCATCGCCTTACCGCCCGTATTAACCCATTGGGTGTAGACAAACAGAGTGAAGGGATAACCGAATTCTTTTATGATCGGCCAGGCAACGTAATATTGGGAGTTCCACTCGTCATCGAACGTAATGACTGCGCTCTTTGATGGAATCGCTTTTTCCCCGTTGCGCCAAGCCCAAAGATCCTGCAGCGAGATAACAGAGATGCGATTGTCTTTGAGCGCTTGCATTTGAGCGCGAAAATCGTTCGGCGTGGTCACCAACTCGGCCGGCCTATCTTCGAAACGATGATAGAGAAGCACGATGAACCTGGCGCTGCGGTTAGTATCGGACAGGGTTGGGCTGGCCGGAACTTTCGGAGTTGGGCTCGACTCAGAGCGACTTAAATTAGGGTGGCCTTTTTCGCATCCAGTTAGCAGAAACGGCAACACGGACAGAAACAGCCATAGACAGCGGCACATACAAACCTCCAAAATAATATATCACAATCCTGCATAGAAGCGGGTCGCTTTCTAGTTTTACGGATTCCGGCCTGCCTGGCAATTAGCATAGAAGAATGTTTTTATATTGCTCAGAAGAGCGATATCCGACGAAGAATTACTGACCCTTGCTTGGCAACATTGTTCCCTTTCTTGCTAATGCTTTAGGTTAGGAATGAGTGAGCGGTTTTGTTTTTTTGGCAAGTGAAGAAGCCTAACCCGTTTAGTGAATTCGTTTCACCTATCGTACGGTCCCGCCGAGACGATGTATCTGAATCCCACGCTAAAGCCAGAACAACCCTTACCCCTGCTTACCGCTTACTGCTTACTGCTTACCGCTCAGCTAGCGCCTGAACGAAGCTCATTGCGCACATGAATAGGTTTCACTTTCGCGAGAGCAATCTCGCTGGAAGCGTTTGGCTCATGACAAAACAAGACATTGCAGCGATAGCCAAGGCTCTGGTGGCGCCTGGCAAAGGACTCCTGGCGATGGACGAGAGTAACCGCACCTGTAACAAGAGGTTCGCTGATGTCGGGATCGCGCAGACCGAAGAAAGTCGTCGTGCTTACCGGGAGCTGATCGTCACAACCCCGTCACTGGGAAGCGCGATCAGCGGCGCCATTTTATATGATGAGACGATACGTCAGGCCACAAAAGACGGCACGCCGTTTACCCAGGTATTAGGTGAGGCAGGCATCATTCCCGGAATAAAAGTTGATACCGGGGCCAAAGATCTGGCCGGTTTCCCTGGTGAGAAGGTCACGGAGGGACTGGATGGTTTGCGGGAACGGCTGGCCGAATATTACAAACTAGGAGCTCGTTTTGCCAAGTGGCGAGCCGTGATCAAAATCGGCGAAGCCATTCCTAGCGATGGCTGCGTAGAAGCCAACGCCCATGCCTTGGCTCGTTATGCTGCCTTGTGCCAGGAGGCAGGGATCGTTCCAGTCGTGGAACCCGAAGTGCTGATGGATGGGGACCATACCATCGAGCGTTGCTACCAGACCACAGAGAAGGTTCTCCACACGGTATTCGATCAACTCTATGCGCAGCGCGTGGCGTTCGAGCACATGATCTTGAAGCCCAATATGGTGGTCTCGGGCAAAGAGTGCCCGAAACAAGCGGGCGTCTTGGAAGCAGCAGAAGCCACTGTGACTTGTCTTCTGAGGACGGTTCCGGCTGCAGTTTGTGGCATCGCCTTTTTGTCGGGTGGACAGAGCTGCTCTCTAGCATCTGCGCACTTGAATGCGATGAATGCCAAGTATGCCTTGCCGGCGCCTTGGCCACTGACATTTTCTTTTGCTCGCGCCATCCAGCAACCGGCCCTGCAGCTGTGGCGAGGAGTGGACGCTAACACCAGGACCGCGCAGGAAGCGTTGCTTTTTCGAGCGAAGTGCAACAGTGCCGCGAGACAAGGCAAGTACACCGATGAGATGGAAAAGGGTGAACCCGGGCTCGCGGGCTCAGCGGGTCGACATTCAAGCTTGAGTAGTCAGGATTAACTCAGATTCCGAAGAAGGGAAAATCCGCAGATTAAATTCGGTTTTAGGATTAAACAATGACTGCGATTCAGCTGGCGCCCTCTATCCTCTCTGCCGACTTCACCAGGCTCGGTGAACAGGTCGCTCAGGCAGAACAAGCCGGAGCCAGCCGCATCCATGTCGATGTGATGGATGGACATTTCGTTCCAAACATATCGTTCGGTGCTCCCATCATCCAAACGGTGCGTCGAATGACGCATCTGCCGCTCGAGACTCATCTGATGATTTCTGACCCCGACTTTTTCATCGACCAGTTTGCCGGAGCGGGTTCCGATTCGTTTCTGGTGCACTGGGAAGGAAACAACAATCTGCACCGGACACTCCAGCGCATTAAGGCGCTCCGGAAACGCGCCGGAGTGGTCATCAACCCGGCAACCCCTGCCAATGTGCTGGAGGCTATTTTGCCGGAAGTAAACTCAGTGCTGGTCATGACGGTTAACCCGGGGTTCGGACACCAGCACTTCCTCAACATTACCCTGCCCAAGATTCAGCGTGTGCGTGAGATGATTACGGACACAAACCCAGAGTGCGAGCTCGAAGTCGACGGCGGCATCGATCCGGAGACGGCGCCGTTGGCAGTCGCGGCTGGGGCCAACGTGCTTGTGGCCGGATCTGCAATTTTTCAAGCGGAGGAGGGGGTAGTTGCAGCCATAAAGCGGCTGCAAGCCGCCGCAATCCGACCGGCGAAGTGACCCAGGATAACAATAATTATATGCGTATCGGAATTGCTACTGATCACGGCGGATTTGTATTGAAAGAGGAACTAACCGCGCAACTTCGGGATGCCGGTCATGAGGTAATTGACTTCGGCGCACACACCTTTGCGTCCGACGACGATTATCCCGACTTTGTGGTTCCTCTTGCCCGAGCGGTAGCGGCGCTGGAAGTGGAGCGTGGCCTGGCGATCTGCGGCAGTGGCGTCGGCGCTTCGGTCTGCGCCAATAAGATTCCGGGCGTTCGCGCGGCCCTGATCCACGATCATTTCTCAGCCAGGCAAGGCGTGGAGGACGACCACATGAACATCCTTTGCATGGGCGGCCGAACCGTCGGGCCCGCGGTAGCCTGGGATCTGGTCGAGACGTTTCTGGCTGCGGAATTCAGTAAGGCCGAACGGCACCTGAGGCGCCTTGCTAAAGTCGCCGCCCTCGAAGCGCGAAAGGAATCAACCGCGAATGCACACGAATGACAGACAATTATTCGTGTCAATTCGCGTTCATTCGCGTGCATTCGCGGTTTAAGAAATCCTGCTGGAAAAAAGGAAGAGAGCACTATGTCAGTCAAAAACAGAGATCAACTTGCGATCAATACGATTCGTACGCTCGCGATCGACGCGATTCAGAAAGCAAAGTCCGGTCATCCCGGCACACCGCTGGACGCGGCTCCGGTCGCGTACACACTCTGGCGGCAAGTCTTGCGCTACGATCCCGAGCACCCAAACTGGCTCAACCGAGACCGCTTTGTGCTATCGGGCGGACACGCTTCGATGCTGCTCTACGCCCTGATTCATTTGGCTGGAGTTAAGGCTGCCAATCCTTCGTACGAAAAACTCGGGCGCGAGGCAGTATCGCTTGACGACATCAAGAATTTCCGGCAGGCGGGCAGCCGCTGCCCGGGCCATCCGGAATATGGCTGGACTTCAGGCGTTGAAAGTACGACCGGCCCGCTTGGTCAGGGATTGGCAACTAGCGTCGGCATGGCGATCGCTAGCCGCTGGCTGGCCCAGACCTATAATCGGCCCGGCTACGATCTTTTTGATTTTAACGTCTATTCGCTGTGCGGCGACGGCGATATGATGGAAGGAATTTCCAGTGAGGCTGCCTCCCTGGCCGGCCATCTATGCCTCTCGAACCTGTGCTGGATCTATGACTGCAACCATGTCACGATCGAGGGCCATACCGATATCACATTTACCGAAGATGTCGCTGCCCGATTTCTGGCCTACGGATGGGAAGTCATACGAGTTACCGATCCCAACGATATCGACATGCTGGAGGGAGCGTATCGCCGGTTTCTTGCTGCGGGCGAACGCCCCACTCTGATAGTCGTCCATAGCCATATCGGCTATGGCGCGCCGCACAAAGAGGATTCTCCCAGCGCCCATGGCGAGCCGTTAGGGCCTGAGGAAGTACGCCTGACCAAGGAATTCTTCGGCTTCTCGCCGGATGAAACGTTTGTGGTTCCGCCGGGAGTACGCGAGCATTTCGCGGCCACCATGGGAGCGCGGGGTTCCCGGCTATACCAGGAATGGGAAGAGTTATTCGCGCGCTACCGCGCTCAGTATCCTGATCTGGCCGGTCAGATCGTGTGTCTTAGCAAGCGAGAACTGCCAACTGGTTGGGAAAAGGCGCTGCCTGCATATCCGGCGAGCCTCACCGGCATGGCAACGCGCGATGCCTCGGGAAAAGTGCTCAACGCTTTGGCCGAGAAGATTCCGTGGCTGGTCGGCGGTTCAGCCGATCTGGCTCCTAGCAACAAGACGCGCTTGACGTTCGAATTCGCCGGCGATTTTCAGCGGCCCGGCCCCTTGGGTAACTATCGCGGCCGTAACTTCCACTTTGGCATACGCGAGCACGCGATGTGCGCGATCGTCAACGGGTTGGCTCTGAGCGGAATGCGCGCCTTCGGCTCGGGTTTCTTGATATTTACGGACTACGCCCGCGGAGCCATTCGTCTGTCGTCACTGATGGATTTGCCGGTGCTTCACATCTGGACTCACGACACCATCAGCGTCGGCGAGGACGGCCCCACGCACCAACCGATTGAGCAGCTCATTTCGTTGCGCGCTATCCCGGGCATGGTTGTGATCCGGCCGGCCGACGCTAATGAGGTCGTGGAAGCCTATCGCCTGATATTTTCGCTCAAGAATCGGCCGGCAGCGCTTATCTGCAGCCGTCAGGCCCTTCCAATTTTTGATCGGGCCAAGTTTGCTCCTGCCACCGGACTGGCAAAGGGAGGCTACGTGCTCGCAGATGCCCCCGGCGGCAAACCGGATATGATCCTGATTGGTTGTGGCAGCGAAGTATCGCTGTGCGTACAGGCTGCCGAACGGTTAGCTGGGGAAGGTATAAAGGCGCGAGTCGTCAGCATGCCCGCATGGGAATTGTTCGACGAACAGGATCAGCAGTACCAGGACAGCGTGCTGCCGCCATCGGTAACGGCAAGGGTCACGGTGGAGGAGGCTTCACCGATTGGCTGGGAGCGATACGCTGGACGCGATGGCGCGGTGCTGGGTATGCGCACTTTCGGGATGTCAGCGCCGATGAAGGTCGTGGCTGAACATTTTGGATTTACTCCTGAACGCGTA
>Ga0213877_10000070_pt1 | contig 12502 bp, 15 predicted proteins | sample VelepicoBEBS_R01_FD_160112 | JGI IMG/M metagenome (GOLD analysis project Ga0213877, IMG submission 160112) | Vellozia epidendroides bulk soil microbial communities from rupestrian grasslands, the National Park of Serra do Cipo, Brazil - BS_R01 | ecosystem: Environmental > Terrestrial > Soil >...
TGAGATTCCAGCGCCTACGCCGATACCCCGATACGCCGACACGCCGATACGTTTTTGCCGCCGCAATTTGTATCGCCATTTTCGGTCTCGCCGGTTGCGACAACAACACCCACGACGACAAACGCTGGGGCGAGATAGCCGAAATCCAGAAGACGGACAAAAACGTACAGCCCTGGCCGGAGGCTAGTTCGCCCTGGAGCGAGGTGGAGCAGCATTCAGGGCTCGCCTGGTAAGCGTCCCGCTTTGCCGCCTCAGGGTCTCAAAGGCCCGAGAAAGAACACACAAGACCACAATATCGCGAGCTTTCGGGGCTATGGTAGCGTAGGCATTCTGCCTGCGCACACGCGGCGCGTGGATACACCGCGACGGATGCAACTGACGAAATGCCGCTCTTGCGCAGGCAGTTTCGCAACCAGGCAGAGGAAGTGAACGTGGCAAGCGATGTGGTAGCTATGGGACGCCCGGGTGTGGCAAGCCCCTGCGTGTGCGCAGGCAGAATGCCTACGCTACGTTGTGCGCAAATTTCCATTGAGCGGGGACGTTTCGTTTACTTTCGGGCTTTATAAAGAAAAATATCAAACTCCGGAGTCTCCCGAATCGTTTCCGAAAGTTCGAATTGGGACTCAAACTCGGGAAAATAGGTGTCCCCGTCGTAATTACCTTTAATGATGGTAACGTAAAGTCCGTTACAACGCGGCAGCAACACCCTGTAAACCTCCGCACCGCCAATCACGAAAATTTCCGATCCATCTCGTTCGTAATCGGTTGGATCGAATTGCGTCAGATCCCGAATCAATTCCACTCCGGAAATGTTTCCCGTGCGCGTGACCACTAGATTGCGCCGGCCCGGCAGCGGTCTCCCGATCGATTCAAATGTTTTACGCCCCATCAAAATCGGGTGCCCCATTGTCACCTCTCTGAACCACTTTTGTTCACCTTGCACCCGCCACGGAATCTTGTTCTCCTTTCCGATCAGCCGGGCGCGCGTCATCGCAACGATTGTTTTCATGAACTTAGCCAGGGCTCCCCGGGAGTTCTCCGGCAGCCATAGTCTAACTCTCGTAAGCGACCTTGCCGGTGCGGTCCGCCTCTCGATAAATGAGTCCGACCTTCTGCCGAAGCGCTTCAAATCGACTATAGGGAACGACGACAATATCCATTGGCATGTTGATATCGCTCACAGCATTCCGCAGCCGGACACTCTCTCGACGTGGGCTCTTGACGTCATCACTGGTTACGACCAGTATATCGAGATCGCTATCCCGGGTCGCATTACCCCGGACGTAAGAACCAAACAAAATAATCTTCCTGGGTTTCCCAACCTGAATTAAGCGTTCTAGCACCGTGTGGACTTTCTCAGGAGTGATCTGCCAGGCTGGTTCAGCGGCTGTAGCCATGATGAATTGTGCCCGATGTTTGGAATAGAACAAATTCTTGACTAGCGTTCGCCTGTTTCACACCGCAATCGGCGCCCTGATCGTCGGGTATGGATCGTACCCGATCAACTGGATGTCTTCATATCGGAAATCCTGGAGTCTATCGGGCACCGAAGCAAACCGCAGAACCGGCAAAGGGCGCGGCGATCGGCTCAATTGCTCCTGAACCTGCTCGAGATGGTTCCGGTAAATGTGGATATCCCCAAAAGTGTGAATGAACTCCCCCGGCGACAGGTTACAGACGGCCGCAACCATCTCCGTCAGGAGAGCGTATGAGGCGATATTAAACGGCACACCAAGAAACAGATCCGCGCTTCGTTGATAAAGCTGACAACTCAACTTCGAATCCTGAACGTAAAACTGGAACATCGCGTGACAAGGAGGGAGCGCCATCTCCCCCAGTTCGCCAGGATTCCATGCCGTGACGATTAGTCGCCGGCTGTCCGGATTCCGGCGAATCTGCCTGATCACCTCTTCCAGCTGATTAATCGAACGCCCGTCCGGTGTTCGCCAATCGCACCATTGCGCACCGTAAATCCGCCCAAGATCTCCGCGCTCGTCGGCCCACTCGTCCCAGATCGTCACCCCATGCTCGTTGAGATACCCGATATTCGTCTCCCCTCGCAAAAACCAGAGCAGTTCGTACGCAACTGATTTGAAATGCACCCGTTTTGTCGTCACAAGGGGAAATCCCCTGGCAAGATCGAACCGTGCCTGGGCGCCGAAAAAGGAGATCGTTCCGACTCCCGTGCGATCTTCCTTTGGTTTGCCTTTTTCAAGGACCAGGCGAAGCAAGTCGTGGTATTCTTTCACGCGGCCAGCACTCGTCAGAGAATTACAGACTGGGGATCGAGCCCTTGCTCATCTTCTTGGCTCAGTGTACGTGGATTGGCAACTTCAATCTTGAAAACCTGAAATGATCTCCTCGCAGCAGTTGTCGGGACTTGTCGATACGCAGAATCTTCCCGACCACCGTGAGCTCTCTATCGACCGGGTCGGCGTCACAAACCTTCGGTTTCCGATCCAGGTGCGAGATAGGGCGCATTCCCTGCAGAACACGGTTGCCAGAGTCTCTCTGACGGTCGACTTGCCGCACCAGTTCAAGGGAACGCACATGAGCCGCTTTATCGAGGTGTTGAACGAGCACGGCTCTGTAATTCACGTCGATAATATTCGCGAGATTCTGCAGCACCTCCAAAAGCGCCTCGACGCCAAACAGGCGCACGTCGAGTTTGAGTTTCCGTTTTTCATCGAAAAACGCGCACCCGTCACCGGGGCGGTTGGATTGATGGATTACACCGTCAGGTTCACTGCCACGGCGGCGCACAGTGACAAGGATTTTGTCGTAACGGTGATTGTTCCAGTTGCGACTCTGTGTCCTTGCTCCAAGGCAATCAGCCGTTATGGAGCGCACAATCAGCGGAGTCAGGTGACTTTTGCGATTCGCTTTAATGAACTGATCTGGATTGAGGATCTGATTCAGCTGGTCGAATCGGCGGCGAGTTCGGAACTATACAGCCTGTTAAAGCGCCCTGACGAGAAAAGTGTGACGGAACGCGCCTACGAACACCCTGTCTTCGTCGAAGATCTTGTGCGCAATATCGCGGTCACGGCAAACCAGGACAAGCGGATCAGCTGGTACCGGGTTGAGGCGGAGAACTATGAATCGATTCATAATCACAACGCCTACGCGATGATCGAAAAAGGTTAGCCAGAGCCAGCCCGCAAAAATCGCGCGTAAGTCGCAGCCATGCGCTTATTGCGGGCTAGATACAGGCTAGAGGGCCAAGCTTCACCTCTACCTTTATTTCTGCGTGTCGATGGTTAAGCCGCTCATGTTGCGATAAGGCAGGATGCGAATAATCCCCGCGTCATCCTCAATGGTTGCGGCAAACTGGCCCACAATAATGTGCTCGTAATTTGGCACCTCGATTGATCGGCCGTCATTCATTTGGATCGAGAAAGGCCGGAAGGGTCGCTCCTCGATCTGAAATTTGATTTGTTGCTGCATGGCTATGCCGGTGCAATCGAATTACCACCATTTCTTAAGGGCTTTGCGCTTAAAGCGCCAAGCGCGTTTCATGGATCAGTATTTGAGCGTTCCCATGGAAGTCAAGCAATGGGTCGACGGGGACGCACAAGCAGCGAATGATTTTGCAATAGCCGCAATAGCTCTAACCTATCGCACCAAGAGAAACAAAGTAATTCCAATAACCGTTTGCTAGTATCTAACTCTTGGTTGGCCCAGGATCATTGCCACCCCATGAATAGTTCCACCTAGAATTCGGCAAGGAATATTTGTCCGTACGCGAAGGGTCCTTGGTCCAGCGCACCGATTGAAACGCAGCAGTTCCGTCCACACAGAGTCGGATACCCGGTCCGAAAACGCTCTAGAAACAGCTCCTTCTTATGAACAAAGACACCTATGTCATCCAGCGGCTTGGCCGCTCGGAGCTCTATACCAAACTCAAGCAAGCCTTCGGTGCCGGCACGGGCTTACCCCTGACCCTGCGTCCCATGAATTTTTGGGATCTGGCGCACCGAGGCCAACCCCATGAGAATCCCTTTTGCGCCTTGATCGCCCAGACCAACCCTGGCTGCGTGGCCTGCCTGGAGGCCGAAGAGCGTGCCGTTAATGCTGCCCAAGACCGGCCAGTCACGGTCCACTGCTTTGCTGGCCTTTCCCACACGGCGGTACCAGTCAAACTCGGCAACCGTACAATAGGTTTCTTGCAGACCGGCCAGGTCGCGCTGGACCTGCCTTCAGCAGCCGGCTTTGAAGCCATCAAGCGCCAGCTCGCCGTCTGGGGCGCGCAGCTGGACCTGAGCCGATTGCGGGACGCCTACTATCGTTCCAGAGTGCTTTCGCCGGACCAATACTCGGGGTTGATCTGCCTCTTGGAAATCTTCGCTCAACAACTGTCCCTCACGGCTAACCAAATGATGATTCAGGATGCGGAAGCAGAACCGCCGATGGTCCGTCGCGCAAGGGCTTACATCGCGGGCCACCACGCTGACCCGATTGTCCTCAATGATGTTGCGCGGGCAATGCATGTGAGTCCTTACTATTTTTGCAAAATCTTTAAGAAGGCGACTGGTCTGACCTTCACCGACTATCTGGCGCGGACCCGCGTTGAAGTCGCCAAGAATCTCCTGCTAAACCCTCACCTCCGGGTCAGTGAGATTGCCTACGCCGTTGGTTTCCAGTCTTTGACGCACTTTAACCGGATGTTTCATCAGTTAGCTGGAGAGTCGCCCACCCGCTTTCGGGATAGCGTCACGAACCGGGGCAAAGGGATGGCGCGCAACCTAAGCGCTCGGATCTCCGCTCCGCAGGGCTTGGCGGTGGGAGCCATGCGCCTGGCAGCCTAACTTAACTGGCTCGCCTGAGGATTTAGCTACCTGAAAAATCGCACGCGCGCACGCCATGCCCCATCACGTCGCAAATGAAGACCCCCGCCATGGCTCAATCGTATTGCACGAGCCTCGACAGGATGTACGCCCAAAGGCGTTCTTGAATATCAGAATTCAGGACCGGAACAGGGGAACACGTTCCTTGGTGCTGAAAACGCGATGAATGTTCAGGCACGAGAAGGTGTTTGCCATGGAAGAATTGTATCGTAGGCCCGAAATAGCAAAACATAAATTTAAAGCGTTTTAGCGCTGCGCGATCACATCGAATCGGTGCGCACACCGATGCTGATCATATCCGCCTAGGCGGAGACGGCTCTTTTGCGTGGGGCTGTCCCAGGCACTTCGTGCCTGGCCGCCTTCGCAGACTACGGCGCGCCCGACAGCCAGCGGCTTGCGCAAACACCTTCTGCGGTCGCGACGTAGGCTTTGCGGAGTCGGGTTACGATCGCACTGTCCCTCCGGGACATTCCGCAACAGGCACTAGCCTAGTGAAGCGCAGTCAGGCATAGGTCCGGAGGACCTCGTGCACGCCTTCGACCGCCATGCTGCCCTCGCCCACTGCGGCGGCGCAGCGTTTGACCGAGCCGGAACGCACGTCGCCTGCGGCAAAAATGCCGGGCCAACTCGTCTCCAGCGCCGCAGGCGAACGACTCATTCCTTTCCACGCGGGCGCGTCGATGACCGCGTGACCGGTTTTGATGAAGCCCTTTTCATCCCGCTGAATTTCGGGCGGCAGCCAGGCAGTGTATGGCTTTGCGCCAATCATGGAAAAGACGGCCGGTGTCTGCACGATTCGCCGTTCGTGCGTCTTGGTGTTCTCCAGTTCGACAGCTTCGAGAACCCTCCCGCCCATCATTTTCCGGATCTCGGTGCGCGCTAGAATTTCGACGTTCGCCTTCGCCTCGACTCGGCGTGAGAGATAACTCGACATACTTTTGGTCACACCTTCGCCACGGATGACCAGCAGCACTTTCTCCACGCTTTCGGAGAGAAACATCGCAGCCTGGCCCGCCGAGTTGCCTCCTCCGGCAACGACTACGGTCGAGCTGCGCCAAAGTTGCCCTTCGGGCGCTGTGGCAGCGTAGTAAACGCCGGAGCCTTCGAAGCTTTCGCGCCCCTGGGCCTCCAGACGATGGTAATTCGCACCCGTCGCGATGATGACGCACTTCGCCAGTAGCATAGCGTTGCAGCCCTCGACTTGCAGGCTCGCGCGGTGCTCGCGTTCGGTCAATACGAGCGAGAGCGCCTGCGCCGGCGTCGAAAACTTGGCGCCGAAACGGTAGGCCTGAAGCTGTGCGCGGTAAGTCAGCTCGTCGCCACTAATGCCGGTGGGAAAGCCGAAAAAGTTCTCAATCAGCGAAGAGGAGCCGGCTTGTCCCCCGGGCGCGTTGCTTTCTAAAACCACAGTTTTGAGTCCTTCGGAGGCGGCATAGACCGCGGCAGCGAGGCCGGCCGGTCCCGCCCCGACGATAGCGAGATCGCAGGCGATTTCGCTCTCCTCCTCGCCCGCCAGCGGCCGGAGCAGCCCTGCGACCCGTGCGACTTCGTGCACCGATGGGCGCCGCAGCGGCATTCCACTCGGCGTGATCAGGACAGGCAAATCGCGGCTCTCCAAGTGCAAGCGTTCACACAAGGCACGTCCGTATTCGCTTTGAGAGTCGATCAATCGGTGCAGGACATGGTTCTTGTCGAGAAAATCGTCGAGGCGGTGACCCTCTTGCGAATCATACTGCGCAAGAATGCATAGCCCGGCAAACTCGCGGTCACGCCCCACCAAAAGTGCCTCTGCTGCTTGGGCCAACCCGTCAAGCTTGTCAAGGACCGCGACTGCGCCGAGCCGGCGGCATGCAATCCGCAACGGCTCATAGGGGCTCCCTGTCAACACTACGACGTGAATGTTTGCGTGACGCTTCCGAAGGCGTTTCAAAACCTCTACCCCGCTCCCGTCCGGCAGCGTAATATCGAGTGTCAAAGCGTCCGGCGTGGTCTTGTCGATCCCTTCGATCGCCTCACGAACTGAACCGGCCTGACCGACAACGGTCAGCCCAGGAGTGCCCGCCAGAAGCTCCACGAGCTCCTGACGAGTTTGCAGTGCGTCTTCGACAACAAATACGTTCACGGGAGTCGCATGGTTGATCCAAACTTAAATACTCTGCGAGCCCAGCGATATTGCGGAGAGTCCGAATATCCTGTAATCATTCGGCCTACAAATGTGTGGCAACCCGCGCTTCTCGCCCAGAATCGTCTCGTTCTCGCCGTCGTGCTCGTCCGAGCAGTTTTCGGTCCGGCATCCGCGGGCGTTGTCTATCAATGCGCCGAAGCTCAAAACAACTCTTCGGATTCTCGCATTTTATACAATTCTGTTCACCACTTCCTTGATTGTCTGCAAATGCTTAGAGTGCTCCGAGCGGCACCGGAAAGTGCTACGGATCACCCTGTAAAATCCGCTCTAGTAGAGTAGTATTAGTAACTGTAGTAACTACACAAAACTAACCCCCAATATAAAAAGATGCAACAGGTTAAGAAAAACTTCTCCACTCCCGACGAAACCCGCTCGATAAAGAAGGGCCAGATCGAAATCCTCCACTTAGCCCCCGAAGTACCGGTAATGCGGGTCACTTTCGAGCCGGGGTGGAAGTGGTCTGAGTGCGTTAAGCCGGTAGCTAAGACCGACTCCTGTCAGGTGCCCCACCTCCAGTACGTCGTCTCGGGCCGGATCGTGATTAGGATGGACGACGGCTCGGAAACCGAATATGGCCCCGGCGACCTCGGCTACATACCGCCTGGACACGACGCGTGGGTAGTAGGGAACGAGCCTTTCGTCGCTATCGATTACCAGGGCGGCTCGATCTATGCGAAGCCTGCCTAGTGCCAGGCTGCAATGGTTAGCGTAATAATATCATTTTCCGTTTGCTACCGGAGGCATCAAGGAATATGGGCGAGAGTACTTATGAACGAAAGAGTTACAAGCGAGGAGCGGCGACAGTCGCCGGGCGAGGAGGTCGCCAATGCCGTCAGCGCCGGTGCGGGGCTAATTGCCGCGATAGCAGGGATTCCGCTTCTATTTGCTTTCGGAACCCAACGAGGCAGCGATTGGAACGTTGCAGGTGCGGCGGTATTCGCTGCGACGACCGTCTGGCTGTATCTCGCATCGACGGTCTATCACGCGCTGCCGCGAACTAGGGCAAAGCGGCTTTTCCGGCTATTCGACCACATGGGAATCTTTCTTCTGATTGCCGGCACCTACACACCGTTCACTCTTGGTGCGCTCCGCGGCGCCGGGGGTTGGACGCTGTTCGCCGCAGTGTGGAGCTTGGCTATTCTCGGGATAGGGTTCACAGTTTTTGGAGGTCTTCGGTTCCGCCGCCTGTCCGTGTGCATCTACCTCGGATCTAGGGTGGCTCGCGTTGTTTGCCGCTCGGCCCTTTTGGCTCCACGTGCCGTTATCCGGATTACTGTGGCTTGTAGCGGGAGGAATCGCTTACACCGCAGGCGTTGTCTTTTACCTGGCGAAGCGTCTCGCCTACAGCCACTTCATCTGGCACTTGTTCGTCATCGCGGGGACTAGTTGTCACTTCTGCGCTGTACTCTGGTATGCCGGATAGAGGAGATAACGCTAATGTGCTGTTGCAAGTCCCGTTTCGCTTCGTCGTCGTTCCTTTGGCTTTAAACCGCTCCGGCCAACTGCTCCTGTTAGAAACTGAGCATAGATCAGGAACAGTTGGCACGTCGGCCTGTTCTGGAAGGCAAAGCCGTTTCCGACGTCGCCAGAACCTTTAATGTGCACGCTGCAACGATTTACCGACTCGATGACGCCGATTCGTCAGACTTTCAAATCGCCAGTCATTCATGAGCAGCGATCAAAAATCGCCCGCGAACCCGCTCCAGGACTTGATCGTCCTAAAAAAGAATGCTGTTAACTTTAGAAGATCGATTTAAACGGATGGTTTCGCCTCAGCTAATTCCCTCTCAAATTTTTCAGATTTGTTAGCATAAAAGGGATAACGGTCCCCGTCTTCGACTGGGCGATATCGCCAGTGCTTGTAGAGCCAAAGCCATTGCTCTGGATACTGCCGAATCGTGGGCTCAAACTTGTCCCAACATGTTTGTGTAATCTGTTGATAGGACACTTCCTCGCCAAATTGTAGCGGCTCAAGAAGTCGTACCATGTATCGTCCGTCTGGTTGCAACAATGTGATAAAGGGTTGGATAGGGGCGTTTGTCCGCTTGTGGAGGATCGCATGCATCGTCGTGACTCGCATCCGGAGACCAAATGCCTGAATTATGACCGCAGGCTGCGATGTCTTCATGGTTAGATCGCCCAAAATTCCTACCGGCGTTCCGCGCAAAATCATTTTTAGAAAGCGAATCATCGATGATTCCTGAGTAACCGCCTTTTGACCTGAGCTTTCTCGCAGGCGACGAAAAATCGGTGTGAGTCGACTATTCTTAAAGCGCTGCGTCAGTATGCAGCCCTGATAATCGCGAAGAGCAAAATGTGCGCTGGCCCATTCGAAATTACTGAAGTGGATTGTTAGGAAGATCGGCGCGGGCGGTATATTATTGTTCGAACACCGCTCCTTCACAACAATGTCGTCCTCGAAATAAAGATAGTGGTCGACATTTCTTGAGTTCAGTCTGGGAGTCCAAAACAGCTCCAGAACGCTTCGGCCGAACAGCTGAACCGACTGACGAGCTATCGCCCTCAGCTCCAATAAATTCTTTTCCTCGCCAAAGACCGCTTCGAGGTTTGCCAAGGCGACCGCTTGACTCTTGCGATCCAAGTGAAAGGCCAGCCATCCAGCGATATCAGCGAAAAGACGAAGCAATGCCAACGGCAGCAGCGGAATGATTCGAACGCACAGTGCAACGCCAAACCATTCAAGCCAGTAGCGAAGTTCCTTCTGCCAATTCACATCACGGTTCGGAAGATGGCGTTTTCGCAATGCGAACCAAGTAGAGGTCTTACTGGAGGTCTTTTCCATGGGGAGTGATTTGATCGAGTGTTTAGTTTAGCACGCTGGACTCATGTTCCGAAGCTCTCCGCACAGGAACCGCTGCGCCTTAGTAGCGAACTTATGGCCTTCAGCGCGGATAACCGCTGGCTTGTCACCGGCAGCTTGGACAGGACGGCGCGGTTGTGCGATCTAAATCGGCGCGTCGGGCCTTTTTCGAGAAGCACCTCAAGTAAAACGACGACCGGCTGCGGGACATCTTCGAGCAGGTCGAGCGGTAACGGTACGTGCTGATGCTGATACATGACCTCTGCAGGGGACCCCTGGTGAAACGAATTGCGGGCTGATGCGCCGTTGGAACTGCTCGTCCAGCAAATAGCGCAGGATGAAAATCGTCTTGTTCAGGCGCCCATATTCTTGAAGGGCGCGCGTTGCACGTTTTGGCGCCGAAAGGATTGTAGTTGGCGATGAAGAGGGAAGCGGTGACCCGCCCAAGTTTGAGCGATCTCGCCGCGTGTAGCAGATCGTCCTTAAACTGCATCCATTGTTCCATTGCTGCCCAAGGGCCTTCTATGACATATACGCCAGAGGAAGGTGCACAAATCTTTAAGCGTGACGCGATGGGTCGAGTGCGATTGCCTCGAGCCAGGCGTGAGGAACTGCTGAATGAATACGAACGTAGCGGAATAAGCGGAGTGCAGTTTGCCGCATATGTGGGCGTCAAATATTCGACCCTGGCTAGCTGGATCCAGAAGCGGGAACGTCGACAACAACAGGAAGAGTCCCTGATACGAGCAGACTCAGGCCTGCACAGCGACGAGGGCAACCGCACGTGGGCCGAAGCGGTAATCGATTCGCGATGGGCGCGGATAAAGCCCGGAGTGGCACTTGGAGACCACCCCGAAACGACCGACAACCCCTTCGGGATTGCAAAATGGATCCGGACTCGGTACACGAAGAAGACGACAAGCTTCATACGCAGGCCCGAGATCGCCTTAACCAGGAATTCAGGCGTACGAACTCGGTCATTGTTAATTAAGATCAGCCCGGGCGCATGCGGCCGGCGCGTCGCCACTGCTCTCTAAAGATTCGGTCTATTTCGGTGTCGATTTCCGGATTTCGATTCACAATTCTCAATGCGGTCAGAACCCTTTTTCCGTCTACACTCCGATAATCCGCAGTCGCTGAAATTCCGCGTGATACGAGGTAGGTGATAACTCTTCCGCTTCCTCCTCGTTCACAGGCGGCGGAGCAAATCCATCCTTAGCGGCGCGAATTGCCTCCTTTAGAATCATTGTATCCATAACCAGAACCGCATTTTCCAATGTGAGCGCCGCGCCCCCGTCGGGGAACGAGCCCTTGCCATTTGCCAACAGAGTCCGAGATTGAAATTTGATTGCTCTCGTTGATCGCGCGGCAGTTCCTCAGATTGAGAACACGCTTTTGGGGGAATAATCCTATACTGAAACGAGATGGTTTAAAAACATTATGAAGCTATACGTCGGAAATCTCTCTTTCTCCACTACTGAAGCCGATCTCCGGGACCTCTTTGCCCCGTATGGCACCGTTACCGAAGTGGTCGTGGTTACGGATCCAGTGAGCGGCAAGGCGCGCGGGTTCGGTTTCGTAACGATGGGGAATCGTCACGAAGGCCAAGCAGCGATTGCAGCGCTCGAGGGGCTGTCGCGCGAGGGCCGCAATTTAACGGTTAGCGAGGCCCGTCCGAAATCTGAAAACCGCCAAAAAGATTCATTTCCTCGTCGAAAACGATAGGGCTGCTTCCTGCCGGTTTCTTGGGATGTTAAAAGAGCAAGGGCCGTAAGGGCTTCCATAGCAATGCCCGCGGCCAGGGCGCGCGCAGGTTATTCCGATTGCCGCGCCGCTACTAGATTCATCACCGAAGAGCTACCGGCCCATGACAACCCCGCTGTCCGCGGAGACCATTTTTCATGAATGGACAGCTCGCTGCATCGTGCAATGAGCCGATTGACAGCCAAAAGCTCTACCACTTTCTCCCATGGCGGCGCACCGACTTCCTCGCCAAGCGTCTTGTGCCAGCACTCCGCCAACTCGAGTTCTTCCCACAGTTTGCATGCTAGCCAGCATGCCCCAAACTGCCCCGGTCGATCAGGCTGGATAAACTTCGCGCCGTACGATCAGCTTCTCTCTGAAATTGCTCATTGTATTGCGCTCGGACGAACGAGCTGAGGCCAGCTCTTCGTTGTCTTGGCGTCTACTGCCCTGGAATAAGTAGGTGAAAATTGCCGCGTAGAAAAAGCCTACGCCTCCGGATTGACGCGAGTTGTCATGGACCATACCCTTCGGATCATGGGTGACAAATCTCCGAAAGCTACGCACAAGCACGCGGTGCAGAAAAAAGGTAAAGGCGGACGCCGCAAAGCAGAAGAATAAGGCCGCCAACGTCAGGCAAATTCCGAAGGCTAAGAAATAAAAGACACATTATTAATCGTTGGTCCACCAAAGAGCCCGCCAGCGATTCGGGCCTTTGCGCGAAGGGGACTAGGTGTACTTAAAGTATGAGTAAGCCCGTTGTCGAAGTTCAGGTCCGTGCCGTTGCTGCGACCAGCGGCGGCTACGCAGTCTTCCTTGGCAACGAGGACAAGGTATTCGTAATGTTTGTCGACCAAGGCGTTGGAAGGGCGATCGCGACGTTTATGCAAGGGACCCAAAAGGTGC
>Ga0213877_10000071_pt1 | contig 12482 bp, 5 predicted proteins | sample VelepicoBEBS_R01_FD_160112 | JGI IMG/M metagenome (GOLD analysis project Ga0213877, IMG submission 160112) | Vellozia epidendroides bulk soil microbial communities from rupestrian grasslands, the National Park of Serra do Cipo, Brazil - BS_R01 | ecosystem: Environmental > Terrestrial > Soil >...
CAGGTACTCAACGTGACCTTCTTAATCTTCGATACCTCGGTCAACATTATGGTGCTCTCTTCAAAGTCCTGATCGTAGAATTTGGCAACCGGCCGAGTCTGGAATGCGCTCATCTTCCCGCGAACTGCGACTATTGCTTTGTTGAGGCGGAGGGCAACGGAGCCGTCGCTGAAATTGCGCGATGCCTGGTGGCAGCATTCGAAAGGTACGGGAAAGAAAAAGACTACTACATCTTCAACAATGGCAAGGTCGTCTGTTCCCGAATGGAAATGAGAGCCAACCTGCTCAAATGCGTTGAATACGACATGGTGAGCTCATTCGAAAGCTACATTGATCTTAGCATGGCCGACAGCGACCGGCTCCTCGATGGGCGCGGGTTAACCACGGAGGGTTACATTCAGCGGCCGCGGCACACGAGGTGCGGCGAGTATTTCACCGCAACAAAAAGTGCATTCGGTACACTAGCAGATCGCTCGATCATCGGTGGTTGGACGGAGGAGAACGCCGGAGACTTGCGGATATTTGATTCGCCTGGATGTGCCCTGTGCCTTTTTTCAGGCTAGCCCGCAACGAGCTCGTCGATTCTCCCGGCCCGCAAAAATCCGCGCGCCGGGAGACTCAACGAGCTCATTGCGGGCTAGAAAGCTCTTAAACAGACGCTGCGCGTCTGCTTAAGAGCGTGTTTTTAAATTATGAATTCAAAACAAACTGTTTTTAAACTCTTCTCTGCAAAAAGCAGCGGAATTTGCCGGCGCAGCCGGAGATTCCGCTGCCATAGCCTGCATCGCTCAAAAATCTCTAAAGATTTGTGAGCGATGCAGGCTAGGCGTTGTCCAAATCAGAGATCACGGCCGTGAGTGGCGAGATCATCATCTTAATCCCGTATTTCGGTCGATGGCCAGAATGGATCAATCTGTTCATCGAAACCTGTAAGTGGAATCCGGAAGTCTGTTGGTTGCTCTATACTGATTGCGGTGAGCCGGAGAACAAAGCTGAGAATGTCCGGTACGTTCATTTGGATTTCACGGACTACAAGATGCTTGTGCGAGAACGGCTTGGCATCCATTTCGATCCTGCCGATCCTTATAAGCTCTGCGACCTGAGACCTTGTCTTGGGCAGATTCACAACCGCGAAATCGCTGGATTTCGCTTCTTCGGCTACGGCGACATTGACGTTGTTTACGGAAACATTCGGAGATTTTATACGGACGATTTGCTTGCTCGTGCGGACGTGATTTCGACTCATCGAGAGCGCCTGGCCGGCCATTTCGCGGTTTTGCGCAATACCGAAGTTATTCGTCGTGCCTATGAGCGCATACCAGGGTATCAAGAGCTTCTCGAGCAGGTACGACATGCGAACATGGATGAAGGATCTTTTACTGCGGTTCTTCGGTCATCGGAAACGGACCTTCGAAGGCCTGTGCTCCTCCCGGAGCGCTTCGATCGGTGTCGGTGCAGGTCGCTATTTATTGAACGCTACGGTACGATATTGAGCCCGAGAGGCTGGCATGACGGCACGATGAACTATCCGCAATACTGGCTCTGGAGGGACGGTAGACTGACCAATGAGCGTGATGGTCAGCGCGAGTTCCTCTATCTGCATTTCATGCGTTGGCAGTCGGCGCGCTGGATGAATGATCCGCCGGCAGAGGGTGAGGCCGCCTGGCTTCAGCTAGAGCGGATTGTCAATGTCGATTGGAGGTCTGCGGCGTCATCGGGCTTTTGCATTAGCCCGCGCGGTTTTACCGCCTTGTCTACACGACAGATGATTGCGGCGCGGTAGGGCGAGGCTCCGTCCGAGCCGGGGCGCGTGACGCAACCAAGGGGCGGGGCAACGCGCTGCTCCCGCGGCTCGGACGGAGCCTCGCCCTACCGCGCCGCGGGGCGACGCTAAATCTCTCGAGAGAAAGCTTATCTGTTCGAATCTTCAACAACAGTTGGCGATCGATCTTCCCGGTCGCGTTCCGGGGAATTTCATGCACGATCTGGAGACTCTCGGGAACTTTGTAGTCTGCCAGCTGGCCGGTGATATGAGCGAGCAGTTCATTGACGTCTGCGCTTTGTACACCGTCTGCCAACTGCACGAAGCCGGCTACGCGCTCCCCAAGCTCGGGATCCGGTACGCCGATTACAGCGGCGTCGCGGACGGCAGGATGGGTCATCAAGACCCGCTCAATTTCAACCGGCGCAATGTTCGAACCGCCGCGAATAATCAAGTGCTTCTTGCGGGAAACGAACCATAGGTTGCCCTTTTCATCCTGTTGCATGAGATCGCCGGTATAAAGCCAGCCACCCTCCGGTGCACCCTCTATTAACCCTGGCCCTGCCCAATAGCCGATGGTGACATTGGGGCCGCGCAAAGCCAGTTCTCCCACCTCGCCTGGTGGCACCGGCATTTTATCGTCGCCGACCAAACGCACCTGTGCGTTTTTTGCGATCCTGGTGACCGGTCCGGGTTGCAAACCGTAGGTGAGCGAACCTACCGATTCAGTAGCCGCCCAGAAGGACCGCAAAGGGATCCCGAAAACGGAAGGGAACTGGTCTTGCGCGTGAGCGGGGCAGACATCTCCGGCTGAAAGGCAGCTGTGTAATGAATCGACGTTCCGAGCGTGTGCTCGTTGGCGTTGCAGGAGCGCTGTAAACATGAATGGCAGTCCCGGCAACCAGGTACACCGATGGCGTTCAATCGCGTCGAGTAGAACGTCGGCATCAAAACGCTCACACAAGGCGAACGGTACGCCGAATCGCATAAAGGCGAGCATGGTGAAGAGCCCACTAGCGTGAACCATCGGCATTGCCAGCGCGGAGATCTGGTTTCCATCGAGATCCAGGTGCTCGTATGATTCTGCAATTTTGGATAATGTCGCCAAGGTATGAATGACAAATTTCGGCCCACCAGTGGTTCCGGAGGTGGCCAGTAGGACGGCATGAGCGTCCGCATTCAAACTCCTTTGAAGTGGTTCGCCATTGACCTCGGCAAATAGGCCGGTCCACGGCTGCACCCGCGGATCGTTGACCGGGCCGTCGACGACGAAGCGACTATTCGCTGCCAGGATTGAAGAGTCAATGGAGGCAACCCGGTCGTAAAGAGCCGCTTGACCGATGTAAAGTGTCGGTTGCAACCGCTGCAGGAGCGGTGTCAGTTCGGCCGTTTTCAATCTTATATTCAAAGGCGCCGCAATAGCCCCGGTGCGAAAACAGGCGTGATAGGCAACGATGAATTCGGGCAGGTTCGCCATATGCAAAGCGACGCGATCGCCTTTCCGAAGGCCGCGCTTGACGAGTCCATGCGCAAGGTGGTCGACTTCACTAGCCAGTCGCTCGTAGGTCCATATTTCTCCGTCTCGGCTGAAAGCCACTTTCTTTGGGGATGTTTCTGCCCTCTGGTACAAAACATCGATCGGTGTGCTAATCATTCGTGCTATGGCCTGCGCGTGTATGCCGGAGTGTCTTTTTATAAAGGTCTGAGTTGCGTTTAACCCAAATTCCGAAGTTCGGGGGAATCGTGCTCGTCGTCGTGCTCGTGCTCGATCTGTGGGAATTCTCGAGGACGAGCACGAGTACGAGCACGAGCACGACTTCTCAACTTCGGTATTTAGGTTGAATGGCCTGACGGGTAGGCGATTTGTGGCCGATGGTAAATGGAACGAAAGATCCACTCAGCCTGCATCGCTCGCAAATCTTCAGAGATTTGCGAGCGATGCAGGCTTATGTCGCTTGCAGGTAACTGATTTGCCGCGATCACACGGCAATTGGCCTTGCCTGCGAGTCCAGGCAAACGGAGTGTCAAGGTTAATGTGTCGTTGACCTGCTGAATGAGCCCGTGCGGCCGACGTTCCCGTGTCAGGAAGGAGACGGCATTCAAATAAGCAAAGTTAGGAAATCTACCTATGGGGAGCACGAAGATTGGCAAGGGAGCGAAGGACAAATATAAAGATAAAAAGGGCAAATATAAGAAGGGCAAAAAGGGTGGTTACTATGGCGATGGAGGATCGGTAGTTGTCGTCCTTGACAGGGAATGCGCAATGGATCTATTCCTGGCCCTCGCTCAGGCTATTGGCGCCCCTATTGACAAGAAGAAAAAAGCCAAAAAGAAGGACAAGAAGCAGAAGGGTAAAAAGGGGAAGGGCAAGATCAAGGTCAAAGGCAAAGGTCCGAAAGGTCCCAAGTTGCCAGGCCCTAAGGTCCCAGGTCCTAAGGGTACCAAGACCCCGGGCCCCGTAGGGGTGAAAAGCCCCGGTCCTAAAGGTCTGAAATCTGCCTGAAGGGATTCCGAGGAGAAACTGCCAGATGACCATGCGAAATGGTCGGCGTGAATAGAGGAAGCACCAGCGATGAAGCACTCTAGGAAGCTCACCAGGCTCGGCGCCCTGGGCACATTGTTAGCGCTGATCGTGATTTCCGCCGTGACGGCGGCGGCCGAGGAGTCGGCCTTCGTTTGTAATCGGACTGTCAAAGCATACGTCATTGCGCTCGATCAGCCCTGGATGTGGAACCGGCTCGGAACAGCGCAGCCGGGAGGGATGATTTACGCACTCGCCGGAGACGTCGTGAAGCTGGACGGCACCGAGTTGGGTGATCCCGCGAAACTTTCACCCGAAGAGCGTCAGAAGCTTGCCGGTCACGTTCGTCTGCGAGACGATAAGCGAGCTCGACCGCTCGTCCTCCGGGCGAACAAAGGGGACTGCCTCGAGGTCACCTTCTGGAACCTACTCAGCCCGGCAGCTCCAGAAAGTGCCTATCAGTCGCAGTTGCGCCCGAGCGTTCAGCGGTATTCCGATCTTTCGAGTCGTCTCGACGTCTCTGTTGCGGCCGCCCCAACCCGCTGGGCGGGCATCCATGCCACCGGGATTGAACTGGTAGGTAGCATCGATAGCGATGCTTCGTGGGTTGGAGCGAATCCGAACAGTCTGGCAAAGCCGGGTGACATTCTCGTCTACAAGTGGTACGCCGCCCAGGAGGGGACATTTCTAATCTACAGTCCCGCGGATATGGAGAGCGGTTCGCAGGCCCGGGAGGGTTTATTCGGGGCCATCAACGTGGAGCCCGAAGGAGCGGAATGGTACCGCAGCCAGGTGACGCACGACGATCTGGACCAGGCAACGCTCACTGAAAACGACCTGAATCCTGGAGGCGGTATTGAACCGCAAGCGCAAGTTCGCAGGTTGGAGAGTGCACCCGCCGCCGAAGCAATTCCGGGTCAGACGGCGCTAGTCGCGCCGACAAAGAAGAGGCTTGTGACGCGCGAAGCGGATAAGCAGAGCATAGTCGATGTGCTTGTCGATGAGAAGGCTAGGGGGCAAATATACTCGATCGACGGTCAGCCTCTCATTTACTACCATGCGATCTACAAGTCCGACTCGAAACGACCATACCGCAAAGACCTGCCTGTTCTTCAAATGCTCGAGGTCAGGCGGTTAGACGATCCGCTGTACGATCGACCGCTGAAGTCGAGCCAGTCGAATTATGTCCAGGAGCTTCGAGATCTCGGGTCGGGGATCATTCCGTCCGAGCTGCGACGTATATTCAACGATGACCTTAAAATAGAACTTTCCGCCGGCGCGCAAGTTACGGAGCAATACCAATACAGTTGGTTGATAACAGACAAAGGCAGCGCTTATCTCGTCAGGGCAGTCAAACCCGACAACCAAGAGGATTACCATCTCCAGATTTTCAGGGCCGATCTGAACCTTATTTCAAGCGACCTCACCGCGATAATCACAGGACCGGACGCCGGGCGATTCTCCTACAGTAACACGAGTCCCACGTTCCGAACTAACCCCGCGGCACCGGACCGACGGCAGCCTTACCGTGAGTTCACGATTATTTATCACCAGGCCTTTTACGCCTCGCAGGCATTCGCCCAGTTCGCGAACGGGAATTTGATCAATGTCATTCAAGCGGGCGCTGACAACTTTGCCATTAACTATGGCTCCGCGGCGATTGGCCCGGAAATCTTAGCTAATCGGCTCGGCGTAGGTCCGATGGGTAACGCGGATGCCGCTGACCTGAAGTTTGAGGAATTCTTTCTGAGTTCGTGGGCCGTAGGTGACCCGGCGATGGTTGTCGACGTTCCGGCCAATACCCCAAATGCGCTGGTTTCGAATCCGGACGATCACCAGGAACTTCGTACGCAAGTTCCACCGGGATCAGCGGCGGCGGTAGTCGCTGCCGGGAAGCCGCGTCCGGCGCAGGGGGTGCCGCCGCAAAGCGATGATTTCGCTCCGTTGAGCCATACGCCCGCCACGAAGGCGTTCTTTCCGGACGATCCGTCCAATGTCTACCACAGCTACATGGATGATCATGTCAAGTTCCGGATCCTCCACGCGGGGGCAGGACCTGCGCACGTACACCATCTCCATGCGCACCAATGGTTGCATTCTCCCGACAGCGATGATGGGCATTATTTAGATAGTCAGCTCATCATACCCGGATCAGCCTACACTCTGGAAATCGCCTACGGCGGCAGCGGGAACCGTAACAAGACGGTCGGGGACTCCATTTTCCATTGTCATTTCTATCCGCACTTTGCCCAGGGGATGTGGGCGCTCTGGCGAGTGCACGACGTGTTTGAGGCGGGGACTGTCCTCGATGAAAAAGGAATTCCCGTAGCCGGTGTAAACCGTGCTTTGCCGGATGGCGAGATTGAGCGTGGTACGCCGATACCGGCGATTGTGCCGCTGCCGACCCTGGCGATGGCCCCAATGCCGGCAAAGGTGGAACTCACCGATCTATCGCCTTGGTATGGGAAGCCGGTCGGTCAGGGGCGCAGGGTCGATGTGCTTCCGGAGATGGAACCCGACAAAGACGCGCAAGGCAACATAAAGAAAGATGCCGATGGCAAAACTGTATACGTCGTTAGAAAGGACGCGGATGGAAACCCGATATACAAGAATCCAGGCTTTCCGTTCTTCATTCCAGGCGTTTCCGGCCATCGTTCACCGCATCCGCCGCTCGCGTTCGCATGGTTGGAAAATCCAAATACCGGAGAACCGATCGCAACCAGCGACAACAAGAAGGTCTATCTCGACGGCGGCTTGCCTCGGCACCTCGTTCTGGATGGGTCGATCGTCAAGGAATTCCAGACGCGCTGGGATTTCACGAAAGATTTCGTCTTGGTGGACAAACAAGGGAAGCTTCAGCCGGGTGGGGGACTGGACGCCTACCGACTTCCGGAAGACGGGACGCCAGTGGAACTCGCTGCGATGAAGCAGCACGCCACGCGGGCGACTCCCAGTTCGCAACCAAACGGACAGCCTGGAAACTTTATCCTGAACGGATTACCGCCTACACCGGGTGCGCCCTATGCAGATCCGTCGGTGACAGATTTTGGGGACGCCAATGTCCACAGCCGCCGATATCAGGCTGCGGTGATCCAGGTAGACGCGATCCTGAATAAGGTGGGCTGGCATTTTCCGCAGCAGCGAATGGTTTCGCTGTGGCAGGATGTCAAGCCTACCGTGAGCCGGCAGCGGCCGCCGCAACCACTTTTCTTCCGGTCCAACACGCAGGATACCATCAAGTTCTGGCACACGAACCTAGTCCCTAACTACTATGAACTCGACGACTTCCAGGTGCGCACGCCGACCGACATCATCGGGGAGCATATTCATCTGGTGAAATTCGACGTTACCGCCTCCGATGGAGCCTCCAACGGCTTCAATTATGAGAGCGGTACTTTCAGTCCCGAAGAGGTGCGAGAGCGAATATATGCCATCAACGAACAAGGCGGCTTATATGCATTCGACCCCAGCAGCGGCTACGTCGCAAAGAACCTCCCGCAAGAAAAGCTGGTGGTGAAGAATGTGAACGACTATTACCCTCCGCCTGAGAGTACGGTCACCTTAAATAACGGAGTGCCGGTAGTAACTCCGGCTGGGGACTCGGTCTTCGGAAAGCCGCCGCCGGGTGAGGACTGGAACGGAGCGCAAACTACGGTTGAACTCTGGGCCGTCGATCCCCTGCTGAACAATGAAGGGGTGGACCGAACGCTTCGGACCGTATTCACGCACGACCACTTCAGCCCCTCGACCCATCAGCAGGCGGGGCTGTACGCCGGCCTTGTCATCGAGCCCGAGGACTCCTTGTGGTACCTGCCCGACGGCAAGCGCATGAACACGCGCCTGGATGGCGGTCCCACCAGTTGGAATGGATATGTCGTGCCTCAGGAGCCAAAGGATAGTTACCGCGAATTTATGCTCGAATTCCAGGATTTGCAGCTGGCGTACGCGAAAGGCAGTGTCAGCAATCCTGCTGCTGAGATATTTGACCCTTTGAAAACTCGCACGGCGTCGGCGGCATTTGATCTTAGCCAAGCGCATTCGATTCCGGAGTTAAATATTAATGCGTTAGCCAACTACGTTAAGGACCTCAACAAGGCTATACTTCCACGCGGAGCTGATGGTCCCGCTCAACAGGTAGTACCTGGGTTCCCGAACTTGTTTCTGCAATTCGGCGTTCCCCTTTCAGCGTACGCGAAAGTAGCGGTCGTGGCGAAAGATCAGGAGTGGACGATCACGGAAGCGGCCGGTCAAAAGAACGCAGGTGAGCAGTACGTCGTGCGGGCCGTGCGGCAGCTTCAGAAAATAAGCGGGGTGAGTGTGCCCGTCATAATTCAGATGCTGGTTTATACCCCTGACATTAGCCCAGGCTGGTCTGATTCGAAGTTTGCTCTGAACTCACCAATCGATAACGCTAATACGCTTAACGGACCTCCGTTCCCGCAGTTAGTCAGTCAAAACCAGATTGGTACCTACTCGGTTAACTACCGAAATGAGCCGGTCCCGTTTCGGCTATACGATCTCGGTGCCAAGATCCCATTTGTCCTGCCAAGTACTCCCTCCGAACAGAGCGATCCTGCGCTCGCCTTCACCTCCATCCCCCGGGCCGATCCCGATCTCAATAGGCAGCCGGACGGCAGTGTTCCGGGGTTCCCAACGGAGCCTCTAGTTCCGAATGCGCAAGCTGACGATCCCTATACACCTCTGTTCGAAGCCTATGCCAAGGACAAGATTCAAATTCGTACGTTGGTCGGAGCTCACACCCAGTCTCATGCCTTTGAGATCCACGGAGTGAAATGGCTGTTTGAGCCATCATACAAAAATTCGGGGTACCGAAACGCCCAGCTCATGGGGTTATCTGAGCATTTCGAAATGCTCTTCGACCTGCCGTCAACGACGTTCGATCACGCCGATTATAGTGATTTGCCTCCATTCGCCGATTACTTTTATTCGCCAAGTTCTGACATCGTGGGCTTGAACAATGGCCTCTGGGGGATTATGCGCGCCTACGGAAAGCCGGTAAAAGGAGTCGAGCCGCTGCCCAACAACCCGCATCCGGTGCCGTCAGAAGATGGTGACCTCTTCGAGCAGGGATACACCAAAGCGAAAGAGGACGGCGGTCCTACCCGCGAGTTTGAGATCACGGCAGTGACCGCGGCCTACGCGCTTAAGGATGGAAAACTTGTATTCAATGGCCGGGCGCAGCAGGCCGAACTTTCTACACCGGATGCGCTGATGTTCGTCCGTACCTCCGACCTCGTGGACGGAAAACTTAAAGATGGTGCGCCCGTCGAGCCTCTAATTATGAGGGCGGCCGCGGGTGAATGGATTAAAGTTAGGGTCCATGGCTTCGACCCCAAGAGTCTCAATAGTCCGGTCTTCCAGCGGACGAACACTCTCCCCTACGGGACCCCGTTCAACGCCACCACACTTCCCGCTGTTCCCCTCAGAACTTCGTACAATGTCGGTCTGCACCCTCAATTGGTGGCGTACAATCCTGTCACCGCCAATGGGCTGATTGTCGGGTTTAATCCACGAGATAAGCTGGTTCCCCCTGGACAATTTCAGGACTTTTACTGGTACGCTGGAGAAGTGAGTGTAACCACTGACGACGCCGGCAAAAAAGTGGTGAAGCCGACCCCGATCGAATTCGGTGCGACCAACCTTGTCGCTGGGGATCAGTTGATCCAGCCGCAATTCGGGATGGTCGGTGCCCTGATTATCGAACCGGAGAAATCCAGCTGGGTTGAGGATGTTAATACCCGGGCGGCGGCGACTGTGACCACGCACGATGGAACTCTCTTTCGGGAATTCGTAGTAGTCGACCAGAACATGGTTGTTAACTCCAACTCCCCGAGCAGTCCTCTCAATTTGGCGGCGGGCGGTGTGGTTGGCGCGATCAACTTCCGTTCCGAGCCGTTTACAGTTCGAAACCAGCCGAGCAACGCGCAGAATCTTCCTATGTCGGCACCACAGGGATTCTCGCAGGCATTCTCCAACAGCCTCTTCAATCCGCCGGCTGACCCGGAAACGCCGGTGTTCGTAGCTGCGGCCGGCACGCCAACCCGCTTCAGATTGGTCATACCGAGCACCACCACTAGCAACGCAATTATTGCTCCCCCGGTATTTATTGTACATGGCCACAACTGGCAGGAAGAGCCCTACACTCACGGTTCAACCAAGATTGGAAACAATCGATTGTCGGAGCATTTCGGTGCTATCCAGGGTGGACCGAACCAAAAGTTCGACCTGTTGTTCGATAGCGCCGGAGGATCAGACAAGGTTCCGGGAGACTATCTCTACACGACCTACCAGACGGCCGGGGTTCTGGGCACCTGGGGCCTATTCAGAGTGACCAAAGACAAGGTTGCGATCGAGAAGGCTCAATTAATAGGAGGCGTGTTGCTGGCGACCGGCTCGATCCAGGCAGCAACCGCGAATGGTGCTGGTCCGCTGCCAAAACAACTGGAAGCTTGCGCTGCCGATTCGTCGCATGGCGGGCTCCTGCTGGGCCGGACCGATGTTGCACCCGATGGCAAGTGGTCATTGCAGGTCAAGACCGATCTGAAGGCGCCGGCCACTATTCAAATGACGGAAGTCGGTGAAAATGGAGAGAAAGGGGCTACGGCCGTTGCGAAAGTTGAAGATGTACGGCCGGCTCTGACGAGCGCGTCGAAATGAGAGGAGGTCTATCTTGAAGAGGAAATATAAAGTTATCTCAGCCTTCTTCCTGATGAACGTGCTTGCCGTAGCCTGGTGTAGCTATGTCGGCACCCAGCAAAATGCGGCGGCTCAGTCCCCTGACGTTGCGCACCAGGGAGATCCCGACCTGTTCAAGGGTCTCGAAGCCAAGGATTGGGCTCAAAAACTTTGGACTTATATCATTATTGAGCACTTCTATAGGGAATGGAAAACCTTTCCTGGCCAGCAAACGTTCTCGACCGAGTTGGAGGCTCCGCATGGGAGCTCGGTGTCGACTTACTTGACAGATCAGGCCTACGATGCGCTGGTCGCCGCCGGGAATCAATGGCAACCCGTGGTGATGCCGGTGGGGTCGATTCTCGTGAAGGAAAACTATCCATCCTCGACGCCGGCGTATGAAGACCTCCTTTCGCTCACGGTGGCCTACAAGTGGACCGATCCAACGGGTAAAGCCCAGTTCTATTGGGTGATGTACACACCGACTCCCAAAAAAGTTACTGAGGAGATGAAGAAGCAAATGTTGGCCAACTGCGGCAAAGTCATTGAGCCGGATCCATCTCTGGAGCTCCAGAATCCTTCGGGCTGGCAGGTGCACCAGATCAACGGCTCGGAATCATTCTTTACCCCTGACCTCAAGCAATACTGCGGCGAAGTGCAATCAGGTCAGCCCAAACTCTGCATTGATTGTCACAATAACGCGAATGATCCGATCGTCGTTGGCAACTTAACAAACTTCAATATCGGCCGGAGTTCCCTCGGAGATTATATTTGGGCGTTGCGTTGGTTTCAGAAGCAGGCCTCGCCCTAGCCGCAAAGATCACGCGCAAGATGGATCGAGCTAACCGCAGATTACACGGATTCCACAGGTGATTGCTGCCAGGGAGGTTGTCGTTGAACGCTTCGAGAATGCCTGCGGAACAAAAATGTAGGCAACAGACTCCGTGCGCCCTTCTCATTAAATCTGCGAGATCTGCGAAATCTGCGGTTCAAATTTCAGAATTTGGGCTAGAAGGTTCTACTGTCTGTGTGGGAAATCGGAATTTTGGAAGGAAATTCGCCGTTTGATTGGAAGCCAGTGCGCGAACGCCTGAATCCGGTACTGACCGCGGCCGATGTAACGGATATCGAAGCGGAATTCGTAGCGGATCCGTTCATGGTCCGCAGGGAGGGAGCGTGGCATCTTTTCTTCGAAGCTTTTCGCAAAGGCGTGGGCCTGGGCGAAATTGGGCTGGCCGTCAGCAGTGACCTCGTGCGTTGGGAATACCGGAGAATCGTTCTGCGTGAATCATTCCATCTGTCTTACCCTTATATTTTCGAATGGGAAGGTGACTGCTATATGATTCCGGAGACTCTTGGCGCGGATGAGGTTCGCTTGTATAAGTGCAAGAATTTTCCTTATGGTTGGGAGCTCCATTGTTCACTGATCCCGGGCCGACATGCGGACCCGTCGATCTTGCGCCATGGCGATCGCTGGTGGCTGTTTACCTGCGACACACCCTT
>Ga0213877_10000072_pt1 | contig 12410 bp, 10 predicted proteins | sample VelepicoBEBS_R01_FD_160112 | JGI IMG/M metagenome (GOLD analysis project Ga0213877, IMG submission 160112) | Vellozia epidendroides bulk soil microbial communities from rupestrian grasslands, the National Park of Serra do Cipo, Brazil - BS_R01 | ecosystem: Environmental > Terrestrial > Soil >...
TTATCGTCGGTTGTCCGCAGCGGGAATGCCCCGGTTATTTCAGCTTCAAAGAGGCCGGGATTATTGCCTGAATTCGCTCAGGATCGGTCAAGACCACCCGAATGTCGCAACTGTTCTCTCATATATAACAAAAACTTCTGGACGAGCGGCTCTGAGGCCTCCTTTCGCCAGGCAACGCCATATCGAATCTTCTCGCCGGACGGCCGAAGAGGAAGAAATTTTACTCCTGGAGCCGGTTGCCGGCTGATGTGTTCACCGAAAATCGAGATTCCGAAGCCGGCAGCGACGTATTGCACACAGGTCCGCGCACGGTCGACTTCCTGGACAACTCTCGGGCTGAACCCCGCCCGCTGACAAAGCCGTGCCAGCCAAGAGCGGTAACTGGGGGCGTTTTCGCGCGACGTCAGAATGAAGCTCTCATCCTTTAGCTGGCGAAGGCGGACGAATGGCTGACCTGCCAGAGAATGGTCGTTCGGAATGCCGACGCGCGGTTCCTCCTCGACCAGACACTCTACGTTCAGTCCAGGCGGCGGTCTGCCATCGATCGGTCCAACCACTCCTACGTCCAGGCGGTGCGTCGCGAGCGCTTCCAATTGCGCCGATGGCACCATCTCAGTCAGAGTGACTTCAACATCCGGATGCCCTTGACGAAAACGCCTCAGAACAAGCGGCATCCAGTCATGGCTCTGAGAACCTATGAATCCAATTGCAAGCTGACCGGTCTCCGCACGCCCGATTCGACGCGTCTGTCGGACGAGTTCGTCGAGGTCGAGCATGACTTTTCTGGCGCCGCGCAAGAAGGCGTGACCTGCACTAGTTAACCTCACACGGCGGCTGTTTCGTTCTACCAGCATCACGCCGACAGAGTCTTCCAGCAGCCTGACCTGAGCGCTGACCGCCGACTGGGCTACATGCAGTGCCGAGGCGGCGCGGGTGAAGCTCAGTTCCTCGGCAACGGCTACGAAGTAGCGCAATTGACGAATTTCCATTTTTCAAACTCCGCGCTTGTTCATCTACTTAGCAGATCGCAGCTAGCGTAACAAGCTATTTTTCTTATCGCTGCATTTTGGTAGGGTGGATTGTGATGAAAGTATCCAGGGCGGCTGCTGCGACGTGGGATGACTGGAGGGTCGCAGCGCCTGAAACGCACAAACGCGGGCAAGAACGGGGCGCGTCTCCCACATTTCGGTCCAAACAGATTCCCCCGTCGAAACGCGAACCCACAAACCGATGGATTGCATTGTTCGTTATTCTTGTCGGGCCGTTTCTCGGTGTCATCGATTTCTTTATCGCGAACATCGGAGTACCGTCGATCCGTGCTTCCCTGGGTGCCTCCTTCAGTGAAATCGAACTGGTAATCGCTGGGTACGGGTTAACCTACGCGGTCTGCCTGATTACTGGTGGAAGGCTGGGAGATATTTATGGGCGCAAAATCACATTCATTTTTGGAATGGCAGCGTTTACGTTGACGTCGGCTTTTTGCGGTCTGTCGCCGACTGCGGGATGGCTGATTTTCTGGAGACTGGTGCAGGGATGTGCCGCGGCAGCTATGTTTCCGCAAGCGCTCTCATTTATTCATGTCAACTTCAGCGACGCTTCGAAGAGGCTCGCATTCAGCATATATGGGGCAGTGATCGGGTTTGGATCCATCGTTGGGCAACTGCTCGGAGGGTTTCTGATTCACGCGAACTTATTCCAACTCGGTTGGCGTCCAATTTTCCTTATTAACCTGCCGATCGGGATACTGACGATCGTCGCTGCCTCTTCCGTTCTAAGTGAATCGCGAGCCGAAGCTGCACCAAAACTGGATTTGATCGGCGTCGCGATCCTGACAGTAGGTCTCGCTTTATTTTCCTATCCTTTTATGGAGGGCCAACAGCAGGGATGGCCAGTCTGGGCATGGACCTGTCTGCTGCTTTCTTTTCCTGTATTGTGGGCCTTCTGGCTGTATGAACGCCGGCAATCCGAACGGAACCTCTCTCCCCTGCTTGAACCGCGATTGTTTCAGGACAATGGATTTCTAATTGGATTGATTGTGACCTGCATCTATTTCGCGGGCCACTCATCTATGATTCTCGTTCTGAGTCTTTATCTTCAGTACAGTCTTGGGCTGAATCCGATGTATGCCGGGTTCGCGCTCGTTCCATTTTCGTTTGCATTTCTCATCGGGTCGAGTTTATCCGGCAAAATTAACGGTTATTTAGGGCGAGACTCCCTTCACCTTGGGGTGATTATACTTGCGGTTGGAATCGCTGTGCTAGCGGCTCTGGCGGCGCCGGTGCCTGGGCACCTGACACCGAGCTTCCTGCTGGCGTGCTTCGTATATGGCATCGGGCGCGGACTCGTGACAGCACCTCTCTTTAACACGACCCTTAGCGGTGTACCCCACAGTGACTCAGGAGCCGCATCCGGAGTCGCGTCGACGATGCCGCAACTTGCAAACTCCGTGGGCATCGCGCTGATCGGTTCTCTCGTATTCAGCGTAATTCCGAAGAGCGGCGGAACCCCCGCAGACTATGCGCACGGCTTCCTGATTTCGTGTGCGATAAATGTTGCGATGCTCGGAGTTGCGGGGGGACTGATTTTTTTGATTCCCAAGAGTCGCGGTCGTGATTTGCCATTGGCGAAGCCTGCGACAGCGGAGGCCTAGCCCGCATTTCTCACAGTCCCGTGAGAAATGTTAGAGCCTGCATCGCTCGAAAATCTCTAAAGATTTTCGAGCGATGCAGGCTTTCCATGCTAAAAGACGCGGATGATTCACCGCACGGCGATTGTCGACCCGAACGCTCAAATCGATGGCGACGTCGAAATTGGCCCCTTTGTGCTGATTGAAGGGCCGGTCCAAATCGCGTCGGGGACGCAAATTCAGGGCCATGCGGTGATTTCCGGCGCTGTCTCGATCGGCAAAAACAACCGAATCGGGTTCGGAAGCGTGATTGGCGCATTTCCGCAAGACCTCAGCTATGATCCGGCAGCACATTCCGGGGTCGAGATGGGCGACAACAACGTGCTGCGCGAGTACTGCACGATTCATCGCGGCACGAAAGAGGGAACAAACACGCGCGTTGGTTCGAACAACCTTCTCATGGTGGGATCGCACCTCGGACACAATACGTGGCTCGGTGACAACGTTATCCTGGCAAACAATGTTCTGCTTGGAGGTTACGTTGAAATCCATAATCGCGTTTTTGTCGGTGGCGGAAGTGTCGTGCATCAATTCACGCGGATGGGATCGATCTCGCTGATGCAGGGGCTTTCAGCTATCAGCAAGGATGTACCTCCGTTTGCTATCGCGGCCGGCAGGAACACTGTATCGGCGATCAATGTCATCGGCCTTCGGCGCGCCGGCTTCGGACTGGCTTTGCGCAACGAGGCCAAAGACGCGTTTAACCTGTTTTATCGCAGCGGTCTGAACGCAGCCCAGGCTGTGAAAGAGGCTGCGCTGCGATCATGGGCGAGCGAGATTTCGGTTTTCTGGAACTTTGTTGCTTCCTCCAAGCGCGGAATCTGTTCGATGGCACGATGGAGCGAGATCAAAGGAGCCGCATTTCAGGGCGAAGAATAGAAAGCCAGAGGCAGCTCCCGCGCCAAAATGCAGGCAAGACTGCCGGCCTTGCACGGCTTTGGGAGAGCAAAGCGACGCTTCGCTTATGCAGGACCCTGTTGCAAAAGGTTTTTTTCGTTTCGAACGTTCTGATGTTGGCTACAATCTCATTTTTGTCCCCGACAGGATTACGCATGAGGCGCATGATTTTACGCATCCTCTTTTTGCTTCTGCTGCCGTTGAATCTGCTTGCCCAGGGGAATCCGAAAGAATCCGAGGCGGGTCCTTTGGTGGCGCTTCCGGGCGGGCAGAGGGGCGCCGAAGTGCCGGTTGAAATTAATTCGGACTCAACCCGGTTTGAGGGCGGAGTTGCGATCGGGATAGGGAATGTCGTAGTCCGGTACGGAGCCGTCACCATCTACTGCGACTATGCGGAATACAATCCAGATACGCATGATATCGTGCTGCGGGACAATGTCCGATTCTTCCAGGACAGGTATGCCTTCGTTGCGGATCGTGCGGTCTACAACATTGAGACGAAACATCTGACGATGACGAACTTTGCGGGGCCAAAACCGCCCTTCGAGGTCCTGGGCGATACGGTTGTTTCTCCGAAGGAAAATGAATACACGATTTTTAATGGGCTTGTCACTACAAGCGACTCCTCCAAACCAGACTACTATATTCGCGCTCGAACCATGCGGATATACTCCGGTGATCGGATTATTCTGTCGAACGTGACGTTCTTCATAGGGCGCACGCCGATTTTCTGGTTTCCTTATCTCTATCAATCTCTGAACGCTCAGTCGAGTTACGACCTGGCGCCCGGCTACGATTCCGTGTGGGGCGCATATCTGCTGACCTCACTCACCTTTCCGATCGCTACGGACGTAAACGGGACCGTCCGCGTAGATATACGCAGCAAACGCGGCCCGGCTCTCGGATTGGACATCAACTATCATGACGGAGAGGAAACAGAAACGTTCGGTCGGCTACGGATTTACGGAATCTACGACCTGGACCAGAACTTCAATCAGACCTCCCTCCCCCGGGTACCGATCGGCCCAGGCCGGTATCGCCTTATGGACCAATCCCGGACTCGCCTCACGGACGATGTCTACGCGGTCGTCGATTTTAATAAACTGAGTGACCAGTATTTTTTGCAGGACTTTTACCCGAACATTTTCGCGTACGATCCGCAGCCGGACACCTATTTCGAACTCATGAAGCAAGGGGAAGCGTACACATTGACGACGCTCGCAAGGCAGCAAGTCGATAACTTCCAAGAGACACTGGAGCGACAACCGGAGCTTGGCTGGGAGGTCGCGAGGACTCCGCTTTTCAATGGGCCGATCTTTTACGAAGCAACCAACAGCGCAGGGTTACTGCATCGCTCTTTCGCGGCACCAACAGGCAATCAGTCGGTCGACTTATCGGCCGGTGCGTTAAATCCCGATTACCAGGCCGCTCGTGTCAATTCATTTCACCAATTCTCTTTCCCAAAAACCTATTTTGGATGGCTGTCGATCAATCCGACCCTCGGCTTCCGCGGAACCTATTACAGCACGACTGGAAGTTTTACCGAAGCGAATCAAACAAACAACCTGCCATTTGGGATACTGAATGAGCGTGGTGCGCGATTCGATTTCCAAATGAATGCCGGGGTGGAGGGTTCTTTCAAGCTGTCAAAGGTCTACGAAAACGTGCAGGCGCGATGGCTTGGCCTCGACGGGTTGCGTCACCTGATTCAGCCTTATGCCGACTTTTCGTGGGCCTCCAGACCAACCATTCCTGCCTCCGATATACTACCATTTGACCAGTACATCCCGAGCACTCCGTTGCAGGCGATCGATCTTCCACAATTCAACCAAATCGACTCGCTTACTCGCTGGAACATCGTGCGGCTTGGACTTCGCAACCGGCTCCAAACCCGCCGGGACTCCTCGACAATGAACTGGCTGGATATTGACACCTACTTTGACGTCAACATCAACAATCCGCTGGCTCAAATCACTACTCCGTCAAGCACCAGTGTCTCGCGTACGACGGTCGTTATTCCGCCGGCTCAGCCTTATTCGAACCTGGTTGACAGGGTCCGTTTTCAGCCGGTGCCGTGGCTTTATTTTTCCGCCGACTCTCAGTTGCCGCTTTTGGCCGGAGGCTTCTGGGCGGTGAACACAACCGCCGATTGGACAATAACCCCAAACATCGAATTCCGCGTCGGGCACCAATATTTGCAAAGCAATCCGTACTACCAGGACACCAGCGAACTTTCTTTTTATACGTATCTCAGGTTGAACGACAACTGGGGTTTCAGCGTTTACGAAGATTACCAATTCAAGACCGGCACGCTGAATCTGCAGCAGTACGCGTTGCACCGCGACCTGAGCAGCTGGGTGGGCTCGCTTGGGCTGAACATCACAAACAATGGCTCTGGGAAGATGCAGATTGCCCTTGTTCTTACCTTTACGCTGAAGGACCTGCCTCGATTCGGCCTGCCGATCAAAGCCGGCATTGGCAACGCCATCGGCGAATGAGCTCTGGACAAATCAGCGAAGCTAGCTATGAAGAAGGCTCGCTGTTTATAGGCAGACTATGGATATCGCTATCATTGGCTCGGGATATGTCGGTCTCGTAACGGGTGCTTGCCTCGCGGACGTTCGGCACAACGTCATTTGTGTCGATAACGACCAGAGAAAAGTCGAACGCCTCCAGAAGGGAGTCATCCCGATCTACGAACCTGGATTGGAGGAAGTCGTACATCGCAATGTCTCTGCCAACCGGCTTCGATTCACGACCAGCACCGCGGAAGGCGTGGCCAATTCACAGATTATCTTTATCGCGGTACCGACTCCTCCTCAGCCCGATGGGAGTGTCGATCTCACATACATCGAGAAAGTGGCTCGCGAGATAGCTGAAGTGCTCAAGGAGTATCGAGTAATCGTCGACAAAAGCACCGTCCCGGTCAAGACAGGCGAAAAAGTTGCCGAGACAATTCGCCGATACACCAAAAGCGCGGTCGAATTTGACGTCGTAAGTAACCCTGAATTCCTGCGGGAAGGATGCGCTGTTTCAGACCTTATGAATCCGGATCGAATCGTGATTGGTTCGAACAGCGACCGAGCCCTGGCTTTGATGAAAAAGGTTTACGAACCTTTTATTGCTCCGATCATGGTGACCGACGTTAACAGTGCGGAGCTCATCAAACACGCGGCTAACTCGTTCCTCGCCCTCAAGATTTCTTACATTAACGCGATCTCCGCGATCTGCGAAGCCAGCGGTGCGGACGTTGAGCGAGTCGCGGACGGGATAGGCGCTGACAAACGGATTGGGCGAAGTTTTTTGAACGCTGGGATCGGATATGGTGGCTCCTGTTTCCCAAAAGATGTCGCCGCTTTTATAGCGATCAGCGAACAACTTGGCGCTCCCTTTACCCTCCTGAGGGAGGTACAGCGAGTCAACCAGACCCAGCTTGATCGCTTCATTAAGAAGATCAAAGACACGCTCTGGGTACTGAAGGATAAGCGTATCGCGGTGTGGGGACTCACGTTCAAGCCGGATACCGATGATGTGCGAAATTCTGTCGCCATTGACCTGGTCACTCAGCTGTTGAAAGAAGGCGCAATTGTCCGAGCCTATGACCCAAAAGGCGTCGAAAAGGTTGAGGAGCTCAAATTGTGCCATGGGGCACATTTGGCGAAGTCTGCGATGGAAGCTGTCGAAAATGCGGAAGCTCTCGTTTTAGCGACCGAGTGGGGAGAGTTTGAACGCGTCGACCTTGTTCAAGTCCGTGACCGGATGCACACGCCGCTGATATTCGACGGGCGCAATCTATTTGACCCTAAGACGATGAAAGAATTGGGGTTTACCTATTTCGGAATTGGGCGGGCGGATTTGCATTGAAGCCGACGGTGTCGGCTCCATTACCCATCCGTGGTACCGGAGCGTGCAAACCGGGCATGGGCGAACTTTGAATTGATCTCGAGAGGAATTTGATGATAAAAATGAGAAGGAACTCTAAAGCCAATTCTCGTCCGTCTCGCGATCGATCAATCGCAAATCCTTTCATGATTAAAGATTTTGTTGCTCGATTGGCGTAGGCGTTCCGGGAACTGAAGATACTTAAATGCCGTCCCGTAAACGTTTTGCCCCCCCAACACGATTCGGCGAGATCAAGGAAGTGTCCTATGTCAGGCAATAATCCGCGCCTCAGTTGTATGCACGCGCTTCAACGTTGGGAGACCAGCCGCGAGTTCGCGGACGAAGTGCTTCACCACGTGCTTCAGCGCTCGGGGCTAAACAATGTGAACAGAAGTTTCGTAACTGAAACTTTCTACGGGATAATTCGAAACAAGTCCTACCTCGATTTCATCATCCAAAGGTTCCGTCCCTCGGGTCTCGACATGCCGACCCGGCAGATTTTGCGTCTGGGAGTTTACCAGCTTTACAAGATGCGAATCCCAGACCACGCCGCCGTGTACGAGACGGTTAACATTGCGGGACCGGCGCGGACTCTCGTCAACGCTGTTTTACGCAAAGCAATAACAGAAAAAGATGGGATTCTTGCACAGCTCCAGGTAGCGCCACCTCACATTCGCTACTCTCATCCTGAGTTCCTCTGGCAGAAATGGGAATCCCGGCATGGTCTCAAAATTGCCGAGGAACTCTGCGCGTGGAACAATGAGCCAGCCAAGATTTACGTTCGAACAAACCGGCTTAAAGTGACGCCCGGCGAGTTGGTCGACAGCTTCCCAGGCGCGAAAATTGTCGAGGGACACAGCGATTGCTTAGAGGTCGACCACCTTCCTCTTTCCTGGATCTCTTCCGGTGTCGCATATGTCCAGGATCCCAGTACGCTCCTGTCGTGCGATTTATTGGATCCGAAGCCGGGAGAAATGGTCCTTGACGCCTGCGCGGCACCCGGCGGTAAAGCTGGGTATATCGCTCAAAAGATGGAGAACCAGGGGAAACTGGTTGCGTGCGACTACGACAAAGCACGCGTCGGGCGTCTCGAACAGAACCTCCAGCGACTGGGCATCGTGAATTCCACCATCCTTCTCACTGACTGGATTCAGCAAGCGCCACCGTTCGAGTCCGGAACATTCGATGCTATTCTGGTAGACGCCCCTTGCACGAACACTGGAGTGATTCGAAGGCGTACAGACGTTCGATGGCGGCTAACACCGCAGGACTTTTCGCGGATGCAGGGGTTGCAAAGCCGAATCGTAAAAGCGACTGCGAAACTCCTGAAACCGGGTGGCCGACTGGTTTACAGCACCTGCAGTATTGAACCGGAAGAGAACGAACGGGTCGTGAATTCTATCGATGAGGAAATTCCCGGATTGCACTTCGCTGAAGCCAGGTCGTCGATGCCAATTCGAGATCATCTGGACGGCGCTTTTGCGGCCCTTTTTGTGAAGCGCTAGCCTGCATCGCTCACAAATCTTTAGAGATTTGTGAGCGATGCAGGCTCTAGAAACAGAATTCTCCGGCACAGCCGGAGAATTCTGTTTCATATCACGCCAAAGAGACGTTTCCCGTCTGCTTTGAGCCTATTTTGGAACGAATGAATCGACACAAGCTCTTCCAAAATAAATCCCTTCTAAGAGCAGGGGAATCGTCCGGCGCAGCCGGAGGATTTCTCCGCTAGCCCCGAAAGACTTTCGGGGGCTCTGTCTATTCTGACGAAGGACCTCGTTCTTATCGCCCAAGACAATCACTCTCGGTCGATGCGTGACAGCCTCTGCGGGCTCAAACAACCCTAAGTTCATGATCGTCAGTCGGCCGCCTGGTTCTCCAAGGTGGGCCGCAGTTCCGTTCAAGGAGACTGTGCCCTGGCCACGCACCGCATACATCACGTAGGTTTCGAACCTTTCAGCATTCCTCAGATTTCAGGCAGAATTCGAGCAAGTTCCGCCACTGGCCATTGACCTGATGCAACCGCGTGACTAACAGACCCGTAGACAAGGGCCGACCCCAAACGTCCCAGAACAAGCCTGGATAATTTCCCAAGTTCGCCCATGCCCATCGCAGCGACGCGGCCCGGTAAATTGCGGCTTATGAATTCTACGAGAACCTCGATATCCGCCCAACTACCAACATTTGTCGCTGCTTTAAACAAGCGGGTATTGCCCAGCCCCGAGCAATCCAACAACGACTGAAGTTCGTCGAGCGGCGGAGTCTTCAGGAAGTCATGGACCGAGACAATAACCTGTTTGCCTTCCGATTCTGCCTGTCGGACGAGACTGGAATAGATGCTGAGATTTTCGAGTTCGACGTCCACCAAATCGCATTCGGGCAGGAATCGTTCAAAAAGCTCAAATCGTGCAGTCTCTGACAATCCGCCGGCTCCTCCTTCGCGCGGGTCGCGCACCGTAGCGATCTTGCGATAGGGCAGTCCGGTTGCGAGCCCCTCGAGTCCTCCGGGAACGGTCTGCAAAAGATCGATGCGCAGTTCACAAAGGTCGAAAGAACCAGCGGGCAGTTTCAATACTTCCGCGACGTCTCGGGGAGAAGCTATCACGGCAACGATCAAGGGTCTGCGCACTTTGGTTGTCATAATCAGACCGCCTTTTCATTTTGGAGGCACAGGTGCCAGTCTCTGATAAAATCTGAGCGCTTCAATTTGCGGAGCCAGGATTCGCAGGGGATAGACACCGTTTGCGCCGGCAGTTGCAGGATCCTGAATGAGATAGTCAAACCCCTCTTTACCGGTAATCACAACAAAGTGCGTTACCTCGTTTGGGAGGCGAATCCGAACGATTACCGGATTCCGGCGTTCAAGATTCGAATCGATGAGGTAGTAAGATGGCAAATCTTCGTAGGCGTGTCTTGCAGCGCTCGGGTGATAGTCGGCCGCCTTTTCCCAATAGAGCCAACCTTCCGAAGTATAGCCGCCGTGCTCCGAAAGAAAGGTGTTCAGGCGCCCAGGATCAATGTCTTGTCCATAGAACGCCAACACCATCGCGGCAGAACAGACAGCACATCCCGCCTCCGCCATACTGGACGGCGTCGGCCCTAACTGATCGTCGGCCCAACGCGGATCGCTCTGCGCAAAACGGGGCACTGCCAAGACGACTCGCGAAAAGAAAAACAGGCCCCCCCTCGACGGGATTTTTCGGGTCCCGACGTAATAATTCCAGGCACAGAGCATAACCGCAAACGCAACGGCAACCCCGAAGGCGAAGTAAATCCACTGGATCCCACGCCTCTTCTTCAATTGAGAAGTATCAGCGTTCCGGGAATCTATATTGCTCGGTTGCACCTGCTTTTTGGTGGACCAGAAACTCGGTTAGCGCAACATTAACTCATCTTTGCCCAGCTGCGATCCAGACTTTGTATTTTCAAATCGCCAAGGCTCGAGAGACTGACGGCCTTCTGCACTCTCGCCCATGCAGTCGTTTATTCAGCCCTGTGTTTCTGTCTCGCATCCTGCGCCGCGCTCCACCCCATTGCCGACTCGAAGGCAACACTTTGGCGGGTTCGCGGGGACCACAACACGCTCTACCTTCTCGGCTCGATCCACGTGATGTCAAAGAGGGCATATCCCCTGAAGCCCGTGATTGAGCACGCATTCGACAATGCGAATGCAGTCGTCTTCGAAATCGACCTTGATCGCGTGACGAACAAAAACTTCAAAGAAGAATTTAGCCAAACCGCGGTATATCCGCCGGGACAATCTCTGTCTCGGCATCTCTCACCAGAGACGATCGACGTGCTGAACACCATTCTTCCCGTGTACGGATTGTCATTAAAAAAAGTCGAGCGATTTAAGCCGTGGTTTCTCGCGGAGGTGCTAAGCACACGCACACTGGAAATGGCTGGATTCAGTAACGACCTGGGCGTTGACCTTCACTTTTACCGGAAGGCGCGGGCAGTGGGTAAACCGGTTCTGGGTCTCGAAACTGTCAGAGACCAGGCGCGAATTTTTGATCGAATGGACGAAGCGGAAAATGAACAGTACCTTATAAGCACGCTGTACGGCTTACCTGCATACCCGGCTGTCATGCAGAACCTTGTCAACGCCTGGACAGCCGGAGACGTGGGAACATTGGATCGGCTGGTGAATGAAGACAAAAGAGCCGATCAGGAAAGTCACAATGCCTTATTCTCCCGGCGTAATTCGAGGTGGTTGCCGGAGATCGAACGCTTTGCTCACGGACAGGGCAATTACCTGATCATCGTAGGAGCGGGGCATCTGGTCGGCGAAGATGGTGTTGTTGCGCAGTTAAAGCGCGCCGGATATTCAGTCGATCAGCTTTAGTGGGCCTCGCGTGTGCTCCAATCCTTCTCGCGAGCAAGGCCGGTAGGGACGAGCTTCGTCTCGTCCTGAATGCGACGCCTCTCGCAAGGCCGAGGCGAAGCTCGGCCCTACCAAAGAAATCACTCGGCGATACCCATTTGCGCCGCGCGCACGGCATCGGCAATCTTTTCGACCTTAATCAAGTTCGTTTTGCCAGGCATATCGTATGGAGTGCCAGCCACGATCGTCACGACATCCTCCGGTGTTGCGTCTAAGACCTTGGTGGCGGCGTCGACGCTGAGTCGTACCAAATGTGCAGTTCCGCAAACGGCCTCATACAGCAGGGGTTGAACGCCCCATATCAGCGCAAGCTTGCGGCAGACCTCCTTCGAAGAGCAAAGCGCAAGGATAGGCATCTTTGGCCGATGACACGCGACTCGCCGCGGCGTGCCTCCGGAGGCTGTCGCGGCGATGATGGCCTTGGCGGTCACGGAATTCGCGATTACGTGAGCTGCATGTCCCACGGCGGCCTCAAGGTCCGCTCGATCAGAAACTGGCGGAGCTGCCGGCAACTCTCCCGTTATCCATGATTCTTCGGCCCGAGCCGCAATCGTAGCCATCGTT
>Ga0213877_10000074_pt1 | contig 12353 bp, 10 predicted proteins | sample VelepicoBEBS_R01_FD_160112 | JGI IMG/M metagenome (GOLD analysis project Ga0213877, IMG submission 160112) | Vellozia epidendroides bulk soil microbial communities from rupestrian grasslands, the National Park of Serra do Cipo, Brazil - BS_R01 | ecosystem: Environmental > Terrestrial > Soil >...
GTGGTGGACGCCGGGCAGCGCGCGCAGCTCCGCCGCCCCCGATTCCTTCGCGTTCGCCTTCTCCTCCCGGTACGCCTCGGCGAACGACTTCGCCATCGCGGCAAGGTCGACGCCATGGTTCGGGTCCGTCGGATCCTTGAGCTCGACGCTCTGGAAGCGTTCGAGCAAAAACGCCATTCCCTCGAAGCCGTTGCCGCCGTGGCTGTAGCCGGTGTGCGTCAGGAAACCGACCATAGCCTTGTTGATCTGCACGCGGCCGGGCGTCTGCGGTCCATCGGCGGACACCGCGCCTTTCGCGCCTTGCGCCGAGATCGCGCCCGGCCCGTTCGAGATCAAGAGGCCGGTCAGAATCTGCAACGGGCGCGCCTCGCGCTCGGTCGGCCTGCGGCCGATCAGGGCGAGGCAGAGGAAGTCAGCCATCGTCCAGCGGCTGAACCGCTCCTCGCGCGCAACCCCGCACAGACTCCCGTGCTTGTGATAACGGCCGGGGATCGAGGCGCCGATCATCACGCCATAGAGGCTCAGGTGCCAAGGCAAAGTCTCGGCGGTCAGGCGCGAGATGCGTTTGCGCATCAGCGGTCCCCACGCGATTGTGGTGGCGATCGCGGCGAGAATCGCGTCGCGCGAGACGGGCTCGCCCAGCGTGTCGAGGAACTTCAGAAACACCGACTTGCCGCCGCGCGCACGCACGGCAGCAAGCATCGCGGACGGCCGCGGGTCCTCGGCGTCCTCAGCGGTCGCGAGGAACAGAGAGCGGGTCTTCTCGTCGGTCGGGATCGCGCTCAAGTTGAAGCTCTCGTCGCGCGAATCCGTCATGCCCGAATGGGCGAAGAGATCGATCAGCGCGCGCGTGCAGGCGAGCGCGCGTTCGACCCGCTTCGGCCCGATGATCGCGGCGGCGGCCGCCATCACCGTGTTGGGCGAGTTGCCTGCCTCGCGCGCCGCGTCGGCGGCGGCAAGCGCCGGGTCGCCTACGAGATTGATCTGCGAGCCAATGGCGATGTCCAGCATCATGCGCTCCTGCGGACCCGCGATCTCGTGCACGAGCGGCAGGGCGAAGATCGCCTCCAGCGGCTCGAGCGCCATGTCGAGCACGGGGTGCCCGTGCACCGAAGTGACCTGCGTCACCGGGTCCATCATCGAGGCGCCGGACGCGTCCTTCATGTTCTGACGCGCGATGACCGCACCGACCTGCAGCGACAGCGCCTTGAGCTGCGTGTCGTACGGCGCCGGCGCCTGCACGACGGGGAGCGCGATGCGCGAGGGCAGCTTGAGGCCCTGGTCGTTGGCCATCCACGCTTTGAGCGCGAGCGAGCCGCGAGGCGGGAAGTCCGACGATACGCCATTGAGGCGCATCACCTCAGTAAGCGCCGCCGGGATGTGGGCGATGTTGGTGACCACCGCGCCCTTGGCGGAAACAATCGGGGTTTCGGGCGTGAAGACGCCTTGCACGCCGAAGGCGTTCAAGAACCAGCCTTCCTTGTCCTCAGCCTTGTCGCCGGAGCCGGCCATGGCGCCCGCGTGGCCTACCGCGCGCGTGAGGCGCGACTTCCAGCGGCCGACGACGCAGGCGACCACCGGCTTGCCGAAATCGAGGCCGCGTTCATAGTAGCCGCCGGGCTCGCAGTAGATCACCGCCGCCTTTGAGCGGACGTCATTCTTCAGCGCGTGCGCAAAGTCGGCGGCGGCGTAGTGGATGTAGATGTCCTTGCCGGAGGAGATCAGCGTCGTCGTGCCCCAGCCGGCGGTCGCGAGGTACTGCGCGATCGTGGTGGTGAAGTTGCCGGAATTGGAGAACAGCGCGATCGAGCCCTTGATCAGCGCCTCGTCGGGGCTGTCGCCGCCGAGCGCACCCCCCAGGCGAACGCGGTTCCAGGAGTCCGCGACGCCGAGGCAGTTGGCCCCGAAGATGTCGATGCCGAAGCTCTGGCCGATGGCGCGGATCTCGCGCGCGTCGTGCACCGCGATCTTCTCGGTGATGATGATGACCTTGCGCAGGTCGGAATTGACCCGCACCAGCTCCGCCACGCCGTCGCGCGCACCTAAGGGTGGCAGATACACCACGCCGGTGTTGAATGTCAGGCCGTCGCGAAGGCCCTCGCGGATGTTGTTGTAGACCGGAATAACGCCGGCCGGCGTCTGCAGCACCTGGCCGCGCCGCCCCGGTGAGGTGCCGAACGCCACGTTGCCGCCGGAGAAGGCGTGGCTGGTGGGTGTCACCTGCTTCGACTCGCTGCCCATGATGTTGAGCACGGCGACGCGGTCCTCCCGCGTCGCGATCTCGTCGAGCGAGTTGATTCCGAGGTAGTATGGGAACCCTTTGATGCCGCTCTTGTACATGCAATTCTCCTTTTTGCTCAGGCGGCTTGCTTGATGTTGAGACGGGCCACGACGGCGGCGCGGCCTCCTGCGCGCATCCAGGCGTCGACCTCTTTGGCGTAGTTGACGACCTCGGAGATCGCGCTGTCGAAGCCGAAGAAGCGGTAGGGTAGGCCGAGATTGTCGCACGCTTCCGCAAGGGCGCCCAATCCGCGCACGAGGTTGGGCCCGCCGCGGCCGACGACGACGAACAGCGGCGTCGGCCCGTTGCGGCTGAAATACTCGCGCAGCGCGTCGGCCATCGCGCGGAAGGTCTCGTAGATGTCGGTGTTGTTCGATTTGCCGCCGATGATGAACAGCACGTTGGCCTGCGCGAGCCAGTGTTTGAAGCAGATTGCGGCGACCGACTTCATCTTCTCATAAGGCGGGTTGCCGCCGAAGTCGGATGAGATGATCGCGGCTTCCCCCAGCACCTCGGTCACCAGCGAGTTGGCACCGCCCCCGAAAGTGGGCGCCAGGATCGTGCCGTTCGGGTTGATGACGAACACGTCGGACTGACCCTGGTGGGTGCGAAGCTGGTTTACCTCGAGCTCGAAGGCCGATGTGTCGGCCGCGAAGCTTTCGTCCGGCAGATCAAGGCGATGCCAGCGTGGATCGTCGCGGTCGAAGTCGCCTTTGAAGTCGCAGGCTTTGGGGGCGAGCCGCCCATCGGGGCCGATCGCCATGCGGATCGGGTTCAGCTCCAGGGTGGTCATGCCATAGAGGTGGAACAGATCCCACAGCTTCGGCAGGTGCTGCACCAGAGGCGATATGATCTCCTTCGGCGCGCCGATATCCGACAACGCGTTGGCGACGACGAAGGCTTTGAGCCCGGTCAACGCCTCGAACGGTACGCGGGCGATGTATTTCTTGTCGAGCTCCTCGATGTCCACGCCACCCACGTGCGTCAGTGTCATCGTCGGCGCGCGGAAGACGGTGGAGTCGGTGATCGAGAAGTAAACCTCGTGCTCAGCCGGCACGCCCGCTTCGAAGGTCACGCCGTTCGCCTTCGCGGTCGCGGCGCCGTAGCGAAGCTCGACGAAGAACAGACGCTCGCGTTCAGCCAGTGCCGTGCGCAAATCGGTCGCCTTGCCGATCAGGTCGGCCTTGCCCTTCTTGCCAATGCCCTCCTTGAACACCGGCTTGATGAAGATGAGCTTGTGCCGATTGATGAAGTCCTGGATCTCGGCCTCGGTCGCGGTGGGACCGAGGACCTCAGTGACGGGAAAATCGACGTGCCGCAACAGACGGGCGCCGTGAAGAAGGCCGGTTAGCTGCATGGCGGCTGAGTCCTTTTCAGATTGGCAGCGAGGTTCGGCGGGCGAATTCGCGCCATTGCCTCGGCTCGCAGATCACCCCGGGGATCAGGGCGTAGGATGCGCGGCGGATAGCCGTCCTTCGCGAGGCCCCGGAGGCTACCGAACCGATGATCTTCGTCCGACGGGAAGCGCAGTACGTTCGGAACGACCATGACAGCATCGACGGCGTGCGGCCCGGCGCCACCGCAGGTCACGCGCCGCCGCAAACTCCTGGGGTCGCCCAAACGAACATGTCGCTCACGGCTCATGCGTCCCGTCACTCGGAACTCGCGCCAGCCTTCGGGCCGGCTCGTTACTACAGCTGGTGTGGGTCGATCAGCGCTGCGCCGCAGCGCGCCTTTCCTGCCAAACCAAGACCGATACTAGCCAAAATATTTGAAAATTGCAAGGCATTGGTGGGTTGCCCACACGGCTCGGAATCCAGGGTAACAAAAGGCGCTTCGCCAACGTTCAATGGCAATTGTCGGTTGCGGTGTGGGCCTTCGAGACTCGTCACACGAACGGTCGACAGGCCATAACGTCGCCGGAGGTCATTCGGCAACTAAGCTACAAGACCCAAAACGCGCCACCGGACCCAATTTGCAAATGGGGATTAACCTGACTTCCGAGCCGTGGGGTTGCCCAGGAGATTGATCGGGTTAACCGAGGATGGTCGAGACGCGGCGAGTGCGGCGATCAGTGTAGACGAGGGCCGGCCCTTCTGCCAAACTGACGCAGTGGATATGAACGGCAGGAGGCCAACGCCGATTTTCGCGACAAATTTTCATTTCAGAGGAACGCGATCTCGCGCTTAGGGTATTCGTTTCGCCCTTGGGAAGCCGCGCCAGACTGCACCCATGAGGACATCGTTCTCAAGTTTCGCTCAGTTTCTTCTAAGCTAATAATCATTTCAGCTAACTCCACTCCGCATGGACGTCACGATTCCGACGCTGTCGGATGTAGTCCGGAACCCCCGACGCAAGAGCATCGACTACGGCTTAAACGGCCAAAGCGCACCTTTTGTAATAGATTTATCTAGTAGCGAAGCACCTTAACAGGCGACATCATGGCCGACGCGACCAGCAGTACAAATGTGTGGCTGAAAACTGGATCGATTCTGACGGGAGTGGTGAATGAAAACCACCTCACAGGTGCAACGACATGGATTTTGCTGGTCTCGACCAACCCTGCTTCCGACACATTGAGAAAGGAAGTGGTCGGATGAAGCGTCACAAATTCATCCAGGACCACATCCACAAATGATCGGACCTGCGAAAATATATGATTCAGGTGGCCAGCGCCTTTCGTATCAATTTTGTATGTGCCGCGACTTAGCACTTCCGTCCTTTGACTGAACCAACGTGAAAGGATGCCGGATAGTATGGAAGGAATAATTAAGGCGAAAGTCCTCAGGCTCAAAAGACGGTTCTGGTGCAAACGCTTGAAAAGGCCGATACCCCGCCGTAACGCCCGGGATGATCGAACCGGCGTCGGCGAAGGATCTTTTCGAGGGGCGGCACTTTGACCGGGAGATCATCGTGCTCTGCGTGCGGTGGTACCTGACTTTCAAGCTGAGCTCCCGTGACCTGGTCCGGATGATGGCCGAACGGGGCATTGCCTTGGCCCACACCACCATTCTTCGTTGGGTGCAACAGTACGTCCCGGAGTTCGAGAAGCGTTGGAACCTCTACGCCCGACCGGTCGGGGACTCGTGGCGCGTGGACGAAACGTACCTCAAAGTCAACGGCCAATGGGTCTACCTCTATCGCGCCGTCGATAAGCAGGGTCGAACCGTCGACTTTCTCTTAAGCAAACGGCGTGACGTTGCAGCCGCCAAGCGGTTCTTTTCCCGAGCGGTTAGACAACATGGAGCCCCGAGGGTGATAACTTTGGATGGGTATGCCTCCTCTCATCGGGCGGTGACCAACCTGAAAGAGTCCGGAAGGTTACCGGGCCGGCTGCGGGTACGATCTTGCAAGTATTTGAATAACGTCGTCGAACAGGACCATCGGCGAATAAAGCAACGGGTCAGGCCGATGCTCGGGTTCAAGCGATTCGAGACGGCGGCCGTGACGATCCGCGGCATCGAACTGGCGGAGAAAATCAAGAAACAACAATTCAACCTCAAACCGCTAACCGGAAAAGCAACCACCACTCCTGGAATTTGGACCGCGGTCCTGGCCGCTTGAATCTACAAGCCTCTCGCCAGACAAAAACATACACTTAATAAAATTTGCACCAGAACCTCGATCTGTACTGCTTCAATTTTCGCTGAGGGATCTGATACTCTCTCTCGTTAAATGGTAGCGACCCAACATGTTAAAGTGCTTGTGACTGAGGGGTGAGAGTCGGGCGAGGTCTTCTTTCCTCAGCTCGGTGCCCGTAGCACGGAGGTGATTCAGGGGCAGCATCTATGTAACGAGTCGTCCATAGGATCAGGACATTGACGACCAGGCCTATGCATTGCAGATTTGACAGACCCAGTGGCCGGGCTCGTTGACGTGGATCCGGCTGCCGGCCGCCAGGACGATGGCGAACCGGTAAAAAGGGTACCACCCCGAATCGTCCGTACGAGAGTTTTTTTGCGCAAATTTCAACGATGGACGCGACGATTCATGTGCTGCCATCCTCGAGGTTGTTTGAACGTCTCATAAACCGGCCGTTTTCTGAGACGCGGGAAGAAGAATTAAGAATTCGAATCCGAACACCCCAGCCACACATTTAATTTTGAATCTCTTACCTGGCCCGACGATAGTTTACAAGCTCAATTCCTAAATCTTTAATTGCCTCAATAACCTTCCTGTTTGTGAGAAGCTCTAATTCTCCCCACTTCCACTGATCGCTTTTTTTATTACCAGGATGGAACATAAACTCTATTACTTGTCCATCTTTCATTTGTTCTAGCTCGTCAATAAGAGCATCTGGACCTGTCTTGTTTTTCCCTTTATAATATTTTCCCATGTCAACCGCGTCGACCGTACGCACGCCCTGTTCTCTGGCTTTTTCGGCAAAACCAGTATCCGGTGTAAATTCCGCATTATCAGCATCTTCCAATAATGGGCTGGTAGGACGGAGTGCTAAATCGTATTCATGGGCAAGTTCAAAATAAATTGGTCTTAAAGGACCTAAACTTGTGACGGCATGATGACTATCCAAATGAGTAATTCGATCTTTTCCAAATACTTCTATGACTCTTTTAATCTGCTTCCTAAGCTCAAATTTTACATTATCTTCCGACAATCGGCTTGCCCAATCTTCCCATACACTTAACCTCCAGTCTGGTTTTCCATTTTTTACTCCGGGCATTGAAAACACAGTTCCTGTCGGCCATTTTCCGTAAAGAGGTTCGCCATAAGTTAAATTGAGATGAACTCCTATCCCAATGTCTGATTTTTTCAATTCAGAGCGTAAATTATTCAATCTTGGCGTCCGGGGAGTTATACAATTAGCAATTACTGAGGTACTTGTTAAAACTCCTCTATTAAAGGCATTTTCTATTCCTCCATTTTCGGAATCAGAAAATGCGAAATCATCACCATGAAAGATAGCTTCTTTCATAATATGCAGCGATTATGTCACTGTTTGGCGCGAATTTACAATTTCTTTTACTCATCTTCTGAAGATATGCAGGTGAGAAAGAGAAATCCAGGCTTAGCAGCTACAATTTCCGGAGGCCCAACAAGAGACCTTGGCGCAAGATCCAGACGCTCCACGCATGTGGCAATGACTTATTCCGGATCGGAACGGTCCTCTGTAGACGATCAGCTATTGGAAAGCACGTCAAGGATCATACTTGCGATCAGTAAAGTGCTCTTCGCCGACGCAAAGCCCTATTCGTTCTTAAGGGTGATCTGTTCTATTTTGACTGGTTTGGCCTTCTGAATATGGACTCTGAGGCAAGGATCACCATCCGTTAATTGCGAGAGGGTTTATCCATCAGCTTCAGTCCGACGCTTTCGGCCAGGGCGCGAACGAAGTCTTCCAGATCCATCCAGCTCGTCTTCCCGCCTGGATCGCAAGCCCGGTCTTTATGGACCACGAAAAATTGGCTTGTTTGTCCTTCTTCACCCCAAGGGATAATAACGTTTGCCGTCTTGTGGTCAGTTATTTTCCCTCCACATGTCTGACATTGGAAAAAGATCGACGCTTCCGACTCGAAGAAGTCGCGGTATGGACCTCGGAGTAGTGCAATTGGCTGAGGAATGGCTTCTGGCATAAAAATCAGATTGGTTCTTGGGATCACGCTCGGCAATCACGCGCCCGAGTGGCGGCATTCTTTCCAAAACGTAGCCACCGCCTCCCCGACTCGTCTTTCAAAGCGTTTCTCGTCCCATGCGATCCCTTTCTCTTCGCATTCTTCGAGGTATTGGATCGCAATAGCTGGGACGTTAATCTGAGGAGGAAAACGCTGTGCCAGATCAGCGATAAATCGCTCCCGTTTTTCTTCCGGGGACGGCTCCTGCGTTTTTGCCTCTTCTCTATGAGGGGCTGCTTCCGCACGAACCTCCTGCCTGATCTGCTGTCCTTCCACTAGACCCGGCGTCGGAAGGTCTGATTGCGCACGATCCAGCAATTCTTTGAAAAAAGCGACACGCATCGGGCCCCCGAACGGGTATTTCTCCATGCAGGCTCGCCGTGCTGCCGGAAGAAGTGCTAGGACATCGAGACGCGGGTAACGATCGGCGAGAGTGATCGCTGCAATGTTATCCGGTGTCGCAATTAATCCGTTTTCATTTGGCGTCGATCGCTTCGGCTTGAGCTTCTTTTCTGTTGCGCTAGCGAAAGGCTTCTTAGCCTTATTGTATTCCTTAAGTACATTACTTCGTGGTGCTCTGGTGTCACCACCCGTTTTCCTGGTGTCACCACCGTGAGTGGCCCTCCATTCCTGCCATTCTTTGGGCGATCGGATCGTATAACGATTTGCTTCATTCGCATTGCGTTCGACGGTGATTATCCCGGCTTGTTCAAGTTCGTGGATCGCGCGAATCACCGTTCGGGGAGTTAATCCACGAATTTGGGCGATCGTTCTTATCGATGGATAGCCCTCACCATCTGAGTTCCCACACCGCCGGGCGAGATGAGTTAAAACCGCAATGGCGGCCGGGGTTAAAGAATGCTCGTCGAGCGTCGAGTACCAAAAAGCTAAGTTTCCCGGAAGGGCGAGCGTTGTTTCTTCTGAGCCCTTCTCCTGCTTCTGAGCTGGTTTGGCCTCTTCGATCTTGGTCAGCGAATCTCCATTGCCGACCAACTCTTGCAGCAGCCGGGGAAATGGAATGATCGCTGAGACCGCTCTAGCTTTGGATTTGTTTGCTTCTACCGAAGCAATCAAGCAATCCATGTCGTCCAGGAATCTTTTGTGGTCACGTTGTGCTTGCTCACGTTCCTCGAACCAATGAGCCGGATCCGGCAGTTGTGGAAAAGACATAGGAGTGTGACGAACCACTCCAAGCGCCGAGCGTCATTGCTCACTCAAACAGCAAATCCTTGCACGGCCAGGCAAACGATGACATCGTGCGCCTGGATACATTTCACCTCCTTTTTTGGAGCATCCAACGCCCGAAGTCAAGACTGACTCGGGCGTTTCCTTTTTCTGTCGAAGGCGCTGTCCTGCCTGGCCACTTCGTATTAACCTTTTGCTGCTAGCATTCCCTATTGAGGAGTTGCAGCGCGTCGCGTTTGCTGCTGTTGCGATCGGCTCGCGCCGAACAAATCTGAGGGGACTACTCGTCCTCAAGACCGCCGCCCAGCGTGCCATCCAGCTCGTGTATGTCAGCCAACGCCGCGGGATCGTTGGCCAATTCAGCGAAGGCTTTTGGAATGCTTAATTGCTCTTGCTCCATGAATAGAATATCCACGAAAAGGAGGACGTCGTGTACCCGATTCTAAAAATCTGGAACCAACCCACTTTTGAAACCGCCGACCTGAGCGAATTCCAGTTTGCTATTTCGATCCAAGGTAAGGGCAGCCGGCCGGCAGTGCTACGGCCGGACTTCCGAGCTCGGCGCTTGGATTTGTATTTCGACGATGTAACAGAAGGGCCAGGAGCGGCAACTCGCGAGGATATCGAAACATTGTTCTGTTTTGGCTTGGAATGGTTGTCCGAGATACGCAAGAATTCTTCGACACAGGCAATCGTCCATTGTGGCGCCGGGGTGAGTCGGAGTGCTGCCTCGGCGCTGTTGCTGCTTACGCTTTATTTTGGGGCTTACCAGCCGGCGGCTACACACTTGTTCCGGACGCATCCTCACGTCATGCCCAACTCCTGGATATGTCGGCTGATCTCGGAGAAATTGGGGCCGGCTTACGGAGATATCCTCGAGGCGCTCGGCAAAGGAAAAGAAGAAGCCTCGCGATCGTGAGGGAGTGCTCGCGTTAAAGTTTCCGATAAGGATGCCGCTGATATTGGAGTCTCATAAACTAATGATGAAAATTAGCAGTTTCTTCATATTAGCCCTTTCTAGCCCCTGCCCTCCATCCGCTCGTAGATCGCCTCGGCCATCAGCGCGGCCTCGGTCACCTTGTCCTCCAAAAGCCGAAGGTGTTTGCGCCCGATGCGCTTCGGGTTGTGCTCCTCTTTCTCAAGCTGGAAATGGTTCGCCAAGTCCCGCAGCACTTCGGCAGGGCCGTGCTCATTAATCAGATCTTGCAGCGTTGCGAACGGCTCGGGCCGCTCTTCGGCTGGGTTGGTTGGGTGTCATTGGATTCATTGTCTTCATGGTGCCGGTCGGTCTCACGCTTCGGCAAGCCGAGCAAGCATACTCTTTTACCGCATTATATACATCTTGAGCGCAGCGTCAAGCAGAAGGTATACAACAGCTAAAACTGGCATACGCATTGAGACTGCGACGACTCGACAGCTCGCTGATTAGATATCTCAAGGCCGCGCGGCACGTTCGCATCGACCGGGAGAGCGGAAACTTTAGCTCAGGAAACCGTCTCTGTAACGCACGGAGGGTGGTTCGGTACGCATGCAATATTGACGAAACGTATACAAAATGTTTGACATCGCGGATTTGAGTTGTATCAATCACGGGGTAGATGCCGCCGGCATTTGCAGCTTGACCAACAAAAAAGTTTGATTTTGTGCGAGGCCCTTTAGTCCAGCAGAGAAAGAATGGTGAACCAGAAGCAGAGAAAGCGCCTTTCCTGGTCGTTCAAAAGATCCGGGAAGCGATTCTTGACGAAACCTTTAAGCCTGGAGAGCGACTGCCAGAGTCGACACTAGGGGAGATGTTCGAGGTCAGCCGATCGCCTGTTCGTGAAGCGTTACTTGCGCTCGAGAAAGAGGGCACGGTCGTTATGGAGCCGTTTAAAGGAGCAACGGTGAAAGCTCTTTCAGCAGAGGAAGCATTGGACATCGCGGATCTCAGGCTGACCCTGATTACTTTGGTGGCAAAACCGGCTTTCCGCCGTCTCTCACCAACCGACTTTGATCTTGCCTACGGGCTCGCAAAGCAGATGACGCGCACCAAAAGCGCCAAAGAATGCTTCGAATACGATCGTCGCTTTTGGGACGTTATATTCGAGAATGCCCAACGGCCTATTCTTTGGGAGGTGTTCCGGCAACTGGACGACCGATTGACTCGTTATAATCCGCTGGTACTCAAGCTCTTCCCAGATCCGGCGGCTAGGCCGCGGCAGCGAGAGGTGCTCATTGAATTTCTTCGGAAGGGCGAAGTTGATGAGGCTGTCCGGGCCTTCAAGAAGCTTTATTTGGAGGTTGTTCACCGGATCACTGACCATCTTGAGACCGGCGGTGGTTACTAGTTTTTAGCTAAATCGACGCGCCTAATGCGTCACGTCCTTCCATGTAACTTATCGTCTTGTCCTGTCTTCCGAAGCCCGCGATCCCAAGCGGAAAAGCTGCAACTTGCTCGCACTGACAGGTTCAAAGCGCTCCGATTTGTGCTAGGAATGCCTGGAGTTCTGGAAGCGTTTTGCTCTCGATCTGAGCACATCGAATAAAGTATGCTAATTTACAAAAGTGTATACAGATTTCTCTTGACCTTCGATGGGAGCATACTATCGTTAGATATGCATACACTGATCCTGACCTGGAACGCGATTCTTTCCGGCGCTTTTGAATCGCCTACGGATGACATCGCTCTAGGGCGACGCGGCAAGGCACGACATGATGCGACCAAGTTTGGCAACGGCGGCAGTGAAAAGGACAAAGCTCTGGGGATAAAAGTCACGATGAGTGAAGCGCAGCTGCTCATCGGTTCAGAGCGTCAAGCTCAATCGGCTGGTTTCAAGCCGCGGGTCGAAAGTGATCAGCGACCTTTTAGCCATTTATTCAAAAAGGGAAAGAACCTGGCCAAGATCCTGTGCAGCCAGGGGGGCGAATTTGTCAGCGTGTTTCCTGCCGCTTCGAATGCCCGCAGCCTGTGCTCGTCGCGGACAATACCGTTGCGACCTGTCTGTACCGCATTGTACAGGAAGCCATTAGCAATGCAGTCAAACATGGCCAGGCAAAATTCATCATTCTAAGCCTGAGCTGTTCTGGAGGTCAGTTGACGTTGAGGATCGGAACAATGGCGCTGAATTCCCGGCAGATGCGAGTGCTCAAGGCGGACTGGGCTTACGGATCATGCACTATCGTGGCGAGATGATTGGCGCGACTCTGAAAATCAGCTCGGCCATTGGCAAAGGCACGACGGTGGAGTGCACATTCAAGATGAATTGATGAGCAGAGCG
>Ga0213877_10000076_pt1 | contig 12305 bp, 11 predicted proteins | sample VelepicoBEBS_R01_FD_160112 | JGI IMG/M metagenome (GOLD analysis project Ga0213877, IMG submission 160112) | Vellozia epidendroides bulk soil microbial communities from rupestrian grasslands, the National Park of Serra do Cipo, Brazil - BS_R01 | ecosystem: Environmental > Terrestrial > Soil >...
ATGCAACTCGAGATGGAGCGTCAGGCGCTGAAGAAGGAAAAGGATGAAGCCAGTCAGCAGCGCCTTACACGACTGGAAAAGGAGCTGTCGGATCTCAAAGAGAATAGCGACCAGCTGAAAGCTCAGTGGAAAAGCGAGAAGCAAGTCATCGAACAGTCCCGAAAACTCCAGGAAGAGATCGAAAATCTCAAAGTCGAGCTCGAACAGGCGCAGCGCCGCGGCGAGTTAGCCAAAGCGAGCGAAATACAGTACGGACGACTTCCGGAACTGAACGCACAGTTGGCAAAGCATAATGGTCGTCTCGCCGAGCTGCAGAAATCGCAACAGATTCTCAAGGAAGAGGTGACGGAGGAGGATATCGCTGAGGTTGTTTCGAGTTGGACCGGTATTCCGGTTTCCAGGTTGCGCGAAGGAGAAAAAGAGAAACTGGTTCACATGGAGGAGCGCCTCGCCGAACGCGTCATCGGGCAGAAAGAGGCGATTTCGGCCGTCGCGAATGCGGTTCGGCGTGCCCGCGCCGGGTTGCAGGACGAGAATCGCCCGATCGGCTCCTTTTTCTTTCTCGGGCCAACAGGCGTGGGAAAGACCGAACTCAGCAGGGCTCTCGCGGAATTTCTGTTTGACGACGAGAACGCGATGATCCGGATTGACATGAGCGAGTACATGGAACGCCACGCGGTTGCCCGGTTGATTGGTGCTCCGCCCGGCTATGTCGGGTACGAGGAGGGCGGGCAACTCAGCGAAGCCGTCCGGCGAAAGCCTTACAGTGTCGTGCTGTTCGACGAAATTGAGAAGGCGCATCCGGATGTGTTCAATGTCTTATTGCAAGTGCTCGATGACGGCAGAATCACCGATGGACAGGGCCGGACGGTCGATTTCAAAAATACGGTGATCATCATGACCAGCAATATCGGCAGCCAATACATCCTGGATGTCGATGATCGAGCCGAGCGGGATCGCCGGGTGATGGAAGCGATGAAAAACCAGTTCCGCCCCGAGTTTTTAAATCGAGTCGATGAAACGATCATCTTTGATCGCTTAACCGAAAGTGAACTCACGGAAATCATTGATATTCAATTGAAACGTGTTCAGGCGCGCCTGACGCAACAGAACCTGAAACTGGTGTTGACAGATGCCCTGAAGCGAGTTGTTGCAAAGGAAGGGTTCGACCCAGTATATGGCGCCCGACCACTGAAACGCGCAATCCAACGACTCGTGCTGGATCCTTTGAGTCTTGAGTTACTTGAAGGTCGCTTTGTGGAAGGAGATATCGTCGTGGCGGATGTCGAGAAGGGGAAGGCGAAGTTCAGCAAATCGCCGGCTTAACCGGCTATTTCTAAGGAAGTGTGGGACGGGCGTCTCGCCCGTCTTTTTCTTTGCGTGCGTTTGGCCTGTGTGTTTTTTCTTGAGGGGCGGGACGCCCGTTCCACTCTCAGCAAGCTCTGGACAAGTTTGTAAAACCACGTTTTTTTGCTGCTATGAAATCAGCTTACGAGCTCGCCATGGAACGTTTGGAGAAACAATCTCCCTCGGTTAAATTGACAGACAGTCAGCGCTCTCAGCTCGCGGAGATTGATTCACTCTATAAATCAAAGATGGCTGAAAAAGAGCTGCTCCTCGCCGAAGAAATCCGCCGCGAACGGGCAGCCGGGAAATTTTCTGAAGTAGAAAAGCTGCAGCAGCAACTCGCGTCCGAGCTTCGACGCTTGAGCGAAGAATGCGAGGCGCAGAAGGAGAAAGTTCGCACGCTTTCCGCTCCGGATTTGTCATGACAGATCCGGAGCGGAAAGCTACTTATTGCATAAACCATCCGTGGCTCACGACGACGGATTGACCGGTCAATGCGTTGCTCGGGAAGCTCGCCAGAAAGATCGCTGTCTCTGCGACATCCTCCAAAGTTGTAAACTCGCCATCGACCGTCTCTCGCAACATGATGTTTTTGATGACCGCCTCCTCGGACATCCCGAACTGTTGAGCCTGTTCCGGGATTTGCTTCTCGACCAGCGACGTCCGGACAAAGCCGGGACAGATTACGTTCGATCTTATCCCAAATTGTGCTCCTTCTTTCGCAACCGCCCTTGCCAGCCCGATTATCCCATGCTTTGCAGCCACGTAGGCTGATTTATTCGGCGAAGCCGCGTGCGAATGGACGGACCCTGTGTAAATGATTGCGCCGCCGGTACCCTGTTTGACCATTAGCCGCATCGCTGCACGGGTCGTCAGAAAAGCACCGTGCAGGTGAATCGCCACGACCTTTTGCCAGTCTGCAAACGAAAAATCGACGATCGGATTGATAATCTGAATTCCCGCATTGCTTACAAGGATGTCTAATGAACCGAATGCTTTAACAACCTGATCAGCACCGGTGTTGACCTGATCTTCGTTGGCGACGTCCATCTGAACGGCGCAAGCTTTGCCACCGGAAGAGTTGATCTCCCCGACAGTGGACTCGGCCGCGGGCAGGTTAAGATCTGCGATCGCAACCTGTGCCCCGGCACGCGCAAAACCCAGCGCGATTGATCTACCAATTCCACTTGCAGCACCAGTGATAAGCGCGGATTTGCCTTTGAGTTTCATGACCGCTTTTGTTTCCTGTCCGCGAAATAAGCATAACTTTGGTTGAGATCAAAATGGTCGTCGGCAAGGCGGTGCAACGCACTCACGGTTCATTTTCAGCGCAACCCTCTGGGCCTGCGGCGAAAATTGTGTTTATTTCAGGGACAAAGCGCTAATTATTAACCACAAACAACACTTCTCCAGAAGTCTCTATGGGAACCGATATCTCGATCACTGCTACCGGCACAACAGTTTCTTACCCGGAGTGTGTCGAACACGGAGTCTGGAGTCCAATCCCGAAGGACCCTCCCGACGACATATTACAAATGAAACTGAAGGATGTCGATCCAGACGAAGCGCGTGTAATCAAGGAACGCGGGGTTCTCGTCTTTCACGCAGTCGGTTGTTCGGGCGATTTCAAAGATCATGAACCGGGCTTGGCGGTCGCAAACGCAATGGCTCAACAAATCTCCGGATCAAGCAATCCCCAGGGGAGCACACCTGCTATAGGACCTTCATTCCTTTTTCATCTGGGTGACATCGTTTATAAGGACGAGGATCCCGCGGATCCGGCCGGCAAGGACCAGGCGACGATGTACAGCACGCAGTTCTATGGACAATACGCCAATTACGGACGCAATATTTTCGCGATTGGAGGAAATCACGACGCGAAAAGCTCCGCGCACAAAGAGAAATCGGCTGTTGACCATTTCCTTTTGAACTTCTGCGACTCAAAAAGGCGACAAAGCCCGGACAATCACGCTGCGAACAGCAAGCGGTTGACGATGAATCAACCGTATCCGTACTGGTTGTTCGAAACCGCGGTTTGCTACTTCGTAAATCTCTATACAAATGACATTAACGGGGGACAACTGGATGATCCAACCGGCGAAAAAAGACCCCAATATCACTGGCTCGTCAAAACGCTAAAGGCAATCAAAGCGGCTGCCGACGGAAAAGTCGTTTTTCTAGCCCTTCATTATCCGCCCTATTCCGGTGCGGCAAATTTTGCAGAGCGCGGAAACCCAAATCTCGGCCCGACGCCTCGCAATCCACCGCCGGCCGGAATCCTGCATCCGCTCGGGAATATTCTTCAGCAGGCGTTCCACGACAGCGGCCAGTATCCCGATGTGGTCCTGTCGGCACACGCCCATCTCTATCAACGGATCACGTATTCGTATGCGAGCGGTTGGCAAGTTCCCTACCTGATTGCAGGGTCTGGCGGGCATGGACCGGTTGAGAAGCTCTCCAAGACTTGTTCGGGTGAAACCGCTAGCATTCCGGCACCCCCGTTCAACGTCATAGCTCCGCCCGGCCTGGCGATTCCTGCCGGTGATTCGGTCCAAGTGGTCAAATACAACGACTCCGATTTCGGATTTCTGCGCTTAACGGTGGACAAGAATCAGAGCATCGTCACGGGCGAATTCTTCACCGTGGAAACTGAAACGAAAGCCGGATCCAACCCACCGGTTCTATTTGACAGCTTTACACTGCGTCTGGACAAGCACACGGTCTCCTGAATTCAAAGTAAGAAGTAAGAAGTAAGAAGTAAGAAGGCAGAAGGAAGAAGTGAAGGCGTAGACTCGGGGCCGGGCAAACCGAGGCAGCCCTGCGGAAGTGGCGGCGGCGAAAACCGCTTGCTCCGATGCATGACCTGGAATATCTATCGCTCCTCGATTTATCGGGGGTATAGCTCAGTTGGTAGAGCGTCTCGTTCGCAATGAGAAGGCCAGGGGTTCGAATCCCCTTACCTCCAAGTTAGGCGCTGATGAAGTCAAAGCAATAAGCAGCTTGAAGCATTGGCGAAAAAATATCATGCTCCGCTGGCTCGCCTTGAATAGCGTTTTGGAGTCCGAGCCCAAATCCGACGACGCCTAGGCCGCTATATTGCCGAGCTCGTCAAAGCCTCCGGCGTCAAGCGGCCGCACAGGGTCGAAATTGAAATAGGCCGGCTGGTTGTTTCCGGAGCCGAGGCCCCGGCCGAGCGCTTCAAATTCGTTGCCTGCGGCTGGCGCCCAAAAGGACACCGAGAGTCCAATAAAGTATAAATTAAGTAGATTTTTGCTATAGATTCAGTATTACTTCGGGGCGTGCAATTCGAATTCGATCCAGATAAAAGCCTGGACAACAAACTCAAGCACGGGATCGATTTCGAAGAGGCACAAGAGCTTTGGAACTTTCCAGCTCTTGTGGCCAGAAGCGATAGAGGAAATGAAGTGCGCTATGTTCGTATTGCTCGGAGCACAGAAGGGAAATTCTGGACGGCCGCGTTTACCAAACGTGGTGACAGCATCCGACTCATTTCCGTCCGTCGATCCAGAAAAGAAGAGAGAGAAGCATATGAGCGCAAAACAACTGAACGAGGATGAATTCAGGGACCGATTCGACGCCGGCGAGAGCTTGGAGTCGTTGGGCTTTGACTTAAACAAAGCGGTTGTTGAGCAACCGGAAGTCAAACGGGTCAACGTGGATTTTCCCGAGCAGATTGTGGCAAAACTTGACCGGCACGCCGCACAAATGGGCATCACCCGACAGTCACTCATCAAGGTTTGGATATTTGAACGCTTAAAAGACGAAAGTGCCAAGAGTGCAATCGATCACGCACACTTTTTATCGTTCGAACAACGTCTGCGGGCGGCGTTGATGTTGGCCTACGAAACGCACTCCGGCGCTTCTACGAAGTGATCGCGAGAAAAGAAAATGCTCTCGCGAGTTGATGACGGCCCCGGCGGTTCAAATTCCGCTGGGCTTGGTTGCGGCGATCGCCCGAGCCGCGCTCATGCTGGATTCTTGCCGGTGCAAGACGTCCATCTTGTGCACAACCTCGTGAATCCGGCGCACGCAGCCGAGTTCGGCCTGGCGAGCACGATGATCTTATCCGCATGCTGAATGGTGCTGAGGCGGTGGGCGACGATCAAGACGGTTCGATTACGGCCGAACTGTTCCAGGGCATCCTGGACCACCGCTTCCGAGATGAGATCGAGCGAGTTTGTCGCCTCATCCAGAACCAGGATCTGTGGATCACGTACAAAGGCGCGGGCTAGAGCCAACCTTTGACGCTGGCCACCCGAGAGCCGAATGCCCCGATCTCCAAGGATCGTTTCGAAGCCGTCAGGCAGCTCCTCAATAAACTCCATGGCATGTGCTTTGTAGGCTGCCCCGACCAGTTCTTCGCGGCTGGCATCGAGCTTCCCATAAGCAATGTTTTCAGCCACGGTTGCGTTGAAAAGATAAACCTCCCGGCTTACTATAGCTATCTGATTACGCCACCATGCGAGGTCGAGATCCGATAGGGGGACTCCATCGACAAGCAATCGCCCTGACGAAGGATCATATAAGCGACAGAGTAACTTGATGAGGCTAGACTTGCCGGCTCCGGAGGGACCTACAAAAGCCGTGGTTCGCCAACGTTGATCGAGCAGGTCTCGTGCTTGAGTGCCGCACCTTTTCCGGAGTCGTAATCAAGAGAGACATTCTCGAAAGTGATCGCTTTCTTGATCGAGGCGCCACCCTGTCGGCGTCGAACTGTTTGATACGGGGACCGCCATTTGTCCGGGAGTGCGCATCGCTGTCAAATTGATCATGGGCCCAGGAGGGAAGGGTCTCGCCAGCAAGGGGCCCGGTTTCGTTACCGCGCTGCTCCGCGAATCCCCTTACCTCCAGAACTTCTAGACTGCTTGCTTGCTGAACTTGCTTGCTCTATTTGCTCTAATTAGCGCCTCGGTCTATCTTGTTGTCGTGACCACTGCAACCCTGGCCAAAACTGCGGCTGAACAAATTGCCAAACTACGCCCGGCCGGAGAGCCAGCAGATGCTTTTCTCGAGGCGGTAGCCGAAAATTATATCGCTCGCGAGCTCCCTCGTAAAGCTGAGCGTGCCCGGTTATTGCAGCGCGCGCGTGCTCGAGGAGCAGCTCTCAAGGCTAAATTGCAGCAGGACGGCGAATTTCTATCCAGCGAAGCGCTAGCCGAATTTCTCGGTATCCGGCGACAAGCAATCGATGGTCGCCGCAAAAGCGGTAAACTAGTCGCCTGGCGAGATCAGCGCGGACATTGGCAATTCCCGCTTTGGCAGTTTGACCTCGAGAAGAAAACCCTTCTCCCTGGAATCGCAGAATGCCTCCGCGAATTACCGGACGACGACTGGAGCCGCTTGCTTTTCTTTCTGAGCGTTGACGAGGTGTTGTCTGAGAAAGAGAGACCGATTGACCTTCTCCGCGAAGGCAAACGCATCGATGCCGTGATTAAGTCGGCTGGACGCTATGGCCGTCATGGCGAATGAGCTCCGAGTTCCCGCTGCCGAGCGGCGAGCCTTCCGAACGATCGCTTCCTCGAAGAAAGCCGCCCAAGACTCTGATCCGGCTTAGTCGACAGGAGTTTCGTGATCCGATCTTTTGGAGCACAAAAGGTAAATATCGGTTCGACTCTCCCACGGCTCGGTACGGCGTACTTTATACCGCGGCGAGGTTAGAGGGCGCCATCCTTGAAGTTTTCGGCGATCGTTGGATCGAACATCGAGCCGTCTCAGAGCAACTCCTGCGCTCGTACAATCTAGTGAAACTGAACATCGCACCCGGGCTTTGGATGGTTAACACTCTAGGAGCAAACCTGGTGTTTGCCGGGATTGACGCCCGCCTATTTGCGTCGACCGATTACGAGAAAACTCAGGCATGGGGACGGGCATTTATGGACCATCCTCAAAATTTTGATGGGATCCTTTACCATTCGCGCAAAAATCCGCGCCAGCTGAACTACGCTTTCTTTGAAACCGAGCCCGCTCAGACAGCGATCAAAGTCGCCGATATCGTCCCGCTGATCGATACGAACGATTTGTACCCAATCTTGGAAAGGTACGAGATCCGGTTGTTGTGAATAGGCACCGTCGGTATACGAGCCCCGCCGGGCATGTGCTCCCACTCACGAGATTGTTGAAAGTTGAGATTTGACTCCAAAAGACCCAAAAGGGATGGTCAACATTGGTGTTCGAAATTAGAAAAATGGAAAAGGCGCTGGTATGGAGCCGGCCGTTAATTTTTCCTCCTCGGCATGAGCGTCTCGGCATACGGGAGTATACGCGTCCCGCGTGTAGGTTCGACCAGTTGAGCTCTGCTCGAGCATCGGTGGTACATCGGCGGAATGGAGTCGGCTGGCGATTCATCGCTGGTCTGCAGTTCGGACATTCTTATCGCCCGAAGGGCGAAAACAGAACAGCCCAGGCCGCCTTCGCTACGCTACGGCGCGCCCGCAGCCTTGAGTCGGTTCGGCCTAGTGATCGGCCGCGACGAAGGCTTTGCGGAGTCGGGCCTTCAGGCCTGGGAATAGACCCAAGAGAATCGCCCTGAAATGGCGGCCGAATCGGGATTGAGCTTGAAACGTATAGTAAGCTTGTTACGAAGTGCCGACGCCCCGCTCGTCTTCACAGCTAATTGTGCATGCAGTCTTCCAAACGAAAGATCGCCGGCCGTTCCTGCTTTCTGAGGAAATCCGGATCGAAATCTACGTGTATATGGCGGGTATCTGAGGAACCTTAACTGCAATCCCAGTCGAAGGTAGTTAGCGGCTAGATTTCCAATTAGGCCGGACATGACCGCAGATTTTCGTATCGGGAAGAGATTCGTAAGCCTGTCAAACGCCATCGACTAGCTTTTGACGAACGTTTTCCTTCGGAATAACGCCCGACAGTCGGCCGCCCTCGTGAGGCAGTCCTTCAGGAATGCCGGTGCAGAAAGGCGCCCGCGTGGCGGGCCGGAGGTGCTTTCAGGGCGATTCTCTTTGTATGTGGTTCCCAGGGCTGAAGCGCTGGGCTATTCTCTCTTCGCCCTTCGGGCGATTGGAACACGATCGAGAAAACATCCAATCTCCGCGCCGGCGATTCCTTCGCCCGAATTAAAATTAAAAAAATTTCATTTTCCGTTCACGCCGGCTTCATCCCGCCCTGCGAGAATTGGCCACAAAGTTTGCCACACGACTGGCTCTCTTAACATCAGAACTTTGGAGTATATGTACTCAATTAATAAAATGTGTCTTGGCTTTGTGATTGGCGCCATTCTCGGGACAGCGTCCGCGATCGGTTCCACGCTCCAATCTCATGCAAAGATCAGCAAATTAGCGGCGGAAAAAATTGCGCTCTCCGAGGTCCAGACGGGAACAATTCAAAGCGCGGAACTTGAGAAGGAACACGGTAAATTGATCTGGTCATTCGATATTTCCACACCGAGTACCAAAAACATTACCGAAGTGCAGGTCGACGCGAGGAACGGGCGGATCGTTTCCGTCCAGATTGAAACGCCTGCAGCCCAGATGAAAGAACAGTAAAGCGGTCCCTATGAATGAAGTTTGGAAACAAAACGGCCTAAGCAAGGTTCCAGAGGTCACCTTGGGCTTTTGGATCATCAAGATTGCCGCGACTACATTAGGAGAAACCGGTGGCGATTCCGTTACCATGACGCTCAATTGGGGCTACCTGACCGGCACGGCCCTGTTTCTGAGCTTGTTCGTAGCGCTGGTGATCGCGCAAATTGGGGCAAAGAAATTCCACCCCTTTCTTTATTGGGCGACAATCGTAGCCTCTACCACCTTCGGCACCACAATGGCCGACTTTGTCGATCGCTCGCTTGGTATCGGCTACACCGGCGGCTCGACATTGCTGCTCGTCTGTCTGGGCGCCGTTCTCGGCCTCTGGTATTGGTCGGAGGGAACTATCTCGGTGAATACCGTGGCCTCGCCGAAAGTGGAAGCATTCTATTGGACCGCGATCACTTTCTCGCAGACACTCGGCACCGCGCTCGGAGACTGGATAGCCGATACGGGCGGGCTCGGCTATGAAGGGGGAGCACTCGTCTTCGGCGCAGGGCTTGCACTGCTCGGTGGACTTTATCTGTGGACGAATATGTCGCGTGTGCTGCTGTTCTGGAGTGCGTTCATTCTCACTAGGCCGCTCGGCGCTACAGTCGGCGACTTTCTGGACAAGCCCGTGAGCCACGGCGGCCTGGCGTTCAGTCGCCCGCTCGCGTCCTTGGTGATTGCCGTGTTCATGTTAGGGTGTCTATTCTTCCTCCCGCAGCGGGCAGGACGACATCCCGGCGCATCCCTCGAGGCAACCGATTAATCATCAAGACCTATAGACATGCGGAACATTATTTCTGGGTAATATGGAACTCTAAAGCTGTTCTTACGGTTGACGGATCCGCCTGCCACATCGCCGCAGCTTTCAGGCGCAAATGTCTGACACTTTTTGGCCATACCGATCTGGCACAACAGGCAATGTGAAGACAAATGCCGTCCACCCTGGCTTAGGTCGCTCCAACCAAATGTGCCCTCCGTGAGCGAGCGCAATCTCGCGGCAGATGCTCAGGCCCAAGCCCGAGCCGACGATATCCCCGGCTCGGCTAGCTTCCGCACGATAAAAGCGTTCGAAAATACGGCTTTCGCGATCCCGGGGAATTTCCTGGCCTGTATTTGCGATTCGGAACATCGCTAGCGAGCCGGACGTTGTAAGCGAGACCGAAATAATGCCGCTCTCGAGGTTGTACTTGACGGCGTTATCCAGGAGGTTCAAGAGCGCCTGGCGGACGTACGATTTATCCGCCCATACAAAAACCGCCGGCGATAATTCTGCTTTCGTTGTAATGTTACGCTGCATTCCGAGAATCTCGGAGTCCTCTACTAGATCGTGGCACATCGCAGTTAAATCTATGGCTTCCTTTTTTAAGGTCAGCGCCCTTGCGTCAGCCCTGGATAGCAAGAGAAGCTTTTCAGTGATAGATGACAGGCGTTGAGTCTGACCAAAAAGGCTGTCCAACAGATCTTGGATCTCAGGATCATACGAGCCCGTGCGCAAGGCGGACTCTATTTCGCCGCGCATAATCGTCAGAGGCGTCTTTAGTTCATGGGAAGCGTCGCTCGAAAAGCGCGTTGCTTGCGCGAAGCTGCGTTCCAGCCGATCGAAGGTATCGTTGAGGACCAGAACCAACCGGCCGATTTCATCCTGAGCCGTAGGTTGTGGCAATCTCTGACTTAGTGCTTTCGCATGAATTTGTTCGGCTGCGTCGGCAACATCTTGTAACGGTTTCAGAGACTTTCGCGTGATCCACCAAACCCCGAAAGCCGCGGTGAGAGCCGCAACTGGAAGAGCCGTCAGGTAAGCGACTGCAAGATCAAAAATCAGTTCCGCAGCTTCTTTCCGGATCACGATGGGGGAGGTCGGATCACCCCTGATTTCACGAAAGGCCTCCAATTGCTCATTGAAGATCACCGTTCCCGAAGCGAGCCCGAAAATGATTAGCTCGACCGTAAGAAAAAATGCAGTCCAAATGGCGAGCCTGGTGCCAAGCGGCCAGCGTTTCACTTAGCCTCCCCAATTCGGTAACCGGTTCCCCGGACGGTTTGAATCAATTTAACCGACTCGCCATCGTCCACTTTGCGTCGAAGCCGCTGGATATAGACATCAACCAAGTTACTCTCCGGATCAAAATGATATTCCCAAACATGTTGGCAAAGCTGCGTACGAGTCAACACACGGCCAGGAGCTCGCATTAAACATTCGAGAACTGAGAATTCCCGCGCCGTGAGATCGATCCGTCGAGTGCCACGCCGCACCAGTCGTGTTGCCAAGTCAAGCGTGAGATCGCCTACCCGGTACCGAAGAAGACTTTCGCCCGAATTGCGACGAATCAAAGCGCGAACGCGAGCTGCCAACTCGTCGATCGAGAATGGTTTGGCAAGGTAATCGTCAGCGCCAAGATTGAGCCCTTCAACCTTCTCGGAAGTTTCGCCGCGAGCAGTCAGGATAAGAACAGGAACGTGATTTCTTCGTTCTCGGAGGGTCCGAAGAATACTCAAGCCGTCGCGTCCCGGCAGCATAATATCCAGGACAACAGCATCGAAGGAGTGATTCAAAATGATTTCCAGAGCCTCGTCTCCGTCGCTAACAACATCCACAACGAATCCGAACTCTTTCAAACCACGTTGCACGAACTTTGCGATTTTCCTTTCATCCTCGACAACCAAGATTCTCATACAAGCTCCTTACACAGCCAAAGCAGGCCGACGCCGGGCGAGTGCGCTGCATTAGTTTATTTTAGAGGAGATCCTGATTTTTCAAGATGACAAGAACGGGATGTTATTTATGAAAACTCTGTCATCTGGCAACAATCGCCGGAATCCTGTTGGACGCCTTTTGCCACCGAGTACGCCGGGTCAATCTGCACCCAAGGAGGGTCACACCCCCTAGGGTCACATCTCAACAATCAACATTGGTGTGGCGCAAATGTTGATTGTTGAGATGTGACCCTATAAGCGTTCCGTTGATTGTTGAGATGTGAACCTGACGAAGAATCTGTCCTGGTAAGCGTTCTGACTAAATCGTTGACCCAATAACACAGGCAAATGCGGGACCAATCTTGTTGTTTAAGAATAGTTAAAAAATAATTATTGACATTACGATTTGTGTTTCCCATCATAGCCGCGCTGTTAGTGAGAGAACGTATTGCCTTACCAAATCTTATCCCACCGGACAAGGAGGTGACGCTGTGACGGTTTAGCTGTCGTGTTTGCATGCGTCGATGACGCTCATGTAATAGTTGTGTGGCCGTCGCCGCTAAGACTTCTGCACTCGTAGCGAATAACCACTAACTACTCGCTCAAACCGCAGACGCGGTTTGATGTAAAACGGAAGACTGGTCAGAAAGGTGAGAAGACATGCTCAGCTTTCTGCGGGGTAGTGTTTCCTGCTCAATGTCATTTTCAAAG
>Ga0213877_10000077_pt1 | contig 12183 bp, 9 predicted proteins | sample VelepicoBEBS_R01_FD_160112 | JGI IMG/M metagenome (GOLD analysis project Ga0213877, IMG submission 160112) | Vellozia epidendroides bulk soil microbial communities from rupestrian grasslands, the National Park of Serra do Cipo, Brazil - BS_R01 | ecosystem: Environmental > Terrestrial > Soil >...
GTAGTCAGCCACACCGAGGCGGTTCATCACATGCAAAAGGCGCTCTTCGAAATGAATGTGCAATTAACCAATGTCATCAGCGATATTACCGGAGAAACGGGCTTGCGCATCGTGCGGGCCATTATTTCCGGTTTTTGTACCCGTCGGCAGCGTATTTAGCCGCCAGGTGGAGAGTAAAAAAGCCGTATGATGCGGCCTTCGTTTCATCGCAACAACAGGGAAGTAAAGTGGGGATCGGTTAAGATAGCTAGCCAAGCCGGTCATGGACCGAATAGCTTGGCATGGGCCTTCGCGGCATTGGCTGTCGCTGTCGCTCGCATTTTGGCCTCCTGGCCCTACGAGGGCCAAATCGCAGGCCACCCGGGTCGGTTAGTTCTCAACCGGGCAACGCCGCTCCCGAAGTTCAACAGCCAACTGGATATCCCCGGCTGGTACCATCGATCGGAAAAGGTCATGAAGAGAGCTGCGCCCACTTTCTCTCTGTCTGACAGTGCAGAACTGCTGGTGCCCGTTTGCTGTAGTTCTTCGGAAGATCATACAGGGACAAGCCAACGCTGGCACACGCGTCGCAGGGGGTACATTGGCCTTTAACCGCAGCGGCGCTAAAAAGACCTTCGCTGGCGTGATCAGCGGCAGTGGTAGCTTAGTAAAGCTGGGCAGCGACACCCTGGAATTTACTGCGGACAACACCTATTCAGGCGGGACCACCATCGAGGATGGCATCTTGGTCGCAGGCGTACCAACTGCCGGACAGGCAACATCTTTCGCACTCGGCAAAGGCGACGTTTTTCTACAGGCCGGCACTCTGCGTACTCCGAGTTTGGACCCGCTGGTCATCAATGTCGGCGGCAATTATACGCAAGCATCAGGCGGAACGCTGGCGCTCGGCGTCGCCAGCATCAACGGGGCGGATTACGATCACGTGCAGGTTGGAGACAACGCGAGTTTGAACGGAACTTTGACCGTAAGTTCGCTGAATAATTTCCACCCGGTCGCTGGAAATGCCTTCGGAGTCTTAGAGACCGGAGGTAGCCGGAGCGGCCGGTTCGCTACAGTAAACGACTTTTTGAATAACCCCAACCTCCAACGCGTAGACGCTTACGCGCCCAACGGAGTGGCCCTGGTCTACGTAAAGGCGGTGACGCCCGCTCCTCCTCCGGCTAACATTGTGGTCCCCACGCCGCTTCCACCGGTAGAGCCCGATGCGCCGCTATCGCCCAGTTTCTTGTTCGCGGCTCTGGCTCCGACGGCGGAACAATTAACCTCGATGTTTGAGATCGGCTTTTCAGGAGCCAATACGCAGCGATTCAAACTCGATGAGCGCTTCGACGAGATCCAGAGAGGTGAGACCGTCTCGAATCCTCCACCGGCTCCGGTCCCGATTACGACCGGAAAAGAGATAGCCCCTAAACAACCGGTCGCCCCGCCACCCACGCCAGAAAATCGCTGGGACGTCTGGGCCAACGGCTGGGGCGACTGGGTAACCGTTGACAATGATGGCCAAGCCAAGGGTTATAATTTCACCACGGGCGGATTTCTCGCTGGGGTTGATTACCGGCTTACCGATCATTTTGCGGTCGGCCTCATGGGTGGCTACTCGCATACCGCTACCGGTCTTCAACCATCCGGTGATATTGACGTAAACACCGGTCGCGGCGGCCTCTACGCCACCTATTTCGATCACGGATTCTATGTCAACGCGGCGGCTTACGGCGGACATAACAGCTACAGCACCAGCCGGGTGGCGCTGCTAGGCAACGCTAACGGCAGCACCAATAGCGGAGAATTCAGCATATGGACAGAAGCCGGGTACGACTTCCACTTTGGTCATTTCACGGTCGGTCCTATGGGGGCCCTTCAGTACACACTCCTGCATCTGGATGGATTCGACGAAACGGGCTCATTGTTACCCTTACATATCCATTCGAATCAGGAAGCCTCTCTTAGAACGGATCTTGGTGCGCGGGCTAGTTATACCTGGCATCTTGGGAAAGTGTTGGTAATTCCCACTTTGACGGTTGCTTGGGAGCATGAATACCTTTACAGCGCCTTGGGGATAACCGGCGGCTCTGCCGAGTTTCCGGGCTCTGCCACGTTTTCCGGTCCGAGCGAGGGCCACGACAGCGCGATCGTAAACGTGGGTGCCGCGTTTCAGTTCACGCCAAGGTTTTCAACGTATTTGGGGTACCAAGGTCAACTGGGCCGGGATCATTACAACTCGAATGCGGTCACCGGCGGCTTTAGTTTCAGCTTTTGAACCTAGTAAGGCCGAAACCTGGCATTTCTGAAGAGCGTCGGAGGGGAGCATAGACTCTCCTATCGGGAGGATCGCCGCTATAACCCGAGTCGCTTTACTCCGCGGCACTCGTACCCTACGGGGGTACCGGCAGTATCGCCGGAGGGGCGTTGCCGCAAGCAAGACGCGGGCTTGACCCACTGTTTTCACCGATATACTTCCTGCTTTTACGAATGAAACATCGGCTTAGCTGTGCTCTGGCATTGAGTGCGTTATCGGTTTCTATTTTCGGCCGGTCCCTGAAGGGGCAAGAAAGTGAAACCTCTGGATCTCCCCGAGATCTTGAAGCCAAACGTGCCTTGGCCAAGACCCTGATCGCCGAGCTGGAAGCCGGTCAATTTGACCTCTTAGAGTCACAATATCGGGACTTTAAGACCCAAACACAGCCGGATGGTACGCCGAAGGTATGGGTTTATTTCTGGGCTTTCGATCATCGAAAGTATTTGTATGGTTCTAATGCCGAGGAGAAAGGAAAGCTTCTTACTCAGAAAGCCCATGAGTGGCTAAAGGAGAAGCCCGATTCGGTTCCGGCTCTCTTGGTTTTGTGGTCCTCCCTGTTTGGGGAGTGTATGGACATTCTTCGAGAACCTATTCGGGCGGGACCACTATCGAGGAGGGTATTCTAGTGGCGGGGGTACCTGTCGCTGGGCAGGCCACCTCCTTCGCGCTGGGCACGGGCGACGTCAATCTACTCGGCGGCACGCTGCGGCCCCCTAGTCTAGACCCGCTAGTGATTAACGTCGGCGGCAACTATACGCAAGGCCCGGGCGGGACGCTGGCGCTGGGGGTGGCGGGTACCCGCCGGGAGTGCTTACGACCGCGTGCAGGTGGCAGGCGGGGCGAGCCTGGACGGAACGCTGGCCGTGAGCTCGCTAAACGGTTTCCACCCCGTGGCGGGAAACGCCTTCGGGGTCTTAACCTCGGGAGGTGCCCGGACCGGCCAGTTCGCGACCGTAGACGATTTTTTAAATAACAATCCTAACCTGCAGCGGGTAGACGTTTATTCGCCCAACGGGGCGACCCTGGTCTACGTAGCGGCGGTAACGCCTGCTCCACTAGCGGCTCCTACGCCTACACCAACTCCTCCGACTCCCGTGCCGACACCGGCTCCTAGCCCGACTCCAAACCCGAGGCCCCCCGTTAACGTTGTGACACCCGTATCGCTTCCACCGGTACAGCCCGATGCGCCGATACCGCCTAGTTTTATATTCGCGGCCTTAGATCCCACGGCGGAACAGTTAACGTCGATGTTTGAAATTGGCTTTTCGGAGGCCAATACGCAAAGGTTTAAGCTGGACGAGCGCTTTGATGAGATCCAACGAGGTGAGACGGGGTTTACCTCGAATCTCCCCCCGGCTCCGGCCCCGGTTACAACCAGCACAACAGGAAAATCAATCGTCGAGAAACAACCGGTATTACAGCCCACCCCGGAAAACCGCTGGGGCATCTGGGCAAACGGCTGGGGAGACTGGGTATCTGTCAGTAACGATGGCTCAGTCAAGGGCTACGATTTCACCACGGGCGGATTTCTCATGGGGGTCGATTACAGGATTACCGATCATTTTGCGGTAGGCCTCATGGGCGGCTACGCGCATACCGCTACCAATCTTCAACCGTCGGGCGATATTGATGTGAACACCGGTCGCGGTGGGCTCTATGCTACCTATTTCGATCATGGATTCTATATCAACGCGGCGACTTATGGCGGGTACAACAGCTACAGCACCAGCCGGGCGGCGCTGCTAGGTAACGCTAACGGCAGCACCAATAGTGGAGAATTCAGCACTTGGACCGAAGCCGGGTACGATTTTCACTTTGGTAATTTCACAGTCGGTCCTCTCGGAGCGCTTCAATATACGCTCGTGCACCTCGATGGATTCAGCGAACAAGGTTCATTGTTACCATTGCAAATCCATTCGGATCAGGAAGCCTCGCTTAGAACGGATCTGGGTGCGCGGGCTACGTATAGTTGGCATCTCGGGAAAGTCCTGATCATTCCCACTTTAACTGTAGCCTGGGAGCACGAGTACCTTTACAGCGTCTTGGCGATAACCGGCGGCTCTGCCGAGTTTCCAGGCTCTGCAACGTTTTCCGGTCCGAGTGAAGGCCACGACAGCGCGATCGTAAACGTGGGTTCTGCGCTTCAACTGACCGCAAGGCTTTCAACCTACCTGGGGTACCAGGGCCAGCTAGGCCGGGATCATTACAACTCAAACGCGATTACGGGCGGCTTTAGCTTCAGCTTTTAATTTGCCCAAGCCTGAAATTGCGAAAACCCCGAAGCAGCGAATCCCCGGGCGGACTTCTTATGCCGAGCAACGCAGGCTGATCAACTAACACGAAAACTATTCACGCGCGATGCCGCCGGTCGGATTCCTGCTCGTTACTCGCCGTTGCACTCACCGGCGCAGTCACGGCAAATGCGCTGTCAGGCGACTTTTCTACGTCGATTTCAACCCGGGCTTAAGAACCTCGGGTCGCGAGGTGCATGAGAAAAGTGCGGTAAATCTGCGTGATTTCTAAAGTGCATGTTCGCAAGTGACTGCACATAAATCGATTACAAAGATCGCTCTATGGCCGTTTAAGCTGTAGACGGTACTCTTGCGCTGGAGGTCGGCCGTCCATGACGCCAGCGACAGCGATATCCTCAATGATCTCATCGCGCACTGATTATGCGATTTGCACGAACGCGGCGCATGCGCCAAACGAGGTGATTGGCGCGAGCAGATGCCGGAGGGATTCTTTCTCGATGAGACACACCGCCCGCATATCACACTTCTCCAGCAGTACGTCGCCGAGAAGGACCTGGATGCGGTGGTTGCAGTGGTCAAGTCGCTTGCGGCAACCGCGAATCTCGAGAAGATGAAGCTGACCGCAAAAGGTCTCTATCACATACCGGGCGGCAAGTTCGGACTTCAGGGAATCACGATCAAACCATCCGACGAGATTCTGGCGCTCCAAACGAAGGTTATCCAAGCAATGGCGCCGTTTCGCAAGTCGGGCGGCGGTCAAGCGGCCTTCGTACCGGATCCGACCGGGACGTCGTTTGATCCCTTCCTTTTTAAGTATGTCGACTCGTTCATGGAGAAGCAGGCGAGCAAGAACTATAATCCGCATGTCACGACGGGGACCGCCCCACTTGAATGGCTCAAGGCACGCGAGGAGGAACCATTCCAGTCGTTTGAGTTTGGCATCAACAGGCTCACCGTTTACCATCTCGGCAACTTCGGTACCGCCGCTAAACGGCTAGGCGAAAGCCTCTAGGCGATTCCGTCATGACCTTCCTCGCCCCGAACTTTAGCCGGGCGCGCTTTGTGGAGTGGCTCCTTCGGCCCGTGACCAATCAAAACACGGACCTCCAATCACGCTTCATGCTAACGACCGTAACGCCGTACTCGTCAGCCTTGTCGAGTGCCTCGGCCAGTGGGCTCAATTTGAACTCCCGGTCCTGCGGCTCGCTTCTATTGGGAACTTCACATCAACCTTTACAACGCCGCCAACGTCTCCACCCCGGCTGCCGTGAGCGTGTTTCCTGGCGAGAACTATCAAGCCCCGCGGAGTTGGACAGAGCGGGCGTATCACAAACTCATCTATTATAACAAGGTTGACAAAGGCGGGCACTATGCAGCCTGGGAACAGCCGCAACTCTTTTCAGAAGAGGTTCGCGCGGGCTTCAGACCGCTGCGCTCACAACCAAGGAGGAGCCGCGAAGAATGGAAGACAACCCGTTAGTTAAGTCGAACTTTTCTGAGACTATCAATCATGCGTATGATTAGTGAGACGATACTTTTCTCACAAGCGCAAGCTGATTAAGCTGGTTGCATGCTGCAGACTCGGTTTTGTAAACGCTTCGGAGTCGGTGCTCCAATAGTGGTCGCCCCTATGGGGCCGGATCTCACCGGGCCGGAGCTTGTGGCAGCGGTTTCCAATGCCGGGGGCTTTGGAATTTTGCAAGCACAATTGTGCCCGCCTCCGTTGCTAAGAGAACAGATCACCTACCTGCGCACCCTCACCGACCAGCCCTTCGGCGTGAACTTCGTTCTCCACTTCCCGCATCATGCTGGCATTCAGGTTTGCATCGACGAACGGGTGGCAGCCTTATCGTTCTTTTGGGGAGATCCTTCTGAATTCGTCGCACCGGCACACGATGCGGGTATCGCGGTGCTGCATCAGGTTGGCTCGGTGGAGGCGGCGGTTCGCGCCCAGCGGGCAGGGGTGGACGTGATCATAGCGCAGGGAATTGAGGCTGGCGGACATGTGGCCGGTGAGGTTTCCACCATGGTCCTTTTGCCTCGCATTGTGGATGCGGTCACACCCGCACTTGTCCTGGCTGCAGGAGGGATCGCCGATGCGAGAGGACTCGCGGCTGCACTCTGCCTGGGTGCTGACGGCGTCGTAATGGGGACGCGTTTCCTCGCCACTCCTGAAGCGAATGCCCATCCTATCTACAAAGCCGAACTCGTCGCCGCCAGTGAAGAAGATACCGTACGCACTATTCTTTTCGGGTATGGGTGGCCCCATGCTCCCCACCGAACGTTGAAAACTCCGTTCGTCAGGGAGTGGGTTGCTCGCGAGAGTGGAACCCAGGATTCCCGGTCTGACGAACCCATCATCGGCCGCACGTTCGTTAGTGGTGCCGACATACCGATCCAACGGTTCGCCAGTATGCCTCCGAACATTCACGCAACTGGTGATATTGAGTCAATGAGCCTCCTCGCCGGACAGTCCGTGGGTCTGATTTACGAAATCCGGCCCGCTGCTGAAATTCTTTCTGAAACGATCAATGGAGCTGAGCGTTTGATTCGCGAGCTTTCGACGACAACAACGCAGACTGGCTAGAACCGCGGCGTGCCCGGATCAAGACCAAGAAGAACCTAACCTCGGGTCGCGGGTCCATGAGAAAAGTGCGGTAAAACTGCGTGATTTCTAAATGGCATGTCTATAAGCGCCTAGAGATAAAGCCATTACAAAATTCGCTCTATGGCCGTTTAAGCCAAAGTCGTTTAACTCCTATGCTTGTGGTGGCGACTCCGAAAGCATCCGCGCCTGTGCTTGATGGATCGCCTCGTGCAGTTTCTTGGCAAGCAGCTCGCGTGGCGGGAGCACAGTGAGGTACTCCGTCATCCGAATGCTGGACTTGCCTAGTTCCATCAGCTCGATCCGCTCATGCGACTTCTCAGAGCAGAGGATCAAGCCAAGCGGTGATTCCTCATGCGGCTGCTGCCCGTGCTTCGCCAGCCACCGCTGTGAGCCGTGACGCTTTGCACTCCGACGAGCTGAAATTGCCAGCGCACGGAGGTATCTCCGGTGATGCTAGCCGTCACGCGTTGCCCCGCGCGCTGGACGTCGAGGCAGAGGGGCTCGGGACGCTGGGACGTCGATACCGTGCATGTCAGCTTGTCAACATCGGCCAGTTCATAGGCACGGAACGTCACGCCGTCCGCATAATCGTAATCCGGCCGGTGATCTAGCGCTCCGAGCGGAAGGATGGTGCCCGGACGAACCATAAGCGGCAGGCTGAGAAAACCGTGGCGCTCGCGGATCCAGCCCGGGCTCTCCTGTACTTGCCCTGTCAGCAAGTTCGTCCAGCGGCCGGCCGGCAGATAGTAGTCCACCGTGCCGTCCTCTGTGAAGACGGGGGCGACGAGGAGCGAGCGCCCGAACATATATTGGCGATCCAGCGTGTCGGATGCTGGATCGTCGGGAAACTCAAGCAGCATGGCACGCATCATGGGCACGCCTTCGTTGTGTGCCTCGAGCGCGGCGTTCCATAGATATGGCATAAGGCGGCACTTCAACTTCGTGAACAGCCGGAGTACGTCACACGCTTCTTCGTCGTAGGCCCAGGGAATGCGATAGCTTCCGCTACCATGCAGGCGGCTGTGCGAGGAGAGCAGGCCGAAGGCGGCCCAACGCTTGTAAATGAAGGCAGGCGCAGTGCCCTCGAAGCCTCCGATGTCGTGACTCCAGAAGCCGAAACCGCAAAGGCTGAGCGACAGGCCGCCGCGCAGCGATTCAGCCATCGACTCAAGAGTGGACCAGCAGTCGCCTCCCCAGTGCACAGGAAAGCGCTGGCCCGAGGCGTAAGAAGAGCGGGCAAAGAGGACGGCCTCGCCACGTCCGCGCCTCGCTTCTATCGCGCGGAAGACGGTCTCGTTATAGATGATCGGGTAGAAGTTGTGCATCTTCACCGGATCGGAACCGTCGCGGTAAGCGACGCCGTCAGTTGGGATCCGCTCGCCAAAATCGGTCTTGATGGCGTCCACGCCCATGTCGAGCAGTTGAGTGATGCGGCCTGCGAACCACTCCCGAGCGGCTGGGTTGGTGAAATCCACGATGGCCATGCCCGGTTGCCAGAGATCGGTCTGCCACACCGAACCATCGGTGCGTTTGATGAAATAGCCCTTGACCATACCTTCGGCGAAGAGTGGCGAGCGCTGAGCCACGTAAGAGTTGATCCAGACACACACCTTCAGTCCACGCGCGTGCAGGCGCTGGAGCATGCCAGCCGGGTCGGGAAACACCCGCGGATCCCATTCGAAATTGACCCATTCGAACTCGCGCATCCAGAAGCAGTCGAAATGGAAAACATGCAGCGGTAGGTCGCGCTGTCTCATGCCCTCGATGAAACTGGTGACTGTGGCCTCGTCATAATTCGTCGTGAACGAGGTCGAAAGCCACAGGCCGAACGACCACGGTGGCGGCAGCGCGGGCCGGCCGGTGAGTGCTGCGAGCCTGCGCAGAACGTCCTTTGGCTTGGGCCCGTAGATCACAAAGTATTCGAGACTTTCGCCTTCAAGTGAAAACTGGACCCGCGTCACCTTTTCGGAGGCGACTTCGAAAGATACTGGGCCCGTCTCATTGACCAGGACGCCGTAGCCGCGGTTTGTGAGATAGAAGGGAACGTTCTTGTAGGCCTGCTCGCTCGCCGTTCCGCCATCCTTATTAGTAATTTCGACGACCTGGCCGTTCTTCACGAAGGCCGTGAAGCGCTCGCCCAGACCGTAGACGCACTCTCCCACTCCCAGCGAAAGTTGCTCGACAACGTGGTTACCGCAATCGTCAGTCTGCATATACGCCGTACCACGCCAGCCGCTCGTTGTAAGCACACGTCCGCCCGCCTCGAAGCTCATGCACCAGTTATCCTTCTTAACTCGAGCGGTGAGTTCGCCCGACGTGAGCGTCGCGGACTGGCCGCTGTCGTTGATGGTCACGGCGGTCTCCTCTTGAGGCATGAGCGGAATCTGCGGACCGCGTGGGAGCCCTCCTGCAGCGTGCTCGATCCGCACCCGCACGATGCAGGGCAGCGGCGAGCTGAGCGTTACCGTAAGAAGGGGCCCCTGAAGGGTATCGCCTCTATGCTTGATTGGACGCACAGGAGCGAGAACAACGAGTTTATTGCCCTCAGTGGCAAGCCAGTGAACTTCGGCGGCATAGTGCGCCGTCACGCCAGGTTGGAGCAGCCATTGACCGTCGGTAAATTTCATAGAAACGCAGAAGGAAGAACCAAGAAAAAGAAGAAGGAAAGAGTTAAGAGGGAAGAAGTAATTTTTCCCAGTAGAACGGACAACGAGGAAGCAGGAGCCTCAGAGCCCACAGCTGTCCGGTTCGAGCTTTGTGGAGTCGCGCGAGGTTATGACAATGCGGGACCGTTCTTTGCGCTCGGCCGTTGCCGCGCCGATACCGGGTCCAGAGTCGATGCTCAAAAACGTCTTCATATTGCAAAAAAACAAACAAACCGCTCAGATGCACATCACGTCTTGGGCGAATAAGTGGTAATTCCGGCACATAGTAGCGGAGCCGCTGTGCTACCGGTAAAATCACAGAACCCCAGATCGCCCACAAAAGGAGGACATCTATATAAGCTCATTAACAATATTCTCGCAAAGCTCCTGGTGCCCGCTCGCGTTCTGAATGGAATCGGGCCGACTCAGTACATATTTTTCAAGAGAGACAAAGTCCTCTTGACCCGCTTCAATGGCCGCACCGATGCCATTGTCCCAGGAGGCGTAACGGCTTTTTACCAATTCGGCCAGACGACCGTCAGCGCGAATCGCGGCTGCGCTCTTCAAGCCACGGGCGAAAGCATCCATGCCCCCGATGTGCGCATAAAAAAGATCAATCGGTTCGAAGCTTTCGCGTCGAACCTTTGCGTCAAAATTGAGTCCGCCTGTCGTAAACCCGCCCATTTTCAGGACCGTAAGCATGACCTGAGTGGTGAGATAAAGATTAGTCGGGAATTGATCGGTATCCCAGCCAATCATCTCGTCCCCTGTGTTGGCGTCGAGGGTGCCAAGGGCGCCGGCTGCAGCCGCGACCTCGCATTCATGCTGCATCGTGTGGCCGGCAAGCGTGGCGTGATTAGTTTCCAGGTTGAATTTGAAGTGTTCGAGCAACCCATATTCACGCAGAAAGTTCAGACAGGTTGCCGCGTCGAAATCGTATTGGTGTTTGGTCGGCTCCTTTGGTTTCGGCTCAACATAAAGGGCTCCTTTGAATCCGATCTGCTTTTTATAATCCACAGCCATGTGCAGAAATTTCGCCAGGTGTTCCAATTCGCGTTTTATATCCGTATTCCAAAGCGTGGAATAACCTTCGCGGCCACCCCAGAAAACGTAACCCTCCGCACCCAGTTCATGAGCGACTTCCATGGCCTTCTTTACTTGCGCGGCGGCATACGCGAATACCTCGGCATTTGGGCTGGTGGCCGCTCCAAGCACAAACCGCGGATGAGTAAAAAGGCACGCCGTCGCCCAGAGTAACTTGATTCCCGTGCGCTCCTGCTCTTCTTTGAGCACTTTTACGACGGCGTCTAGATTACGATTGGACTCTGCCAGACTAGGACCTTCCGGTGCGACATCTCTATCATGAAAGGCGTAGAAAGGTGCGCCCAGTTTCTCAATAAATTCAAATGCTACCCTTGCGCGGTTGCATGCATTTTCAACGGAGGCCGAGCCGTCGTCCCAAGGGCGAATGGCTGTGCCAATGCCAAACGGATCACTCAACGGATTCCGGAAAGTATGCCAGTAGGCGACGGAAAAGCGCAGATGTTCCGCCATCGTCCGGTTCTCGATCACTTTAACGGAGTCGTAGTGCTTGAAAGCCAGGGGATTTTTGGACGTTGGCCCTTCGTAAGCAATTTTGCTGATTTCAGGAAACGCGGGTTTCATAGAAGAAGAAAGTAGCGGTAAATCGGGATGAATTCTCTAAAGGGTTTGGGAAGCAGTATCCATCACGTCTGAACCACAAAGGTATTGAATGAATCGGCTTCCAAGGTGGCGCCAATCACCTTTTCACCGACTTTGATGCGAACGGGTAACTCCTCGCAAAAATCATTCTGCATCAAGACAACGACCGACTCGTCAGGGTTTACAAATGCCAGCAGGTTCTCGAAGAACAGCGACAGCACGATCACCGGACGCATTAGGGGCAAAACGATGCTCAAGGTACTCTGCCAGCGGGTGGCTCCGTCGATTTTCGCTCGATTTCCGGATGATAATGGTAAATGAATCGAAACCTTCGGGCAGTCACGTGCACCGGCGCCAATCTGACTGTCGATGGCGGAACGAACGCTTGAGACTAGACTTTTGTCCTAGCAAACCAGTTCGCCGGTTGCGCCTCGGTCAGTCTTGGCGGGATTGCGGTGCTACCATGCTCCACGAAGGTTCCAGAGGGATGTGGTAGCTCACCATTTCCCCGACTTGATCCTTCAATTTTGCCTGAACGCTGAGCACGGGATAGACAGTCTCTAGAAAGTTGCGAAGAGCGTCACTGCTACTCCAAAAGGTCGTACTGATGAAGCGATCCGGCAGTCGTCCCAAACGGGAGAGCGTGTTACCGAGCATCTAGCCATTGGAGATCAATCCCGGCCGCCAAATATCAAATTG
>Ga0213877_10000078_pt1 | contig 12136 bp, 14 predicted proteins | sample VelepicoBEBS_R01_FD_160112 | JGI IMG/M metagenome (GOLD analysis project Ga0213877, IMG submission 160112) | Vellozia epidendroides bulk soil microbial communities from rupestrian grasslands, the National Park of Serra do Cipo, Brazil - BS_R01 | ecosystem: Environmental > Terrestrial > Soil >...
GCCGCAGGAAAGCCCAACCCCGGGGGGCCAGTCGAATCCTTGACCCAGTCACGGACAAATCCCGCAGAGGAACCCAAGCAGTGCGTCGTTGAATTGCTTCGGCCTTTCTAGCGAACGGCACTCCTGGCCAAGACAGATTTTTCGAAATTAGAAAAATGGAAAGGCGCTGGTAGGGAGGCCCCGTTAATTCTTCCACCTGGGCATGAGCGTCTGGGCGTACAGGAGCATACGCGTCCCGCGTGTAGGTTCGACCAGTTGAGCTCTGCTCGAGCATTGGTAGTACATCGGCGGAATGAAGTTGGCTTCCTTCCCGCTCGAGCCATCATAGCCAAGCCTCTACTTCGGAAGGGTTACACGCGAGACGCGTATGCTCCCTTTACTGTATCGCCGGAAAGAAGGGGTCAGTCAACAAATCTTGACAAAATCGAGCCAACTTTGGATCCGCGGATCGGCTTGGTGGTCACGAGTTGACTCGAAGCGAGCGATCTGCTGGCTGACGTTGGCTGGGTTCCGCATTCCGGCGCGGAGTTAACCCTTGACGGCTCCGGACATGAAACCACGCACGTACGTGCCGCAGCCGCGAACTCCGCCAGCGTAGCCGGCGGTTTGTTGGGATCGAGGCCGGCTGCCTCGAACAACTTTTTGTTGTACATCCAAACGGAGAGATCGACGACAAATGGTAGACCGTATTTCTTGCCCTTCCAGGTCGACACATTGATCGCACCCTGGGCGATGTTTGCAGCAAATGGCAGCGTCGCGATCCTGTCCGTCAGGTCAGTGAACAACCCCGCCGAGGTCCAGTTCGGCATAAACACGACGTCGGCTGAGAACAGGTCCGGCAACCCTCCAGCGGCCGCCGCGGCGCCGACCTTGGTCTGGTAGTCGTCGGTGGGGACGTATGTGGCGTCGATGTGGTTCTTGTGCGTCGCGTTGTAAGCTTTGACCAGCGCATCTGCCCGGGCTTGTGTGGCGGCCCGTGACCAGAGCGTGATGTGCGTGCCGTCATCGACTCCGTAGGTTGCCGGGCCGGCCGCCAAAGCGGCGAGTGGCAGCCCTAGGGTCATCATACCGACCACCAGCGATATTCCGACTGCCCGCGCGACGCCGACTTTGGTTGCGGCGTGGCCCATTGTGAGTCTCCTCCCATGTGCGAATCCGGCAATTCCAAGCGGCGCCGGAGCGGCGATAGATCGCGAGGCTGGGGGTTCATTGCTCATGATCGTGCCTCCGATGTGTTGACCGTTACTCCCAAAAAATAAAACTTAAGCCGTTTGAAAATAATACCCGATAGTGACACTAAAATCATTCGCCGGTATTGGGCCCGGAACTCGTTGCCGGAGAAGGCAAAAAATGGTGTAGAGGCTCGCATACTGTGCTGGGGGGATAGGAATGCGCTAAACCATCCCTTACGAACCACATTGGTTCACACCCGGTCGCACCATGGAATTTACTCCGATGCCACCAAGTAAAGCGCTTAGAGTGCTATATGAGAATTGCGGAATCCGGTCAAGACAAGGGAGCATCTAAGCTGGGGAGTCCCCAGGTAAACTTGACCTGAGCAGCCCGGCACACATGCGGATAATTGCGTGCATTTTGAGCGCCGCAATCGCCTTCGCAATTAATCGGACCTTCGCGGTATCATCGCCGACTTGGCGACGACACTCTCATTTCTGCCCGAACGAATTGCATGAAGAAGCGCGAAACATCCAATGATGTTAAAGCGGGCCCGGTAGCGCGACCTCTTTTTCTTTTGCGTTTGCTGCATAAGTGAACCTCCTATCTCGATCTAACGAGGAAACGGCTTAAGCCCTTCGGTAGGATATTTGGGGATGGTAGTAAATGGAACGAAAGACCCATAAGCGACGCGAGAGCCGAGGCGCCTTGCCCAAGGACGCCTGGAAGATTTGGCCGAGGCGGCGAGGGACCCTTCCGGCTCTACTTTTCTCAAACAATCGACATTTGTATAGAATTGATGTACAAATCGGGATATGAGTTCTGAGTAACTATGCTGCGGATCGATTTAGCGTCTCGTGTATCGGTCTATGAGCAGATCGCCAACGGTCTTCGCGCGGAGCTTGTTTCCGGGAGATTCAGTCCTGGGGAGAAACTGCCCACGGTCCGAACCCTGGCTATCAACTTCGGCGTGCATCACAACACAGTGGCCGAAGCGTATCGGCAACTGGCCAACGAAGGTTGGTTGGAACTGAAACGGCATCACGGGGCAATCGTCCGCGAACGTGATCGGCCCGCAGTCGGACCGGATACAATGGACCGGTTTAGCCAGCCGCTGCGAGAGTTGATCGCCAAGGGACTAGCGGACGGATTGTCCCCGAACTCGCTGGCTCGCGAGATGATCGAGGCCGCCCGCAGACTCGAAGGAAAGGCGTCACCATGATCCATTTACCCATCGATACCCGTATGACTATCGCCATTACGATCGGCGGTTTTGCTATTCTGTCCGCGGTACTGTTCTGGTTCATGCCGCGTCTGACCCGGCACGATCTTTATTTTGCGGTTACGGTAACTCCCGGGTTTCGGGATGAACCCGAAGGCAAATCGATTCTGCGCCGATACCGGCTCGAGTTGATCATTTTTTCTGGATTAGCGTTTATCGCATTTGCTGCAGGTGTCGGCTGGTTCGGCGTCGGCTTCGCTTCCGCCGGTCAGTTCATCGAGTTGGTGGCCTCGTTTATCGCATTCTATCTGGCAAGACAGCGGGTGCTACCGTACGCAGCTCCCCCGACCATGATCCGGGAGGCTGAATTGCATAGTCAAAACCGGGTCATTCCCGGCGGCTGGATAGCGGCATCTGGACCGTTCATTTTATTGGCTGCGTGTACCGGTTACCTGTGGATTCATAGGGCGCAAATTGATGCGGGCGCAGGCGGGCAACCGAACGGTTTAACGGTTCACGCTTTAACGGTGTATCTGCTGAGTACGGCTGCAATCCTGACGGGACATACGCTCGTGCTTTATGGTCTTTCGCATTGGGTGCGACCGGTGTATGCGGGTGGCCCGGAGCGTGTACGGGAACTGAAGTTTCGGCGGACGGTTTCGGCCATCGTCCTGGGCGTGGAATATTGCGTCACCTTGCGAGCTTCGTGGACCATGCTGGTTCCGCGCCGCGGCAATCTGATGACCGGTGCCTTAGTTCCTTTTGTCTTTGTTTTTCTGCTGGTAGCGATCGTGATGCTTGCGCGTCTGGGACAAGGGGGAAGCCGGATACTGGCCAAGGAGCAAGTATCGTCGACTATTTCTACGCTGCCGGTCGGAGATCGAACCCCGGATTGTTACTGGAAGCTGGGTATTTTCTATTTCAACCGAGATGATTCAGCCGTGTTCGTTGAGAAACGATTCGGTCTCGGATACAGCCTGAACTTTGCCCGTCCCACCGCTTGGATCATCTTGTTGCTGATACTCGTGGCGCCGCTGATCCCCGTTTTCGCCCATCTCACACAATTTTTGCCCAAGCTCGGCGTTTAGCGATCTGCAACCTTCAGAACATCTCCTTTGCTTCCTTGGGAAGACCGGCCCTTGCTATTTGAGCTCGAGCGCTGAAATCTGCTCGGGCTCAAAAACGTATATTTTGCCGTTTGGACTAAAGATGACGACCCGGATTGGTTTGTTGCGTTCGTAGACTAAGACGTCTTGCAGCGCTCCGTGAATGGGCATCGAGCGGATCGTCCCCAGTGCTCAGCGAATGTGTGGCGCTGATGAGGTAAGAGTCGGTACCTTCGTTGACGCAAGATAAGTCTAAAGCCATTTTTGAGCATGAGAGCCGGAAGTTCTCGTCGGGATTTCATTCGCCGCACTCTGCTTGGCGGAGCCATTGCCGGTTTAATTTCACGTGCCGCCTCGCCATCGGCCAAGGCTGAGTCTCGCCCGGTCGATCGGCGAAAACTCGGCCGGACAGGAGCCGAGGTTTCCATTCTTGGTCTCGGCTTAGGTGCCGCATTTATGGAACAGAGCGTTGGTACCGCTCACGCATTGCTTGAGTCGGCCCTCGCCAAAGGCATCAACTACTGGGATACAGCGCGCAGCTACGGCCCGAGCGAGGCAATGATCGCTCCCGTGCTCGAGCGTAACCGGAGCCGCGTATTTCTGGCCAGCAAGAGCGATGCGCGAGATTATGACGGCTTCAAGCGCGACCTCGAGCGGAGTCTGCAAGTTCTGCGCACGAACTACATCGATTTATATCAACTGCACGATTTGCGACCGGATGAGTTGGCGAGCTTGAGCGCGATTGAATCCGGTGCAGTACGCGCCGCTCGCGACGCGAAAGATCAGAAAATTATCCGTGCTTTTGGAATCACGGGGCATGCCAGTGCCGCATTGATGATTGAATGCATTAAACGGTTTGATCCAGATACCGTTCTCACAATCTTTTTGGCTACGCGACCGGAAAAAGGTCGTTACGAAGACGAACTGTTACCCTTGGCGCGCAGTCGAAACGTTGGGGTGATCGGCATGAAAGCCATCCGATACGGCCGGCAGGCAAGGCTAGCGCCCACAGAGCTTCTCCGCTACACGTTAAGTCTGGATGGGGTTCACACCGTGATTGTGGGTTTAGATAGCCGAAATCGTCTGGATGAGGACGCCAGGGTTGCAACCGACTTCCGATCAATGAAAGAGGTCGACCGCTTTCGGTTACACCGATACGTTGTTAGCGTTCTGGCGAATGTTGAAGCGCCGTGGGATCAGCCCGGTTACGTGGACGGGAGGGTGGCAAGTTGAGATCGAGGGGCAATCGGCGAAATAATTGATTGCCCATTGCATTTGGTTTCAACCTGGCGAAAGAAAATTACCATGCCTGACGATAAGAAGATCTTTGCTCTCGACTTGACCAAGCGTCCGCCACGCAGTCCGCGTTTGCGCCTCGGCGGCTACGCGCTTTTGCCGCGTATGCTCGACAAAGGCCGCGCGGAAATTGCTGGAACCAGTGGCGAATATCACTTCAACTGCCCGCTCGATCAACGCATTCTCGATTTTCTTGGGCTCGATGCCGACGTCTTGCGCGAGCAGTTAGCGACTGGCAAAGGCGACAGCGAGATTCTGCAATGGATCGGTGAGAATGCTCGGCACAAGCGTGCGCCGTGGGAAATAGAACAGTGGAGCGACTTTCAGCAACGCCGGGGCCCCGACAGCGATGCGGAGACGTTGCAGATCTTCGCGGAAATGGTTGGCGCGTTAACCAGGACGCGCGAAGACATTAAGGGCTGGTTCGACCTCCTGGACCTCGACGATTACGTAAGTTTCGGCGGCAAAGCGTGATCCAATTGAAAACAGCATCAATCTTTTATTAATTGGTCAATTTGCATCGCGATCAGGCAAACATCATCGGCAAATTCTTTTGTGGCGGCGAATTGCTGAACTTCCTCAACCAGTTGCTGGCAAAGTTGCTCAGCGCAAAGACCTGCTCTTTGACGCACCGCTCTTAGCAAGCGGGGTTGATCGTAATATTGCGCATCGACCCCTTCGACCTCAAACAACCCATCGGTAAAGAGTAGCAAGATGTCGCCTGGGCTTAGCTTGCAGCACGAGCTGCGGTATTGTGCGTCGTCAAAGATGCCGAGTACCGGATCGGGCTGCGATCCACGAAACGGGAGCGTCTCAGCGCTTCCCTCTGCGCCGTGCACCCAGAGCGGAACCGGATGCCCTGCATTTGCGTAATGCAATTCGCCTCGCGCAAGATCGGCTATCAAGTAGCAGGCCGATACAAACATCGTGAGCCGGCTGTTTTTCAAAATGTGGGCAAGGCTCCGATTCAGGTCTCGAAGGAACCTTGCCGGTTCGGTCGCCTGCGCGCGCAAATCCTCCACCAGCGCACGCAGAATGGCCGCAACCAGCGCGGCGCGCACGCCATGCCCCATCACGTCGCAAATGAACACCCCCGCCATTGAATCAGAGATCTGAAAGACGTCGAAAAAGTCACCGCCCACCCCGGTGGAGGAACGGAAAAAATGGTGAAATCGCAGCGCGCTCGCCCCAGGCGACGCGCAACTCGGAAATCGGGGATAGTGCTGCGGCAGCAACGCGTGCTGCAGTTCACGCGCCGTCGCCAAGTCCGCTTCCAAGTGGTCATTTTTCTCCTGCAGCGCTTCCGCATAGGCGGCCATTTGCTCCTCCGCCTGCTTGCGCTCCGTGATATCGCGCGTTGTCGACACCAAACCAATCAGCTCGCCCGCATCGTCGCGCAGGGGCATCTTCGTAACCAACATCCAGACCTGGTTCCCGGCAGAGTCAACGCTTTCGTGCTCCGACTGCAGCGCGGTTCCTGATCGCAACACCTGAAGATCTTCAGCATGAAACTTTGTCGCGACTCTAGCCGGAAGGAAATCGAATACCGTCTTCCCAACTACCTCCGCGGGGTTCGTTGCGCCGAGGAATCGGCAGTGCGAGCTGTTGTCGAAAATATAGCGCCCTTGCAGGTCCTTGATGGAGATATTGTTGGGCATGGAATCGAGCACCGCGCGCAGCATTTTGTTTTCAAATGCAATCTTTTCCGCCTGGTGCCGGTAACCGGTTAGTTGCGATTCGGCGTTTGGCTCACCCAGCCCCGATTTGCGCTGCTCATTCTTCATGTCGCCCGGGCGTAACCCCTCAAATTCTAGCATTTTCCAAATCGGATTCCAGGAAAGGAATACTCGCTCCCGTTGTCCCTGACGCGCGAGGGCAGAACGGTTCTGCGCGGTTTCTGTAGCTTCGGACTGGAAATTTTTTCGGAATTGAGGCCGCTGCTCTTCTCCATTGCCTATCGCATGCTTGGTGTTGTCATGGACGCCGAGCTACGAGTTTGGCGAAGTAGCGCGAATCGTGCAAAAGAGCGAGGCGAATTGTCGCCAACTTCTCACGCGGGCGCGCAAACGTGCTGGTGCTCGCTGGTCCGGCACTTGGCTACGCAATCCCGAAATATTTTGGCCACTCTATCAACCCACAACATGATGGCTTTTGCCCGAATGTTCATCTGAATGGAGAATTCGAGTTCGTCAGCGATATTGCACATGCAAGGACGCGGGTTATCCTTCGGTGGTCCACAAGTAATCGTGTAATGAGCGAAGTTGTTCTCGAGTCTGTCCTCGTGTGTCCGGTCTGCGGCTTCGCGAAGCAAGAGCTAATGCCGACCGACGCATGCCAATTCTTCTATGAATGCTCCGACTGCAGGACGCTGCTGCGCCCCAGGCCTGGCGACTGCTGCGTCTTTTGTTCTTACGGTTCGGTAAAATGTCCGCCGATGCAGGATCAAAATCGCACTTGATCGGGGTCAAGAAGACTCGATGCCCCAGATCGCTAACAAACGTTTGGCGTCAAAGGTTAGAACGACCTCTCGTCTTCCTGCAAAGGCTCGTAAATGGCGATTGAGCCGATCTTCATTCGCCCAGAGGAAAACGAAACCGTTCAAGAACCGATCTCAGTACGCCCATCTTCACGGGTGGAGTCTGGCCCGAAGGGCGAGAACAGAACAGCCCAGGCCCGAATGCTTTCGGGCCTTGGCTATTTTGTATTCGCCCTTCGGGCGAGTCGAACCCGCAAAAGGAACGTCCCAAGCTAAGCGACAGCAAACGGAAAATAATATTATTACGCTAACAATTGAAACCTGACACTAGTGCGTAATGCACCCGGTGAGACTTTCGACGCCAAGCACTTTTTGGCAAATATTGATTCTGATCATTCTACACTGGAGCTGATGGAATCCTGGTTCTCGTCGCGAGAAGAGCAGAGAGGGAAGGCAAATTGAAAAGCTTTCCGCCTTCTCACTTCTACCATATCGCAGAACCATCGAACATGACGTCGATCAGACGCCATGGCTTACTGAGCGCGGAACGATTGGTCACGCGAGTCGCGCGCAGCAACGCCGAAATAGACGCGATCCTGGGCAGTCATCGTGAAGATTCTCTCATTCTTCGCGACGGAGTGTGCATCCGTGATCAAAGGCCAATGCCACCAACTCTTTTGAAACAGGTTCTCTGCGATGGTATGACCTCGTCCGATTGGGTCATTATGAGCGAATATGCGCAACGAAATACTAGGGAAGGGAATCGGTGGATCAGTAAAACGGGCACCGAACCAGCTTAGTTTTCATTGCGTCATACCGCTGTCAGCCTGCTCAAAGACGCCGGAATCCCGCAGGCGGTCGTTCAAGAGTTGATCGGTCATGACTCCGAGCGCGCAAATCCCGTCGCTACACAATCCCGCTCGAATATTCCCTTTGTCTGGCTCGTCAGTATTTGCATAATGAAAACTACAACTATCACCACAGCCGGTATCGCTTTTTGCAGTGTGTTCATCACGGCAATGACGGCGCTAGGGGATACCGTAGTGGTCCGGCCTAATGGGACAACTGTAATCGCGGCGACTCCCGCCCCACCCACGATTAACTCCTTCGTTAAAGATTTAGACAGCAGCCGCTATCAACTGATCGAGAAAAAAGATAACAAGGAAGTCTATCGGGATACCCAGACCGGGGAGAAGTGGATTGTCGAAATCCATCATCGAAACGGTTAAGGGCCTGAGGCAGATTTACCGATTGAGCGAGGCTTGGTTCCACCTGCCCGTTGATGGCGTCAACTCGGACCATCAAGGCATTGGCTATATCCGGTTAGTTGATGGCGTCACGAGTGCGGTGTTGAAGCAGGTAATGAAAGACCTTGTGTGCCGGCATCCGGCGCCGCTATAGCCAGCGATTCTTCTCGCGCTGAATTCATCTTAGTACGGGTCCGATCAACGTTTGGGCACTCGTTAAAGTTCTGCCGATATGCCGACGATTGTAGTCGCTCGCGGCCTTGATGCGTTTCGGGCCGTCGAGCGTCCACTTCCGGCATGATGCATCTCAAGAACGGAAATATCGATTAATCTACAGCGATGATGCCGAGATTGATGGTAACCGAGTTTATACGCTTCCTTCTGTACGCCGACGATTTCGCTGACAGCTTCAGGGGATTGTTTATACTAGTTCCGCATTCGACTATAGAGGAGATCCCAATCCGAATCCTCCTATCCCGCCACATGGCTGGAGTGGCGGAGACCTGCCGTCCGGCGTTTTTGCACCCGGATTTATCAGGATATTTTAGCAGGTACCGGCTACTTCGGGCAATTTGCTGGCTATACCGCGGCTTATCCGAATTTAAGCAAGAACGACCCGCGCTTATCCAACGCAAGCGCATGTCCTATAAGTCGTATAAGTCCCATAAGTCCCATAGACTAATCACGTTCCGTCTCCCCGTTCCCTCGGCTCCGCACCGCCTTCACCGCGCTCGGTGATACGCCGCGCAACCTTTTGAACGCGCGGCTAAACGAAGCCTCCGACTGATAGCTCAGGCGGTTGGCGACCTCGGCAATGGACAGCCGGTCGCGCCTGAGCCAGACACTGGCCAGATGCATCCGCCACTTGGCCAGGTACTGGGAAGGAGAGATCGCCATCACCGCGGTGAACCTTTCGGAGAAGAGCGATCGGGAAAGGCCGGCAGCTTCAGCGAGGGTTTCGACGCTCCACGGGTACCCGGGCCGTTGATGGATCGCGGCCAAAGCCCGTCCGATCTGCGGATCGCGGGTGGCAGCGAGCCAACCGGTGGCATCGCCGCATCGGTTTTCGACCCAGGAACGAACGAGGCGCACAATCACAACATCGGCTAAACGGGCGAGAACCGTCGCGGCGCCAACCCGTTGGCCCATCACCTCTTCGGCCATCGCATCCAGCAACGGCGGTAATGTCAAATCCTGCAGCGTCGCTCGGCAGACCAAGAGCGTCGGAGGCATCAGCTCCAGCAAAGGATGCATCGCTGGTTCGTCAAAATTCACGCTGCAGCACGCCATCAAGGTTTGGGAACCGCCGCCACCGGCGGCGAAATGAAATGTCCGGTCGCCGATCTCCTCGAGCGGAAAAGATGGGATTGGCCGGGTGCGTCCGTGAGGGGTGTCCGCAAGAGCATGGACGCCCCCTTTTGGAAGCAGCGCCACATCGCCGGTCTTAAGTTGGATCGCCTTCTGTTTTGGCAACCGCAGCCAACCCTCGCCGTTGACCACAAAGTGCAACCGGGTCGGGGACTCCGCGGGAAAATCGACACCCCAGGGCTTAGTCAGACGGCAATGACCGTAGGAGACACCGGACGGCCGCAGGTCGCACAGCACCTCGCTAAGAGAATCCGGCGCCAATGTTTCGGCGGGATCGGACGAATGGCCAAGCATTTCCGACAAAGTATCATGGAAGCATTGCCGGGCGCGCTTCAAAATTCTGGCATGCCTATGAAGATCGGTATCATCGGAACTGGAAATATGGGGAAAGCGCTCGGCGCAGGTTGGGCATGCGCGGGACATGACGTGTTGTTCGGGTCCCGCGACCCAGCCAAAGCAAAGGATGCCACTGCTGGGTTAGCCAAGAGCGGCGACTTCGATCAAGCGGCGGCATTTGGCGAAGTCGTTCTCTACACGGTGCGCGATGTTCTCCCATCGAAGCTGCTGCGAGCCCCGCAGTCGTTAGCCGGCAAAATTGTGATCGACTGTACGAACAATGCTATCCTCGGATTGGAAACGCCGGATATAAAAGGGCGATCCGGGATCCATTTCGAGCTGGCGGCGCCATCCCGAGCGGAGCAGATTGCGGCGGATATCCCAAGCGCACGGGTAGTCAAAGCGTTCAACGGAATCGCTGCTTCTCTTATTGAGTTGGGCCCGCAAAAACTGCGAGCAAATGGAGTTCAGATCTTCATCTCTGCCGACGACAAAGAGGCAAAGTCCGTCGTCAAACAATTAGCCGAAGATGTCGGATTCACTGGCATCGATAGCGGCGGATTAGACAACGCCACCATCGTTGAAGGAACCGCTGATTTCGTTCGGTTTCAGATTATCGCGATGGGCCTCGGCCCATTCGCCACCCTATCGATCAAAACGTTAACCGCGCCGTGACTCGACTAACCCAACAGACCGTGGTCCGCAAGGTGTTCCTGGATCTTTACGGCGAATTTATGGGGAGGGGATGCTATCGACTACTGTGCAAGACTACTCCGAACCCGCGGCAGTTTCATGCGTAAGCGACGACTTCATCTCGAACCAAATGCAGCCTACAGAGTCAAAATTTGCGACGAATGGGCTCTAACGAATTTGCTATGTTACGCTCATGCTAACTACAGAAATCCAGCAGGATCTCGACGCGTAGCGTCGGGAGGCAGTCAATCGGCGTTAAGCGAAGCCTCAGGGTGCAAAGCGTCCCGACCCGGAGGCTACTTCTGCCCAGTGCTTACCGCGGACGGGAAGCTGGACTGTGCGCCGAAATAACACTCAATTGATTGCAACTTGCCGTTCGTGATTCGAAGGTACTCCACATTCCGGAACGTTTGACCGTTCTTAGTGTGGCAAAGATACTTCACAAAAGCATCGTCCGCACCAGCGCTGACTCGCTCCAAGTCAAAATGTCCAATGAAATCAACCTGTGTGTCCCAGCATTTCGACTTGAAGGTGCTTTTGCTGATGTGGTCGTCGCCGGCCGCGCTGCTAAAGGTGAAGTTGTCGGCGAGCAGGGCATTGAACGTGCCCAAGTCCTTGTTTTCCCACGCAGCGTACCATTTACGGACGATCTCCTCGTTCGCTGAGTTTTGTCCTGTCAATGCGCTGGCTCTTTCCGGTCCCGGCAGAGCCACTGCACCCACCAGCGCGCACGCTCCCGTTGCGAACAGCTTCCTGCGCGACACTGTCATCCTCGTCATTGTTCGTTCTCCTTTCATAATGTTATGTTTCCTTCTCCTTTTATGATGTTATGTCCACTGACCTACGAACAGGTTGGTATGTAACAGTGTGCCACAACAAGTTGGATTCAATGCAGTCAGCCCCGCTTGCTATTGCCCGGCGCTCGAAGAGAACTCAACCAGCTCACGATATTTTTGATCCCCATATTCCACACCTTCGCGTCCTGAGCGTTCTTTGCCAGCACTTCGTAGCCTTCGACCATCGCGATCAAAAAGCTCGCAGTCTCTTCCGGAACCAGGTCGCGGCGGACTGTTCCGGTAGACTGCCCCTTTCGCAAAGCGGTGGCAATGCCTTCCTGCCAGGCCTGGAAGATTCTCTCCAATCGCTTCCGGAATTGTTCGTCGAGCTGAGACATCTCCTGCGTCAAATTGACCAGGGGGCAACCGCGCTTTACATCCCT
>Ga0213877_10000079_pt1 | contig 12102 bp, 9 predicted proteins | sample VelepicoBEBS_R01_FD_160112 | JGI IMG/M metagenome (GOLD analysis project Ga0213877, IMG submission 160112) | Vellozia epidendroides bulk soil microbial communities from rupestrian grasslands, the National Park of Serra do Cipo, Brazil - BS_R01 | ecosystem: Environmental > Terrestrial > Soil >...
CTGCATTAATCGCTGCACTCACCCGCGAACCTCGGCCACCTGATTTGAGCCAATGTACGACCATACCTGCCTGTGACAGGGTAAAGGCGAGGAACGCCCCGACTGCGAACAGCGGAATCAACTTGTCGGTCACGCCATTGAACACGACAAAGAGAGTCGCCGCCAGGATGGTCAAAACCCAGATCCCTTCAGAATAAACCAGGCGGCGTCCGCGAGTCGCAAAGGAATAAGGGAGAAATCCGTCTTCGGCAACAAAGCGACAAACCCGAGGAAAATCCGCAAAGGAGGTATTTGCCGATAGAGAGAGGACGAGCAAGATGGACCCAAGTGCGATAAAATAAAACGGTCCCCGTCCAACTACGGCGGCGGCTAAAAGAGCGAGAATGCTTTGATAATTGGAAGTACCAGGTTCAGTCGCGGTTATTCCGTATGCAGCGACCAGATATGCTACCCCGAGCAGGATGAGGATCAACAGAGCAACGATCATCGTCAATGTAATACGGGCGCTGTTTACGACTGGCTCCTTAAACGCCTGGACGCCATTACTGACCGCTTCGACGCCGGTCATTGCTGTGCAACCGCTGGCGAACGCCTTCAAAATAATCCACCAGGTAACCTGTTCCTTTACGGGCGCCGCAGCCGGCAACTGGGCGGCAGCCTCTGGGTGGCCGCCCGCACTGACTGCTTTGTAGATACCAATCAGGATAATGATGCCGAGACACCCAACAAACAGGTAGGTCGGCGGCATGAAAGCGAATCCTGTTTGGCGAAGTCCTCGCAGATTGACAAAGGTAAGCAGAGCCAACACCGCGAGGCAAAGCAACATCGTGTACGGTTGTAGAAGAGGGATCGCCGAAATCAATGCACCGATTCCAGCCGAAATTCCGACCGCTACATTCAACGCATAATCAATCAGCAGCGCAACTGCCCCGAGCAAGCCCAGATGTCGGCCTAAATTTTCTTTCGCCACAATATAGGTTCCTGCGCCATTCGGATAGGCGGCGATTGTTTGGCGATAACTGAAATAGACGATCGCCAAAATTAATGAAACTGCCATCGTGATCGGGAGACTGAATTGCAATCCGGCGATGCCGAGCGGTATCAAGATCGTGAGCGCCGCTTCCGGCCCGTACGCGGCGGAACTCAACGCATCGAGTCCGAATACTGAAACGCCCGCGAATGAGCCCACTCTCTCTTCCTTGTCTTCCGCGGAAGAAAGCGGCCGACCGAGAACCAGATCTAGAATCGCCATGGCTGCTACAAGGATTGTTTCGCCGGGTGCGACCGACTCGGATGCATCCTTCCCGCGCCCGCAAAGAGTGGAACGGGCGTCTCGCCCGTCTTTTCTGTTCCCCCATCGACGGGCGAGACGCCCGTCCCACTCTACGTCCAGACCACGTATGGCAATCGAACAGAATTTGGAATAACACCTGACGATCTAAGAAAGAAGAACCGTTGAAGCGGGGATGAAGGCCAATGGCATTTACATCGGGACAAGCGGCTGGTCTTACAAAAACTGGGCTGAAGCCTTCTATCCGTCCGATCTGCCCGCCAGCAAACAGTTCATGTTCTATGTCACGAAATTTCCTACTGTCGAAATCAACGGCACATTCTACCGACTACCAACGCAAAAAGCATTCCAGGACTGGAAACGCCAAGCACCACGCGGATTTTTATACAGTGTCAAGGGGAGCCGGGCAGTCACACATTTCAAACGACTTCATCCCGGAGCCAAATCTTTCGATCTGTTGCTAAATCGGTCGAGATCGCTGGGAGAACATCGAGGACCGATTCTGTGGCAATTGCCCGGCACATTGAAAAAGGACCTTGAGCGTCTGACGGCCTTTTTAGGGCGACTCAATAGAAGTGTTCGTCACGCGATTGAGTTCCGGCACCCATCCTGGCTAGACGAAGAGGTTTTCGATGTCTTGCGAGGGTACCATGTCGCAAACGTAGCGCTGAGTTCTTCGGCAATGCCAATGTGCCTCGAGATTACCGCCGATTTTGTATACGTACGCTTTCACGGCTTGGAAGGCGGTGCGACGCACAACTACACAGATCGTGAACTGAAGCCCTGGGCAACATTTCTGCAAAAATGTGCTGAACGAGGAGTCCCTGGGTTCGTTTATTTCAATAACGATATGAATACTCGGGCGCCGCTCAACGCGCTTCGACTTATGGAGCTGCTAGGATCACCAGCCGTGCCTGCGCAGCAGATAAATGACATTGAAAAGGCGAGTTAATTGGTGTTTCAGCTGCCCGAATGCCGCGTAGAGAATAGCCCGGGTTGAAGCTCTGTGGGACCGGCGTAGTAGAGTGGGACGGGCGTCTCGCCCGTCGATAGGGGAACAGAAAAGACGGGCGAGACGCCCGTCCCACTCTCAATCACCCGCGCAGATTCGGCAGGCGCTGCTTCAAAGTCAGCACGGGAGCGAACAGGTCACCGTGCTTTTCGACTCGGTCAAGCGCTGCGACACTATCGAAGATTAGCTGACTTCCGTCGCCATTCTTCACTGCCATTTCAACCTCTTGCCACGTCACCGGGGTAGAAACCGTGGGCCGCTCTTTCGCACGCAGGGAATAGACGCTGATCGTCGTCTTGTGTTCATCGTTTTGACTCCAATCGATCAACACCTTTCCTTTACGCAAAGCCTTCTGCATGCGCGAGACAACCTCGTCAGGATGTTCTCGCTCCAGTCTTTCCGCGAGCGCATGCGCGAAGGCCTTGGTCTTGTCATAGGTAGTTGCGGTGTTAAGTGGAACGAATAATTGCAGCCCCTTGGAACCGGAGGTCTTGGCGAAGCATTGCAGCCCGATCTCGTCCAGAATTGTTTTTAGCCAGACGCCGACCTGGCAGCAAAGCACGATGTCCACCGGCGGGCCCGGATCAAGATCGAAAGCAACCGCGGTCGGCCTGCCGATGGCGGGCGCGCAATGTAAAAACGTGTGCAGTTCTAAGTCGGCCAGGTTCGCCGCCCAGATCAGTGCCGGCAGATCATTGATCATACAGTAGTCGATCTTTCCCGAATGGCGGCGAGATGAGACTTCGGTTGTTTTCACCCAGGCCGGCCGGTGTGGCGGGCACTGTTTTTCGTAAAAGAAGAAGCCCTCGACTCCATCAGGATAACGTTTGAGCGTAATCGGTCGATTTTTTAAATGCGGCAGAAGCACCGGCGCGATGCGAATATAATAGTCGATGACTTGACCCTTCGTGAATCCGGCTTCCGGATATAGAACCTTCTCGAGGTTAGAGACGGGCACTTTCTTGCCTTCGACTTCAATCTCGGCCTTCTTGCTCATCGTGTGGAAAAAACGGCTAGAAAAATATTGCCAGCAAGAACCCAGGCGCGGGCCAAAAGAACGGGGCATGGCACGCCCCTCTGGCTAATGCTTCAGATTTCATTGCTTATGGGTTCGCGTTCGGCCGCACCGAAGGTTGTTTCTCGTTCCACAAAATAGTCTAAACCGGCTATGAGGGCCGCATTTCCCAAAGTGCCATCTCCTTCGTCGGCGACGTACAGAGTCGTCGAGTTCGCGAACCACAGACCGAACGGATAATAGACCGTCCCGGTCGCACCTTTCGCGAGCGCCGTCGAAAATCCAGGAAGAATGGAAATCTCCGTTGTGGCCGCAGAAGCAAAAGAGGGCAGCGTTCCCGTCTTGCCGACTTGAAAGACGGTGTTAATTCCATTGCTTCCGCTCCCCTTGCTGACGTAGAGCGTCCCGTTAAAGATCGTAATGCCACGGAAATTGTCATCCTTCCCCGACGTATCGGCCTGGTAGCCATACTGGGTCACAGAATATCCGTATTGAAATCCTTTTGGGGCGCCGACCATCCCCTGCAGTTCTCCAACAACGGTCGAATCGCTGCCCCCAAAGATCTGGAGAATTTGCACGCCGGCGTTATCCACAATTTGCGGTAACCCTTTGGTTGTTCCGTTTCCGGCATTGCCGGTCATATAGAAAACTCCTTTCGAAAGGATTACGCCTCGACCATTGTTCCCACTATACGAGTTCACCGGCTGACTCCAGACGTTGCCAAAAGCAACGAGACCGATTGCGCGCTGATAAGTCGAAGGAACCGGGTTCGAGGGATCAAAATGGCCGGGAGTATTCGAATTGGATACGTCCAATGTATTAACCGGTGCGACGTACCCCATGAATGTTAGCGCAAGATCGCTGGACGAAGGGTGTATCCCCAGTTCAGATTTTGAGCTGAAACTTGTGGTTATCAGTTTTGGAGGAACGGGCAGACGGCCAATGACCTCCCCGCTGCTCGTCAATTCCAGAAGAAAAATCGGTGAGGTGATTCCAAAGCTCGAGTCAACCGTTGCATTGTTGAATACTTCTGGATAACCACCGTCCGCGATCGCGACAACGCCAGTCGGAAGCATAGTCGTGCCAGGAACAACTAAAGAGGGATAGCCGGCATAAGCCGACTCGGTTACGACAAGTTGATCGCTACCGAGACTGGAGACTGGGGGGAATTCGGGGAATTGGGGATCGGATTTAGCCGTGAACATCGACGCTACGAGGAGGCTGCTCGTGGCGACGAACTTCATAATATCGGCAATCAGCCGGAAAGGAGGCAATACGCATGAGTAAAGCTCGCGGGAGCGTTGAATAGACATAACGCTCAGATCAGATCATGCCAGTGTTACAATCTCGCGTCGACGAGAGGAAAATTTACACAGAAGGCCACAACGCGGCAGAGCCGCAACGAAAAGGAGATTTGAACGGAAGGAAACAAAGTTAGCAAAGGTACGACCTCTTCTTTCGGGAAAGTTGTTCTTACGGACTGGTCACTCCCAACCAAGTCTTGGCTTTCCGAGCGATTTCAAGCGTCGATTCCAACCAAAAGATTTCAACATTGCGAGCGCCAGGGTAGCGTAGGCATTCTGCCCGCATTCTGCCTGCGCGCGCGTGGCGCGTGGATGGACCGCAACGGATGTAGCTACCAAAATGCCGCTCTTGCGCAGGCAGCCGCCCAGCGAGCTAGAGGAAGTGTATGCGGCAGGTGGTGTGGTAGCTATGCGACGCTCGGGTGTGGCGGGCCGCATCCGCCGCGGCGGAAGGCAGAATGCCTACGCTACCTTCTGCGCAAATCCTCATTCTTCCTTCTTACTTCCTACTTTCCCCCGCGACCCCCGCGCCATCGTGAATGCTGTCGGGCGGATGGACAATCACGAGATCGCCTGCAGATACGCCAGATCGCACCTCGGCTGCGATGCCATTGTTATGGCCAATCTCGACTTTCCGGATTTGGGCCCGGCTTTGCCGAACTGTGAACGTCATCCAATCGTTGCCGCGCCGGAATAATGCTGCCGTGGGTACCTGCAGAATATCGTCACCACGCCAGGTCACAATGCGAGCCTCGACGCGGTAACGATCCCCTAACTCCCGACCCGGCGGCGGCGCGTCCACAAAATCGACTCGCACCATGACGCGTTGTTCCTCAACCCCGAGCGCCGAAATTTTCGTGAAGGCCGCCGGCTCAACGACGCTGACCCGTCCGCGCAAAGGCCAATCGCCGCCCCAGTGCTCGATCGACACGTCCGCACCGGGAGCAACACCTACAGCGTCGCTGGAAAGCAGCTCAATCTCGGCTTCGAGATCCTGCGGGTCACCCACTTCCATAATCGGAGTGCCGGGAGTCACTACGCGAGCGCTCTCCTCATAGACGTTCAACACATAACCGTCTACCGGTGCCAGTATCCGAACTGGCTCTGATGAATTCGAATCCGCATGCCGAGCCTGCATTAGAGCCGCCTCAGCCTGGGTAACCTCGAACTCAGCGACCTTTAAGGCGAACTCGGCGGCATGCAGCTCGCGGGTGAGCATCTGGACCCGGTTCTGTTCCGCGTCCCAGTCCTTGGCAGCGATGGCGCCGGTGCGACGGAGAGAATCCGCACGGGCGAGGTCTTTGTTAGCAAGATCGAGAGCCGTGTTAGCTCGATCAAGTTCCGCTTGGCGCTGCATTTTCGTTGCCTGGGCGGCTTTTACCGCCGCTTCTGCCTGGGCCAGGGACCGTGCATCGAGAAATCCGGACATCTGCGGTTCTATAATCGCCAGCACAGTTTTGCCGGCTTCGATCGACGCGCCGGGCCGTAGCTCCACCCGCCGAAGAAATCCTGCCACGGGCGGCGAGATAACGTAACGATGCCGAATCCGCGTCTTACCCTCTTCATATGCCGAAACGACCAGGGGGCCACGGGTCACCGCACCGGTCTCGATACGAATCGGTTTTGGCCAGAATCCGGCCACCATCGCGGCGATCAGACCGCCAACCACGACATACGGGATCCACTTCCGCAAACGCTTCGGCGAGCGCTGGACAGGATGCGGAGCGACTTGAGTCAGACGTTTTGTTTTCATCAATCCCTCGCTTTCAAGACGCTCAAAAGATCGAGCTTGTGAATCCGCCGGCTCACGACGGCGAATGATAGTCCCGATGAAAGGAGCACAATCAGAACTGCAGTCGCATACGTCTGCGGTGCCAGTACAAGAGGCAAGCGCAGTGACTCGGTGCTGGAAATATGGACAACCAGGCTCGCTAACTGGGTTCCGATGAAGAGACCGGCCGGAATTGCCATCAGAGTCAGGATGGCTAGCTCACTGATCAGGACTGTCGCTACTTCTCCATGGGTAAATCCAATGACCCGAAGCGTTGCCAGGTCACGGGTTCGCTCCGATAAGGCGATCCGCGCGCTATTATAGACGACACCGCATGACACGATAATCGCAAAGAGGAAATAGATCCCTTGCACTGTGCCCATCATCTGGCCGGTCGTTTGATCAAAGCTCGAGCGCACATCACGCATAATGGTAAACGTCCCAATCCGCGGAGAATTCTTTGCACGGGAGAGCAGATCATCCCATTGTGCCACATCAACTGCCAGGTGGGCCCCGCTCACGGTGCCGCCTTCGCGCATCAGCCGATGCAGCGCCTCCAGATCCATGTAAACACCGAGGCCGGCGAAATCTGTGATGATTCCCGAGACGACCGCGTCGAAAACCGGGCGCGTGGTTTCCTCAACCTCGACTCGAACGATGTCTCCCGGCTTTACTTCGAGAATTTCGGCAAGCTTGGCGGATAGCAGCAGACCAGACGCCGGCACCGCAACCGTATTACCGTATTCATTAAGGAGACGGTTGAGGCGCGTATCCTGCGGAACTCCGGTGACGACAATCCGGCGCTCATGATGCTCGTGCGAGAGTCGCGAAGCCACCGAGCGAAATGGCTCAGCCGTAAGAACTCCCGGCAGCGCGCGAATATCGCTCAATGCGCGCGATGAAGCCGGTTCGATCAGACTAAGAGTTACATCTTGCCGCTGAGCAAGATCCCATTGAAATTCCATCAGATAAGCGATGCCGTCTCGCACCGCCCCTGGAATAATCGGAATTCCGGTCGCGAATGCCAGCCCCAGCGCGGTGAAGAGTGCCTGCCAGGGTTTGCGTTCGAGATTCCGCAACGCCATGCGGAATCCCGGCGAAGCAAGTTTTTCGAGCCCGAATCGTTCGATCACCGAGGGTTTGAATTCGGCCGGCGGTTCCGGTCGCATAGCCTCCGCCGCCGGCAGTCTCATGGCCTGCCAAACTGTACCGGTTACGCCCAGCAACGTCGCGCTGCCGCTCGCCGCAAACGCCAGAAGATTCGCTCCCCAGTCCGGCCGAAAGGGAAGTGACGGAAAGTGAAAATACTGACGATAGATGATCACGACCCCGTTTCCCATCCAGAGACCAGTGAGGCCTCCCGCGACGGTTCCAATCACGACGACAACGAGCGCGAATTTGAGGTAGTGCCACCCGACCTGACCGGAGGAATAGCCGAATGCTTTGAGTTGAGCGATCTGTTCGCGCTGAAGCCGGACCAGACGGCTGAGCACTGCGCTGCTCATAAACGCAGCGATGCCTAGGAAAATCAAAGGGAAAGCAACCGAAAATCCACGCAGAACGCGGATCCTGTCATCGATTTGTTTAGCGGAAGCATGGTCCCGGCGGTCGTATGCGATCAGCCCGCCGTACGGCGCCAGGATTCGATCGATCTCCGTCATCACCGGACGGTGATCAGTACCCGGCGCTGCTCTTGCCACCACGTTGTTGAACGCGCCGTTCAGAGTAAGGGCTATAGCCAGTGCGCGCTCATTCATCCAAAATATCCCGAACCGGCGACTATCAGGAACCGTTTCGCCCGGAGGGACCTCGTAAACGTATTCCGGCGACAGCCCAACGCCGACAATGTGGAATCGCTGGTATGCACCATGGATCGTAACGTCGATGATATCGCCTGGACTAAACCCGTGCGCCTCAGCGAATGCCGCTCCCACCACTATTTCGTGATTGCTGCCAGGTTCAGGTAATCGGCCTGCCCGCAAAAAGAGTAGATTAAGCTGTTGAGGCCGATCCTCAGGCAGGGAGATGATCTCTCCACTCGCAGGCTCCTTCAGCCCCGGCAAGTCGAGGAGTACCGGACCCGTAACCCGAGTTTCCACGGCAGCAATCCCCGGGACTTGGGCAAGTCGGGCCCGCAATGAGTTTGGCGCGCGCTTGAGATCACAGAAAAGATCCGCAAAGCGAAAGCCGGTATAGTACGCATCGCGTGCTGATGTCAGCGACAGGACGAGGCTGCGCGCCATGATCATGATGGCAATACCGCAGGCCATCACAAGAGCGACGGCTGCCACCTGACCCTTCATATTACCGAGATCCCTTAACAGCTTGAGATCGAGCGGTCTCATCGTGATTACCAGGCTAGAGTTGAAACCGGCCGGCGCTCCTGATTCAGGTCGACACTGGTAATGTGACCGTCAGACAGGCGAATCACTCGATCCGCCATCTCCGCGATGACGGCATTGTGTGTGATGATCACCGCCAGCGTTCCAAGTTCGGTGTTCACCCTGGCGATCGCTTCCAGCACCGCAATACCGGTCTTCACATCCAGCGCGCCGGTTGGCTCATCGCACAGCAGGACCTGCGGCCGTTTAGCTATCGCTCTAGCAATAGCTACGCGCTGTTGTTCGCCGCCGGACAGTTGCGATGGAAAATGGTTCATCCGATTGCGAAGCCCTACCAGTTCCAATGCCGTCTCTGGAGGCATCGGGTCGCGGGAGATTTCGGTGATCAGTTCGACATTTTCGCGCGCGGTGAGACTGGGAATCAGATTGTAGAACTGGAAAATGAATCCGACGACGTCGCGCCGGTACTGGGTGAGCGCTTTATCGTCTGCCAGAGTCAGGTCTTCTCCGCGATAGGTCAATGTTCCGCCGGTCGCAACATCAAGACCTCCCAGAATGTTCAGCAACGTTGATTTACCGCTACCGGAGGGACCGAGCAGCACGACCAGCTCTTCTTCAAAGAGGTCAAGATCGACCCCGTTCAATGCGCGTACCTCGACATCGCCGGTCAAGTAGGTCTTAGTCAGACCACGAGCGCGGAAGAGCAGCTCTCGCTCCGGGCTTTCGCCAAAAGCGGACCGCCCGGACCCGGGTGGGGAGAGTTCTGGAATGACCATCTGCATTTCAGGCATGACGAACGATCCTCATCTGCAGCCATTTTCTTCTGCTCCCGACTGATCCAGGTTCAGTAACGCCGTCTTGATTTTCTGAAACATCGAGATCAGAAGTGCTCGGGTTGCCTTGCGGCTACGGGCGCCAGGCGGGTTCCGCGCAGGCGTCAGCGCCCCCTCAAGCAGTGAGCCCCAAGCTCGAATCGCCGCTTCAAAAGGAACTTTGTGTTCCTCGGGTACCACCTCATCTCCTGCGATCAGACCATAGCCAGTTACGCTAACGATATATGCCAGGGTCGCCGCCGGGATATCATCGCGGACGGTGCCGGCTTGTTGAAGCAGACTGAACAACTCCGCTCTCATGGCGATCGCGATGCCAAAAAGCTCCTTATCCCGTCGCAGAAAACTTCCGAAAATCCGTTGGTCCCGCATCATGAGCGCTTTGATGAAGGGATTTGCGGCAACGGCCGCAAGGCTGTGTTCGACCAACCGGGCAAAGTTCCAGCTCGCGTCGTCTAGCTCGAACCGGCTCAAGCAGTCTTCGACATAACGAGCCAATTCCTGATGCAGCACTGCCTTGAAAAGCGCGTCTTTATTAGGGAACTCGAGATACACTGCCCCTTTGGAAATACCCGTTTCGCGGGCAATATCGTCCATGCTTGTCTTATCAAAACCCCAGCGGGAAAAGAGTGCAGCAGCAGACTGAAGGAGCCGCTGGCGCCGGTTCGCCTGATGGAAGGCCGTTGGCATGTGTACAATATGACCATTTTAATTAAAATAGTCAAATAGTCACAAAGGTGTTCTGAGGAACTTCGGCGGGTTGCCAAAGAGTGGGATGGGCGTCTCGCCCGTCGGCGCGTGGAACAGAAAAGACGGGCGAGACGCCCGTCCCACTCTTTTGGCGCCCGCCGATGGCTAAGGTTGGCAGCTGCGAGCCAAGTATAGCATGGAATCAGAATGTCTGAGACTGCAGAATCCTTCGACTACGCCGGACAATTGTCTGCAATGCGCTCGTAGCTTCGGCTATCGCGTGAAATAAACTGGAAAATGCTCGACCAATTGAGCGCAGGGGATCCGGGCCAGATCACGTTTGACATTCTGCTTCAGGGTCCTCTGCAGGTCAGCCGGAACATAGTGCAAGATGGCAGGATTGATTTCCGCAGGTGCGGCGAAAGACCAGCTCAAAGGTTGGTATTCCCGGATCACTTTGTCCACCTCCCGGGCGATTGCCTTGAAAAACCGGATGTCCTCTTCCGTCTCCATTTTCGGCCGTTCAGCAACGGCGTTACCACGCCCGTTGCTGCCGGTCGATGGAAAGGCACCGGCTTGATCTGTAAATCTGTCCCGATAACGTTCATGGGCTTCTTGCAGCTTTTTCTCCATCACCAGACGTGCTGCTGTTCCGTGGTTGGGAGTCTGTTGTACTTCAAAAGCCTTCACTGTTCCTCGATCGGCCACGACAATAAATGGAGCTTTTGGCATATTGAATCCTTTTCTGCAGGCTGCTCAATCACCATCGCGCATGGCGAGGTCAAGGCCAACTCTTTCTTTGCAGTTCGCGATTTGCCACCAAAGAGAATTTGCGCGCAGATGGAAATCCAAAGGCTATTCTCCGCACGAACTTGGAAGACTGGCGTTTTGCCGGAGTGTGAAAGTACTTATTATGAAAGTTCATTCGAGATCGAGTGCGCGACTGGAGACTCAGTCTGTTTGACGATATGAAGAGCGCGAAAAGATTTGATAACCAGGAATCGCTGCCGTTGCCGGCGGATCAGATGCTCGCGATCGTTAATGACGCCCAGAGCGCAGTGTACGTGGCCGAGATGCTGAACCAGAACGGATTCACCCCGGATGATATCGGTATTCTTGTTGGACCTGAGGATGCCCGGAAGCTTGACGCAGCGACCGGAGCGAAAGGCATCTTCGCCAAGATTCTCACGACCGGGGTCGACATGGGCGACAAAGATACTGAGTATATCAAGCAGTATCGCAGGGCTTTGATCAATGGACGAAGTGTCATCGGAGTCAAGGTCAAAACCGAAGACATGAGAACCAAAGCACGCCAAACTCTCAAGGCCGTCCACGCACGCTTTATAACTTTTTTTGGCCAGTTTGTAACGGAAGTTCTTGACGCCTAGTGCGACACAGGCGAGGACCAGACTTCGCCAAGGCTTCGTCGGGCAGGCTGCCTATGCTACACTTGGTTCGCAGCTGCCAACCTTAGCCCAAGAATAGAACTTATCCCCGCGTCGTTTCCTTCCCAGAGCGCGCGGGAGCGATGATCGAAACGATACCTTGGATAGCTTGACCGATATCTGTGTATACCTTGCAAGCTTGAGGTTCGCTGATTTTTTTGACCAGCCGAGCAGAGCCTTCACGGGGCAGACTCCAAAGCCCTATCACGATCGCTGCGTCCCGGAGCAGACTCCGGATCGAGCGGGCCATTCTGCCGACGGCCACCGCTGATCTGGTTTCGGTCGCGGAAATGACAATGCACTTCGCATGCAGTTCCTGTAAACGATCGAGCTTTTCGGCGCGAAATATGCGCCAGGGAAGCACAACGCTCGTGATGCCTTCGGCTCCTAACAGCCGTTCAA
>Ga0213877_10000080_pt1 | contig 12058 bp, 9 predicted proteins | sample VelepicoBEBS_R01_FD_160112 | JGI IMG/M metagenome (GOLD analysis project Ga0213877, IMG submission 160112) | Vellozia epidendroides bulk soil microbial communities from rupestrian grasslands, the National Park of Serra do Cipo, Brazil - BS_R01 | ecosystem: Environmental > Terrestrial > Soil >...
AATTAGCCGGCATCAGTTGTAACCCTTCGATAGTCAGGCTAGCAGGGTTAAGATTGATCGGGCCGAGAAAGTCCGCATCCGAGATGTCAGCCGGCAAATACGTAAAGATAGCGGACGCCCAGCTCCCGCCAGACACCGACGAGATGGCAAAGACTTTGTCCAATAATCTCAGGTAAAATAGACCTCGGAGTTGTCCGAGAGCGCAGGTCAAGGCTCGGCTACCGCCACCCGAAAAACAGAGCCCAACGACATTGGGTGGAGCAGCAAAGTCGGGTGCAGGTTCAGTGTCCGACAACAAAGGCAGAATACGCGCGTTGAAAGTACGAGTTTGAGTCGACATAGGGGTATTGCGTTTTCTATAAATATTATATTAAATTTTTGGACCCCATTTTCAACGAGAGCTCATTTTTCGATGATGACCGTTCTGGGGAGCAAGGGCGAGACCAAGCAACACCCTGATACCCACACGCGCCCAGCATATCCGGCGCTTGAGCACTGAGCCGCGCGGCGTTATCTGAAGTGCGTGGGAGACACCCCGGTTGAATGCCCGGACCACTTAAGCCGCAGTGCGCCGCCGGCCGAACGGCCGCTTCTGGTTTACGACGGCGATTGCCGGTTTTGCTACGGCTGGGTCGTTCGGTGGCAGCATACGTTTAATGACAAGGTGGATGTCGCGCCCTTTCAATCGGTCGCGAGCCGTTTTGTTGAGGATCTGCCGATTGAATGCTTTCAATCTGCCATCCGGCTGATCGAGCCAGACGGTAAGGTTTACACAGGCGCAGAAGCGGTCTTCCGGGCATTAAATTACGGGTCGGGCGGCAGTAAGGCTTACTGGTCTTACCGGCGTCTCCCGGGATTCGCCCTCTGCGCTCGAGCGGCTTATGGTGTCATCGCCACACATCGCGGATTCGCATCGTTCCTGACCAGAGCGCTTTGGGGCAAAAGACCACCGGTTCAGGCGACCTATTATCAGGCGCGCCACTTATTTCTCCGGTTACTCGGCTTGATCTATTTCATTGCGATTGTCTCTTTTTGGGTACAAGCGGATGCACTCGTCGGCCATGATGGAATCGCTCCGGTGGCGCCGTGGTTAGATCGGGTACGAGAGCGTCTCGGCACGCAATCTTATTGGGTTTGTCCCACGCTTCTCTGGTTCAACTCTTCCGACGAGTTCATCCACATACTGTGTGCGTGCGGCGCCGGGCTTAGCGTGTTACTCGCTTTCGAGGTCGTACCGGTTCTGTGCCTGGTTCTGCTTTGGTTAATTTATCTTTCGATCGCAGTTGCCGGTCAGGTGTTCATGAATTTCCAGTGGGATTATCTCCTGCTTGAGACCGGCTTCTTCACTATCTTCCTGGCGCCGTTACGCTGGCTGCCATCTTGGCGATCTGAAGCGCCAATGTCTCCCTGGGCTCATTTTATTTTACGCTGGCTTTTGTTCCGGCTGATGTTCATGTCGGGGGTCGTAAAGCTTACTAGCGGCGATCCGTCCTGGTGGAACCTGACGGCGCTAAATTATCATTATTGGACGCAACCGCTGCCGACGCCGCTGGCTTGGTGGGCAAGTCAATTGCCCGGCTGGTTTCAAGCTAGCTCGGTTGTGATGATGTTCGCTGTCGAATTGATTGCTCCATTCCTGCTCTTCCTTCCTGGAAAACTTCGGCTGCTAGGTGCTGCCAGTATTTTCGGGTTGCAGTTAATAATCGCAGCCACCGGCAATTATTGTTTCTTTAATTTACTGACCGCGGCGCTTTGTGTGTTGTCGGTCGATGATTCGGTCTGGCCGCGCTTTAGAAGAAAGGAACTGCAGCCGTTGAAGCTGGCGGGTCCCCGCTGGCCATCCTGGCTTCTGGCGCCGCTGGTTGTAGTTGTATTGACGTTTAGCGCACCGCTGCTTTGGGAGTCTTTCTTCCCGCAAAGCGATTGGCCGCCGTTACTGCAAGACTGGTACGGGCATATCGAACGGTTTCGCTCGCTCAACAGTTACGGTTTGTTCCGGGTGATGACGACAGCTCGGCCCGAGATAATCGTCGAGGGAAGCGGCGATGGAATCACCTGGCAACCTTATGAATTCAAATACCAGGCCGGGAATGTGCAAGATGCGCCCCCGATTGTGGCTCCGCATCAACCACGATTAGACTGGCAGCTCTGGTTTGCGGCGCTGGGAGACGTGCAAGGGGAACCTTGGTTCGTTAATTTTCTCGCCCGCCTGATGGAAGGATCCCGGCCAGTTGTCGGCTTGCTAAGAACAAACCCGTTTCCGGATTCGCCGCCTCGATATATCCGCGCGAAACTATACGAATATCATTTCACGACTCTGGAGGAGAAACAGAAGACCGGCGCCTGGTGGACCCGAGAGGAGAAAGGAATGTACTGTCCGGAGCTGACCCTGCGTGGTCAGCGGTAAGGATGAGCAGAAGCTCATTCCTGCCGGGCTCTCCGGCTTTCGCCGGAGAGCTTTAACAAAGACACTACGCGGACCTGACCGAGATCGGCCTCAGAAACGAGGCACGCTCCAGGAAATCAGTTCGGATAGTTCGGCTGCGAGGAAGGACGAGGATTAAAATCAGTCGGAATAGGATTATTTTTCCTCTTCGCATCAGTGGGCGTGATGTGCAAAACAGTCTTCAGCGGATCGGTCCCCCAGTGCGGCAAGGCCGTGATCACGCTATCAGGAATCTCGACGTAACTTGCTGGCAAAACATCGTGCCCTTTCAGTCGGTTGATACTGAAAGCCGAAGTCAGATCACCATCCAGCTTGCTCTCCGGGTCATCTTGAGGACCAAGATTATCCTGGTTATAGATCTGTTTCCCAGCTTGTTGCGCGTTGAATTCATCCGGCAACTTTTCCAGCGCCGGTAAGTTAAAGACGAGATTAATAAACTTAATAATCGAATTGGTATCGCCGATCTCATGGGAAACCACGTGGGTTTGAGCGAAAGGCGAAATCACTACCAACGGAACGCGCGGCCCTCGGCTCAGCTGGCCGCCGAAAGGATCAGAGGCGATGAGTGTCGGAGGGACATGATCGTAAGTACCCTCGGAATCATCCCAACTGATAATGATGGCGCATTGGCCCCAGTACGAACTTTTCGCGATCGCGTTGATCACGTCCGCTACGAGCGCTTCGCTGATCTGCGAATCGGAATAACCCTCATGATCATCGTCTCCGACGAAGTCAGCTAAAACTGTCGGATTATTGGCTTTATTCAGCGGGACTAGACCATCCTGGTTCTGGAATCCGCCCTTGATATAAAAAACGCCTCCGGTGCCGAGATTTTGAGCGGTGATATCCGCGAAGAATTGCTTGTAGCTTTGCAGGTTTTGATTGAGCTGGGTGTTCGCAGAAACGTAGCCGAAATATTGAGGTGCATTGTGGTGCGCGATGTAGTCACCTAGGCCGCCGACATCCGGTGCACCCGTGTAGCCAGTGAACGTAAACCCTTCCTCGTACCAACGCCAATTGACCGCTCCTTGGGTCAGTGTGCTAAGATACGTCAGGTCCTCCTGAACGTCAGCCAGGTCGATCGCAGGATCCAGATCGTTCGCCGTGACGCTTGCAATGGTGTTGCCAGCCAACGTCAACGGAAGACTAGCGAACGTCAGATTAATCTGCGGGGTTTTGCTGCCGGTGTTCGGTACATGCTCCGTTCCTAGAGGGTCTTTCGACGAACCCCAGAGCGGGTCTCCGTCGCCCTCTGTCGGGACGCCATTTCCCCCCGGCGCAGTGAGCGCATCACTCGGATGCAAAACCCATTGAGTTGTACCGGATTGCCCGGCAATGAGAGCAACATTGTCCGGACTCGACGGACCTACGATGGTTTGAAAATGGTTGTCAAAGAGCGTGAACCTGCTGGCGTAGTACCATAGAAACGGGATGGTATTGCCGTCGATATAAGCCATAGTGAGATAGCCGAACTGTTTCGCCTGCAAAGTCGGAAGCGGGGTTGTGTAGTGCAGGCCTTCTTCCACAAAGGCATAATCGTCCATCTGTGCCGTTCCGTTAACAATGTGCATCTTCCCCAGGAGACCCACATGAGAGTGGCTCATGTCGTCGATGTCCCAGGCATCCTGGTCCTGACCAATTCGGAACGGCTGAACGGGAATGAAACTTCCGTCTTTATCACTTTGAATGTACTGAGTGAATCCCGGCGTCTTATCTTCGGGTTGCGAAAAAAAGCCGTGCGCACCGGGAAAGGTGCCAAACATTTGGTCAAACGCCCGGTTTTCTTGGAAAATCACAAAGACATACTTCACTTTTTCCCGAAGCAGTTTGACGATCTCCGGAACGTTAGTCGCCGCATCCGTCTTTGGGTTGGTGACGTGGGCCGCGATTTCAGAATCGGGATTTGGCTGCTGTTCAACCAGCGGCTCCTCCTTTGCGGAGGTCAACGCCGGCGTAAAACCGAGGCCGAGCGTTAATGACAGGCAAACAATGTAGATAGGGCGCATTATGTATGGTCCGTGGGTTCAGTGAGCAAAAGTGCGGTTAGGTAACTCCCTTTTTGCCAACCAAATGAGCGTACTTTGGTACAAGGCGAACTGCGCCAATCAACATGTGACATTTCTGTCACAGAAGCCTCAGCGGGAAGCAAATAATGACAATCCTGTAACCACCCGTGCGTTTCGCCTTTAGCTTCTTCTGGAGGAGATGATGGTACGACCGACTGAGCTGCCGAAGTCCCGGCATGAATCGCCTCGGCCCCTGAGTAGACATGATCTGTCCGTAGATGTATCGGACTTATCCCTTCAGGATATGCCCGATCGGCCCCGACGGCGCTCTCCGAAAGACACACTCGAAGTCCTTACATAGATCAACCTCGATTTCGATTTGTCATTGAGCCGAAGTCCGCTAGGAGTGTGGCGCATGAGTCAGAATCGAACGCCGGGTCGTAATCGATGTTATTTGATCTTAGCGCTTGGTCTGGCGCTCTCTGGTGCTCTGCCCAAAAACACAATCGCCGAGACCGTCGTCAATCGAATCAAGCAAGCAAATCGAGTAGCCGGTACAGTCAATGTACGAGCCGGTTTGGCAAGCCTGTCTACCGGCAATGCTTGGGTGGGACTAGCGGTTGATCTGACTAGAGGTTTATCAGCAGCAATACTGCAGGACCCGGATAAAGCCGTTTTTGCGGCTGGCGACCGAAAAACTGGCCCGGAAATGGTTCGCGCCGGAGCCGCAGATCTTTACATCCCGGTTGAACCAATAGCGCCGACTAAATTAACCGAGCTGAACCTAGCCACTTCCTACCCATTCTTCTTCAACGTTCAGAGGGTCTTGGTAAGGAAGGACTCAGGATTTACCACGTTAAGTCAGTTAATACACACGCAGATCATCGTACAACCGGGCTACGTAAATGAGCAAAACATTGAGATAGCCAATGAGGAACATTTGCGGAACTACTTTGTGCGAGCGGGGTGGCAGCCGACAATCTTGGCGATTGAAGAGTGGGGCGAAACAGAGTCAGCCTTTACTTCCGGACACGTGAAAGCAATGAGCGCAGAGGAAACCGAGTTAGCCGGCTTAAGGCTGGCCAACCGTCAGAAGGTGGGTGACGCGGTCATGCTGCCGGAGATCATTGGCATGGTGCCGGTCAGCGCGGTAATGAGAGCGGACGATCCCGGGTGGTTAACATTAGTAAATGCGACGATTTCAGTGCTGATCAAGGCAGAGGAGTTAGGTATTACCAGCGAGAACATCGACTATAACAAGTCGAGCAAAGATCCTGAAGTACGTTACCTGCTCGGTGTCTCCGGGGGCATCGGAAAACCGGTGGGTTTAGATGATCAATGGGCTGAACGGGTTATAAAAGCGGTAGGAAATTATGGGCAAGCCTTCGAGCGGGACCTCGGCGCCAATTCGGGACTAGCAATCGAGAGAGGTTTAAATCAAAGCTGGCGTCACGGTGGGCTGCTATATCCGATGCCGATTCAATAGGACGGGAGTGTTGGAGTATTGGAGTGATGGTGTGGTGAGAGGATGTTGAAAGCCGGAAAGGACATTTCCCTCGGTTTGTCGCCGTCCATCTCCCGCACAAACCGCTCCATAGGAGCACAATCTTTGTAGCAACCCGTACAAAAAACGCGCACAGCTCCCTAGGAGCGACATCGGGTCCGGGGCTCGCGAGCGATGATATGACGCTCCGAACGGAGTTCACCGCGATTTGAAATATCCTAGCGATAAAGATTTCGCTCCTCCGGAGCTTCCGTTCACGCCGCTTTCTTAGGCCGCCGCGCTGCGGCAGAAGAGCGTAGTCTCGCCTCAGAACCTTTTTTGGTTTTCACATCGGTTGGCGGCTTCACGAATTCCTCAAAACTCGGGCAAATGGTTGCCAGACCGCAATGGACGCAATCTGGTTTCTGAGCATAACAACAACGGCGGCCGTGCCAAATCAGCCAATGGCTGAAATTGGTCCAATCGTTTTGGGGAACGAGCTTCATTAACTCGATCTCAATTTTATCCGGGTCTTCTTGACGGGTCAGACCGAGGCGCTGCGCCAATCGCCGCACGTGTGTATCGACTACGATGCCGGCGTTAATATTAAAAGCATTACCAAGGACCACATTCGCAGTTTTCCGGCCCACTCCTGCTAAGGAGGTTAATTCCTCCATCGAGGCTGGCACTTTACCGCCGAACTTGCAGACCAGGTCCTGCGCCATGCTCCGGAGGCTCTTTGATTTACTTCGGAAAAAACCGGTCGACTTAATGGCGACTTCTAACTCTTCCTGCGGAATCGCAGCATAGTCTGCAGCCGTTCGGAGTTTCTTGAACAGATCCCGGGTTACGATGTTCACTCGTTTGTCGGTGCACTGGGCAGAAAGAATTGTGGCCACCAACAACTCGAGCGCGTTAGTAAAATCGAGCTCGCAATGGGCGTCAGGATAAATCTTGCGCAGCCTCGCAATGACTTCGGCAGCGTGTTCTTTAAGCTGTTGCCCCTTCTTGAGCTTCATCCCGCTAAAAAACAGAAACGTTAAACCCCATCTCCTGCAACACGCTCACAAAATACTTACACTCACCGTCTGTATAATATTTGTGCGCGTTGACACTGTACTGGATGGCATCTTTGATCAGGCCCTTTTTCAGCCAAACTGCAGCCCGGGCATAATAATATGCTGGGGTTTTTCCCGGTAAATCCATCGTATCGATGAAAGACATCGCTGCGGCTGTTTGATTGGCCAGCACATAGCTAAGCGCGAACTTAAATTGAACAATCTCCGACTTCGGATCGATCTGGCTAAGGTCCGTTAAAATCGTGCGCGCTTGTTCGTAATCGCCCTTCATCATCAACACATCGGCCAAATTGAATTTCGCCGTATAGAACTTGGGGTTCTCATTTAAGGCACGGTTAAATTGAGAAACCGCTGCCGGGTAATCTTTCTTCTTGCTGGCGACAATTCCCAGCAGATTAGCGGTTTCCGGGTTACTTGGATCAAGTTTCTCCGCCTGGGCCGCGTCTTTGGTCGCGTCGTCAATTTTCCCGTCGGTCAGGTCGCGAGAAGCCTTATTCATGACTGCATCGTAGCTCTTCTTCGCTTCGTTCTTACTCTCAGCGTATGAGAACGAGGCGCTGAGCAAAAGGATGATTAATCCTGAAATCGGGAGGGCGCGCAGCCTCGCGCGCTGTGAACCTGGACCTGCCGAGCATTGTAATTTCGACTTTCGGCTTGCCAGACGCTCGGCTCCGATAGTCCCGCGGCCGCGGGATGGGGACCCAATCCCTCCCCTTGTTTTCAACCGCTGTACATACAGATCAATCCTCATAATTCACGTCCTATCGCTTCCGCTACCCCGCGAATTCTGCCGACCAAGTCCGCAAACTCTCCGGGGAGAAGACATTGTTCACCATCACTCTTTGCCAGTTCGGGAGCATTATGCACTTCAATCATGATCGAATCTGCACCGGCGGCAACTGCAGCCAAGGCCATTGCCGGAACAAACTGGCGAATTCCAATTCCATGGGTTGGATCGACCACAACAGGTAAATGGGTTTCCGCTTTGAGGACCGGGACTGCGTTCAGATCAAGAGTATTTCGAGTCATGGTCTCGAATGTCCGGATACCGCGCTCGCAAAGCAGGACATTAAAGTTCCCTTCACTCAGGATATACTCGGCGCTCATCAAAAGATCCTTGATTGAAGCGGCCATCCCGCGCTTCAACATGACTGGAAGCCTGGTTCTACCGACCTCACGGAGCAGAGAGAAGTTTTGCATATTGCGCGCTCCGACCTGCAGGCAATCGGCGTATTCACAAACCAGATCCAGATCTTTCGTATCCATTACCTCCGTAATAATGGGCAAACCGGTTTCGCGACGCGCTTCGGCCAAGAGTTGAAGACCGGCCTTTCCCAGGCCTTGGAAACTGTAGGGCGACGTTCGCGGCTTAAAGGCGCCTCCCCGGAGGATCTTAGCTCCGGCTTTGCCGATCGATTGGGCAATCGCGATGATCTGATCTTCATTCTCTACCGAGCAGGGCCCTGCCATTAGCACGACTTCTTTTCCACCCACTGGGACATTCCCTACCTTAACTTTGGAAGGCATCCCGCGGAACTCATAGGCAACGAGCTTGTAAGGTTTCAATACCGGGGTCACTGACTCAACCCCCGGAAATGCACCCAGCGGTTTTTCGCGGACTTTGTCTTCGGGACCGATAACTCCGATCACGACGCGCATTTCGCCGCGGCTGACCTCGGCTCGTAAACCCCAGTCATGGATTCGAGCTACGATGTGCTCGATCTGTTCTTCGGTAGCATCGGGACGAGTTATAATAATCATTGCAAGGGCTTCCGCAGTCTGCGGCGGATTTACTAGTTCGCAACCGTTTTGGCTCGTGCTCCAAGGACGGGCAGAGCCGAGTTTAGTATCGGGTGCGAGAGGGTTTGAGAGAAAAGTAGACATGGCGGGAAGTTGATTTCCAGCTTCTGAGAAGTTGCGTAAGGATTATCCGCAGCTCAGAAGCTGTTTGAGCCCCACCAAAAATAAAAGAAATAGACCGAGAACAACCCAGCACTAGGCCTTGCAGAAGGGTTTGGGATTGAACTCGTATTCACGGTGGTCCTCCAGGAATAGCGTAAGGCATGGGCTTTGCCAAACGAAAAAACAGGAGCCAGGAGCTAGAATCTAGGAGCTAGCTCCTCTCTACACCCCCAGCAATTCCCTTTGCCAATCCATCAATACCTTTGGAGCAGACTCCGGCTCGCGGGACACTGCCTCGAGGATACCCCTGGAAGCGATAATGGCCGGATCCAGGCCTAGCTGGTTCGAAACCACATCGCGCTTTGCTCGGAGGCGATCAAGGCGCTGTTCTTGTTCCGGCGAGGAACGAACCCGAACGGATTTGGCACGCTGGGGCCATTCTGATTCCGGGACCTGCAAGGCGCGTTCGATCGTCTCTTCCAAACGACGTCGCCTGGCGCCCGGCAACCAACCAGGCGGTCTCACTTTAGCGCCGGATACCGCACTTTTGGCGAGGTCGATCAACTCCTCGTTCCGCATAATCTGAAAGGTAGGACGATCAACCTTCTGGGCTTCGGCATCGCGCCAAAACCAAAGCTCACGCAACACCGCCAATCCTCTGGGAGAAAGCACTGCGCTCCCGGCGATTTTCCATACTCGCGCCGGGTCACGCTCTCGGTCCTCGGCCGTTGCCGATACCGCGCGAGTACAGCTCTCCTCATACCAAGACCAGCGATTGATTTCCCGTAACTGAGTTTCCAGGCGATCAGCCAACGGGAGTAAATACTTTGTGTCGTTGATCGCGTAGTCGAGCATGGCCGGAGTTAAGGGCCGGCGCGCCCAATTTGCCTTTTGCGAAGATTTCGGCAGATCCAGACCAAAAAAGCTTTTAACTAGCGACGCCAACCCAACTTCTTTGATCCCGAGCAATCTCGCCGCCAGATACGTGTCGAATACTGCTCCCGGAACAAAGCCCGCCCCTCGCCGGAGCATTCGCAGATCGTAGTCGCAACCATGAAAAACCGCCGTGCGCTCCACCACGAATTGATTGAAGCGCTCGAAATCAATGCCGCCAAGTGGATCGACGATCAAATCCTGGTCGGGAACAGAAAGCTGGATCAAACAAAGTTTTTCGAAGTAACAGTGTAAACTATCGCCTTCGGTATCAATCGCGATCCTTTCCGAAGGAACCTGCGCATCACACCATGCATTCAGTTCCTCTGTGCTGGGTAAAATCAATACCTCTTTTTGGACCATTTAGCGCAGCGCGGATAAAAGCAGCTCGGCATTTGTTTTCGTCGCTTTGATAGTATTGAGCAAGACTTCCATCGCCTCGATGGCAGGAAGTTGAGCCAGCTTTTTCCGAAGGATCGTAATCCGAGCGAATTCGTCCGGATGATAGAGAAGATCATCGCGCCTGGTACCAGACTTCAGGATGTGAATCGCCGGGTAGATCCTTTTCTCGAGCAAGGTGCGGTCCAGGTGGAGCTCCATGTTTCCGGTGCCCTTGAACTCCTCAAAAATGACTTCATCCATGCGGCTTTCGGTCTCAATTAGAGCCGTCGCCAGGATCGTCAGGCTACCGCCTTCTTCACAATTGCGGGCCGAGCCAAAGAACCGTTTCGGCTTCAGTAAAGCCTTGGACTCGACACCGCCGGACATAATGCGGCCACGCCCTGGCTGAAGCGAATTATAGCCGCGAGCCAGCCTGGTAATGCTATCCAGCAAAATGACGACGTCTTTACGGAGCTCAACCAGGCGCTTAGCCCGTTCGCTAACTAGCTCGGCAACTTGCACATGGCGGGCCGGCGTTTCATCGAAGGTTGAGCTGAAGATTTCGCAGTCCAAAGCGCGGCGAAGATCGGTCACTTCCTCCGGCCGTTCATCAACCAAAAGCAATATCAAATGGACTTCGGGCGAATTCGCCCGGATCGCCATGGCGATCTCCTTCAGGAGAATCGTCTTACCCGCCCGGGGCGGCGCCACGATCAACCCACGTTGCCCTCTTCCCAAGGGTGCGATCAGGTCGACCGCTCGGGCACTGACGCTCTTGGTCTTACTGTTTTCGAGTAATATGCGCCGGTCAGGAAACAGCGCGGTAAGCTGATCGAATTGCTTAGGCTCAGTCCACTGCTCAATCGGGATGCCCTCGACACTCAAAACTTCTTCCAGGGCCATGAATTTCTCTTTGTCCCGAGGTACGCGGATGGTCCCTTTGATCTTTACACCGGCGCGAAGCCCGTACCGTTTGAGGACGGACGCGGGTACATAAACGTCCTCCGGGCAAGGGGTGAAGTTGTAGCGTTCCCAACGCAAGAAACCGTAGGCTTCGTTTGAAAGCTCTAACATGCCTTCGGCCCGAAGCTTAATCCCTCTAGCGCCGTAAGCCTTTAGTAGATCGAATGTGAATTGATGCCGGGTGCGCTCCTGGGAAACACGCAAATTGAATTCGCGGGCCAGGTTAACCAATTCAGTATGGGGCAACCGATGAAGCTGATCCAATTCCAGAACGGTCCCATTCTCTATAAGATACTGGGCGCCAGGCAGCTGAACGAGCTCAGTCGTTTGAGTGTCCATACCTCGCTACGATTAGTTTGGCCAGACGATCGGTCTGAAGCTTGGTTACCTGGAGCGGACAATCCGTCCAGACCACGTGCGCCGCTCGCTCCATCTTGGCGGCCAACGGCGTCTGGGCATTTATCATTTGTTCAACCAAAGATAAGGATAATGAACGTTTCTGAACCATTCTTTCGGTCTGGGTCTGGTGGCTGCAAGCCGTGACCACAATCAGGTCAAGGTAGCGGTCGGCTTTGGTCTCGAACAGCAATGGTATTTCGGCGAGCAACAGCTTCTTCTCTTTTACAAGCCCAAGCCAAGCCGCCCGAATACGAGGGTGCAAAATATTCTCAAGTTCTTTTCGTGCCTGGGGCTTTTGAAAGACCAGTTCCCGAAGTTGTTCCCGTCGCAAACGACCCTCGCTGTCAAACAGCTGCGCGCCGAGTTTTTGCCTAATCTCATCCTGTACACCCAAATCGCTTTCCGTCAATCTCCTGGCTTCAGAATCTGAACTAAACAAGCTTACCTCAAGTTTGTCTCGTAAAAT
>Ga0213877_10000081_pt1 | contig 12054 bp, 12 predicted proteins | sample VelepicoBEBS_R01_FD_160112 | JGI IMG/M metagenome (GOLD analysis project Ga0213877, IMG submission 160112) | Vellozia epidendroides bulk soil microbial communities from rupestrian grasslands, the National Park of Serra do Cipo, Brazil - BS_R01 | ecosystem: Environmental > Terrestrial > Soil >...
CCGCGCTTGACGTCGCGTGCTGCCGTCTCGATCTCGAGCTCTGAAACGGCAAGCTCTTTCGGAGTGAACTCGGCACGATCAAAGCGCCTTGCGTAATCGATCAGCGCCAGATCACCTCGTTGCCGCACGTCGGAAAGTATAGCGGAAACCTGGCTGATGAGGTTTTCGTCCGGGATGTACTTGCGAGAAAGCTGACGAATGGAAGATGGATCTTGATCTGCGCGGAGGTCGATGACTTTCATGCGCGCGGCACTTTGCACCGGTCAAGGCGAATCTGCAAGGTTTGGCGAACGAACAGGCGCCTCTGTCTTTCGTTCCGTTGGGCATCAGGGACGCCCTATCAATGCAAAGCGATTTTGCTCGCAGCTTGGCTCATCTCACTAGTCTGCCCTAAAATTTTTGGTGCCATCGTACTGCGCTCGGGTATTGTTCGTGATCATCACAAGCCAAATCTCTGGAAACGCGTCGCGAATGCGAGACGGTGCACTCGTCCGGTAAAACTGCATCAGTCTTCGCAGGAGCCTACCGTCCCGAATGAACAAAGCGATTATCCGCACGTTCCAGGCAGTATTTACGGTCGCCATTCTTATCTGGCTTTTCCACAGCCCTCAAAAGCGCGCTCTTATGGCTGAAGCGATTGGCAAAGCGGATCGGACTTGGCTCTTGATCGGCTTACCGGTCGCTTTGATGGGAGAAGTCGCCAACATTATCCGGTGGCAGATATTGATGCGGGTCCAGGGAATGATGATGAGCTGGGGCCGGGCGATAATGCTTTTCTTCGTAGGCTTGTTTTTCAACCTCTTTATGCCTGGTTACACCGGCGGCGACTTTGCGCGTCTCTATTATTTGATCCGCGAATTTCCGGACAAGAAGAAAGAGGCGGTATTGACTGTCGTAATGGACCGGATAATCGGGATCGCGGCATTGGTGTTCACTGCTGCGCTGACAACCGTTGCCCGTTGGCAATGGCTCCAACGTACACCCCAGGCGGCGGTCTTACTGTGGGTACTGGTCGGCATGCTGATTGGATTCGTGACCCTGATAGTTGGGTCATTTGTGGTATCAGGCTTTAACCTTCTCCAGAGGCTCCCGGAGCATTTTCCCTTTCGGGATCGCCTCGTGGAGACCTCGGAAGCCTATCAGCTGTTTGCCCGAGAAAAGAAGTCCTTGCTTTACGCATTTCTGCTCTCTTTCCCGGTCCTGTTTTCGTTCTACGGCGCATTCTATTGCACGTCCCAGGCCCTTGGAGCCGGTGTTTCGCTGCTGGACATGCTTTCGATCATGCCGATCGTGACATCCATCATTTCCTTGCCAATCACGCCTTCTGGCATCGGATTTCGTGAATCGCTCTTGGAAATTCTGCTGAATGACCTCAGCCACGTGCCAAAACAAATCGGTGTATTGATCTCGCTGCTCGGATTTGCTTACTTTGTTCTTTTTGGCATCGCGGGTGGAATCATTTACTGGTTTTACTCTCCGAAACAGCACTCACGCTGGCGTGTCATGCAAGATGAGGTGCGCCGCGCGCATCACTACTCTGACTGAGGCCCTGCCCAAAAAGCGTTAGTTTGTAATCTATGGATTTTCTTCTTGGACATTCACCGGACCCGGATGACGCGTTCATGTTTTACGCTCTTGCTCAGAACAAGATTGATACACGTGGTCACCGATTCGAGCATGTATTGCAGGACATCGAGACGCTGAACCAGCGCGCCTTGCGCGGGGAGCTTCATATCTCAGCTGTGTCGATCCACGCATACGCGTATCTAGCGGATAGATACGCATTGCTTCCATGCGGCGCGAGCATGGGAGACGGCTACGGGCCGATGCTCGTTACTCTGGAGAGTCCACCGGAGCGCTCGAACGAAGTCAGAGAATGGCTAAGCTCTAAAAAGATTGCTGTCCCCGGACTGAAGACGAGCGCCTATCTGGCCCTGCGATTATTTACACCGGAGGTGCAGACCGTGGTAGTCCCTTTCGACGAGATATTCGCTGTCGTGAAAGCACGGAGGGCGGACGTCGGTCTGATCATTCACGAGGGCCAGATAACCTACGCAAGCCAGGGATTCAAACTGGCGTTGGACCTGGGTGCATGGTGGAAAGCTTCGACCGGTTTGCCGCTACCACTAGGAGGCAACGTTATTCGGAAAGATATCCCGGAGAACGTGAGGCGTGAGATTTCGAAGATTCTGAAGGAGAGTATCGCCTACGGCTTGCAGCATCGGAAAGCCGGAGTTGAACATTCGATGCCGTTGGCGCGCGGATTGGATCAAACGGAGACAGACCGATTTATCGGTATGTACGTGAACGATTTTACGCTTGATTACGGCCCGACCGGAAGAAACGCAATTCAAGAATTTCTCGGTCGGGCCAATAAGCAGGGTCTCATTCCAAATGAGGTGACCCCGGAGTTCGTCGAGTAAGAAACTTCGGCGTTAGAGATGGGCGTCTCGCCCGTCGACGGTGGAGCAGAAAAGACGGGCGAGACGCCCGTCTTTTTCGTAGGTGACGAGAATCTTTCGCCCGTTTGGGACCCCTCAGGTCCGGTGACGGTTGCGAAGCATCCTGCGAAAACGCTCCAAAAGGAGGCCCGGGGAAAGCACCACCAACGGTGGCGCAGCCACTTCTTTGACGAGGCCGGGCTGTTCAACCTGAGAACAGCGCGGCGATATGACTGGGCCTATCTTAACCCCTGTCTCAGGCCAAGGTGAAACTTGGCCCTACCATACCAAGCCGAGAAATATTACCTTCGAAAGAAAACGTTTGCCTCGTGCTGTTCCGGCGGACAAGGGGCATTCAGCGGGACATCGCTCGGCGTAGCATTGGCCTGGACCAAATCATTGGCGACAAGGTATTCCTCGACTTCTTCGCCGCTGACATCGGCGAGCATCGTGCCATTGATTTCAATGCAGGGAGAGAGCGGTTGGCCGCTTTTCTGTTCCATTTCCCAGCGAAAAGCGGGGTTCTTGATGATGTCCTTTTCTTCGTACGGCAAATCGTACTTTGCCAGAACGGCGCGGACACCGTTACTCCACCCGCAATGGGTTTTCAAATACGCGACGATTTGTGGTTTATCCATATTGTCTACTCAAGACGATTATCAGAGACGGAATTGTTGCAACTGTTTTTGGTTGTTTGTCACTATTTGCGCCGGTCTCCCGGACGATATTCCTCCTCAGCCGCTTGAAACGCCTGTTCCAGGCCGACCATGTCTTCTCCTGGTCTGAGGCTGTCAAACGCCTCGGTTTCACGGCGAAGTTCGTCATCGGAGTAGTGTGCGGCTTTGATCGACAGGCCAATTCGACGCTCCGCTTTGTCGACCTTGATCACACGCGCCTCGACTTCTTGTCCAACTTTCAGGACGTCCTTGACCTTGGCCACATGCTCCTCGCTAAGCTGCGAGATGTGCACAAGCCCGTCGATGTCATCCTGCAATTGAACGAAGGCGCCGAAGCTCGCGAGTTTTGTGACTTTTCCGTGAACCAGGTCGCCAATTTTGTATTTCTGGTCAATTTCCTTCCAGGGATCTGAATCCAACTGTTTGACCCCGAGACTTATACGTTGGTTGATTTTGTCGATATCAAGCACAACTGCCTCGACTTCATCATTCTTTTTCAGGATCTCGCTTGGATGATTGATTTTTCGGGTCCAGCTCAGATCGGAGACGTGGATCATTCCGTCAATACCTTCCTCGAGTTCAACGAAAGCACCATAGGCGGTCATATTTCGAATCTTGCCGTGAACGCGCGACCCCGTGACATATTTATGCTCGATCGCATCCCACGGGTTCGGTTCGAGCTGGCGGACACCGAGAGAAATCTTTTGTTCTTCCTTATTGACTCCCAGGACGACGGCTTCGATTTCCTGGCCCTGAGCGAGGACGTCCGAAGGACGTGTAATTCGCTTTGTCCAAGAGAGCTCAGAGACGTGGATTAACCCTTCGACACCTTCCTCAATTTCCACGAACGCTCCATACGGCACCAGGTTTGTAACCTTTCCGTGAACTTTCGCGCCGACCGGGAAACGCTCCTCAATCTTATCCCACGGGTTACGCTGGGTTTGTTTGAGTCCGAGCGAGACCCGTTCTTTTTCCTTGTTAATATCCAACACGACAACATCGATCTCCTGGCCTACTTTCAGGAGTTCGCTCGGATGAGTGAGACGGCCCCACGTCATGTCCGTGATATGGAGCAAGCCGTCCATTCCATCCAGATCAATGAACGCACCGAAATCGGTGAGATTCTTGACCACCCCTTTGACGGTGTCGCCCAGCTTAACTGTCTCCAGAAAGCGAGCCCGCTTTTCGGCGCGTTCCTGCTCGATAATCTCGCGGCGGCTCAACACCACGTTTTTGCGCTCGTCATTGATCTTAACGATCTTGAAGTCGTACGTGTTGCCGACGAACTGCTGAAGATCTTTCGGGGGGACAATATCAATCTGAGAACCCGGGAGAAAAGCTTCGACGCCGATATTGACTGTTAAACCGCCTTTGACGACGGCTTTCACCTTTCCTTTGATCAAACCGTCGCCTTCAAACACTTTGACGATTTTGTCCCAGTTTTGCTTGTGAGCTGCCTTCTCTTTCGACAGAACGACCATTCCATCCTCGTTTTCGAGCCTTTCGAGCAGCACTTCCACTTCATCGCCGACCTCGACCCCGTCCATGTCATCAAATTCGGACGCCGGAATCACGCCTTCGGATTTATATCCGATGTCAACCAGGACCTCCCTCGGGCGAATTTCCAGTATACGGCCCCTGACGATGCTGCCTTCTTTGAAATCGCGGAGGGACTTCGCGATTAGCTCCTGCATTTCTGTCATATCGTTTACCAAGACAAACAAACCACGGTTGCGTAATTTTAATTCCGATTCGGGGCGGCGCACACCCGGCTGCCTTCACCAAATCAGAGGGAGAAAGAAAATAGCCGGAAAAACCCTTTCCGCAAGGGTCGAGTCTCCGAGTCACGTAACAGACAGCAAAAACGTGAGCACATCGGGCGTGGTTGCCGACGGACAAGCGGCTATTTCATCAAAAGGACCGAACGCGCTCTCTTGATTTCGCGCGTAATTTTCCGGTGGAGGTGGGCCGGCATCCCGGTGACACGCCGCGGCAAAATCTTACCACTTTCGGTGACAAATTTTCTTAGAAGGTCCGGATTTTTGTAATCGATGGCCTCGGTCGCTATATCGATGCGACGGCGCGGCATGATCCGGTTCGCTCGTCGAAAATTCGACCTGCGCTTTGCGTTCTTCGGTTCCATTGCTTACTTGATCTCCCGATGGAGGGTACGTCGCCGAAGAAAAGGATTGTACTTTTTCTTTTCGAGACGGCCGGGAGTATTTGGGCTTTTTTTGTTGCGCGTGCTGACGTAGCGCGAAGCCGGTTTACCTTCTGCTTTCGCCTCCGTGCACTCTAGAGTTATGATTTCCCTGGGCATGGCTGCTAATCTTTCGAGTCTGTGATCGTGTCCTCTTCGTCTCCCTCGCCACCTTCTTCTTCCGTCAGACCGAACAGCGAGGTGACGGGTTGCCGAACACGTGTCGCCTTCTTTTGTTTTTCAATTTGGGTCTGGCATTCGACTGTAAATCTCGCGAATGGGATCGCTTCAAGGCGGGCATGCGGAATCGGCTTGCCGGACATTTCACAAATCCCATAGGTGCCGGCATCGACACGCTTGAGCGCCTCTTCGATCTCGTAGAGCGCGTCCTGTTCCTGAGAGAGTAGACTGAGCGCGAAATCGCGGTCGTAGGCGTCGCTTCCGGCGTCCGCCTGGTGCATTCCGAATGCAGATGCTTCGCTCCCTTCGGCGCGCGACCGCAGCGTGTCGCGGGAAACGCCCATCATCGAGTCAAGGAGAGTGTCACGCAATTGGAGCAACTTGGTCTTCTGTTTGCGGAGGAACGGTGGAAGCCTGTCATCACCGTCTTCACCGGCCGGTGAGGTGGGCAGTTGATTCACAAATTCCGCCGATTCTTCATTCCCGTTCTTCGACGATGCATCCTTCTTTTGTCCTTTTGATTTCGGCATACGCTCAACCAACGAATCTGCTGTTTAGCCAATCGTTCCCAACAAGGAGGGCGAACATATAATGGCAATTGAATAGCGGTGCAAGGGGAAATGTGTGGGTCTTAGGAACTTGCGCTGGAGTACCGATTTAATGCAAATCGCCAGAGGATTCTAGAGAGCAATAACATCAATGCGGATGCAAGCAGTAGATGCAAAATCAGCCACCAGGGTGTATGCGAGGCATGGATTAAAACTCGAGCAGGAACATTTGTAACGACGATCACCGGGACTAGCCAGCTGAAGATGAACTTGATGAGTCCTTTGAAAACGACGTCGGGATACCGCGCCAGGTTCATGATACTGAAATACGCCCAGATCAACCCCTGCGAGCGAGTCATCCAGAAGCTCATCGTCGAGAGTGCAAACAAGATCGCATAATGAATAGTGATCCCGAGAAACATTGTTGTCAGATACAAAATAATCTGACCCGGAGTAGGCGCCACCTGAAGCCTGAACAAAGCGTAGGTCACGATAGCGACGCCCACTAGTCCGCTAACGAGGCTGTCCAGGCCGAATTGCCGGAGGGAGGCTGTAAACTGAGGATCTATCGGCTGGAGCAGGACGAAGTCCAACTTTCCGGTTCGAACGAGTTCGGGGAGATTTGTGAGGTTCACATAGAAAAATGCCTGAAACATCTGGCTGATAATCTGGTGGGTTCCAACCAGCAAAACCATCTGCCATTTTGTCCAGTCCCCAAGCGCGTCGACCTGGTTGAAAATCACTTGGATGAACACCAATTGCCCGACAAACCAAAGTGCCTCGACAACGATCCAGAGCAAGAAATTCAGTTTGAAATTCATCTCGCGAATGAGTGAATTGCGCAGCATCACCCGGTAAACGGCCAGATATCTGAGCAGAACGGAATGCAGCATCGTCGTCGGCCCTGGCGCACACGACGCCATAGGTCGTATAATTCCCAGAGGTCCTATGGCGCTCTGACGCGCCGGTTGAACCCGACTGAATCTACGGCGAACGCGCCGAACCTATAACGTGTGGCAGAACTCTTCCAAACGGTCCATCCCCTTCTTGATGACATCAAGGCTGGTCGCATAGCTCAGGCGCACAGTTCGGTCGTCTCCAAACGCTATGCCTGGAACCACTGCAACATTGGCCTTGCTGAGAAGACGATCCGCAAAGTTCTGTGACGTCAGTCCGAGCTTGCTGACATTGACCAACACGTAGAACGCGCCGTTTGGTCGCACGGTGGTGATATGTGGAATCTTCGACAAACGCTCCAACATGTATTCGCGGCGAAGATTAAACTCATCCCGCATATCCTCCACTGGCTGTTGATCGCCTTTCAGTGCGGCAAGTCCGCCTTTTTGGGCGAACGAGCAGGCGTTGGATGTACTATGGCTTTGAATGGAGTCGATCGCTTTGGACACCGCTTCCGGGGCACCCAGATAGCCGAGACGCCAACCGGTCATCGCATACGATTTGCTGAAACCGTTAACGGTAATTGTGAGCTCGTTATACTCCTGTGCGAGCGAAGCAATGCTGTAGTGCCTGGCGCCGTCGTACACGAGTTTCTCATAGATTTCGTCGGAGAGGATCAGGATATCTTCTTCCGCGGCGACCTTGCCTATCGCGTCCAACTCATCCTTTTTGTAGACTGCTCCGGTTGGATTACATGGACTATTCAAGATGATCATCTTGGTCCGTGGAGTCATTGCGTTTTCAAATTCTTCCGCAGTCAGCTTCCAGCCGTTCTCCTCTTTCGTGTGCACAAAGACCGGATCAGCTCCGGCGAGCCGGACCATCTCCGGATAGCTTAGCCAATAGGGCGCTGCAATAATCACTTCGTCTCCAGCCTGACAAGTCGCGAGAATGGCGTTGTAGCAGGAGTGTTTTGCGCCGCAGCTCACGATGATCTGGGATGGTTTGTAATCGACGCCGTTTTCGGCCAATAATTTGTCGGCAATGGCCTGGCGCAGCTCCGGAATTCCGGAACTAGGAGTATACTTTGTGAATCCTGCTTCCAGAGATGCGATGGCTGCCGCTTTGATATGCTCAGGGGTGTCAAAATCAGGCTCGCCTGCTCCGAATCCGCAAACGTCGATTCCCTCGGATTTCATTGCCTTCGCCTTGCTATCGACCGAGAGGGTGAGAGAAGGAGTTAAACTGGAGGCTCTAGAGGAGAGTTGCATATAAGACCTTTTTCAGGACTACATGCGTGACCCAGTGTTTTCAACCAAGGAATTCTTGCGGGCGAGCAATGTGACCCATTTTCCGCGCGCTCTTTTTACTTCAACATACCCGCCGATCTTGCGAATAGTTTCGTCGACGCTTCCGATCTGATCGCGCGTTAGTCCGGATACGATAAGGTTGCCTTGTGGCTTCATCGCGAGCCAGAGCAATGAAGCCGCCTTGCGAAACAGATCGCTGTATAGATTTGCAGCGATAACATCGAATTGGCCGTCCGGTGTGTAGGTGAGCGCGTCGGCGCGCAAGAACTTCAATCCATTAGCCTTGTTCAATCGTGCGTTTGCTTTTGCGATCCGAACGGCGGTGCGATCAAAGTCGAACGCCAGTATGCGTCCGGCTCCAAGTCGCATCGCCGCGATCGCTAGAATTCCAGTGCCGGTACCGGCGTCCAGAAAATCCCAACCTTCGCTCTTCGGGGCAATGTCGGTCAGAAGCCGAAGGCAGGCTGCCGTTGTGGCGTGTTCGCCGGTGCCGAAAGCGAGGTTGGCCGGGATATAAATGGTTTTTCGATCAAAAGGCGCACCGGGCTCTGGTTCGCGATTAATGATTCGCAATCGTCCTCGGATCGAAATCGGCGCTTTCCAGACGAACGTGCGAACCCAATCTGCGGTCGAATTTCTGAGGTCGCGTATTTCCCCTCCAAAGCGTTTCAACAGGATTGCGGATTCGGCCTGGCTGACATCGAATATTTCCAGCCGGAGACGCCTGGAACCTGCGAACTGTGTTCTGACAAGGCGATCCCAACCCAGAAACGCAAGCCTTTCCTCCCACGAATCGAGCCATTTTTCGCTGCTCAGTTTTCTCCAGACGAGCATTCAATCGATATTCCTTGCGTACAAACCGGCGACTTTCTAGAAGAAGACGCGCACATGATTCATCACATCGTTTTGTACAAACTCAAGCCAGAGATAACTGCAGAGCATGTCGAGGAACTCGTGATCAAAGCGCGGATGCAGTTGTTGAAGATTTCGACCGCGATGAACGTTCGGTGCGGCCGGCGGATAGATCAAAAGAACGAGTGGCCTTTCTTCTTTGCGGTTGACTTTGATTCCAAAGAGCGAATGGCGATGTTTTTAGAGGATCCAGTTTATATTAAGTTCATCGAGGAAACGATTAAGCCGAATACCGAAGGCTCGCTCGTCCTGGACTACGAGACCGATCCCAAACGCAAATATTGGTAAATTTTTTTGCAGGCATAGTCGATTTCCTCCGTCTCAATGCAAAAGGGTGGTGTGAACGAAAGAACATTGCCGTTTGTGCCTCCCGTGAGAAATAACAGGCCATCCTTCAGGGCACAGAGCACGATCTGAAGCGCTTTTGCCGGGTCCGGAGATCCGTCTGGCCTGATTATTTCGGCGCCGACCAGCAATCCAAGCCCGCGCACGTGGCCGATAGCGGGAAGGGCCAGCTCCTTCAGGCGATCGCGGAACTGTCTTCCAAGCGTCTGAACTCGCGTGCCAAGCGCTTTCTCCAAGTGCAAATCGATGGATGCCAAGGCTGCCGCACAGCCCATTGGGTTCCCCAGGAACGTGGTCGTATGCAGCGCTTCGCCCGCCGAAAGCGGCCAAGCGTCCATGATCTCTGCCCGCCCGACGCAAGCCGCCAGCGGGAATCCAGCCGTCAGACCTTTTCCAAGGCAAATGATATCTGGATAAACGCCGAACTGGTCACAGGCGAAAAGCGTACCGGTCCGATTAAACCCGGTGTAGATCTCATCCCAGACCAGCAGAATTTTGTAGGTGTCACAAATTTGCCGCAGCATCCGGTGGAAATCGATTGGTGGCACGACCTCGCCGCCGCGCCCCTGGCATGGTTCGACCAGGATGCACCCGATTGGCCGAGTGCGGATCGTCTGAGCGATCTGGTCTTCGATTGCAGCGAGGCAAGAGCTCGCGCAGTTAGGAAAACGCGATCCTTCCAGACGGTAACCTTCCGTTCGCCCAAACGGGCATCGGAAACAATTAGGGTAGGGGATCGCCGTTGCAAAATCGCGCAGTTGCAGAAGGAAGGGTTCACGAAACCAGGGAATGCCAATCACTTCGAGGGCGCCGTAACCTAATCCGTGATATCCTCCGCTAAAATAGATCACTCCGGCTTTTCCGCTGTGAAGCAGAGATGTCTTGAGTGCAACTTCAACGGCTTCGAATCCGGAATTGCAGAGCGTCGTTTTGCCAACGCCGAGTCCCCATCGTTCGAATGTGATCTCACTCAAACGCTGACATAGGCGGAGCTTATTCTCAGCCGGGTGAACATCGCCCATGGCATGCATCAACCTGGCAGATTGGTTCGCGATGGCATCCTGTATGGCCTGGTGTGTGTGCCCATGGGCTGCCACTGCGAAACCGGCGGTGAAGTCCACAAACCTGTTCCCATCGACGTCCCAGACATTGATCCCCGAAGCACGATCCCAGAATATCGGAAAGTCCGCCGCGAAATAGGTCACGTTCCGATTCTCGTACTTCGATAAAGATGACGCCAGCTCGCGCGAGCGTGGACCTGGGATTGGAGTACGTATTTCTGGCAGCATCGTCGGATACCCAACTAGCCCGCAAATCAACGCGATAGCCGAAGCTACGAGCTCATTGCGGGCTACAAAGCTGCTACAGTTCTGGCCGGTCGATGACGCAGCAGGTTGGCATAGAGCACAGCAAACGCCTTGGCCGATTCTACCCAGGAGAAATCGACGCTCTTTGCGCGCTCGGTTAGCAAATTCCATTCCTCGGGCCGATGGTAGAGGTCGTTTGCGCGCCAGACGGCATCCCAGAGGGCCAAAGGAGCATTGCTGTTGTAAATGAATCCGCAGCCGCTGCTTGCGGCGGAATCGTAGTCGGACACCAACTGGTGCACGCCGCCTTTGTTTCTGACGATCGGCACGGTGCCGTACCTCATCGCGGCAAGCGCGTTTGCTTCGTGAAATCCGAGCGACGACGGCAGCAATATGACGTCCGAGCCCGCCAACGCCGCTTGACGAAGTTTTGTGTCCGCCTCCGGCCGGTAAGCTAACCTGGCCGGGTACTTCCTTTCGGCAATAATCATGTCGGTGACATCGAGATCGGACCCGGTTCCGGTCACGACGAGACAAGTATCGGCTGTGAGCATAAGGTCCAATATTGGCTTCACATAATTAAATGCCGCGCCGTCATGCGATTCGATTGGCAGGTTGATCACAATGCCCTTCGGATCCTTGACGAGCTCGAGCTGCTCCAGAAGAGCCCGCCGGCAGACCGTTTTGCCATTCGGGAAACTGGATTGCAGATTTTCAGCGAACAATTCACTGCAGGGGGGATTGGTCTGGGAATAGTCGACTCCATGGGGAGTTCCAAAAACATGGGATCGATTTTCCTGGAGGACAGCGTCCAGACCGTAGCCCTTTTGAGAGGTGAACGCCTCGAACATTGCTACTTCGCCCGGCAGGGTAACGGCATCTGCATGCAAGATTCCGCCTTTGAGGAAATTCAAACGTCCATAGAACTCGACTCCGCCCGGTCCGAAATAGCTTCCGGAGAGGCTTGTCAGAGCAAAATCGAAACTCCAGAACGAACCCTGATACTCGAGGTCGTGAACGGTCAGAACCGTCTGAAACGGCAACCGGCGATCCTTGACAAACACGGGAACGAGTGCGGTCGGCCAGTCATGACAATGAATCAGCTCCGGAGGAGAAGCTACGCTGCCCGCGAGTTCAAGCGCGGCCCTGGCAAAGAAAATAAACCGTTCAGCGTTATCCTCATAAGCGCGTCCATGTGCGCCGTAGATTCCGCTGCGATCGAAATACTCGTCGCGCC
>Ga0213877_10000082_pt1 | contig 12015 bp, 10 predicted proteins | sample VelepicoBEBS_R01_FD_160112 | JGI IMG/M metagenome (GOLD analysis project Ga0213877, IMG submission 160112) | Vellozia epidendroides bulk soil microbial communities from rupestrian grasslands, the National Park of Serra do Cipo, Brazil - BS_R01 | ecosystem: Environmental > Terrestrial > Soil >...
TGCCAAGCGACAAGTGCTCGCGCGAACCGGTTAACACTTCGCTGACGTTTTGTGCGCATCATGGAGCTTTGGCGGGGTCGCGGTTCCACCGTGCTGCTCAAGATACGCGCAAGCCTCCTCAATATCGCTTGCAAGGATCTCGCTAACATCCCGGTTCATGTGCGGGCGAACTACAATTCGAAGGCTGTTGATCTCTTGCGCGTCTGGCGGCATGGAATAAGCCGAAAGAATCCAACCTTTTTCACGGACTTTGTTTGAAACGTCAAATTCATTGTAGCGCGTCACGGACTTATCCATGGTGAGCGCAACGACGGGGATCCGCTGCGTCTGGTTCATAATCTGGAACTTCCCGGTCTTTAGCAGCCGATCGCGCAGGTATATGGCGTGATCGAGTGCGTATCGCATAATCCGGGTGTAACCTTCTCGGCCAAATCGCAGGAACATATAATATTGCATTAAAACAGTGGCTGAACCCTTGCTGAAGTTTAGGGTCGCAGTCGGAGCCTCGCCGCCAAGGTAGTTAACATAGAATACCAGATCCTCATTAAAGACTCCGCGCTCTCTGAAAACCACCCAGCCTAAGCCTGGCGGGACCAACCCGTACTTGTGGCCTGAGACATTGATCGACTGAACCCGGGGGAGCCGGAAATCCCATTTGTAATCCGGATATAGAAACGGGTTCACAAAGCCACCGGAAGCACCGTCAATGTGCATCGGGATTGAGATATTGGTCCTCTTTTCGTAGTCATCGAGCCAGTCGTGAATCTCTTGAAGATCGTCGTCCTCCCCTGTAAAAGTCTGACCCGCTATCGCGACAACGCAGATCGTGTTTTCGTCGACATATTTATCCAACCGTTCAGCCGTCAGTCGATAGTTTCCCGGTTTCAAAGGCACGATGCGCGGCTCAATGTCGAAGTAACGCATAAACTTCTTCCAGACGATTTGAACATTTCCGCCGGTAACCATGTTCGGTCGGGTTGCATCTTTCCCGGCTTTCTGCCTCGTCTGGCGCCAATTCCATTTGTGTGCCAGGCCGGCCAGCATACAGGCTTCCGAGGAACCGATCGTCGCAGCGCCATAAGCTTCGGCATCCTTGGGGCCATTCCAGAGGTCATGCAGCCATTGTATGCACTTGAACTCCGTTTCCTTTGTGTGGGGGTACATATCGGGATCAGCGAAGTTCCGAAACATGCTGGAATCGTGAATATCTTTCGCCTCGGGTTCGCAAAAGGTGGTGACGAAAGACGATAGGTTCAACATCGGGTTGGCGTCGGTCCAGGTTTCACTGGTTACGATCGCTTTCGCCGCCTTGGCGGAGATCCCTTCGGACGGAAAATGCTCTGGAATCTCGAGGTTGAACTGATCGTACGGCGTCTGTTCTTTGAAGTTGTGTGGCATAGGTCTGACTGGGCAGGGTATGTTGTCTGGGCCGCTATCTCCTGGGGAGTTGTATTTTCCTTTCGTACGGCGCCCATTCTCCCTGTATTTTGAAGTCCTGAGTTTGACAACTAGTCGAGGCGGTTCAAGAGAATTGTGACCGAAAGGATAGCTTAGCGAACTCCCACGGTTCGAAGGAGTTCTTGGAGAAGGATAAAATTTATGAGCAATTTGTTCGTAATCGGATTCGATGAGCCTCACAAAACGGAAGAGGTTCGTCTCAAGCTGCAGGGGCTGCAAAGCGAATACCTGCTAGACCTTAAAGAAGTGGTAGTCGCCGTCAAGGATCAGAAGGGCAAGGTTAAGCTGCACGAAGCCGGCAGCTTCCAGCCCGCTGACAGCGGGGTCTTTTCGGGTTTCTGTGGATCGCTAACAGCCCTGATATTCCTTAATGCCACTACGGGTGCTGCGTCCGGCGCGCTCGCCGAGGTCGGGATCACCCATGGAATTAGCCGGGGTGCTGATTCCGGGTGGTTCGGCTCTTTTTGTCCTGACCGGGAGACCGTCGCCGGACCGGGAGAGGGTGCTGGAAGAGCTGCATGGAATCGGCGGCAAAATCTTAAAGACCTCGGTTTCGCACGAAGACGCGGCCAAACTGCAGGCTGCTTTGAGTGCGGCGAGATAGCAGTCTCGCTCTAGGGTTTGGACAATTTCCTGTGCGTGTTGCAGTCGCCCGAAGGGCGAACAGAGAACAGCCCAGGGCTTCAGCCCTGGGAACGACACCCACGACGAAATCGCCCTGAAAGGGCGGCCGAGAAGCTATTGACTACAACGCAAAGATATGTCGTTATATCATATTCGATGTCCCAGTTCTGTTTTCGCCCTTCGGGCGACGGCGGAATGTCCAAACTGCAGGGCGAGACAGTAGTCTCGCTTGCATCGCATTCGCGTTCGCTCATCCGCTCGAGCAAAATCTCGGGCCTCAAGTCAATATGCCGCTGGCAACACTGATTACTCGTCATGATTGTGCGGGGGAAGTAGAGCCCTGCCAGGTCGCATCGCTGGCTTCAGGCAACATGAGAAGGGATCCGACAAGGAATCCGAAAGCGCCCAGGAGTGTAAAGGAGACAGAAATCAGCGCAGCGTTGAAGCCGAACGGTTCCTTCGGCACAAAGGCGAAGAACGCAGAGATCATGAAAGCAACACAGCCAAGGAGATTCGTGAACGTGATCCACCACGCAAGACTCTGCGGTTTCCACGCCCAATAGGCGTGGCACGTTTCGCCGAAGGCCAGGTAACCAGAAACAAGAAAGAGGACAGATCCGACGAAGTCTGGGACCCATATGGCCAGGTCCTGCTGGAACCAGCCGAGTCCAGGCAGCATGGCATTGAAGGTATTGGCATTGAAGAGCAGGGTACCTAAAAACTGCAGCGCGCAACTCAACCAGCCGATCTCGTACGGCTTCCAGCCGAAGGCCGCGCGATGTTCCGGGGCCGGACGATCTGGATTGGTCGGATCACCAGCGTTCGCGGCTTGGAATAGTTGCAGGTATGCCGCAGCGGTGAATGGGATAGAACCGGCAAAAAAGATTAGGTTGGGGTCGACGGGCTGGAGACGCCCAAAGCTGATCTTAATGGTCAGCATACTGCCGGCCGCGAAGAGCGCGGACCCAAAGGCAAAAATCACACCGATCCACCAGTTCAGGTCTTTCGGCAGCCAGAATCCACGGCGAATCAGGACGTGGAGCGGTAAAAATTCGAGGGGTTCGAAAACGCTGAGGCCCTTCCGGTGGTGGCGGGACTGCCAAACGTGAGGCGAGCCGTCGTGGCGATGGTAAATCCTTCGTGAAACAAACGGCCAGAGCCCTTGCTTTTCGATCGCCACCAGCCAACGCTCTTCCCGACACTGGTCCATAGGCGTTTCGCTTAGTGGGGCGGCCGACGGAGATTGTCAACAAGGATGTGAATGCTAAACAATAGCACAAACGTCGGAAATAGAGGGTATGATATGATCGGGCGCAGCTAGTCCCAGACGTATTTCTCGTCGAAATGTGCGCCGTGTTTCTTGAGAAAAGCTAAATACTCTTCTTGAAAGGTTCGGGTCCGATGATGTTCGAGCTGCTGCTCGATATAAGGGCCCGTTTCGACCAAAGGCGTTCTCGAATATCAGAATTCAGGACCGGAACACGTTCCTTCGTGCTGAAAATGCAATCAATGTTCAGGCACGAGAAGGTGTTTGCCACGGAAAAAATTGTATCGTCGGCGCGAAATATCACAACACCGCCAGTCCCCCTCGGACCCGCCTCGGAAATCTGCCAACTGACCCGGCAGCCACCGGGCGGTATGCCTTCTGGTTATGACTCGATGCAAAGGCTCCTGGTGCATTTTTCGCGAGACAAATGATCGCAAATGAGGCAACCTTTACCGGACTTCCACAGCATTGGATCGGGAAGTTTGTTGCTTTTAAAGGATTTCAAAAGCGAGGCTCCCCGAACAATTGGCGAGCCATATGCTTCCGCGTAATCCACTACCCCAATTCTATGGTGCCACGATTATCACTAGCAAAAACGTTAATTTTCGCCGCCGTCTTTACCTTTCTGGGCTGCGAGAAGAAGGCCGTCGAAACCGAAGCCGCACCGCCTCCGGAAGTGTTGGTCGCCCAGGTCGTAAAGGCTGATGTGCCGATCGTGCGCGAATGGGTTGGCACGTTGAGTGGGTCGGAGAACGCCGACATCCGGGCGCGAGTGAACGGCTACCTGCAAAAAAGGGCTTACGATGAGGGGAGCTATGTGAAGGTGGGCGACCTGATGTTTGAGATCGATCCTCGCCCATTCGAAGCCGCACTCGCCGGAGCCAAGAGCGATTTGCTTCAGGAGCAGGCCGTTCAGTTAGCGACGCAGGCTGACTTTGAGCGATCCCAAGACCTTTTTAACAAGAAGGTCATCTCAGTACAGGAATTCGAAAATAAGCGGCAATTGAACCAATCGCACATTGCGAAAATCGCAGCCCTCGAGGCTGCAGTGCAAACAGCACAACTTAATTTGGGCTTCACCAGGATCACCGCACCGGTGGACGGCATTGCCGGGATTGCCAAGGCGCAGATCGGGGATCTCGTAGGGCCAGGCGAAACGCTTACCACAGTTTCGAAAATTGACCCGATTCGCCTTTATTTTCCATTGAGCGAAAAAGATTATAAGCAGTACGCGAACCGGCTTAAGGAGACGATGCAAGTGCCGGAATCTGAGCGCAAAGAATCAACTGAGTTGGTCTTTGCTGACGGAACCGTTTATCCGCAAAAGGGAAAGTTCTCCTTCCTGGATCGCCAGGTAGACCCAACAACCGGTACCATCTTGGTTGCCGTGAACTTTCCGAATCCCGACCATACTTTGCGACCAGGACAGTTCGCGAAGGCGAGGACCGAAATCGACAACATTTCCGGTGCATTGCTGATACCCGAGCGGGCGCTGGTCGACTTGCAGGGAAGCTATCAGATTGGAGTGCTCGACCAGGACAACAAGGCGGAAATACGGCCGATCAAGATCGGACCGCGATATAAGGGCCAGGTAGTTGTCACCGAAGGATTAAAGGAAGGGGAAAAAGTTATTGTTGAGGGATTCCAGAAGGTGCGTCCGGGAATGGTCGTGACTGCTAAGCCTTATCAGGAACCGACCGCAGACACCGCTCATTTACCAAAACGGTTGGAGGAACAGAAACCGGCGGCCAGCTAGGAATCTCGGAGGTCTAATGGCAAAATTCTTTATAAATCGTCCGATCGTCGCGATGGTCATTTCGATCATCATGACGATCGCCGGCATCGTGGCATTTCTCAGTCTGCCGGTTGCCCAGTACCCCAACATTGTCCCGCCTGAAATTCAGGTTAACACGACCTACGTGGGCGCGGACGCGCTCACCGTCGAGCAATCGGTAGCAACCCCGATCGAGCAACAGATGAGCGGAGTGGACCGCATGAACTACATGTATTCCACTAACGCCAATAACGGGGCAATGCGTTTGGTCGTTAACTTCGATGTCGCGACTGACCCAAACACTGATCAGGTGCTTGCGCAAATGCGCCAATCGCAAGCCGAATCCCAGTTGCCGTCCGACGTCCGCAACTACGGAATCACGGTAGGGAAATCGACTTCATCACCGCTTATGGTGGTCTATCTTTCTTCGCCCACAGGGATTTATGATTCTATATTCCTGGCGAATTACGCTTACATCAATATCGTTGACGCAATGACCCGGGTACCGGGCATCGCAAGCGTTACGGTTTTCGGTGCCGGCCAGTACGCGGTGCGCATCTGGGTTGATCCAAATAAACTGGCGAATCTCGGCATTACGGTGCCGGAAATCGTAAGTGCGATTAATGCGCAGAATACCGTGAATCCGAGCGGCCAGATTGGCGCGCCACCGATTCCTCCCGGGCAGGCTTTTGCTTATACCGTCAGGGCACAGGGACGACTCGTTACCGAAGAGGATTTCGAAAACGTTGTGCTTCGCGCTAACGTAAACGGATCGTTTGTTCGCGTTAAGGATGTCGCCCGGGTTGAACTGGGCGCTCAGACCTATTCGCAGACCAGTCGGGTCAACGGCAAGCCGGCCGCTGTTTTGGGTCTCTACCAATTGCCCGGGACCAATGCCATTCAGGCCGTCGAGGGTGTGCGCAAACTGATGGAACAGCTGAAACAGCGTTTTCCGGTCGGGTTGGAGTATGATATTTCATTGGATACTACCGCAGCAGTATCGGAAGGGATTCACGATATCTATAAGACTTTGGTCGAAGCGATGATCCTCGTGATCGCGGTAGTATTCGTCTTTTTGCAGGGATGGCGCGCCACATTGATTCCGCTACTGGCGGTGCCGGTCTCCCTGGTGGGAACCTTCATGGTTTTCCCGCTCCTCGGTTTTTCGGTCAATACCCTGTCGTTGCTCGGCCTCGTCCTGGCGATTGGACTGGTAGTGGATGACGCAATCGTTGTCGTCGAAGCGGTTGAACACCATATCGAGCACGGACTTTCTCCGAAAGAAGCCACCTTGAAAGCCATGGAAGAAGTCTCGGGTCCCGTCATCGCCATCGCCTTGATTCTGGCTGCCGTATTTATCCCGACTGCCTTTGTCCCAGGCATTACCGGCCGGCTTTATCAACAGTTTGCGCTTACCATTGCGATTTCCGTAATAATTTCCGCGTTCAATGCTCTGACCCTTAGTCCCGCCCTGTCAGCCCTACTGTTGCGGCCGAAGAAGACCTCTCGTGGACCTCTTGGATTTTTGTTCAAGGGGTTCAACGCCGGGTTCTCGAAAGCCACGACCGGATACGTCGGTTTATGCAGATTACTGATCCGTCGAAGCTTGTTGGCCGTGTTCTTTCTCGTCCTGATCCTGGTTGCGACCGGATGGCTTGGTAAGCGAATCCCGGCCGGCTTTTTGCCAGACGAGGATCAGGGATATCTTTACGCGAATCTCTCCCTTCCTGATGCAGCGTCGCTCGAGCGAACGGACAATGCTGCCAAAAAAGTGGAGAACATTTTATTGAACATTCCCGGCGTCGAAAGGGTGACCAGTGTTACCGGTTACAGCCTGCTTAGTTCCGTCACCAGTACTTACAATGCGTTCTTTTTCGTGACGCTCAAGGAATGGAAAGAGAGGACGAGCCCGGAAGAACACATTGAACATATCATCGACTCGGCGAATCGAGCTTTGAGTTCATTACCAGAGGGGCGGGCCTTTGTGTTTCCGCCGCCTGCAATTCCAGGCATAGGCACTTCCGGAGGTGTGACCTTCATGCTGGAAGACCGCTCCGGCGGCACTGTGCCCTTTTTGGCAGCTCAAACAAAGGCGTTTATGCAGGAGGCCGCAAAACGGCCCGAGATCGCCAGAATCACGACTACCTTCATACCCGCAGTGCCGCAGGTTTTTGTCCATGTAGATCGGGACAAAGTCTTGAAGCAAGGGGTCGAGCTTTCCAATGTTTACAAGACCTTGCAGACCTTCATGGGCGGATTGTTTATTAACTATTTCAACCGTTTCGGCCGGCAATGGCAGGTCTATGTGCAAGCAGAAGGAGCCTATCGTACCGATGTCGAAAATCTTGGCCAATTTTACGTCAGAAACAGTAAAGGTGACCCGGTGCCTCTTTCTGCGTTCATCGATATTGAACGGACCTACGGGCCGGAGTTTACCCAGCGCTATAACCTGTTTCGGTGCACTCAGCTTAATGTTACGGCCAATCCGGGATTTAGTTCCTTGCAGGTAATGAAAGCGCTGGAAGACGTTTTTGACAGCACAATGCCGAAGACGATGGGGTACGACTACCTGGGCATGTCTTTTCAGGAGCAACTGGCGCGAAAAGGCGTGCCGGCCGCCGCCATTTTTGGGCTTTCGCTGCTCTTCGTCTTTTTGATACTTGCCGCCCAGTATGAAAGCTGGACGTTACCGATCAGCGTGTTGATCTGTACCCCGGTTGCGGTATTCGGAGCGTTCCTGACGCTGTTTGGGAGAGAACTTGAAAATAACGTTTACGCTCAGATCGGCCTTGTGATGTTAATCGGTTTGGCGGCGAAAAACGCCATTCTCATCGTCGAGTTTGCACGCGCGGAACTACACAAGGGGCGACCGCTAGTCGATGCTGCGTTGGAAGGGGCGCGTCTGCGCTTGCGCCCGATTTTAATGACCTCGTTTGCATTCATCTTAGGTTGCATCCCGCTTTGGACAGCTGAAGGCGCGGGTGCTGTCTCGCGTCAAATCATCGGGACGGCCGTCATCGGCGGTATGTTAACCGCCTCGTTCATCGCAATTTTCCTAATTCCAACCTTCTTCTATCTCGTCGAGAAATTTTCAGAGCGGAAGGCAAAACCTGAATCGGAAGCGCCGGTCGAGGGGGTAAGCGTGCAACCGGACTATAATAGCGCAAGCAAACATTGACTATCGCGACGTTTGCAGCCATCTTTCTCATCCTGGTCTGCTACGTCTTTGCACAGCATTTGGCTGAGTTCAGGAAAAGACCTGCTGAAACAACACTCCTGTCCAAGACAGATTTTTCGAAAATTAGAAGAATGGAAATGCGCTGGTATGGAGCCAGCCGTTAATTTTACCACCTCGGCATGAGCGTCTCGGCGTACAGGAGCATACGCGCCTGCCTCGACGAAGTCGGGTCCCGCGTGTAGGTTCGACCAGTTGAGCTCTGCTCGAGCACGGTGGTACATGCGGAATGAAGTCGCTTTCCTTCCCGCTCGAGCTAGCCAAGCCTCTACTTCGGAAGGCTTACACGCGAGAGGCACCTTCGCCGAGCCTTCGTCGACCCAAGCGCGTATGCTCCTTTACTGCGTCGCGGCGTCAGCTGTGCATCCGCGGGCCACATCCATACTCCGCAGACAAAACCTCCTCTCCAAAAGCGATTCCAGATTGCCGCCAAGTCGCTTCAATAGCAGATCATCTATCCAAGCAAGGGTTATTTTGGACACACTCGGCTCGTACCATTTTTGTGCATATGCAAAACACTTATTGAAGTGTTCCGGAAATCCGTGGATATTGTATTAGGAAATAACGCGGCGAAAACAAAAAGAAGGAAGTAAAGAAATGAATGCTACAGCTAGTACAAGGGTAGCAGGGGGAAGAATTGGCATTGGCAAGTTCTTTGAGGAGCGTATCAAGGAGTTTGTCGAAACATTTAACCGCACGAACAAGCAGACAATTGATCTGTTCGAAAAAACGCTGAGCCTTTACCGGGTCACCTCGGTAGCCGACGCGCAGCGATGCGTGTACGATATGATTGAAAGCTCGCTGAGCGCCCTCCAGGTCAACGTTGACAGCACCCTGAAGACGAACGCTAAAATCATAGCTGATTGGAAGGAACTCGTGGATCGTTTCGGCCTTGCTGAGAACCAGCATCGGAGTGGGGCTTTGTAACACAAAGGGCGTATTTGTACTATAGAAAGGAGGTGCCTGGAGACACTCGGTCTATAGTGATTTCAGCGAGGAGAGAGGAAGTTTATAGTTAGGAGATGTATTTTGCTGCACTCGTTTGACGATTGGCTTGTGCAAATACTAAGTCGTAAGCATGCAAATTCGTAGCAGGTTGTTAGGGCAATAAACCCATCTTTAACCCGGGAAAAACGATGTTTGAGAAATCACTTAGTATCGGTCTAATAAGAGCTACTTGCGCTTGTCTCATCCTGGGTATGGCGGGTTTATTCTCTGCCGGACCGCGGTCAGCTCATGCGGCCGGAAACGAGCGATTGGAAGTGTTCTCCTGGTGGACGTCGCGGGGAGAGGCGGCCGCCCTTGAGACGCTTTTTGAGGTTTACAAGCACAAGAATCCCGGCGTCGAGATTCTCAACGCCGCCATCACCGGAGGCGGCGGCTCAGCGGCGCGGCCGGTCCTGCAGACGCGCTTGGCGGCAGGTAACCCACCCGACAGCTGGCAGGTCCATCCGGGGCGCGAACTCTTCGGCCAGTATGTTGAGGCGGGCTACTGCGTTCCCGTGACGGTTCTCTATCAGAGTGAAGGCTGGGACCGAATCGTGCCCCGAGGCCTGCTCGAACAGGTCAGCAAGGGAGGCGAGGTCTACGCCGTGCTGGTCGGGGTACACCGGGGTAATGTCCTCTGGTATAACAAAAAGGTCCTTAAGGAACTCGGCATCAGGATAGGTGATACGCTTAGCTTCGAGCAATTCTTCTCTGCAGCCCAAAGGTTGAAAGCCGCGGGCCTGGTGCCCTTAGCGGTGGGCGATGCGGGTCTGTGGGCAACGGCGGAGTTATTTGAAAACACGCTCCTGGGCGTGCTGGGGCCAAAGGGCTGGCAGGAGTTGTTCGGAGGCGAGATGAAGTTCGATGATCCGCGGGTCAAACAGGCAGCTCGGCTTTACGGTCAGATGCTGAACTACCAGAACGTGGACCACTCGGCCTTGAGCTGGGATCAGGCGGTCCGGGCGGTTATCCAAGGCAAGGCGGCCTTCACTGCCATGGGCGATTGGACCTATGGCGAACTGGTCAAGGCCGGCCTACAGGAAAACCAGGACTTTGGCTGGGTCTGCTCCCCCGGTACCGACGGCGCCTTTTTGGTGGTGGCCGACGGCTTCGCATTGGCGAAGGGCGCGCCGCACCTGACTGAAGCGGTGACATGGCTAGAAATGGTGGGCAGCAAAGAGGCCCAAGAGGCCTACAATTCTGTGAAAGGTTCCATCCCGGTGCGTACCGACGCCGATAGGGGTAAATTTGGTGCCTATCAGCGCTGGTCGATGGCCTCGTTTGATCACGACGCATTGTTGGCAAGCTGCGTGCACGGAGAAGCGGCCCCAGCCACCTTTCAGCAAGAATTGAACGACGCGATCAGTTTGTTTGTGGCCGACAGAAATGTGGATCGCCTTACGGGGTCGCTTGTGCATGCCGCCAGAGCATCCGGTCTGACCAAGTAGATTCTTCGAAATGAGAAAAATGGAAACGCGCTGGCATGCACCCAGCCGTTAATTTCTCCACCTTGGCATGAGCGTCTCGGCGTACGGGAGCATACGCGTCCCGCGTGTAGATTCGACCAGTTGAGCTCTGCTCGAGCATCGGTGGTTCATTGGCGCAATGAAGTTGCGCTTGCTTCCCGCTCGAGCTATCATGGCCGAGCCTTTATTTCGGAAGGCTTACACGCGAGAGGCACCTTCGCCGAGCCTTCGTCGACCCAAGCGCGTATGCTCCTTTACTGTATCGCGGCATCGGCTGGGCGTACGCAGGCCACATCCCTCGTCCACAGACAGAACCTCATCTCCAAGAGCCATTCCAGAACGCTGTCAAGGCCCTTCAATAGCAGATCACCAGTTCAGCAAAAGCCTTATCTTCGGTAACCTCGATTCAGCGCGGCGCGTCTCAAGAGGAAACGGAAGACTGTCCGGACTCAGGATGCCAGCTCGAATAGAACCGGAGCGGATTGTCTACACGGAAAGTAAGAACCCTTACACGAAAGGTTCCTGATGAGAAAAATTCTCTTTACCTTTTTAGCCCTGACATCGGCCACACAGTTGTTCGCCCAGACGGCTAGTCCAACTCCCTCGGAACAGGCGAGCGCAGGTGTGCAGTCGGCTGAGGAACGGTGGCACGATAAACTGTTTGAAAGACTCGACCTGGCGGCTGATCAAAAAGAAAAGATTAGCCAGATTCGCGAAGCCGACCGGGAAAATCTTCGTGAGGCCTGGGCACGGGTCAAAATAGCGGGCGAATCGTTGAAAGCAGCTCTGTTGGCGAACCCGGAAAATACTGCGGACGTACAGGCAAAGGCGACCGACCTGGCGAACGCACTCAGCACAAGTACAACTCAGACAGCGCTGCATCTGGCGAAGATCAGTCAGGTACTCAAACCGGCCCAGCGCGTTATGTTTACTGAGGCGATAGAAAATCTGATGCGTCATGGGCGTCGGCCTGGTTTTGAAGAACGGGGCGGACCATGGCAAGAACGAGGTCCCTGGCGGAGAGAGAATCAATCGCCAGAGCAGCATCCGGCACTGCCGCAGGAAAGCCCAACCCCGGGGGGCCAGTCGAATCCTTGACCCAGTCACGGACAAATCCCGCAGAGGAACCCAAGCAGTGCGTCGTTGAATTGCTTCGGCCTTTCTAGCGAACGGCACTCCTGTCCAAGACAGATTTTTCGAAATT
>Ga0213877_10000083_pt1 | contig 11968 bp, 9 predicted proteins | sample VelepicoBEBS_R01_FD_160112 | JGI IMG/M metagenome (GOLD analysis project Ga0213877, IMG submission 160112) | Vellozia epidendroides bulk soil microbial communities from rupestrian grasslands, the National Park of Serra do Cipo, Brazil - BS_R01 | ecosystem: Environmental > Terrestrial > Soil >...
ACCGGAATCAACCCGCCCACCTTGTGCCAGCATTCGACTCCACCCATCGTCTGCATCGGGAAGATGAGTCAGCCTGAATGTTGATTATTGAGATGTGACCCTAATCGCGTTCGGATTAGGGTCACAATCTCAACATTCAACAATCTATCGGTTTCTAACCAGGGACGGCCGTCTCGCCCGAGTGAAAAGAAAAGACGGGCGAGACGCCCGTGCCACTCTTCCTTTTTATTTGCATCTCCTAGGTCAAACTTCTTTCTCAACTGGCCTAAGCCACAATCGCCCAGACAAGGAGTGCGATAAAGAGCAGTTGCATCGGTGCGCGAAGCCACAGACGAGTTACGGGGCGACCGGCCAGCTTCACATTGGTTTTGGCTGCATGCACATTGGCTGGGAACACGGCGACCAGGAAAACAATCAGACAGATGCCCGCGAGGCGACGGGTGTCAGGAATTATCAGGCCGATTGCCCCCATGATCTCCAGTAGACCGGTCACAAATACGGTCGTTTTCGGCTTCGGAACCCACCGAGGCAGCATTTTCTCGACCTCAGCGCTCATCGGGCCAAAGTGGGCGACGGCAGTGAAAAAAAATAAGACGGCCAAAGCATAAACCGTCGACTCATGCCAGGTGGCAAAAAGTGGTATTCCCGCAAGGCCAAGCAACCGAAAAAGGAGCAAGCTACCGATTAGAATGAAGAGGACTATCATATGCTGATTCCCAGGAACTCGCTTGAACAGGCCCCGACCATGAGTCCGAGTACGAGTATGCCAATGTTTTATTTCTAGAGATCGAGCACAACCTCGCCGTCGCTGCTCCATACGCCATGTCCAGGGTCGAGGCGAGGGATTGAGCAGCAGATCAGAACTTCGCCCTGGCTATGTGGTGCCACGGGTTCTTCCAGATATTCAACAGCCCCGGAATTGATACGCGTGGTGCACGTGCCGCAAATGCCGGACCGCCATCCGAATTTTGGCGCTAGCCCAATTGATTCCGCAAGTTCGAGAAGGGTGCCTTTCGCCAGGGACCATTCAGCGGCCGCGCCAGACTTTGAAAACCGCACGCGCGCCGACGGACCGGGTTCAGTCGCTGCGTCGGGCTTTGCTTCCGATTTAAGCACCGCCCACATTTCTAAGTTCTTTCAGTGGCCGACATAGTTCCACCTTCGTCTGAAGATCTGGTTGATCTCTCGCTCTGTGACTGCGGGATCGGTATACCAATGCGCCGGCAAGGTTTCACCGCGTTCGAGTCCGGCAATGAGACTGGGAAGATCGTCAGTGGATCGGGTCATATTTCTATCGTTTTCGCCACCAGATTCTCGCAAATAAGAATGAAAAGGCTTTGGTATGGCAACACTTATTGGGTTCACCACAGTATGAGTGTCTCGGCGTTCGGGAACCTACGCGGCTAGCGTGCAGGTCCGACGAGTTGAACTCCGTGCGAGCGTTTGTGCTGACACGCGGAATGAGGTTGGCTTCCAACCCGCCTCGAGATAGCTTCTGGTCCGGAAGACTTACACGCGAGACGCGTATGCTCCGTTACTGCGTCGCGGCATCAACAGGGCATACGAGGCCGCGCAACGCTTCCGCCCGCAGACCCAAACTTATTATTAAGAGCCATTCCAGAACGCCACCCGGCACTTCCATACGTCACTGAGCCGTTAACCAACTTTCATTGTGGTCCGCGGTGAGCATACTTAAGGATCATTGTACGTATCGATGCCAGCTCGTCGCGACACGCAAAGGGGATACTATGAATATTAATGTTATTGAACCCATCGGCCAATCAGAAACAATGATCAGATCTCGGCTTCGAGATCTCCTTGAAAAAGGTGGCCATCAACTTTTCATCTCTGACACACGGGGGATGACTGACGCAGAATTGATCAAAAACGTGCAGGATGCCGACATCCTTGTTCTGAGCAACCGGCCGCTTTCGAGACCAGTAATCGAGGCCTGTCCCAAACTCAAATTAATCTGCGTAGCGTTTACGGGTATAGATCACGTGGATCAAGGCGCCTGCAAGGCTCGCGGTATCATTCTTCATAACGCAGCAGGTTACGCTGTCCATGCAGTGAGCGAGTTGGCTGTCGGGCTCATGATCGCCCTGTTGAGGCATATCATCTCTGCGAACGCCCACACGCGCTCTGAGGGCACAAATCGTGATCTGGCCGGCAACGAGTTGTTTGGCAAGACGCTTGGGATTATCGGATGCGGTCATATCGGGTTGCAGGTCGCGCGTCTGGGGAACGCCTTTGGCTGTCATGTGCTCGGTTATGAAGAGCACGAGATTCGGGTAGATGATGTAAAGTTCGAGCGGGTCGGACTCGACGAACTGTTACGGCGAAGTGACATTGTCAGTCTGCATTTGCCGCTGACCCGGGAGACAACAGGCTATATCGGACGGGAACAATTGGCTATGATGAAACGTTCCGCAATCCTGATTAATACGGCGCGCGGACCCATTGTTGATCAGTCGGCCCTCATCGATGCGCTGAATCAGAAGCGTCTGGCAGGCGCCGGTCTAGATGTGTTCGATATGGAGCCTCCGCTGCCGGCTGACCATCCAATATTGAAGGCTCCGAATACTGTTTTGGCTCCACACATTGGATTCGAGACACTTGAGGCGATATCAGCCAAGGCCGACATCGCGCTGCGGCATCTGGAGGATTTCCTGCGTAGAGAGATTTGAGTGGAGTGCATGAACAAGTCTGAAACGGGCAAAGACAAGATTACTTATAACCAAATCGCCGGTGAAAGCGTCGAACGCTTAGCAGCCATCAGTGACGGTATTTTCGCCGTGGCAATGACCCTGCTGGTACTGGATCTCCATGAACCGGCAAAGGAACTCATTCGCAGCGAACAAGCCCTCTGGCGCGCGCTGGTTGCGATGTTTCCTCAATTCGTCACCTATTTGATGAGCTTTCTGACGCTGGCAATCTTTTGGAGCGGGCAGCAGGCACAATTGAACCGATTCGCTCGCACCGACCGTCACCTCACCTGGATTCACATGGCGTTTCTGTTCGCGGTTTCCGTTATGCCATTTTCGACGAGGCTATTGGCAGAATTCATCAATTACCGGACCGCACTTCTGTGCTACTGGGGCAATATATTGATGCTTGGTATAGTCCTCTATCTCAGTTGGCGGTATGGGAGCCTGGCCGGTTTAGTAAAAGATGATATATCGGCCGAAGTGCGAAATGCGATGGAGCGCCGTATTCTGGGCGCGCAGGCACTTTATGGGCTCGGAGCTTTGCTGTGCGTAGTTAACACCTATGCGAGCATAGCGTTTATAGTCCTTGTGCAGCTCAATTTCGCAGTTGCGCCCAGGATTCGCTGGCTGTCCCGCATATAGCATGGCTCAATCGGTGGTAAACGAAGCGTACCTCGCTTAGCCTGCAGTTTGGACTTTTCACCGTCGCCCGAAGGGCGAACAGAGAATAGCCCAGGCCCGAAAGCATTCGGGCCTGGGAACCATACGCACGACGGAATCGCCCTGAAAAAGGGCGGCCGAAGAGAAGTTGGACGCCAACGCAAAGATATGTTGTTATTATATTCGACGGCTCAGTCTCTTTCCCACCCTATTGTGCCGGCAGATTTTTGTTTCTGAAATGCCATCGAGTCGCTCTTGACGAAGGTTAGCTTTTGGGAATAACGCCCAGAATTCGGCCGCCCTTTCAGGGCGATTTTCTCTAAGCTTTCCCAGGCCTGAGAGCCTGGGCTATTCTGTGTTCGCCCTTCGGGCAATTGGAACACGCACAAGAAAATGTCCAAACTTCAGACAAAGCCAGGACGCTCCGCGTACCTCGCTTTGCACGCCTTTAGAGATATGCAAAGCGTGGACGCTTCGTGTACTTTGCTTTGCACGCCTCCGAGTTCCTGATCAGGAAGCATATCGCTTCGGCGATTTCGGACGGCTCGATCAGCGGGCCCAGCCGCGTATAAGGCAGGATGTTGTTCCTGATGTATTCTTCGCCCAGACTTGGACCGCGGCGTATTGGTGAAGCCCGGATTGCCATCGGATTTCAGTTGGTGGTGCAATACGCGTTGATACGAGGCCAAGGGATGTGTAGCTGGCACCTGTTTTAAGACTTAAGGGGGTAGAAAACGAGAGAGTTACAGGGAGTGACAATGTTAGCCAGCGCGCACCCGATCCTGGTAATCAATAACGGAAGTTCTTCATTGAAATTCTCGGTCTTGGATGCAAAAAGCGAGACCCTTTTATCTTCCGGGCTGGCAGAACGCCTTGGAACTGAGCAGGGATCGCTGAAAATGACCGACCTGGACCAGGAAAAGCACCAGGAGAAACTTGGACTTGCTGATCATCGGGCTGCGCTTCTGCGGGTCATAGAGATTCTGTCGGGAAAAGGTCGATTCGAATGCAAGGCGATAGGCCATCGGGTTGCTCACGGTGGCGAATATTTCCGCGAGCCGGTACTCGTGACTGATAGCGTTCTTCACAAGATCGAGGAACTGGGAGCCTTAGCACCTCTCCATAACCCTGCGAATGCGCTCGGTATTCGGGTGGCCGCAGACATTTTCCCTGGCAAACCGCAAGTGGCCGTCTTTGATACCGCGTTTCACCAGACGTTGCCCCCGTACGCGTTTCATTATGCAATTCCTTACGAGCTTTATGAAAAGTATCGAGTACGCAGGTATGGGTTCCACGGTACCAGCCATCATTACGTGACCATGGAAGCCGCTCGAAGGTTAGGCAAGCCATATGATCAGATGCAGTTTATTTCGGCCCACCTTGGTAACGGTTGCAGCGCAACCGCGGTCAAGAATGGAAAGAGCGTGGACACGACCATGGGGCTCACGCCTTTGGAAGGTTTGATCATGGGGACGCGCAGTGGCGATGTAGATCCAAGCTTACTTCTGTTTCTGCAGGAACACGAGGGATGGAGACTTGTCAAGATTATCGAGATTCTCACCAGAAAAAGCGGTCTGCTGGGTGTCTCGGGAGTCAGCCACGATATGCGCTCTGTAGTCGCCGCATCCGATGACGGCAATGCTCGAGCGAAACTGGCGATCGACCTGTTCTGTTATCGTTTAGGAAGAGGTATCCTCGGTTTGGCATCCTCGCTCAGTTCTCTGGATGCACTAATTTTTACTGGTGGGATCGGGGAAAATAGCGCCCTCATCAGAAGTAAAGTTGTCAGCCATCTGGCCATCCTGAATGCGGAAATCGATCCAAAACTGAATGAAGAAAACGGCAAACAGAGTAATGGCCGGGTCACCACAGGCTTCGGCCTGCTCTGCTTCGTAATACCGACGAACGAAGAGCTCATGATAGCGCGCGAAACCGATCGCCTGATCCCATGAAACACGCGTTTTTTCTCGCACCTTCCGGTACCAGTGTTGGTTTGACGACGGTTTCCCTTGGGCTGTTCAACGCACTCGACAGCCACGGTGTCCGGGTCGCTTATTTTAAGCCGATCAGTCAACTTACCGAGAGCACATCGGGGCTGGACCGATCGACACACTTCATTCGCACCACGACCATGTTGCAACCGGCGGATCCAGTACCGGTCAAAACTGCCAACAAGATGATCTCGGGGGGACGATTGGACGAATTTTTGGGACACGTGATCGCTGCCTTCGATGAGTCAACAGCGGCTTCTGACGTCGTGGTGATCGAAGGTCTCCGCGCCACTCGCGGCGATCCACAGCTCGGAAATCTCAATCAGGAACTGGCTAAGGCCCTTAACGCCGAGGTGGTCCTGGTCGCATCGAGCGCCGATAAATCGGGGGACGAGCTTGATCAACAAGTCGAGTACAGCGCCAACGGATTCGGCGGCATCGACAAGATTCTTGGAGTCATCGTCAATCACTATCCGATAAGTGATGCCGCTGCTCTGCCTAGCCCGGCAGGCGGGATCAGTTCAGAGAACAAACCTTTCCATCGAGGGAAATGGCGCCCTATTGGAGTCATTCCGCAGAACGACACCTTGACTTACCCTCGGACCGTTGACATTCAACGATATCTCAAAGCGGAAGTACTGAACGCCGGCGAGATGGAGCATAGGCGCGTAAAGCATAATTTCCTTGTGTCGCTCACAGTTCCGAACAGCTTGTTCACGCTTGTGCCAGGTGCGATCCTTTTAGCCGGAGCGGATCGGAATGACGTGATTGTTGCGATCGCCATGGCCTCGCTCAGCAAGATTCCGATCGCCGGTCTGATTCTCACTGGCGATGTACCGATTGATGAGCGCATTATCGAATTTTGCAGACCGGCTTTGGAAACCGGACTTCCGCTGTTGCACGTCAGGACGAACAGCTACGATACGGCGACGCAGCTTTTTCAGCTCAGCTCGGCAGTTCCGGCCGACGATATCGAACGGACCCGGGCTGCCGTCGAACACGTAGCACAGTTTCTCGACGTCAAATGGTTGATCAGTCAGTCGAAGAAGGAGCTCGGATTCAGGGTTTCTCCGGCCGCTTTTCTGCATCAACTGACCGAGAAGGCGCGAGCGGCGAATAAGCGAATTGTCCTTCCAGAAGGCTCCGAGCCACGCACGGTCAAAGCCGCCTCCATCTGCGGCCGACGTGGCATTGCCCGTTGCGTTCTCCTGGGCAAGCCCTCAGAAGTTCGTACAGTAGCCAGAAGCCAGGATGTCGAACTCCCTGACAGCGTGGAAATCCTTGACCCGGGTTTGAGCCGGCAAAACTATGTCAACGCCCTGTATGAGGCGCGGAGGCATAAAGGACTTTCAATGGAAATGGCCGCGAGCCAATTGGAAGACAATGTCGTTTTGGGGACGATGATGTTGGCTCTCGGTGAGGTGGATGGCCTGGTTTCCGGAGCTGTTCACTCGACTGCAAATACGATCCGGCCCGCACTGCAGGTGATCAAAACTAAACCCAACGCCCATGCCGTTTCCTCTATCTTTTTCATGTGCCTGCCGGAGCAAGTTCTGGTCTATGGGGACTGTGCAGTGATCCCGGACCCTGATGCCGAGACGCTGGCCGATATCGCGATCCAAAGCGCAGATTCCGCGAAGACATTCGGGATTCCACCGCGCGTTGCAATGCTGAGCTACTCCACCGGCGAATCCGGGTCGGGAGCCGACGTGGACAAGGTTCGCGCGGCCACAAAGCTTGCACAGTCAAAACGGCCGGATCTCCTGATCGACGGGCCGCTCCAGTATGACGCCGCATTTATGCCCGATGTCGCAAAAGCAAAAGCACCGGCAAGCAAGGTAGCCGGTAGGGCGACTGTCTTTATCTTTCCGGATTTGAATACAGGGAACACAACTTACAAGGCGGTCCAGCGCAGCGCGAATGTGCTTAGCGTCGGCCCAATGCTCCAGGGGTTGAGACGTCCGGTAAATGACCTTTCCAGAGGAGCCCTGGTAGACGACATCGTCTACACGATTGCGCTTACCGCAATTCAGGCGACTCAAACGTAGACAAACCCGATTGTGAAAAGACTCTTATGACGAACATACAATTACCTGAGGGGGTTACACTCACTGCAACCGTTTCTGCCGCGACAGAGGCTGTCCTGGTTCCGGAGGTTGTTGAACTCATCGCCGCGCTTCATCGGAATTTTAACCAACGGCGCAAAGAACTTCTGCAACGACGAGCCCAGCGCCAGACGGATCTGGATGCGGGCAAATTGCCGGATTTTCTTCCTGAGACCGACCATGTGCGCAAGAGCGACTGGACGGTGGCACCCATCCCAGCCGATCTGCAGGATCGGCGGGTCGAGATCACCGGGCCGACCGATCGCAAGATGGTTATCAATGCACTCAACTCGGGTGCGAAAGTTTTCATGGCTGATTTTGAAGACTCCAATACTCCCACCTGGGAGAACTTGATGGAAGGCCAGCTCAACTTGCAGGACGCAATTCGCCGCAGGATCGAGTTTGACAGTCCGGAGGGCAAACAGTACCGGCTCAACGAGAAGGTGGCCGTTCTCTTTGCGCGGCCGCGAGGCTGGCACCTGCCGGAAAAGCATTTCCTGGTCGACGGAGAGCAAGTCTCAGGGGGCTTGTTCGACTTTGCGCTCTATATGTTTCATAACGCAAAAGAATTGCTGGCACGTCAGTCGGGGCCCTATTTTTACTTGCCCAAACTGGAGAGCCATCTTGAGGCACGTCTCTGGAACGATGTATTCAATTTTACTCAGGATTGGATAGGCGTTCCACGGGGCTCGATTCGGGCGACGGTCTTGATTGAAACCATTCTTGCGGCCTTTGAGATGGATGAGATTCTCTTCGAGCTCAAAGAGCACTCGGCCGGGCTCAACTGCGGCCGGTGGGATTACATGTTCAGTTGTATCAAGCGCTTTAGAAATCAAGCCGGATTCATCCTGGCGGATCGGGCCCTAGTGACCATGACGACTCATTTTATGCGTTCCTATTCGCTGCTGTGCATCAAGACATGCCACCGGCGAGCCATTCATGCCATGGGAGGAATGGCGGCTCAGATACCGGTCAAGACCGACCCCAAGGCCAGCGAGGAGGCCTTCGCCAAAGTGCGTGCCGACAAGGTGCGCGAAGCAAACGATGGCCATGACGGCACATGGGTGGCACATCCGGGGTTGGTGGCTACTGCTCTGGAGGCCTTTGACGCGGTGATGAAGACGCCCAATCAAATCGAGCGAAAGCGTGAAGATGTTCAGATCACGGCGGCTGATATTTTGAAATTTGGCCCCGAAGGACCGATCACAGAGCAGGGTTTGCGCACAAACGTCAGCGTGGGTGTCCAATATCTGGAATCCTGGTTACGGGGTACGGGCTGTGTTCCGATCTTTAACCTCATGGAAGACGCCGCTACGGCGGAGATCTCGCGGGCTCAAGTCTGGCAGTGGATCCGGCACCCGCGCGGCATTCTGGCGGACGGGCGCAAAGTGACAAAGGAGCTCTTTCGTACCGTACTCAAAGAAGAGCTTGAAAGAATAGAGTCCTGGATCGGTCCGGAGCGGTACAGGAGTGGCAAATATGCCGAGGCTGCAGAGCTGTTCGACCGCATCACAACGAGCGATCAGTTCGTCGAGTTTCTGACATTGCCAGGCTATGAAAAGATTAACTAGCGATGTCAGCTAGCTAAGTTGTGATGCAGCAGTCTCAGTAAATGGGAACAAACAAATTCAACTGTAAAGGAAACGTATGAGTATTAGTGTTACTGAATCGCTGACAGAGGTTGCATCTGAAGCAACCAGGAACAGATGGCCAATGCCAGGAACGCGTTGGGAAGGTGTGGTCCGTCCGTATGCCAAGGAGGAGGTTGAACGGCTGCGAGGCACCGTAAAGATCGAATACAGCCTCGCGCGGCAAGGCGCTGAGCGCCTCTGGAAACTGCTGCAGGAAGATGAATACGTGGCGGCACTGGGAGCGCTGACGGGAAACCAGGCTGTTCAGCAAGTCAAGGCCGGCCTGAAAGCGATTTATCTCAGCGGATGGCAAGTCGCCGCCGATGCCAATCTGGCCGGCGAAATGTACCCCGATCAAAGTTTGTATCCGGCGAACAGCGTTCCGGGCGTGGTTAAACGGATCAATCGAGCTTTGCAGCGGGCGGACCAGATTCGTCACCTGGAGGGCAGAGATCACACGCATTGGATGGCGCCGATCATCGCCGATGCCGAAGCCGGGTTTGGGGGACCGCTTAACGTCTTTGAATTGGTGAAAGCAATGATCGAAGCGGGCGCAGCGGGGGTCCATCTAGAGGACCAGCTTGCTTCCGAAAAGAAATGTGGGCACATGGGCGGGAAAGTTCTGATTCCGACCCAGCACGCCATTAAGCATCTGATCGCGGCAAGGTTAGCGGCCGACGTCTGCGACGTGCCGACTTTTGTTATTGCCAGAACAGATGCCAATGCGGCTACACTGCTTACCAGTGACGTCGATGAGCGCGACAGGCCGTTTACTACCGGGGAACGAAGCGTCGAAGGGTTCTACAGGGTCCGGGCAGGCATTCAACAGGCAATCGCACGTGGGCTTTCCTATGCTCCGTATGCGGACCTGATTTGGTGCGAAACCAGCGAACCAAGCTTGACCGAGGCAAAACGATTTGCCGAAGGTGTCCACGAACATTATCCCGGCAAATTGCTGGCGTACAATTGCTCGCCTTCGTTCAACTGGAAGAAGAAACTGGATGACACTACGATCGGGCGGTTCCAGCGCGAACTGGCCGTGATGGGTTACAAGTTTCAATTTATTACACTGGCTGGATTTCACGCGCTCAACTATAGCATGTTCACCCTTGCCAGAGGCTACAGGGAACGCGGTATGTCGGCCTATGCGGACTTACAGCAAGAGGAGTTTGCATCCGAAGCCCATGGCTACACAGCGACCCGGCATCAACGCGAAGTCGGAACCAGCTATTTTGATGAGGTGAGCATGGTTATTTCAGGGGGCGAATCGTCGACCACTGCCTTACATGGCTCAACTGAAATTGAGCAATTTGAGCAGGATGAGGATTAGCCTCATTTTCAAATAGCATTGATCTAGTTACCTGGAACACGCGGGGGCCAAATGTGGTTCCCCGGTGTTTCGGGCGAAAATGACCTCGCTGTAAGATAGGCGAGCAGCAGGAGACCGAATTTCCCATGAGTATTCCCGATCACTTTCAAGCCGTAATCATTAGCGCTCCAAAGGATGGCGGCCGAGCTATTGGAAAACTCGCAACGATTTCCCGGGATTCCCTGCCTAAGCAAGGCGAAGTCCTGGTGCAGGTATTCTTTTCGAGCCTGAATTATAAGGATGCTTTAGCAATCACTGGGCAACCGAAAATCGTTCGATCATTCCCGCTGGTGCCCGGGGTCGATTTGGCGGGAATCGTCGTCGAATCAACCGATTCCAGATTCAGGCGGGGCGATTCCGTGATAGCGACTGGTTGGGGTCTGGGCGAGCGCTACTGGGGCGGTATGGCGGAATATGCATCCGTGAAGGCTGATTGGCTGCTTCCCGTACCCGATGGACTCAGCTTGTTAACGAGCATGGCCTTTGGCACCGCCGGACTGACCGCAATGCTCTCGGTTCTGGCGCTTGAACAGGCGGGGATGACTCCGCAGTCCGACAGGGAAGTGGCCGTTACGGGCGCGTCCGGAGGGGTTGGGAGCTTCGCGGTCGCCTTGCTTCATCGAAAAGGCTACAAGGTAGCGGCGATATCACACAGAGAGAACACCCGGGAATACTTGACGGATCTAGGCGCCGCGACCGTGATCGATGCCTCGGAGTTCGTCGCGGCGTCGCGGCAGCCGTTGGGGCCTGAACGCTGGGCGGGCGCCATCGATAATGTGGGAGGGGACGTCTTGTCCAGTCTCCTCAGCGGCATGGCTTATCGAAGCGCAATAGCCTCATGTGGACTGGCCAAGGCCAGCGCGTTTTCTGCGACCGTATTTCCTTTTATCCTGCGCGGCGTGCGATTGATAGGCATCGATTCTGTGCAATGTCCAACGCAAGAGCGCCAACGGGCATGGGAGGAGATTGGGAAGACCCGGCCCCTTAAGGGCCTGGAGGAGATGACCGCGATCTATACGCTGGGAGAGGTTCCGGAAATCGCACAGGGATTGTTGGATGGAAAACTCCGCGGCCGGAGCCTGATCACGATCGCCGGAGAAGAAAAAGCGCTTGAACAGTAACGATTTGCTGTTTCAGAATCTGCCGAGGTGGATCTATAATCTGCTACCCCCCTCATATTTGAGACTATGTCAGGAGTCTATAAAACATGAACTCATTTAACCTGAAAGAATACGATCTTACCGTCGGCGAAATCCATCGCAACCTTGCGCCCAGTGTCCTCTACGAACACGCTATTCGATACGAGAAGGATGCGCATATTGCTGAAAACGGCGCGCTCGTTGCTTACTCCGGTTCGAAGACCGGGCGCTCGCCCAAGGACAAGCGGATTGTCAAACAGGGAGCCTCTGAAAATGATGTTTGGTGGGGTTCGGTGAACATCCCGCTCGAGGCGCGGGCGTTTGCAATCAACCGGGAGCGCACTAAAGACTATCTCAACACCCGG
>Ga0213877_10000084_pt1 | contig 11965 bp, 9 predicted proteins | sample VelepicoBEBS_R01_FD_160112 | JGI IMG/M metagenome (GOLD analysis project Ga0213877, IMG submission 160112) | Vellozia epidendroides bulk soil microbial communities from rupestrian grasslands, the National Park of Serra do Cipo, Brazil - BS_R01 | ecosystem: Environmental > Terrestrial > Soil >...
CACGCGCTCTCACGTGCGATCTCCGTTGAGGCGCTGTTTTGGCGAGCGAGGCGGAGAAGAGGGCCGTTTCAAGGGTCTCGACGCCGCAACCGGACTGGACGCCAGCAAGATTTTGTCATGAACCGCACGAGGACGCTCAGCAACTCTCGAGAGGTCTCCATGAATGCTTCATCGAAATTCTCGAACAGTCACATCGAGGCTCCCGTCCGATTTAGCCCAAGTGTAGAGCGGCCGGTCATTGACGAGGCCGCAACCATTAAAGGTCTGATCGCAACCATGCGCTACATCGCCGAAAGGACCTTTTCAGACGGCGGCCATGCCATTCGCCCTGTTCATGCCAAGTCGCATGGCATTCTCGAGGGGTATCTTGAAGTCGACGGGGGACTTCCAAGCGAGCTTGCTCAGGGATTGTTTGCAAGACCCGACCGCTACCCCCTGGTGATGCGGTTCTCCACGATTCCCGGAGACATCCTCGACGACAGCGTGTCCGTGCCGCGCGGACTGGCGATAAAGATCATTGGTGTCAAAGGCGAACGGCTTGTCGGATCCGAGGGGGACGCGACGCAGGACTTCCTTTTGATCAACGGTCCGGCCTTCAGCGCGCCCACTCCGAAGAAATTTCTCGCGGTCGTGCGGCTTCTGGCGGGAACCACGGACAAGTTTCAATGGCTCAAGAAATTTCTGTCGGCGATCATGCGGCCGCTGCAGCGAGCCATCGTCGCAATCACCGGCCGAGGAAGCGTGACTGTCGCGACCCTCGGGGGGCATCCCGAAACGCACATTCTTGGCGAAACCTTCTACAGTGAGGCTGCGCTGCGTTTTGGCGACTTCATTGCGAAAATAGCTGTGGCGCCGATCTCTGCGGAGCTGGCGGCCCTCAAGCAGGCGCCTTTGAACCTAAGCCGAGCGCCGAACGGACTCCGGGAGGCGGTGGTTGCGTTTTTCAAGACGAACGGTGGTGAGTGGGAGGTTCGTGCACAACTCTGCACGGACCTCACGCTTATGCCGATCGAGAACGCTGCGGTTGTTTGGCCGGAGGAGAAGAGCCCCTACCGGCCGATCGCGCGGATCAAGGTCAAACCGCAAGTCGCATGGAGCGAGGCGCGGTCGTCGCGTGTCGACGATGGAATGTCGTTCTCGCCCTGGCACGGACTGGCCGCGCATCGCCCGCTCGGTGGCATCATGCGCTCGCGAAGGCAGGTCTATGAGATGGCCAAAAAATTTCGGGCTGAAAAGAACGGCCGGATCATTGAGGAACCGCGCGAATCCGTGACGTTCCGCGATTGAAGGGGCGCAAGCTCGGATGAGCGGCATAGCGATCTTCCTTTTTCAGGCGCGGCGGACGAGCGTGCAGGACGAGCGAAAGGGAATCTCATGTACGACAAGGTGAATATTTACCGCGGGTGCGGAGGCGAGTCTGAGTCGGCTTCGGGCCAGCAATCCGCGCGTGGCCATCGAGTCCGTTTGCCTGACCCGTCGATTCGTTGCGCAGCCCGCAACGGACATCGTGCAGGCGCTCGGAGACATCCCCAGCAACGTCTTGGGGAGGCGTCCATGTCAAAAGTTATCCCCTGGATCTTCGCGACGACGACCACAAGCGTTGCCGCTCTGTTGCTCGCCGCGGGCGCCGCGCACGCGGCCGGTCCGACACAGGCGGAACTAAACGACGCCGTCAACGACAGCTCCAACTGGCTCTATGTGGATCACGACTATCGTGGCCAACGCTACACGCCGCTCGACCAGATCACCGCGAAGAACGCCCCCGATCTGGCTCAGGTCTGCAGCTATACCTTTCCCGACAAGGAGCCCTCAGAGACGGCGCCCGTCGTCTACGATGGCGTCCTTTACGCGACGAGCGCCCACCACACGGTGGCGATCGATGGCGCCAGCTGCAAACTCGTCTGGCAGTCCGAATGGAAGCCGCGGGACCACGAGGAATTCGTCACCCAGCGAGGCGCCGCCATTAAGGACGGCAAGGTGGTGCGCGGCACCCCGGACGGTTATCTCCTGGCGCTGGACGCTAAGACCGGTCAGGAGTTGTGGTCGCGGCAGATTGCGAAGCCCAGCGACGGTCATTTCATCAGCATGCCGCCGCTGATCTACGAGGCCCTCCTGCTGATCGGCCCGGCAGGGTCTGAGTTTGCTGCGAAGGGCTGGGTCGGCGCCTTCCGGCTGAGCGACGGCGAGGCCGTGTGGAAGTTCAATACGGTGCCCGACCCCGGTGAGCCGGGCGCCGAGACCTGGCGCGGCAGCTTGGACACGATGATGCACGGGGGCGGCAACTTGTGGACACCGATGTCGCTCGACGTCGAGAAGGGACTCCTGTATGTGCCAGTGGGCAATCCGGCGCCGGACTTCTATGACAAGGATCGGCGAGGCGCCAACCTCTATACCAGCTCAATCGTCGCGCTTGATGTCCGCACAGGCAAGCTCGCATGGTATTACCAAGCGGTGCCGCACGACCAGCGCGACTACGACCTGACCCATGTCGCGCCGGTTTTCACGACCACGGCCGGCGGCCAGCAGCGCACGTTCATTACGTTGACCGGCAAGGACGGTCTGCTGCGGGTGTTGGATCGCGACACGGATACTGTGGAGTACAGCACCCCGTTCACCACGCGCGAGAACGCGGAAGGCCCGGTGGGAACCTCGTTCATGCACGTGTGCCCGGGCCTGCTTGGCGGTCACGAATGGAACGGCGCCGCCTACAGCCCGCGGCTCGGCGCATTGTTCGTGCCGGCGACCGATTGGTGCAATCAGATCCGACAGGACCCGCAGCGGCCCGACCCGCAAGTATACGTGAAGAAGGGCCAGTACTTGGGCGGCGAGCCCCAGATCGATCCCTGGGCCGACGCGCGGGGCTGGCTGACCGCGTTCGACGCCGCCACCGGCGCGACGCGCTGGCGCTATCAAGCGAGCAAGCCGATGATCGGCGGCATAGCGGTCACCGGCGGCGACGTGGTCTTCGGCGGCGAGATCACCGGCGACTTCCTCGTCTTCGACGCCAACGACGGCAAGGTTCTCTATACGCACAATGTCGGCGGTCCAATCGCAGGCGGCATGGTCAGTTACGCCGCAGGCGGCAAGCAGTACGTCGCCGTCGTCTCGGGATTCATCGGCGGCTATTACAACGATTTTGCGCCCCAGATCGGCGGCGGAAACCCGACCGTCACCGTCTTCGGACTGAAACCTTGATGCGCGCGGATGCTGACCGTGGCAGCTTGCGACGGAGCGGCCACCGCCTGTGGCGGTGTCCAACCGGGGAACACCAAAAGGCGGCGATCGCCCCCGAGGCGCCGCTCCGGGGGTTTGATGTAGATCACACTCACGTTCTAGCCCGACTTTGGTTCGGCGAACGTCGGCGCAACCCATAAGCTGTACGCTGCCGTGCGTCGTTTCCTGGATGCGCCGGGGAGAACGACTGAAATGCGCTTACGACGAATTCTATTCGCGGCGGTCGCAGTATTCGTCATCTTGGCGCTGGGCGGATTAGCCTGGGCCTGGATGCCCGCAATCGCGCCGATCAGCGCCAACGAACGACCGAGCGTAGACGAGCAAACTTACAGGCGCGGCGCAGAACTCGCAGCGATCGGCGATTGCGACGATTGCCACGTCGGGGACTCCGGCAAAGCTTATGCGGGCGGGCGACCCATACCCACGCCCTTTGGAACAATTTATTCGAGCAACATCACGCCCGACATGGAGACGGGAATAGGGAGTTGGTCAGAGACGGCTTTCCAGCGCGCAATTCGTGACGGCGTCGACCGCGAAGGTCGACACCTTTATCCGGCGTTTCCCTATGATCATTTCACCAAGACAACGAACGATGATATTCACGCGCTTTATGCGTTTCTGATGAGCCAGCCGGCAGTTCGCAACACGGTCCCTGGGAACAAACTGGCCTTCCCAATCAATTTCCGACCCATCCTGGCGGGATGGAAGATTTTGTTCTTCCGCGAAGGTCCTCTTGGGAAGGAGGACGGCAAGAGCGAGGAATGGAATCGCGGCCGGTATCTGGTGGAAGGCCTGGGGCATTGCGGGTCCTGTCATACGCCACGCAATATCTTCGGCGCGGAAGAGCAGAGCAGCCCCTACCAAGGCGGCGTCGCTGAGGGCTGGGACGCGCCACCTCTCGGTTCAAATCCGATTTTGCATCGCAAATGGACGGCCGACGAATTGACCGAATATCTTTCGACGGGCTGGCATCCCTTGCACGGCGCCGCCGCTGGCCCGATGGCGGGCGTCACCTACAACCTTGCTGCGGCAGCGCCGCGAGATGTCCGTGCGATCGCTGTGTACACTGCGGATCTTTCGGCTCAATCTGGAGGCGCAGATAAGGCCGCGGCGCCAAAGGACGCAAAACAGCTTGCGGGAGCGTTCTCTGAAATCATTCCAATTTTCACTGGAGCTTGCGCCAAATGTCACGACGACAAGATTGGCGTCGGACCCTCACGAGCAATTTCGCTTTCCCTGAGTTCCGCCATCCGGGAGCCAGGATCGGCGAACACCGTCAGGGTCATTCTCGAAGGCATCCATCCGCAGCCCGGGTTCGGCGGCGCCTATATGCCTGCGTTCGGGAGCATGTTCACCGACCAACAAATCGCCTCGCTCGCCGAATATGTGCGCGCGCGCTACTCCGACTTGCCACAATGGACCGACGTCCGCGAGGAGGTTGCTAGAGCACGACAGGGAGGGAGCTGAGCATGACGATCACGCTGCAGGTCAACGGCGATTCTCATGACATTGACGCGGACCCCTCGACGCCGCTTCTTTATGTCCTGCGGAATGAGCTCGCGCTCCACGGGCCGAGGTTTGGATGCGGTCTCGGGCAGTGCGGCGCGTGTTTGGTCCACCTTGACGGGCGCGCGACGTTTTCATGCATTCTGCCAATCGCCGCCGTGGGCGCGCGCAAGATCACGACGCTTGAGGGTCTCCTAGAAAACGGCAAGCCGAACAAGCTCCAGCAAGCCTTCATCGATGAACAGGCCGCGCAATGCGGCTACTGTATTTCCGGCATGGTGATGCGCGCAGAAACATTGCTGCGCGTCAACCCCCATCCGACCGACGATGAAATTCGCCGGCACATGCGGCCCAATCTTTGCCGTTGCGGCACTCACGCCGCCATCATGCGCGCGATCAAGCGGGCCGCGGCTTGAGGAAAAGAATCATGAATGCCTCCTATGCGCCGTCTCGCCGCGACTTTCTCACCCGAACGGGCGCGCTCGTCGTCGCCTTTTCACTCGCAAGATCGAGCGGCGGCGCGATCGCCCAAGACCATCCGGCGCCAAGAAGCGTCGCACTCGATGAGGTCGATACGTTTCTCGCCATCGACGAAAAGGGGATGGTTACGGTTTATACAGGAAAGGTCGAGCTCGGCACCGGCGTTCGCACCGGCTTTACTCAAATCGTCGCGGACGAGCTCGACGTTCCTATGACGAACGTCGACGTCGTTCAGGGAGACACAGCGCTCACCCCCGACCAGGGCCCGACCTACGGCAGCCTGTCGATCCAGACGGCCGGCGTGCAAATCCGTCAGGCGGCGGCAACCGCCCGGAGCGCGCTCTTTAACGAAGCGGCCAAACGCCTTGGAGCAGCGAAAGAGGATCTCGTTGTCGCGAACGGTTCAATCGCAGCGAAATCCGGCGGCGGCGCGGTTACCTATGCGGAACTCATCGGCGGTAAGAACTTCGACCTCAAGGTCGACCGCGCCGCTCCCACGAAAAACCCTGACGACTACAAAATCGTCGGCAAGCCGATTGGACGGCTCGATATTCCCGGCAAGTTGACGGGACAATTCACGTTTATGCACGACTTCCGCATTCCGGGGATGTTGCATGGTCGGGTGGTTCGTCCGCCAGCGATTGGTTCGAAGCTCGAGAGCGTCGATGAGTCTTCGATCAAGGATATTCCTGGCGTCGTTAGCGTGGTGCGCCAGGGCGACTTCCTGGGCGTCGTAGCGCAAAGTGAGTGGTCGGCGGTTCGCGCCGCGCGGGAGATCAGCGCGTCCTGGTCAAAGTCGGAGACCCTGCCCGACGCAAACAAGCTTTGGGAGCATGTCCGAGCGACCAGGATTGTGAAGGACGATGTCACGAGCAATATCGGCGACTCCGCTGCCGCCATGGCGGCTGAAGGGAGGAAGCTTTCCGCCACCTACGATTTCATGATCCACACTCACGGTTCGATCGGGCCTTCCTGCGCGATTTCCGAATTCGTAGACGGAAAGTTAATTTCCTGGTCGTCGTCACAGGCGACCCACCGCTTACGCAAGCAGCTGGCGCTCATGTTCTCGATGCCGCTCGAAGACGTGCGTTGCATCTTCGTCGACGGCTCGGGCTGCTACGGCCGCAACGGCCACGAGGACGCCGCGGCGGATTCCGCGTTGCTTGCGCGAGCGGTCGGAAAGCCGGTGCGCGTACAATGGTCGCGCGCCGACGAGCATGGCTGGGACCCGAAAGGACCGCCGACCCTGATTGATCTACGCGCCAATATCGATTCGTCGGGCGGCGTGACCGCTTGGGAATCCGAGTTCTTCATTCCGCAAGGGGCCGCCGGAGATGTCGATCTCATCGCCGCCACGCTCGCGGACATGCCGACCGAGCGTTTGCTTTCGCCAGGCGGCATTCTGAACGACTCGGCGATCGGCTACAAATTCCCGAATATCAAGACGGTTTGCCACCGCCTGGAGACGACGCCCTTCCGCCCCTCCTGGATCCGGGCGCCAGGCCGGCTGCAGAATACGTTCGCCAACGAATGCTTCCTCGACGAGATAGCCGCGGCGGTCGCGGAGGATCCACTCTATTTTCGGACAAAATATACGGATCCGTCCGATAAACGTGGCCTCGAAGTCCTGGATCGCTTGGCGAACCTGGCGAAGTGGGACAAACGCGCCTCGCCGCAAGAACGCATCGCGGGAAACGTCGTGACGGGCCGCGGGTGCAGCTACGTCAAGTATGAATTGTACCGTACGTACGTCGGCGCCGTCGCTGAGGTCGAGGTCGACCGCGCGGCAGGCGCCATTCGCGTCGCCAAGTTCTATGTCGTTCATGATTGCGGCCAGATCATCAATCCGGATGGAGTCAAGGCGCAAATCGAGGGATCCATCATCCAGACCTTGAGCCGCACGTTGAAGGAGGAGGTCACCTTCGATCGAGCCATGGTGACGAGCCTCGATTGGGCGAGCTATCCCATTCTGACCTTTCCCGAATTGCCAGAGATTGTGATTGAACTGATCGATCGGCCGAAGGAACCGCCGTGGGGCGCGGGCGAACCCTCAAGCGCCACGGTGTCCGCATCGATCTCGAACGCCGTCTTCGACGCGACCGGCGTTCGTCTTCGCTCTGTGCCCTTTACGTCAAAGAAAGTGAAGACCGCTTTAGGGTCGACCTGATTTGCGGAGTTTGGTAGAGCCGCCGACGAAGCTGACTTCGTCGCGGAGCAGCGATTTGTTATACATTCCGAGAACGATAGAAGCTGCAGCAACGTAGCCGGCGGGAGGGAGCGGGCGGTACAGAGCAGGGAGAGAGAACAGGGCGACAATGAAAAAGCTTGGTCTTTCCCTGGCGGTAGCGATCGGTGCGGCAGGCGCGGCCAACGCCGCCGACCTGCCGACGACGAAAGCGCCCCTGCCTGCGCCCGTGAACTGCTTCGCGAGTTTCTGGACCTGGCTCAATTCGACGCCGGCGGAGTGCCCGCTCAGCTACGCGGGTTTCGCGCTCTATGGGACGGTGGACGCGGGCCTCGGCTACGAGTCGAACGGCGCGGGTTACAACCAACATTTTAACAACGGCGTCGCGAACGTCATCAGCAGGGCAAGCACCCACGGCCCACAGTGGCTCTGGACACCGAACGGCCTCAGCCAGTCGGTCGTCGGGCTCAAGATGAGCGAGGATCTCGGCGGTCTGGGGTTGCCCGGGTGGTCGCTGATCGGCACGGCGGAAACCGGTTTCAATCCTTTTTTGTTCAACTTGGCCTATTCGCAGAAATCGCTGGTCCAGAACAACGGCAAATCGGTGCTCTACCGGGACGCGAACGGCGATTCGAGCCGCACCGGCCAACCGTTCAACTCGCAGATTTTCATCGGCCTTAGCAACAAGACTTACGGCACACTCACGGTCGGGCGCGTGAACACGCTGTCACTCGACGCCTTCAATTCCTACGATCCGATGAGCAGCTCCTACGCCTTCTCGCCGATCGGCTATTCCGGCTCTTACGCGGGCTTCGGCGACACCGAGGCGGCGCGCGCCAACACAGCGGTCAAATATCGCGTGGCGATCCAGAACTACCGGTTAGGCGGCCTGTGGCAATGGGGCGGCTACGACCAGGGCAACGCGGCGACCGGCCTCTACCAGGGGGAGATCGGCGGTGACTTCGCCCTGCCCAACGGCGGTGCCCTTTCGCTTGACGGCATCGCGAGCTACGGCAAGAACGAGGTGAGCGTCAGCGCCTTCGGCGGACTCACCCAATGCTCCACCCTTACCAAAGGCCCGTTCGCGGGCCAGTTCGGGTGTATCTACGGCCCCACTTCCCTAACCGCTTCGAACACGACCAGTATCCCGCTCTTCTACAACAACACCGACTTTCGGGCGACGCTGTCGAACAACACAGGCTTCGCGGCGCTCGCCAAATACAAGTGGCAGCAGTGGACGTTATACGGCGCCTACGAATACATCCGTCAGCAAAATCCGAGCGGAGACTTTCCAAATGGCTTCGAGACCATCGGATACTTCAACGTGCCCGCCACGATTCCCGGGTACAACATTCCCGGAACGATCGCGAACAGGTTGTTTCCGACGCAATGGGTCATCAACAACGCCTATAACATTTCGCGGCGCGCGGACGTTTTTTGGGTCGGCGTCAAGTACTCGTTCAACCCCCAGCTTGACGTGATCGCCGCTTTTTACGAACTCAGTCAGAATAACTATAATTTCACCGTCCCTACTGCCGGCGTCACCCGCGGAATAACCACTCCCGCGGCCTGCACGAACGAAAGCACCACAGTAAACACGGCAAAGGGCAGTGTCGTTATCAGCCGGGTCAGTAGCGGCAAGTGCGCCGGCACGACCGACTTCCTTTCCTTCCTGATCGATTACCGACCAGTCAGTCGGGTCACCATCTACGCGGGTGTGATGGAGTCGAACGTTTACGCGGGTCTCGCGAACGGTTACTTCAAGACCCAGACGATTAACCCGACCGCGGGCATCCGCATCAAATTCTAAGGATAGGCCTGGACAACTTAGCGCCTCGGCCGCTGTCGCGCCGACGCGCTGTAATGTCTCGGCGGCCCGACCGTGCATACTGACCCGCCCGCGTCGGACACTGAGGAAGCGGTTGCTTCAAGAATCGGAATTCCAAGCGCCCGGCAAGCCAGCGCCATGACTTTGTAGTTCAATCGTCGCCTTAGCTTGGGTGGAGGGCGAGGGGTGAGGGAAGGAGGTGCGAAATGGTGGAATGTATGGCTCGCCGGCTCGGGCTCGCGGTCGCGCTCGGAACGGCCTTAGCGAGGGGTCAGGCGGCAGCCGAAGACATTCCCGTGATGACGCTTCAGCACGCGGAGAGTTTGCCGCCAGGGAAGATACCAAGGATCTTCAGAGATCCGGACCCCTACTCCTACTATCCCTACAACATTCACGAAACCGATGGACTGAGCCGCAACCCTGACGATTGCATCCGCTGGGGCTGCGTCGAACAGAACGGCCGCTGAGCCTCCGAGATCGCAAGACCAACAAGCTTCTCTGCGTAGCCGATCAAACAACTCCGGCCACGCAGTCGTTCCGCGCCGACATTTTTCAACATCCGGCGGTGTGGCGGCGGTCGTCGGGCGCCTGTCATTCTCGCGATCGCCCCCTGATCGAATGAGGCGATCCCCGCACCAAGCACGCCGACGAACCCGTTCAGCAATCAAGATGCGATGCGTCTCGGCATCTCCGAAACAAGACCCTCTCCCGTAGGCGCGGACTTAGCCGCGAGGCCGGGCGCAAATTTCTTGAACAGAGCTTCCGCCTCGGCGATCGTCCGGTCGACCACATCGCTGGCTTTGGGCACGTCATGCACGAGCCCGACGCCCTCTCCGACCGTCAGGTTGGCGATGTCGTAGTCGTCCGTTGCAATCGCGTGCTCGAGCTTTGCAAACTCCGCCTCGCGCACGCGGCGCAACTCGTCCTCGTGACCGTGCCATTTCTCCACGAAGTCGCCACGCACGACCCGAGGCACGTAGCCCGCGGGCCATTCCCGGTTGAGCACGACGTCGTAGACGCTGGTGCGGACAGTATCTGCGCCCACCTTCGTCAGCGCCTTGGTCTTCGCGGCGTCAGCGATCATAGCTTCCTGCGTCATGTAGAATCGTGTGCCCATGAGCACGCCGTCGGCGCCGAGCATGAGCGCCGCCGCCAAGCCGCGGCCGTCAGCGATGCCGCCCGCCGCAAGCACCAGGACGTCCGGCGCCCGCTTTGCCAATGCGTCCACCACCGCCGGCACAAACGGCAAGGTCGACTGCACGGTAAAGCCGTGCCCGCCGGCCTCCGTTCCCTGCGCCACGACGACATCCGCGCCGACATCGACAGCATGGAGCGCGTGTTCGAGGGTATGGACCTGGCAGATCAGCGGCACGCCGGCCTGCTTGATGCGTGGCGCGTAGGGCGCGGGGTCGCTGAACGACAGCATCATCGCGCGCGGAAAACGGTCGAGCGCGAGGTCGAGCAGCTCGGGGTCCTCGGCGAGCGACCACGTGATGAACCCGCATCCGAGATCCGGCCGGCGCCCCTTGGCCGATTCGCTTTCAAGCAGAGGCCGATTGATGTAGCTGCCGCCGAGCAAGCCCAGCCCGCCGGCCTCGGAGACGGCCGCTGCGAGCGCGCCGCCGGACACGGTCATCGGCGCAAGGACGATCGGATGCTTGAGCTTGAAGCGCTGGGTCAGTCTGGTCGTGATCGTCATGCCGCCCTCCTTCCGGACGCGAGTTCTCCCGTCAGGTATTGCGCGTGCCCGTACCCGAAGGACCAATCCTCGTCTGAGTTCGTCACGATCGAGATCATGACGTCGGAGGGCGCTATGCCGCACGTCGTCTCCAACTCACGGACGAGAATCTTGTAGAAGTTCTCCTTGGCCTCCTTCTCATGCGGCCTCGTCGTGATCTCGAAGATCACGCAGTTCTGCGTCCGCGGGATGCCGAGTCCCGTGTCCTCCATGATGAAGTGCGACGCGTCATACTCGTTAACGATTTGGTATCGGTCCCGCAGCGGAACCTTGAAGGCCGCGAGCGCGGCGCGATGAGCGGCGTCGAGCAGCTCCTTGATCGCCTCAGGGCTGCGGCCTTTGATCATATCGACTCGAATGAGCGGCATAGCCATTCTCCTTCCAGGCGCCGCGGGCTGACGTGCCTGGGGCGCGGCAGCGACTAGATGGGCGACGGCGCGAAGAATCTCTTGTACGAATCAACTGAACATTTGCCGCCGCTTCAGAGAGGACTTTGGGGCCGGCTTCACGCCCGGCTCCACGGGTCCATGCACGGTCATGTTGCAGTGATGGTGTAGGCCTGAACGGCGTCAGCGTCGTCCGGCCGACGATTCCGTCAAGCGGCAGTCGATTCTTGAAATCGCCGCCCGCTCTCATGTGAGACATTCAGCGACTGCGGCGGAGGAAAAACCGTCTTCTCAAAAGTCCTCAACGCCACAAAGCCCCATTTTCCGGAGTTAGAGCATGGATATCTCAAATGAGGTCTTTGGCGAGTTCGACTACATCGTGATTGGCGCAGGCAGTGCTGGCTGCTTGCTCTCGAACCGCCTCTCTGCCGACATCCGCCATCAGGTTCTTCTGCTCGAGGCGGGCGGCCAGGATAATTATGTCTGGATTCATATCCCCGTCGGCTACCTCTACACAATGGGGAATCCTCGCACGGATTGGTGTTTCAAAACCGAACCGGAAGCCTATGTCGGGCACAAGCGGATGGACTATCCGCGGGGTCGGGTGC
>Ga0213877_10000085_pt1 | contig 11949 bp, 9 predicted proteins | sample VelepicoBEBS_R01_FD_160112 | JGI IMG/M metagenome (GOLD analysis project Ga0213877, IMG submission 160112) | Vellozia epidendroides bulk soil microbial communities from rupestrian grasslands, the National Park of Serra do Cipo, Brazil - BS_R01 | ecosystem: Environmental > Terrestrial > Soil >...
GATGAATGATCGGACGGCCATGACTGGCGAGTGGCTCGCCTTTTGTGCCGCCTGTTCGGCTCCGGAGATCGCAAACGTATTCAATCGCACCGGCATTGCGTTTCAGCAGGTCACCGGAACGCTTGAAGATGATCCGGAATGCTGGCGCGAAATAGATGAGTGGATCCGCGCCGCTCAAGTAGCCAGCGTTCTGGAACATAATCGGCTCGGGCTGATGGGGCATTACTATGGTGGAATGTTGGATATTTACACCGACGTCACGCAACAGTGCGCCTGCTTCGGCGGGCATGTCGAATTTCTGGAACTTGACGAGCTTGCGAAACTTCGTCGCGGAGTGACCCCAGCGGAAATCTCCGCTCGACTCATTCATTTTCGCGAGGCATTCGAGATTCAGCCCGTTGGAGATCGAAGCAGAGGAACGCTGGAACGCGATCGCCCAAACCCCGATTTGCCGCCGATGGTGGAATTACATGGCCGATATAATGGAAGTAAACCCCGACAATTCTCCGAGGTCACTCGAGCTCAATCAAGTTTTTCACCTGAAATAGGTTATGAACCCGAACTACTACATCGCTTGTGATCTCGGCGCTGAAAGTGGGCGAGTGATGCTGGGTCGTTTGGAAGATGGCCGGTTGCGACTCGAAGAATTGCATCGGTTTCCCAGCGCTGCGGTTCGCGTTCTTGGTTCGCTGCGGTGGGATGTCTTGCGGATTTTCGAAGAACTCAAAACCGGTCTGCGAGTCGCAGCCCAGCGCGGCACTCCAATTTCCAGTTTGAGCGTGGACGGCTGGGGCGTCGATTACGTCCTGATCAACTCCGTTCACCCCATGCTGTGGCCTCCCTTCCACTATCGCGATGCTCGAACCGAAGAGACCTACGACAAAGTCCGGGCGGAGATTGGCTCTGAATTGATATTTGCGGAAACAGGTATCCAGTTCATGCCTATTAACACAATCTATCACCTCGCATCCGACCTGAAAAAAAGCGGGCTGATGCTCGAATACGCAGATTGTTTCCTCACGATAGGCGATTACTTCAACTATCTATTTTCCGGCGTGCCGTGTATTGATGAGAGTACTGCGAGCACAACGCAACTTTACAACCCGCGAACACACGGCTGGTCGAAGGTCTTGGTCGAGCGGTGTGGGTTCCCTCCGAAAATATTTCCGCGAATCGTTGCACCGGGAACGGTGCTCGGCCGGTTGTCTCCTGAAGTTGCCGTCGACACTGGCCTTGTCGACATAGAGGTCGTCGCTACCTGTTCGCACGACACCGGGGCCGCCGTGGCGGCTGTTCCGGCGGATACCACCTCTGGCTGGGCCTATCTGTCGTCTGGTACCTGGTCATTGTTGGGCGTTGAACTACCTGAACCATTGATTAACGAAGGCGTTCGCAAACTGAATTTCACGAACGAAGCCGGTTACGGTGGAACGACCCGATTTCTAAAAAATATTATCGGGCTCTGGTTGCTCCAGGAATGCCGCCGCGAATGGCTGAGACAGGGCGTGAATCACGAATACTCCACGCTGATTGAGGAAGCAAAACGGACGGAGTCATTTCGTTCGCTGATTGACCCAAGAGCCACTCGATTCATGAAACCCGGCGACATGCCTGAAAAGATCACTCATTACTGCAAAGAAACAGGCCAACCCGCTCCGGAATCGCCCGGACAGTTTGCTCGCTGCATTTTAGAAAGCCTTGCGCTTCTGTACCGGCTCACTATCGAAGAGATTGAGCAAGCGATCGGGCACTCCATTCAACGGCTGTACATCGTTGGAGGAGGAAGCCAGAACGCTCTGCTGAATGAATTCGCCGCCCATGCTACCGAGCGGGAGGTGGTTGCCGGTCCAGTCGAGGCAACTGCAATCGGTAATGTTTTGATCCAAGCGATCGCGCTAGGACATGTTGAATCGCTGGCAGCGCTGCGCCGCATTGTCGGCGACTCCTTTCCCCTGGAAATCTTCAAACCGCGCGTGGTCGCAGATTGGCGAACTGCCTATCAGCGATTCCTTGGACTGAATCTTTTGACATGAAATATCAATATGTGAACTATTTATGGGACGACACCGCAGTCGCTAAACTCGATGCTGTCGACCGACTCGTCTACCGATCTAATATACTCGGTAGTGACCAGAGGATCACAAATACCGGCGGCGGGAATACCTCCTCCAAAACCATTGAACAGGACCCATTGACCGGTCAGAAAGTGGAAGTGCTCTGGGTTAAAGGATCCGGTGGTGACTTGCGCACGAGCAAGCGCGAGAATTTTTCGTCGCTTTACCAGCAAAAGCTGATCGCTCTCCTGAGCGTCTACACCAGCGATCCTAACAGGGGTCCAAAAACGCCGACTGAAGACAGAATGGTCGGTATGCAAGGCCATGCAACGTTTAATCTTAACCCTAGAGCCAGTTCTATCGATACTCCGTTGCATTCGTTTGTTCCGTTCAAGCAGGTGGATCATACGCACCCGAACGCCGCGATTTCTTTAGCTGCAGCAAAGAACTCGCAGCGGTTAACAGCGGAGATCTTTGGTGATGAGGTTATCTGGACTCCATGGCTGCGGCCCGGTTTTGAGCTTGGAATCGAGCTTCGGCGGATTTGCTCTGAGCATCCGGCCGCAAAGGGTGTAATCCTTGGCCAGCACGGTCTTATCAACTGGGCCAACGACGATAAAGAGTGCTATGAGCTAACCTTGCGGCTCATAGAGAAGGCAGCTCGTTATATTGCTGCCAGATACGAAGCGAATGGAGGCGACGCGACGGCGTTCGGCGGGCAGAAATATGCTGCTTTGGAACCGGAACGCCGGCAAGCACTGTTCGCTGCGATTTTACCCTGGCTGCGCGGCCAGGTGAGCCAACATAAGCGCTTTATTGGGACGATCCAGGACGACGAAGCAATTCTCCGATTCGTCAATTCGTTAGAAGCCGCAAGGTTAGCGGAGCTGGGCACGAGTTGTCCCGATCATTTTTTGCGTACCAAGATCAAACCTCTCTACGTCGATTGGGACCCTGCAACGGAAGAAGTTGGAACACTCAAAACAAAGTTGCAGGCCGGTCTCCAGAAGTATCGCGCCGACTATGCAGACTACTATAATCGCTGCAAGCGACCGGACTCACCACCAATGCGTGATCCAAATCCGACGGTCATTCTGGTTCCCGGACTCGGAATGATCGCGTGGGGAAAGGACAAATCAGAGTCCCGAGTGACCGCCGAGTTCTATAATTGCGCAGTGGAAGTTATGCGCGGCGCTGAGGCAATCGACCAGTACACCGCCTTACCGCAACAGGAGGCTTTCGACATCGAATATTGGCTGCTGGAAGAGGCAAAACTAAAACGGATGCCGGCCGAGAAAGAACTCGCACGGCAGGTCATCGTTGTTATAGGCGCCGGCTCCGGTATCGGTAAGGAGGTGGCTCATCGAATTGTGAAAGACGGAGCGCATGTTGTCTGTGTTGATCTCAACAAAAATGCGACTCTCGACACAGCCAGGGAGATCACTGATAAGTACGGGATCGGAATCGGCGTGGCCGGGAGCGGCATCTCGAATTGTGGTCTGGCGATCGGATTAAATGCAAATATCACCTATCGCGAGTCGGTGCGCGCCATGTTCGATGACGCAGTGTTGGCATACGGGGGCATCGACTCGATTGCCGTGACCGCCGGGATATTCTTTTCTCCGGACGCGGACGGATACATTTCCGATGAGAAGTGGGCTGCTACGTTTGCGATAAACGTCACCGGCTCTTACCTCGTTGCGGACGAAGCTGCCAGGATATGGAAAGAGCAGCAGCTCTCTGGAAATCTCGTCCTGACCACAAGCGCAAATGCGGTCGTGGCAAAAAAGGGAAGCCTTGCATACGACACTTCCAAAGCGGCGGCGAATCATTTGACTCGTGAATTGGCCATCGAGTTGTCTCCGCTCGTGCGCGTAAACGCGGTCGCTCCCGCCACTGTGGTCCAGGGAAGCGCGATGTTCCCGCGTGAACGTGTAATTGCATCGTTGTCTAAGTATAAGGTTGCCTTCAGCGATGACGAAGCGACGGAGGCGCTCACCCAGAAGCTCGCACAGTTCTATGCCGACCGAACTTTAACTCATCTGCCAATTACACCCGCGGATCAGGCGGAAGCTTTTTACATCCTTCTGACGAACCGGCTTAGCAAAACAACAGGGCAAGTGATAGCGGTCGACGGTGGTCTGGTCGAAGCGTTTTTGCGTTGAAAATCAATCTGCTCATCCCCTGCTTCGTTGACCAGCTGTTCCCATCTGTCGGAATCAGTGTTGTGCGCATTTTTGAGAAACTGGGCCACACGATTGATTTCAAACGGGACATCTTGTGTTGCGGTCAACCGGCTTTCAATGCCGGGTTCTGGAATGAAAGCCGTGAAATCGCTGTTCGCGCCATCGAAACGTTGAAGGGCGATGATCCGGTCGTCGTACCTTCAGGCTCCTGTGCTGCGATGGTGAAAAATTTTTATCCAGATTTATTTCGATCCACGCCTCACGCTGACGCCGCTGTCCAGATCGGCCGGCGAACATTTGAATTCTCTTCTTTCCTCGTCGACCACCTGCATGTGACAGAGCTCGGGAGCCGTTTCCCGGCGACCGTAACTTTCCACGACGGGTGTCACGGACTGCGTGAACTGCAGGTTAAGCGCCAACCCCGGCTACTACTCGAAAGGGTCTGATGGCCCCGACGAATTCCATCTTGTTCTCCTGGATAATCGCAGAACTGAATTATTGGCCGATCCAGAACAAAGAGACGCTTTACGTTGCATACGGTGTGGCGCCTGCTTAAATGTTTGCCCGATCTTCAGAAATGTCGGCGGGCACACTTACGAAACCACTTACCAGGGTCCGATCGGTTCTGTGATTACGCCACATTTGCGCGGATTAATGGACTGGAAGCATCTCTCCGACTGGTCCGCGCAAGCCGCCCGCTCCAGCCACTCGTCGAGAGATTGGAGCCAATACTCCCCGCGCCGTTGAAAGCCTGGATGTCGTCGCGGGATCTTCCAGCGATTCCTGCCAAGAGTTTTCGAGACTACTGGAGGACGAGATGAGCGAAGGCAAACGGGAAGTCCTGCTGGGGCGTATCCGGGAGGCACTCCGGATTCCGGCACAATCCCATGCGACGCGCTCATCCGGCAAGCATTTCGCGTCAGTCGACGGAGATCAGACGGCGCGCGAGTGTTTGCCTTCTGTTCCTTCCGATTACGCTGGGCGTCTCGCGCTCTTCCGGGAAAGATCGATTCAACTCAAGACCGACTTCCAGATCGTCGCTAGCCCCGAAGCTGCGACTGCGACGATGTCTGTGTTGCGCGACCATCACAGTTGGACCTCAGCTGCTGCGCACCACCATCCCCTGATTGAGCCAATCATCGAGTCCATCGGCATAAAGACCGTTTTCGTGGAAGAGCGTCTGGAAACAAGAGCGCTGGAGCGGTGTTCGGTAGGAATCACCGGGTGTGACGCATTGGTAGCCCAGACAGGTTCAATCCTGGTCACATCGCGCAGCGCAGGTGGTCGCTCTCTATCTGTGTTGCCTCCGCACCATGTCGTTCTTGCAACGCATGACCAATTGCTCGCCGATCTTCCGGAGGCTTTTGAATTGCTCCGTTCAAAATACCGGGACCGATATCCGAGTTTTGCCGGATTGATCACCGGCCCGAGCCGAACTGGCGATATTGAGCGGATCCTGGTTCTTGGCGCGCACGGCCCTCGCAACTTGACGATTATTCTCGTGGACCGGCGATGAGGGCGCTCCCAACTGAGTGCGAGCGAAGCCGAGAGAACTGGGACCTATAGGTCACATAGGTCCTATATCCCTATATGTCCTATACGTCCCATAGGACCCATGAGATAGATCTCGCCAGTCCGCGCGCCCCTGTTACTCTAGCGGTAATTCGACCTTTTCTTCCATCCTTGGCGTCAGCTGGTTTCCCATGATCAGGCGGGCACAGGTGTTCCAATGCAACAAAGCGTCGTCGTTTCTGGGAGGCCGGATCTCTTGAGCATTTTCGAACCAGGTCATTGCTTCCCGAAGCAACTCGTAAGCGTCGTGTCCGGAGCCGGGATGTCCTTGCTGAAGTTTAGCCTTTGCCCTGCGCTCAGAAATGATGCCGGCATAGTACTGGCGCTCGTAAGGATCCCGGATGTGAGTTAGAACCTCCTGTGCTTCGGTGATTCCCACCGCATACCCTTTGCCAAACCGGTCAGTGAGAGCCAGGAGCAGCGTTACCAGAGCTTGTTGGTTTTCAGGTTCGATACTTAGAATATCGTGGCAAATACTTTCAGCCGTACTCGGCTCATTGAGCAAGCGATAGCGTAATGCCTTTTCCAGCGCTGCTGGCACAGCATCTGCCGAAAGTCGTTTGAGTTCAAACATGGTCTCCTCCTGTTGATTTCTTGGGGCGAATGAGCTTAAGCAACATTCCTAAAGGATCATAAAACTCGTCGACCACACGTTCTTTCATAGGAATTATTGCATTATCGGTGATGGTGATGTTTTCCGGGCAGACTTTCGTACAACATTTGGTGATGTTGCAATAACCGACGCCGCCCGCCTCCTTTAATTCTGCCAGGCGGTCTTCCGTGTCCAGCGGGTGCATCTCGAGAGCGGCAACAAAAACAAGGAACCGTGGCCCGACAAATTCTTCGTGTTTATGATGCTCTCGCAGAACATGACAAATGTCCTGGCAAAGAAAACATTCAATGCACTTCCGAAATTCCTGGACCCGATCGATATCGCCCTGAGCCATGCGCCAGGTACCGTCCGGTCTATCGGGCGGTCGCGGCTTGAATTCCTTAATCTTTTTCTTAACCCGATAATTCCACGAAACATCAGTAGCCAAATCCCGTATCACGGGGAAAGCGCGCAATGGCTCGATTGTAATCGGCCGGTCGACCGGGATCGAGTCCAGCCGGGTCATGCACATGAGTTTTGGCATACCGTTGATTTCCGCCGAGCACGAACCACACCTGCCGGCCTTGCAGTTCCACCGTAATGCCAGGTCGTTTGCTTGCTTGGACTGTATTGCATGCAACGCGTCAAGGACGACCATGCCCTCTGAAATCTCCGTGGTGAATTCCACGAAGTCCCCTCCGCTTGAGTCGCCCCGCCAGATTTTAAAAACAGCTGTTTTCATTTCATCTCCGCAATGATCGCCTTCAGATGCTCTGGCATCTCCGCGATTGGTTCACGGCGGACTTGCATGGAGCCATCCTCCCCCTTGTAAACCACGATGTTGACCTTTCCTTCAGCGGCATCTCTGGACGGGAAATCGTCGCGAAAATGGCCGCCACGACTCTCTTTCCGCTCGATGGCTGACCTCGTGATCGCCTCTGAAACGGTAAGCAAATGCTTTAAATCCAGCGCCGTGTGCCAACCAGTATTATATTCCCGGTGCCCGCGCACTGCCACCTTTTGCGCGCGTTTCCAAAGTGTGTCGAGTCCGTCCAGCGCTCTTAGCAAGTCCTCTTGGCGCCGCACGATTCCGACCTGGTCCTGCATCATGTTCTGCAGATCATACTGAAGCTGGTACGGATTCTCACCGGATGCTTGCGTGCCCCGCTCGAAGGGGGCCAGCGCCTCACGTGCGGCGCTCTCGATTTCGGCGTCATTGATGTTTTTGCCGCCTGATTCTCTGCTGAATATAGCGGCGAATTCGCCAGCGCGTTTGCCGAAGACCACCAAATCGGAAAGCGAATTTCCTCCCAGCCGGTTTGAACCGTGCAGTCCCGCGGCGACTTCGCCTGCTGCAAACAGTCCTGGTACGCTGGACATCTGGGTTTCGGCATCTACCCGTACTCCGCCCATCATATAGTGCGTCGTCGGGCCGACTTCCATCGGCTCCTTGGTGATGTCGAGGTTTGCGAGCTGCATGAATTGGTGATACATGCTCGGCAACTTTTTTTGGATGCGTTCGGCTGCGTGCGGAATTTTTTCTCTGATCCATGATATATCGAGAAAGACGCCGCCGTGCGGGCTGCCGCGCCCAGCCTTGACCTCTTCAAGAATGCACCTTGCGACATGATCGCGCGTCAGCAACTCGGGTGGCCGCCGTGCGTTCTTATCGCCTTGGGTATAACGCCAGCCTTCTTCCGGGTTGTCTGCCGTTTGCGCTTTGTAAGCCTCCGGTATCCCGGCAAACATGAATCGCTCTCCTCTATTGTTCTGGAGGATGCCGCCTTCCCCGCGTACTCCTTCGGTGACCAGAATGCCCATCACACTAGGGGGCCAGATCATGCCGGTCGGATGGAATTGTACGAATTCCATGTCAACCAACTCGGCGCCGGCTTGGTATGCGAGCGACTGCCCGTCTCCGGTATATTCCCAGGAATTGCTCGTGATCTTGTAGGCGCGTCCGATACCGCCGGTGGCCAGGACAACCGCTTTTGACTTAAATACTTTGAAGCGTCCCCGATCGCGGTCGTAACCAAACGCGCCAAGAATGCGCTCGCTGTCCCTGAGCAGCCGGACGACTGTATGCTCCATGTGGACTTCGATCCCTTGGTGAATGCCATGGTCCTGCAGGGTCCGTATCAATTCCAGACCGGTACGATCACCTACATGCGCTAACCGCGGGTAGCGATGGCCACCGAAATTGCGTTGAAGAATTCTCCCGTCGGGCGTTCGGTCAAACACTGCGCCCCAGGCTTCCAACTCGCGAATCCGATCCGGCGCTTCCTTTGCGTGGAGTTCAGCCATTCGCCAGCTATTGACGTACTGGCCGCCGCGCATGGTATCAGCGAAATGGACTTTCCAGTTGTCACGGTCATCGACGTTTCCCAGTGCTCCGGCAATTCCTCCTTCAGCCATCACAGTATGGGCTTTGCCGAGTAAAGATTTGCAAATCAATCCCACGCTGACACCTGCCGCGGACGCCTCAATCGCAGCGCGCAAGCCCGCGCCTCCAGCGCCGATGACGAGCACGTCATACTCAAGAGTTTCGTAGTTGCTCACGTGATTTGCCGGACCATCCTTATAATTGATGGAAGCGCTAAGCTTGCTGGCTGCAATCGTTCAGAAATCAGCGACTAGACAATCCTCCAATCGTGCCAGTTGCCGAGTGAGCACAACCGCACGTATAGGTCACTGAAACCCACCCAGAACAGGCTCGTCCACGCCATCAGCATATGCCGGCGGTTCAGGCAACTGACGCATGCATATCCCTTCGCGCAGAAAGGTGCCTTCGATATTTCATCGAGGAACCCGCCTGTCAGATGCCGCAGGGAATGGCATCCAAATGTATAACCAGCCAGCAGAAATACATTAATAGCCAATACAATTGTCCCAACGCCTATGCCAAAATGTCTTGCGCCTGTAGCGTCCATGAACCACATCGCCCGCCACACGTCATGCGCGAGAATCAAGATGAACACGAGCGCGATATAAAGAAAATAGCGGTGCACATTCTGCAGGATGAGAGGGAAAGCAGTTTCGCCCGGATATCCTTTTCGAGGCTCACCGACTGCGCATGCGGGGGGATCGGCCCAGAATGCTTTATAATAAGCGCCCCGATAGTAATAACAGGTCAGCCGAAAACCCGCCGGGGCCCATAAAATCAGCAAGGCCGGAGAAAAAATGAGCCAAGGCGGCCACCAGTTCGGTTTGGCTCCGAATATCGCGTGCGGTGAATTACCGAATAACTCGGGTGAATAGAATGGCGAAAGGTAATCCGCACCATCTTGCGCAAGCCAGTAGTGGGTCCCTTGGAATGCGGCCCACGTGGAATAAACGATGAACGTTGCAAGACCGAGAAAGACCAGCAGGGGCTGCGTCCACCACGCATCGCGTCGCATGGTTTCTCCAGCGGCCCGCGTTTTTATCGGCGCATTTGCGGACGACTTGTGCCCGTAAATTGTCTGGCTCATTCCGGGAGTACTTTTGACTCATATATAGACGCGAGATTTTGTTTTCAAGCGGATTGCGCGCGTGGCCCGTGCAGTTTGGACATTTTCCTGTGGAGCCTGCGCCGCTCGCAAATCTCTAAAGATTTGCGAGCGGCGCAGGCTACAGACCGATGCTGACGTCCAGCTTGAAGTACGGCGCACTCCTGCTTGAGTCATCCGGACCACTGTGAAAATAATCGAAGCGTCGTTCGATGCTCCATCCGGCTGACATCTCGACAGACAAGCCCTTTCGTGGGTTGTAGCTCACGCCACCTTGCGCCCGATATTCCGTGTAGTCCAATACCGCATTGCTTGTACGCCGATCAGTGGTTGGCCCGTTTCGGTACCCGCCGCCAACGAGGTCCGCAGCGAGGAATAATTCGAACATCTTGTTCGGATTATAGCTGAAGCGCGGCTGGGGGAAGACCGCTCTCAGGTTGTACTGATCGTTGATTTTCCAATTAAATCCGCAAACAGGCGTTATTGGTTCTGATTCATAGGGATCGGCGTCCGTGCCAAGGACGAGGTAAAAGTCTTTCCAAGCCTGCCACCCGGCCACGGCGCGAACTGGCATATCAAAGGAGTTCAGCGTGATATAACCTCTTGTATAGTAAACTCCGGGTAAAAACTGTAAGAGCGGATAAAAATCATCGCCTGTCCAGTATGAAAGCGATACTTCTGCTGCCAGGCTCGTGATGGACGACGGGAAAGTGCTGCTGTTCGACCGCGAGAAATCAAATCGTTCTGAGTCCATTCCAAATTGCAGGTAATAAGTATTTAATAGGTGAATGTTACGGAGAACCTCGAGTTCGTAATGATAAACGGCTTGAGAGCCAAATTGCGGAGCCTGAATAATTTTGCTGCCCGCAGTGTAGTCAGTAACAAGGTCGATAGACCAATTGAACGCTTGATCGGTCTGGTCCTTGGCAGCCGTCTGCTGGCCGGCCAATCCCGCGATTGAGTACAGAATCAATACCGAGACAACAACGGCGGATCTCACGGTAAAATTCGGTTATATCGCTTGCTGAACAAACGACCGCCGCCGCAGGCCGATCGCCGGTAATGTGATGGACTCAGACATTTGTCCCTTTGTCGTCATTCGCGGGTCTGACTCAACAGTAAACAAGGGGTTTGGCAGGGCAATCGCGATTTGAGATTATCCTCTTTTTTTTTGCACAGATTCTGCGGCGGGAGCAGCGTTCTGCTTGCCTTTTCGACAGCCGTGTCTAAAGGTACGCCCATTATGCTGGAGAGGCGGTCTAATTTCGAGGCATCTCATGCAGAAGATCGAACGTTCTCCGAACTCCGAAATACTTCGCGAGCAAGCGCTTTCGGGGCCAGAGGTTGAATGGCGGCTTGTGTCTCCCAACCGGGCCAATTGTAAGGACCTGACAAAAATCAACTATTGTGAACTACATTCAAATTCTCCTTCTCGGGATAATTCAAGGCGCAGCAGAGCTTCTTCCGGTCTCAAGCTCCGCCCATGTCATCATCGCCGAGAAGCTGATGGGCTTGGACCCATCGAGCCCGGAAATGACTTTTGTACTGGTGATGCTTCACACCGGAACGATGTTTGCCGTTATTGTGTATTTTTGGAACGCTTGGCGCGACGACTACTTCGCGAGCACGGCCGTGTTTCAAAGCGTAGCGGTCAACGTAGTGATCGCGACAGTCATGACTGCCATTGTTGGTCTGGCGCTGCAGTGGGTGATCGAGAAGATTTTCCTCCGAAGTGCTGAGAAAGCGGAGGTCGAAACACTTTTTTCGCAGCTCCCTTTGATCGGTGTCGCACTTTTTGCCGTAGGCGCCTTAATCATATATTCAGGAATAAGTCAGGAAAGAAACAGACGGGGCAGCGATGTAAATACCACACGGGCCTGCTGGATTGGAGGTGTTCAAGGACTCTGCTTACCGTTCCGTGGATTCTCACGTTCCGGTGCGACTATTTCGACGGGTCTGTTATTGGGAGTAGGACAGCGCCGCATGGAAGAATTCAGCTTTGCGCTGGCTGTCGTCTTAACGCCGCCTGTGATCGCGCGTGAGGCATGGCGACTCTA
>Ga0213877_10000086_pt1 | contig 11923 bp, 3 predicted proteins | sample VelepicoBEBS_R01_FD_160112 | JGI IMG/M metagenome (GOLD analysis project Ga0213877, IMG submission 160112) | Vellozia epidendroides bulk soil microbial communities from rupestrian grasslands, the National Park of Serra do Cipo, Brazil - BS_R01 | ecosystem: Environmental > Terrestrial > Soil >...
AGTCATTCGCGGTAGCGGTCCATTCGGTATCGGAAAGGCAGGCCCAGTTTTGGTTGAGCGCGGGGCGGCCGCGAAGGTCAAGGCGCAAGGCAGCCTGGGCCACCGCGACCGGCCGGCCGATGAGCACCGGCAGGCCGGAGTTCGCCGCAAGCAGGTCCGGGCTGATCTTATCGTGCACCCGGTCTACCGCGTTCCAGAAGGCCAGGAACCACACGGGACTGGCCTCCGACAGAGCCAGCGCCAGGGCCTTAAACGTGGGATTCACGTTAGCCAAGGCTTGCGCAATGGGTAGATCGATGGTGGCGTCATCGCCAGGCGCCGATTGCCACACCACGCTGCTCTGGTCCCCGTTGAGTTCAAGGCTGCCGAGCGGACGTCCGGCGCCATCGTACAGGAAGAAGCTGCCGTTCAGATGATTGGGCAACAACCATCCGCAGACCGGTGTGGTGGCGGGGTGACTGTTCATTTCCACCACGCCCGCGGCGCTGGCGGAAATCCATTCAAACAGCAGGCGCGCCGGCTGAGCCAGTCTCGGCGCCGCGTATGCTACATCCGCGACCGGTCTTCCCTGGGTGTAGGCGGTAGTGGATTCGGACTGCGCGACTGAACTGAGCGTCTTGTCGCCGAGCGTGATGTCGCGCTTCTGCCCGAACACGTCCACGGCCTGCAGCGAAATCTTGAACCAGCCGCCCCGGATCGGATTGTAGTGCCCCTCGAAGTGCGGGCCCACGTGATAGGTGGGTCCCACCACCGACTGGGTTTCGGTAGTCAACTGCGTTGGCATGAAGGGGGAATCATCGGGTACGGCGATCTGCAATTGAACCGTCTGCTGCTGCATCAACAAGGCCGCCGTGAATCCCGACATCGGTTGGACCAGCGTAGGCGTATCCTTCAACTGCGCGAGGATCTTCTCCAAGGTGGGAACGGGCTTCGCGGGATGATAGCCCTCGATCGCGTCCCTCAAGTTGGACGCGGCGGTAGCCGAGAGGACGCTCTGCCCAGCCCAGGTCTGTGGAAACGCGAGGGAGGCGGGATCGACCGGGATGCTGCCGTCGCCGTGCGGTGTGTAGCTGACGAAGCTGCCGGTGGTGCGATCGACTGTAAAATTGGAGCTGAAGAATTCCGGCTTGTAGTAGGCCAGCGCATTACCGTTCTCGGTAGATTGCAGCGGGGCGAAGTTGACACTCCATTGAAGGAACAGCGGCATCCAGGCGTTTTGGGGACCCCACCAGGTTACTTCCACCGCCGAGGGCGCCATGCCCGCACCAATCGTCCACCTAGTCTGATTCTGGTTTGCGAGCAATCCTTTCAGATCGGATTTCAGCTGGTCATCGGTCTGGCCCGATAAACTGGCCGCGATTTGGGTGTTGAACAAGCAGGCCTCGATGAGGAGATTCGTGCAGTCGCTCGCGTAGGGCAGCTTTGTGGACGGCAGGGCGCAAATGGCGGCGAAGGTAGCCCCGGAAATCGCGGTACCGCTCACGGTCACTTGGGAAACCAGCTGGCTGATGTTACGGCATGGCAGCACTGCGCGCACTCCAGAAGTGGGGCCGCTGCTCGACCGAGCCGTCGGGGAGAGATCCCCGCTGGCCAGCAACACTGCTGGATCGGTGGGCTGCCAATATCGCGGCGCCGGCCCGGGTTTGAGCGTCAGCGAGGAACCCCTCAGTAAGTTAGTGACGTCGTCGAGCCGGGCCTTCACCGCGTCCTGGGCATCCGTGTAAAGGATGTTCAGGCCCGTGCGCGCATCGTTCCACTGCGCGAGCAGGTAGGAGGCGTGGTTGAAGATCGTGCCACTGGACTCCTCCGGCGCCTGGAAGTAGCGGTACCAGTCGGCGAACATTCGCCATTGGAAGCTTTCGACATTTGTGAGGGCCTCTTCGAAAGCCTGCGAGGCGATGTTGAGCTGATTGAGCGCGTCGGCAAGCGGCAGGGGCAAGCCGGTGGCTTCGCTTTCGGTTTCATCGGGGTTAGTTACCACGATGGTGTAAATCAACCCGGCATCGACGGCCTGGAACTGCCTGTTGTGCTGCGACTCGGCCAGTTTGGCCAGAAAGCCCGGCTCGGGCGAACTGAAACTCGGCAGCAAGCCGGCCTGGAACGCGTTGAGCAACTGCTCGAAGAACGGTACATCGGGATGGTTCAAGGCCCGGAAGTAGGCCGAGAGCGCCTCGATCGGCGTGTTGCCCACCGCAGCTTGGGCGCTGATGGGCTGCAGGTTGGGTTGGCCGAGGACATAATTGCGATTGGGGTTCCAGGCAATGTCCTGCACCATGCCGCTGTACAGCGTGTAGGAAGGCGGATCGTCCGCCGCCCACGCGTGGGTTTTGGTGATGTTGTGGCTGATCGTGGCGGGATCATTGGCTTTCGCGTCGTACCAGCCCGTGACCACGTACATCAGGTTCCCGGCCTGTTGCAGGTCGCTCCGAGGATCGAAGAAGCCGAAGGAGCCGCAAGCCTCCGGATAGTAGGCAGCGAAGCTCGGCATGCCGTTGGAGACGCACGAAAGTTCCGCGCCGGTGACCTGCTTGAAAGTTCGCGGCCCCTCGAGCAGCGCAGTGGAAGCGTACTTCGCGAGGGCCGTGCTGTGACCCAAATAGGCGAAGTCCTGCCCGTTGCCGCTGCCGGCGTTTGTCGGAATCGTACACGGAGCCTGGCCATCCGGCGGACTGGCGTTCAGGGCGTCGCTCTCGATCACCCAGGAAGCAACGCTGGGCGGGGACTTGTCGACGATGAAGCGGGTGACCAGCCACCGGTTGGGTGCGGCGGGAAAATTCACCTTGCCATTCGTCTGGTCCACTGATGCCCTGGTCAGAGAGTCGGGAAGCGACCAGTGCAGATGGACTCCCGCCTTCAGCGGCTTCCAGGGTCCGTCGCCGAAGCCGCGGACCACGTTGGAGCCGAGATATGCCGGAGTTTTGGAACCCGTTTGGTTGGTATATTCGGCCGTGACACCGGCGAAGTGCCTCACGTCCGAGGTGACCTCCTGCTCGTCAGCCTCGCTGACGCAAAAGCCGACCACGTTGACCGGCACAACCAGACCCGGCTTGTCAGGCATGGCCGGCCTCTTTGATCTGGAACATAACCTTAACGACTCCCTTCACCATTTCGAGCGCAAACTCGGCGGAAGTGAGGGCCGGCAGATTCTGACCAAAATCACTATTGAGCTTGGTGCGGATATCGTCGGCAGTAGCCTTGGCGCGAATCGTCTGCTGGTCGGAGCGGACGGACACGGCAACCGTGGGTGGGCCGCCTTTGGGATCGGTCTCGTATTGCCGGCCGGGCGTATCGCCCCCGACTTGACGTAGAGCCGTAGTGAAACCGCTGGCCGAATTGCCCTCGACGCCGCAGTGGAGCTGCTCGGACGCCTCGCCGATAGTCAACGACTGTATCGCGCCTTCGAACAGACAGATCAGCACGTTGTCGGTCAGGCGCTCCATGCGCAGCTTGGGCAATTCATTAACTCCATCATGGTCCGAATAGCCGCTGACGATCAGCCCAGGCCAGCCCGAAACGATCTGGGAGCGGATCAGGCAGCCGGTGACCACCTCGAAGTCGGCATCTTTCGCCGCAGCTAGTCGCGCGGCCAAATGAGGCCGATGATTCCGGCGCTCGCGCCGTGCGCTCACCTGCGAGGCGGCATTGGCTCGGGCAAGCGGTGCGGCATCTCTGGCCGTGCCCGTGGTGCCGGCGCGCCCGATGCTGAATGCGCCATCGACGAGCGCGGCAGTCCAGTCCAGGTCGAGATAGAAGAAGCGCAACGACTCCACGGGCAGCATTCTCTCATCCGGGACCAGGGCCGCAAAGGGAACGCCTTTCAGGAGCTTTAACCGTCCGATCCAGTCGGCGATTTCCTTAGGCACGGGCGGCGGGTCCTTCAACGCCTCCGTGCGCGCGGCAAAGAAGGTGGTCAGGATCTCATCGGCCTCCAGCTTCTTCATGAACTGCGCCATCTCCTTCTGAGCGGCAATCCCTTTCTGCAGAGAATGCTTCCAGTTGTACAGCGCGACCGAGAAGTTGGTGCTCTCTAACGCCAGCAACTGCCCGAGCTGCCAGGCGTGCGCGTAAGTGGCATCGAACATGCCGGTCTGCGGGTCATAGCGCACGAGCGCGTCCGGACAGGGTGCGATGGTGTAGTTGAAAGGCTGGGCCGCATAGGGAATCAGCGGGCCGCGGTACCAGCTCACCGTGTGACCCGTCATGCGGAGGTGATGGTTGAGCGCGGTGAGGCCCATACACAGCGCGTCGCCGGCCAGTTCGTCGCAATCCCCATCGGTGAGGTCGCCCGTAGCCTGATGAGCCAGGGCCGTAGCGACCGCCGCCGGATCGGGCCTCTTGGCCGGGAGGCGCAGGCTGCTCACACCTTGTGGGTCGTCGGCAGGCGGTGTGAGCCTCTCGCAGAGCGACTGAAACTTTTCGCCGAGATTGTTGGCGAAAAAGCGCCACGTGCGCAAACAGATCAGCCGCACCGTAGTTGTGTCGGGCGGCCAGTTGGGCGAAGGAGAACCGTCGTCATTGGGCAGGCGTTCGCCCATGTTCTCCAGCGATACCAGGAAGGCATAGACATTGGTATTGGGCTTGGGCCAGCGGTTACCGAGAATCACGGCCCACTCCTCGACCAACCGGCGGTTGTCTACTGAGTCGTAGGTGTCGGTCAACCGGACATGCGCGAGGAACGGCAGGTCGGCCGGCGAAGGGCAGACCTTGCTGAAGAGTGCCACCGGAACATCGATCATTGTGCAGGGGTCGGTGGGCGCCTGGCCGGGGTCCAGTTTGTCGATGCCTGGATATGAAGTAGTTCGGTTCGGCATTTTGCCGCCCGCGCTGAACAGGTAGGACGCGTTGGTGACGGAGTCGGGTGCGATTGGGGCCACAGGTTTCACATCCAACATCTCGGTTTCGTCAAACAACAGCAGCGCGAGCCAGGGCGCGGTCTTGTCAGTGGCCACCGAAGTGCGCTGCCATGGCAAGGTCTCCCGGCGCAGCACAACCAGCGGCATGTCTCCGGTGAACTCGCCGTTGGCGAGCGGGGCGGGAAAGACCGAGACGATATCATCGCCATTGAGCTGGAAGCGATTGCCGGGAACGGCGAACTTCCTGCTGGCAGAAAATCTGTTGTTGGGGCTAGGCTGATTGACGGTCTGCGTGGCCGTGACCGTATACTCGCCCGCTTTCAAGGGCGGGATGTCGTACTGAATTAGAGTCAGCGTATCCAGGTCGCTTTCAGCCATGGTCATCTCTTCACTTCTCCGAGGTAGCGCAGCAATGGACTGCTGAGTAGATAGTTGCTGTCCTTCGACGCCAGGGTGGATACATCGGGGGTCTGGTCGACTTCGAGTTTGGCGCGGCGAATTGCGGCGAGCAGTGGGGGGCGATTCGACGTAGCCAGCGGCGCGGCGATGGTGGATGGCACCGTGTCGCTCGCTACGAACGGATCGGTGGTCTGGACCACAGCAGCGCTCCAGGTGAACGACTCCTTATTGGGATCGAGGAAGTACTTCAGGTATCGAAGCGGGATCGGCAGCTTGGTCCGATCCGGCTTCTGGACCGTCGGGATCAGTGTGAAACCGGTAAGGACATTCTTGATGGTGGTGTCGTTGACGGGATCGACGTCCGTAGGCGTGCCGTGATCGTCGAAATTGGGGGGCTTATTCCAAAGCGCCTTGGAGACGGAGCCCAGCACCATCACCGCGTCGAGCACCGCCGCCTTTTCCGATGTCAAGCTGACCTCGAGATTCGAATGCAGGCCGCCGCTGGCAATACCGGCGGGGCTACAGCCAAAGTCGAAATTCGGTGGACCGGGTGGCTGCTCAGGCGGAGGCGCCAGAACCACTCCCGGACCTTGCAGGCTGTAAGTCCTCAGCGGGATGACCGTCTGCACCTGGGCCTGGAAGGTCTGGCCGTCGACCAGCCAGTTCAACTTGCCCTCCTCGGTGCTGAGGGTTTGCAGAATGCCTTCGAGTCCGACGATCTGAAGCACGGCTGGCGGCGGTGCGGGAGCGTTGGCCGCAAGCCTCATTCGCTTTGCCGCCATCAAGCTTGGACGTCTTCGGCGATCAGTGGCTGAAAGTTTGGGCGGCTCGCTGGGCAGGAGCTGGGCGACGAAGTCGTTCCACGAAATGCTGTTCTTCACAGGCGTCGGCTCGGCGCCTAAGGCGATGGTGAAGGAGACGATCGAAAGGTCGACGTGGACCTTGCCTGAGAACTCCGGCCCATAAAGTTCGATGCTTACGCCGAGGTGTATGCTGAGGGTGAACTGCGTGAATTTCAGGTTGATCCGCACCGACGCGCCGAGGTCGATGGACGCGTGCACGTAGTAATGGAATGGTGTGAACAGGATCAGGAAATCGGCCTGGACGTCGAACCAGGCGCGGATATCATCGGACTGCCAGACCGCCGACAGACTGCCGCCTGCCATCACCGCGCTGGAGGTAAGGGCGAAGTAAAGTTCGCCGGTGATGCTGAGACAGTCTTGTTTCCAGGCGAGACCAAGCCGCGGCACCTTGGGGTAATAATCCGGGACCTGATATTTGGGGCTGTACCCACCCAGCGACAGAACGAACTCGCCCGCATGTTCGCCCCCGACCCACATGTAGTAGGCGAAGCCTCCCGTGAGTTTGGCTTGTTTGGAGAGGACGTAAGAGTTCGCGGTTAACTGGCCGCTGATGCCGATGAGGCCGATCGCAGGCTGAATGGTGGCCTTGAGCGCGAGTTGGACCTCGGCGACCGCTTTAGACGGAGCCGGAGGTACGGCCATGGTACACAATCCGAGGAGATCGAGCTCGAGTTGGTTGCCGAACTTGACTATCGCCAAGGCGAAGGAATCGACCATCTCAAACGACGTAAAATGAATGCCGGCGGCTAACCAGTATTCGCCAATATTGGGCGCGATGACGCCGGACGTCTCCAGCTTCTCCATCGCCTTCTGTACCTGGTCGCCGACGCCGCCGGAGGCATCGGGTTTGTTGATCCCCTGAGCCCATTCCACCAGCGGGAATTGGTCGACGCCGCTGACGTCGGGCACCAGCAGCGAGCGGTTGAGACCAAATCCCGCGGCCAGACCGGTGACGAAGAAAAAAGGGGGCCCCCCGAGCGTTGCGTTCAGCACGCCGAAGAGGAAAAAGGACGGGTGAAGCTGATAATCGGCGTAACCGGCAATGGCTCCAATGCTGAACTTCGCGAAGACGAGGCTGAATTCGCCATACAGGTCGACGGGATCGATTTTGCCGACCAATGCACCCGAAAACGCGACCGGTCCCGCCTTTAGTGAAACGACGATACCGTCCACCGTGAAACTGGGCGTAAAATTGGACAGCGGCGAGCCGACGCCCAGTCCTTCGGCCGCGATTACCAGGCTACCGGCAGCCACGGAGGCATTCATCAATGCCCAGAGCTTGCCGCCGCTGTAGCGCACGCCGACCTTGTCGATGGTCACCGGGCCGAAGCTTTTTTGAAGCGCGAACCAGATGGCTCCGTCCGAAGCGGCGGCAGCCAAAGCTTCGCCGGGAGGGCCCGGAATTTTCGGGCCGGGCAACAACAGCAGCAATGGCGGCACGCCCCTGGAGTCTGGGGTGCCGATGCTGATGCGGCTCTTGTTCCCGCTGGCATCAAAGATCATGACCAGCGCCGCACCCGATGGCAGACCGCTATCGGGCGGCGTTGGGTAGCCGGTATCAATCTCACCAGCGAGCTTCTTGGCTTGCTCGGGCGTCAGGTTGGGTCTCGAGACCGCGGCCTGGATTTCGTCCAGTGACACCGTGCCCACCGCCGAAATCAGGGCCTTGCCGATGAGAGGGATGTTAGTGAGCGAAATCGCCACGTTTATGTCAACACCGAAGAAGATGTTCCAACCTGTGGTCTTATCGTTCCAGACAGCGATATCCGCTTTTCCCCACCGCCTCGATTCGCATTCGAAGACTACCGTCTGGGTGGTGATGTCGTACTTTCCCTTCACGGCCCTCAGCGCCAGATCCAGATCCTTGGGGATCATCTGCTGCATATCCGGCGAGCCAAACACCTTACACAGGTCGTCGATGCCAATGGTTTCCGAGCCGGTCGCCTCCCAGGAGAGCGAGACGACGCTGTTCGCGCGAAAGTCGTAGGTAACCGTGAACCGGTTGGTCTGGTTGAGGACAATGGAGCCGCTAACCACGCCCGTCCAATTTTTGGTAATGCCGTCGTAATTAAGCTTCAGGTCACCCTCGATCTTAGTAAGTACGGGATCGTCGGTGCTTTTGAAGGAAGCCGCGGCCTCGAATGTGAAGCTGCTATCCCGCGTTTGGTAGCTCATGGCGAGCGTATTCAGTTCGATATGGGGCAGCTCGGACGGCAGTTTGACGTGGAATATTTTGTCGATGTCGGCGACCAGGTCGCTCAGATTGACGCTGCGATCCTCCGCGATCCCTCCGGAGATCGACCAGTTCTTGTCTCCGTAGACGACCTGCGCGAAGAGCGGCGCATTGGCAATGGTGAAGGCAGCGCCGAACTGAAACTGATCCACTTTTTTATTGGCCCAGACGATGCGGAACTCGATGGAGTTCAGCACGAAGCCGTCAATGATGGTGAGATCACCCGCGGCGGCGGCAGTAATGGAGTAAGTGGAATTGGGAACGTCGGCCCGCCCGGCCAGACTCCAGATGATCAAATCGCCTTTTCCTGGCGGGAAGACGCCGGGCGATATGGCATCGACGAACGCCTTGATATCGATGACGGTCGATGGTGCGAGAGAGAGGGAGACCGTCTTGTCGGGATAGGCGATGGTGACGTTCAGGGCCGCGCTGGCGATGATGAACCGGGCGGTGACCGCGATGGCGAAAGGTGCGCCATCTTGGGGCGGAGCCCCGCCCCAGACCGTTGGTACGAACAGTTGGGCCTGCAGGCCGGCGAGTTTGAGATTGTCAATGATGGTCCAATCCGTGCCTAAGTCCACTGTGATCTGCAACGAGCGGAAGTATTTCGCGGAGGCGTCAAAGATCATGCTGAGCGACGACAGCGTCAGCGTTGCGATCGGCGTTTCTTGGAGCGCCACGGGCTGCCCCACGGTGAGGCCTTCCAACTGGCTCAAATTGGTGATAGTGGGGGCCGGGACGTAGGGGTTGAGTGTCACCGGATACTGCGTCTGGTCGGCGCCCAGGATCGCGATGAGGATCGGCACGGTGAGTCTCGGTGTCACCAGATCCACGGTTAAATCGACCGAAGTCAGAAGCGGCCACGATCCATCGGACAAGTCGATCCGTCCCGCCGCCGCACGCAGATTCAGGTAGAGGTCGAAGCTGAAACCGCTGATCGACGGCCCCTGAATCTTCTGGCTGCTGAGAGTCAGGTTCGGGTAGGCGACGCCTTTGGGTCCGGTCACGAACCCGGCAGCGCCGGAGACCGAAACGGACTTACCGAGGAGCCAGTCGAGTTGGGCGATCGTGGAATTGGCCGTGGTGAGTTCTGCGGTGATGGCGGCTTGGCCGGCGGAAACCGCCGAGTCGACTGCGATCGTGGCCGAGGCTACTTTGATTTCTGTGAGCGGTGAATGAGCGAGGGAACCGATGGCGATAAAGCTATCCGAGAGGGTCCATCCGTCCGGCATGGCGGCCGAAACTGCCAGATCGAGTTTCTGGTCGCTTCCCGTCTTCACCTTGATCACGCACGCCACGGTTTCTGTCTTGCTGTAAAAAGCAAATCCCTCGGAACGCAGCATGGCTTTGGGATACGTAACGCTGTCCGCGTCGACCTGTGCCTCGCCCTGGGTGGCCGTTAGAACTCCCGTGAAGGATCCTTTGAGCAAGTCGTCGATGCGTGTCGATCCCAGCGGATTGGCGTCGGTTTTCAAGGTCAATACGCCGCCGGTAAGACATTGGTCCAGCAGTTTTTGAATATCGGAGCCGTTCACATCGACCTCACAGTGGGAGCCCTACGCAGACGGGTAGATGGTCGCTGATACACAAGCGAACAAACTCCGCGGCACGGCGCGCGGCAGTATCGTTGCCGCCACCGGGCGCCACACCAAACTGGCCGTTGTGCAGATCCGTCATCGTCGACACCGCATTATTGATACTGGGAGGCACAGGAGGCGGGGCTAAGCCGTTCAGCAAAGCGTTCCAATATTGGTTGAAAAACGGCATGAAGCGGAAGCCCTGAATTATAAACGGAGCGATGTGTCCGGGTGCGGGCGCGTTGCTCACGGCCGCAGGCAGATCGTAGAGCACCGCCGCGGCCCCAGCTCCGCCACGATGGAAGGCATTATCGATGGCTCGCGTGCGAAAATTCGCCGGGTTGAGGCTGTAAATCTGATTGTTCGTCATATATTGCACGATCTGCACCATCGACTGGTTCACCGTGTTCTGATCCTTGGGAACTGGCAGGTTGTCGATCAGGGTCACACAATTGGCGCCATCATTTGCCCATGCGTCGGTGAAGTACCGATACGACCAGAAATTGTCATCGAGCACCACGTTAAAATCGCCGCCGAGCAAAGAGTTGTTGACGTTGGTCCAGGCACCCGCGCCCGCGCCCGCGGCCCAGTCGTAGGCCTGGTAGAGAGGTTGCGACGTGGATGCTTTTGCCATTCCCCGTGAGGAGGGGTAAGGAGCCGATGGTGCATGGTAGACGATCAGGGGCACCAGACGATCCGCAGGTGCAGGAAAGGCGGGGCGATTGACGTTGAGGGTAAGATAGGCGGGGCGCCGGGCGCCTGTCCGCATGTCACCCACGGCGTGGCCCTGTGTAAAGTCCACCCAAGTCCAGGGCGTAGCGGCCGGGTTGAAATTCCCGTTTCGGGCGAAAAATACCAGGCTTAAGGCGTGCTCCGGCACGAGGATCGTTCCGGCCGGCGGCAAGGTGTAGTTATCGGTAACCGTGTAATTACCCGGAATGACGACGCGGTTGACATTGCCGACCTGCGCATGCAATAGAACCCCGCCTGGCCCGATTAGTGTTCCCGCAGGTAGCAGGAATCCGCTGGCAACCGGTTGAGCGAAACCTAGAGGCGCGCCGCCAGGCAGCGTGGTGCCTATCGGCAAGACATAAGGAGTTGCGAACGCGGGAGTGAGGATGCCGCCGGCCGGGACCGCCGTGCCCGCGGCCAGGCCGAGTTGCATACGTACCGTTTCCGACTGCTGATTGGCGACTGGGGCGGCGCCGGGAGGTTGAATGGGTGGAGCTCGGTTGATTGTGAACTTGGAGATGTTCTGGTTCCAGAACACCGCGTAACCTTCGTCGTGCCCTTCGTCAAACATCAGGTCGGCGCTCGTGTTGTAAGGGGGATTGCCCGTGTGATTGATCGCGCCTTTAATCCATTCGTAGTACCAATTGTTGAAGGGCGCCGGCAATGCATTCAGCTGAAACTGGATGTGCTGAAGCGTAAAAGTCGGATTGGCCGATAGCTTCAGTTCCTCGATCAAGATGACATCGGCGGCACGGTTTCTTGCCACGTTTGCGACGAACCGGCCAAAATATTGCCAATTTCCGCGAAAATTCGAGGCCTCACCAAGATTCTGGATGTTCCACACAATCACCTGAATTTGCGGCATTTGTTCCCTCCTCGGGCGGATGTAGGCTAGTATACGGGATGGCGGGCCGAATTTGAAATCCGAAAACCGGAAATACGAAGATGACTCGTATTGCCGCGGAAAGCGCTTTCGCTGGCGCGCGAACACGTCATCGGCTATCGGTAAGCTTCGGCGCCGACGTCCTACTAAGGCGCGACCAGAGCGCGAAGTTTCCTTCCATACCCCGACGACTCGATACCGGGCTTTCTTGGCGAAGGCGCGGAGATCCCGTTCTTGGCGAGCGCAGGTCTGGTCGCTAGTGGATACCCGGCAGTAGATCGCTGCAGACTGTCCCAATTGAACCACGAATCAATTTCTCGTGCCAAAGGCCCGGAAAGAGGTCCTTTCGTATGGCAAAATGTTGGTCCAACAAAACTATACTT
>Ga0213877_10000087_pt1 | contig 11913 bp, 9 predicted proteins | sample VelepicoBEBS_R01_FD_160112 | JGI IMG/M metagenome (GOLD analysis project Ga0213877, IMG submission 160112) | Vellozia epidendroides bulk soil microbial communities from rupestrian grasslands, the National Park of Serra do Cipo, Brazil - BS_R01 | ecosystem: Environmental > Terrestrial > Soil >...
GATCCTGCTTACGTTCCGTATCTGACTTCGGGCCATATACCCGAGTACCTGAGAGAACATCGGGTCGAGTACGTTGTTCTGCCCAGCAAAGCAGCTGATGAGTTTGGGTTTACCCATAATCCTACTTTGACCATGACAAAACTGTCAGAATTCTGTAGCCCATATGACCCCTGGATCATTGGGTTTAGATACACAATTCACGCAATGCAGTGCCAGGAGCTTTACCAATTGCGCTACAACGATCCGGCGCAGCAGCAGGTGGTCGCATCAAACCCGGAGATGTAACGCGTCCGGAGATGTATGGACAACTATCCGCATTCAAACGAACAGCATGCCCCGGATAGTCTTTGTGCCTGCGTTCTAGAATCGGGAGGTAAAAATGACTGACAATCGGAGCATTCGCTCAGCTCTGGAGCTGCTGGTCATCAGCTCAACTTTGCTGATTGCCGGAGGCGAAGCTCAGACGGTGCGAAACACACAATCGGGAACGATTTCCAGCACCATATCGGCAACGCTCCGCATCCCCGCTGGCATCTCTTTCAAGGTTCGCCTGCAGCACGCCTTGAACTCCGGAAATACCACTCCCGGAACCAACTGGGACGGAGTTCTCGAAGACGATCTGGTGAGCCCTCAAGGACGAGTTTACGCGGTGTCGGGCACGCCAGTAAGTGGTGTGGTGGCGTCGGTCAAGCCCGGTATCAATAACCAGCCCGGCGCAATCTCGCTTCGCGCCACGTCAATCGATGGAGTCGAGCTGCAAACCGACTACAAGACCAGAACCGGATCGGAGAACGATGGAAGCGGTGGGCAGTTGCAGTCGGAGGGCGGCCTCAATTCCCACGGCGGCCGCGTGGTCTCGTCTGACGGATTTGCAACCTCTGCGGTTGCACATCAGGCGACCCTCCCGGCAGGTACGCTGCTTACGTTCAACACGACGGTTCCTTGAGGAATACGGCGGGTACTAAAATTTTTTGCGCTTGCATTTCACCGGGGAGTAACCCGCGTAGGTCGTTGATTCGGGGAGGCCGCAATTTTATTCTTGTCTTCTGTCGTTCCGTTGTGGCACTCTCCTTATGAGGGCACTCCAAACCGCTGTTCGCAAAAAGCGTTGCTGGTACGAATTTTAATTTGTCCTCGCCTAGCCTTAATGAAGCTTTCTTCTCAAGCCGTCGCCGCTTGGGCGCTTCATTCCTGATGCCTGGTGAAAGTCGGCCCAAGTTGCCCGTAGGAAGATTAAGACATTGTTAATCGCTACCCAGCCCGCGCATACAACGGAATCGCCGGCTGGCAGGGTCTAAGCAAGGTAACAACCAAAACACGTAAAGGCCCCGCATGGTCTTGTGCGTTTGTTGTGTGTTCAGATCATGCAGAACTCATCCAGGAACATTTAACCAGAGAGCCTTATGCCCCCACATCTGAGTCTTATGCCCACACAGTTGACGAACGATCACAAGTCCGGCTCGTCACTGGTATCGATGATCGAAACCGCGTTTCGGCAGTGGCGAGTTTTTTTCTGGTCTTCGTTGGCAACTCTCCTGCTGGGCATGCTTTTCATCTTCGGAACTCACAAAAAGTACAGTTCCGATATGGTTTTATTAATTCAAAACGCTCGTGGGCCTCAGCAAATCACCGCTGAACCCACAGCTGCGATGCCTCCGCCCAGCGACGTGACCGAGGAGCAGCTGAATTCTCAGGCTCAGGTCCTGCAGAGCCAGGATGTATTGGACGAAGTCGTTTCGCCGGGATGGTCGAAGGCCCCGGTGCAGAATCGCAGCGCAGCTGAGGTAGATGAGCATCAAGCTGCTACAAATTTTCTCTACAAGCATCTGGAGATCGCTCCGACTAAGAAAACCCACTTGATCACCGTCGAACTACGGGAACACGATCCCCGGGTCGCAACCGATACCCTGAACCGTTTGCTCACCGTGTTTCTTGCAAAGCAGCACGAACTGACAAGACCCCGCGGCGCCGCGAAGTTCTTTGCTGAGGAAGCAGAGAAGTACAAGACCCAGTGGGCCGCTGCGCAGCAGAAGCTTTCGGAGTACCAGGAGCAGCAAGCTCTGACATCGCCGGGTGATAAAGAGACATGGCTGGAACAACAGCTAGCTGACGCTCAGATGAATCTGCGGAATGCCGATGCGCAGGTTGAAGAGATGCAAAAGCGCATTGTGTCGGATCGTGCTGCCTTGGATACTATCCCAGCCCGGCAGAATACGGCGCAGCGAACGATCCCCGACTCCGGATACATGGATCAGATGAGCACGCTGCTCGTTCAACTGCAAAATCAGAAGACCGAGTTACTTACAAAGTACAAGCCCGATGACCGGCTTGTGAAACAGGTAGAGGCGCAAATTACAGCTACCCAAAAGGCGCTAGAAGAGGCTCGTACGAATCACTTCGGAGAAGTCACTACTAATGTCAATCCGACCTGGCAGGCTGCCGACGAAAGCTACAATGCAAACAAGGCTGCCATCCGGGGAGTGATAGCGCGCCGTGATGCCCTCGCAGACTCAATTGCTAATTTGCAGACTCAGTTAAGCAAGGCGGAGGCAGCGGAAACAACTTTCAAATCGCTCCAGCATGACGTCTCTGAAGCTGAGAACAACTACCAGTTGTACGTGCAAAAGCGCGATGCCGCGCAGATTGCGGATGCGATGGACTTGCATGACCTGCTCAACGTGGCTGTCGTGCAGTATCCAACTTACTCGCCTACCCCGGTACATCCCAAGCCGCTGCGAGACACCATACTGGCCGTAATCAGCGCTCTGTTTGTCGGCGCATTCATGGCCTTTCTCGCTGAAAACGGACGACGGAGCTTCTCCACTGCGTACGAGCTTGAGCAGGTCTCCAGATTTCCCGTACTTGCCACGATTCCAATTGGAGAAGCAGCGCCACCCGCCATTCTCGATTCGGGAGGACGTAGCGGTCGCGTAGCTGTATTCACGACGCCTGGACTGCGCCCCGCACAATTGAACAGGCTAAGCTGGGCAAGTCTTTTCTCTCTGTTCGGCTTCCGCAGTAACGACCGCTCCGTCGGAACAGCGCTCTGAAAAGTGGGACCTATGAATCTGCATTCTTCCGTTTTTCAAGGCTTGATCTATAACCTGCTCCAGCAGCCTCGAACTGATGCCGAAAACGGCATGGTGCTCTGTTTCACTTCCGCTCAGCCGGGGGAAGGCGTGACGCATGCGGTTCGGGCTCTTGCGAATGAACTTGGGGCACAGGCCCCCGACCGGGTGGCCCGCGTCGACCTGGCGTACCTGAAAACCGGCAGCTTGCGGCTATCCGGGTCCGCAGCACTTGCCGTCAGGAACATGCAGGCCGACAGGGTCGATATGCGAGATGAGACTTTTGACAAACCTACGTCGGACCTGCAGCTCACTTGGCACGGCAACAGGCAACATCGCCGCGACTGCATAAATCTGCTGCGCTCGCAGTTCGACTATGTGTTGATCGACTGCCCTTCTTTGCGAACGAGCGCGGACGTTTTGGGCATCGCACCTCTGGTCGACGGCGTCGTTCTCGTCGTTGAGGCAAATCGTACCCAGCCGTACCAGGTATTGCACGCTGAACGTCAGATCGAAGCGGCGGGAGGCTCCATACAGGGCCATATTCTGAACAAGCGAAAGTATTTTGTCCCTAACTGGATCTATCGCCGTCTCTGCGCGACCTAAGGAGTAAATACTATGAGGAAAGGTATATTGCTTTTGCTAGGCGCTTTGCTGATGGCGTCCGCACACGCGGACGACCAGTTACACCCCCGCGCTCGCTATACCCTGCACATAGGTGATGTGCTGGATCTCAGCTATCGGTTGACTCCGGAATACAACCAGACCGTCACCATTCAGCCCGACGGCTTTGCCAGCCTAAATATAGCCGGCAACCTCCATCTGGAAGGATTAACTCTGGATCAGGCACACGACTTAATCGTTCAGAAAGACTCCGAGCGGTTGAATGAGCCGGAACTGAACCTGATCTTGAGCAGCTTTCAAAGACCCTATGTAGTGGTTGGCGGCGAAGTGCTCCAGCCGGGCCGAATCGATCTCCGGGAAAATATGACTGCCATGCAGGCCGTGATGATGGCGGGCGGATTCAAGTTGAGCGCGAAAGATACCCGCGTTGTGGTATTTCGTCACATCAACGCCGATATGGGCGAAGTCCGCGAACTTAATCTACACAAGATTGATAAAACAGCCAAGCTTGAGCAGGATATGGCGCTCCAACCAGGCGACATGATCCTTGTTCCAGCCAACAAACTTGAACACTTTTCGCGTTACATGCACGCGTTTGCATTCAGTTCAAGCCTCTCCTCTGGGCTCCCTGCTTTCTAGCATGCCCAGGTTGACGTGTTATTGGAACTACATTTTTCTTTTTGAGGATTTAAAGGAGTTCTTATGAGACGAAGACCAGGCACACTGACACTTGCCATCGACGGTCTCATTTTTTCAGGTCTGGCTGCGTTCGCCGTAATCTGGGCAAACCAGTTGTATATGCCGCCAGGAACACTAAAAGAGTTTCTGGAAATTCGTATTACTCTCCTCAATGCCATATTCCTGATTGTGTTTGCGGTTCTGAGTACGAAATGTGCCAGCGCCTTCGGCATGTATCAGAATGACTTCAGGGACTGGCTGGGGGCTGGTGGCAGAACGTTAGGGTGCTCCGCAGTTATCACGAGCGTCGTGGCGGTCTATCTGTTGCTCCGCAGATCCCCGAGCCCGGTCGGTATCATCCTTTCGGAATTCTTCGTCTCGGCCTGTGTCTACCTGGCCGCGCGGCTCCTCATTACGAATCGCGGCCTCCGTTCGAAAAATGGCGAGCGGGAGAAGGTATTGATCCTCGGCACCGGCCGGCGTGCGATGAAAGCCTGGAAAGAGCTGCGCACTCTGTATCACGGAAGCAAGGAGCTGGCGGGATTCGTCGATGACCGCGATCCCCAGATGCTTCCGGTAGAATTAGCTGCGGCTTATGTCTGTCACGTGGACGGCCTTTCCGACTACCTGCTCCATAACGTAGTAGACGAATTGATCGTCGCCGTTCCGATGCGTTCCTGCTATGACATGGCGCAGCGAGCCGTTTCCGTTGCCGAAGTTGCCGGAGTCCGAGTCGTCACCTTGAGCGATACCTATGGCCTTGCCTTTAGCAAGACCCTGCGCGCACGTGCCCCTCTTTTTGTGGAGCTCGTCCCCAAGGACGAGAAGTTGATCGCCGAGGAAACCTTGAAGCGGGCGCTCGACATTATCGGCGCGAGTATCGGCCTCGTCCTGGTTTTACCGATCTGCATACTGATCGCGATTGCAATCAAACTGACCAGTCCGGGCCCGATATTTTTTGTTCAGGACCGCTATGGTCACCGGCGCCGAATCTTTCCAATGCTCAAATTCCGCACCATGGTGCAGAACGCGCCTGAGTTGATGGCTTCTCTGGAACATCAGAATGAGGCGCGCGGCCCCATTTTCAAAATCAAGAATGATCCTCGTATTACTCGCCTCGGGCGAATTCTGCGGGAGTTTTCGCTGGATGAGCTGCCGCAACTGTGGAATGTGCTGGTGGGCGACATGTCGCTCGTAGGACCGCGCCCGATGAGCACGCGGGACGTCTCTCGTTTTACGGAAGCTCAGTTAATGCGCCGCTTCAGTGTACGGCCGGGTATGACCGGAATCTGGCAGGTATCGGGCCGGAGCGCGCTAAGCTTTGAACAATGGATGACTCTCGATTTTGCCTATCTTGACGAATGGTCCCTGGCTCTTGATCTGAAGATTCTCACGCGGACCGTACCTGCAATATTGAAGCGCTCCGGCGCGATGTGAGGAGCTAATGAGAGTCGCTGTTGTGCACGATTATTTCACGCAAATGGGCGGGGCGGAGCGAGTAGCCGAGGAACTGATGCGTCTGCTGCCGCAAGCCGACCTTCATTCTACTGTTGCGCTCCCGGAGTGCTTGCCGGAAAGTCTTTCCGAGCTGTCAATTACTACCTCCTGGATGCAGCATCTCCCTCGCCTTCGGGACTACTATCGTCTCTATTTTCTTCTGTATCCTTTGGCGGTTCGTTCACTCGACTTGAGTAAGTATGATCTTGTCATTTCCAGCTCCTCTGGTTACGTAAAGGGAGTGCGTACCGGCCGGGACGCCCTGCATATCTGCTACTGCCATACGCCGATGCGATGGGTGTGGGGATTCGATAACTACTCGAAGCGAGAGTCTTTCGGTACCGCTTATCGACTGGCATTACGGGCGATAATTAGTGGTCTGCGCGTTTGGGATATCAGCGCTTCCAGACAACCTGATTATTTCATCGCGAATTCGCGTGCGGTCTCCGCTCGAATATGGCGGGCCTACGGCCGCCATGCCCAGGTGATCCATCCTCCCATAGATATCGATCGCTTTGCCGTATCCAACGAACGGGAGGACTACTACCTCGTTCTTTCGCGGCTGGTGTCTTACAAGCGCATCGATCTCGCAATTGCCGCCTGCAATCTCAAGAAACGCAAGCTGATAATTATTGGCGATGGGCCAGATCGGGCGCGTCTTGCTGCAATGGCCGGCCCTACGGTCACTCTTCTCGGTCGACTTCCCGACGAAGAGGTCCAGTACCACGCCGGGCGCTGCCGCGCCCTCCTTTTCCCCGGTGAAGAAGATTTCGGCATGGCCCCACTCGAGATTGCTGCAGCGGGCCGACCTACCATCGCATACCGGGCCGGCGGGGCCGTGGAAACAATAATCGAGGGTGTTACCGGCGAGTTTTTCAACAAGCAAACCCCGGAGGACCTGGCGGCGGCGATCGAACGGTTTGAAACGGTGGACTGGCCCGAACAGGTTCTTCGCAGCCACGCCCAGGGTTTTAGCGTGGAGGTATTTCACGAGCGCATGCAGGCATTTCTTTCAAAGATCGGGGCCCGCGTGCGAGTGAGCTCGCCGCTCATCGCCGGTTTGGAAAAGATGGAGAAGAAGACTGCCTGAGAAGCACCCTTCGTCGCTCTGGAGCCTTCGCTAAGCACTAGATTTAGCAGCAGAGTGAATCGAGCATATGCCGCAGCGCTTTTCCATTAGCATCAAATTCACAGAGCGGCACTTGCAGATTCGCAATGTCTGACCAGGGAGAACAGACCACCGCATGAGCACAGCGGAGGCAAATATTGTTGCCGATACAGCGCTGATTGACTCCGATCCGGCGCCCGCACCTCGGCAGCGAGGCGCACATGCTGTAGTCCAGGCAATCGGCAGCCGGATCCTGATTCAAGTGATCAATGCCGGCACCGGCATCATTACTGCCCGCGCACTGATGCCAACGGGACGTGGCTTGCTTGCTGCCATGATCCTCTGGTCGCAGTTTCTTTCCTATATATCTTCGCTTGGCGTGCCCAGTTCCATGATTCACGCCTACCGGTGTTACCCGGCGAAACGGCGCGCCATTGTTTCTACTGGCCTGACCATGAGCTTGTGCACAGGCATACTGGTGACTTTTATTGCGGCTATCTTTTTGCCGCACTGGATGCATCGGTATCCGCCGGAGATTATTCGCTATGCCCAATGGTTCCTGATCATCACCCCTATCTGTTCACTTAGCTTTGCAGGCAGAGCGGTCCTTGAGGCAGCTGGCTCCTTTACGTACTCGAACCTGATGCAGATTCTCACCCCGGTGGCAACAATCATTCCGTTGATTGTGCTGGCACTATTTCACTCGCTTACGCCTGTTAACGCCGCCCTGTGTTACATTGCCTCGGCTTTACCAACGTTTTACTATTTGTGGCTCAAGCTAAGGCCGCACATAGATGGCTTAACGCTGGACTTCGGAATCAGCAAGCTTCTCCTGAGTTTTGGTCTCCGCTCATATGGCATCGATATACTTGGCACACTGTCGGTCCAGTTAGATCAGATCCTCGTGGTGAACATGCTTACACCCGCGGAGATGGGCTCGTATGTAGTTATTTTGAGTCTGTCCCGTACGCTGAATGTCTTTCAGAATTCGGTTGTCACAGTACTTTTTCCCAAGGCTTCTGGACTGTCCAGCGACGCTGTTCTTAAGCTAAGCGAGAAATCGGCGCGCATCAGCCTGCTGGTCACGTCCTTCTTTGCCATCTGTGTCTATATCTTCGGGCCGATTCTGCTCAGGATTCTCTACGGGAAAGCTTACCTGGGCGCATTAAACGCATTCCGCCTTATGCTCGTGGAGGTAACAATCTCTGGGTGCGTCTACGTGCTAGCCCAGGGTTTTATGGCGCTCGGGCGGCCGGGTGTTGTCACGATGTTGCAGGGAACGGGCCTGTCCCTGAGCGTCCCCTTAATGCTCATACTCATTCCACGGTGGCACATCGATGGAGCTGCCGTTGCCCTCCTTGTATCCACTGTGGCCCGTCTCGTTTTTGTTTTTCTTGGATTTCGCTTCTTTCTGAAGGTTCGTCCGCCGGATCTCCGGCCGAGATTGAGCGATTTTGAGGAACTGCGGGAGATATTGCAACGGCGCAGCGCGGCGAGGCTGACATGACTCGGCTGCAGAACAAACTTCCGGTGGATGATTCAACCGGCGCGCAGAAAAAGCCCCGATCGACCTGGCTCTTCTTTGCCTGTTTCATTCTGACGAACGGGCTTGTCATGTTTTCTCCGCTCGCCCGCGCTTCGATTGTTTTTTATCCAGCTTCGGCATTTCTTCTTAGTCTTTTCGTCATCAAGCGATCCCGCGCTGCTTTCGTAGGTTTTATCTTCTGGCTGTGGCTTCTCACCCCGTTTATTCGCCGGGTAGTCGAGTGGCGATCCGGGACAACCAGCAGCACCAGCGCGATACTACTGGCGCCTTACGCCGCTATTGGAATTGCCGCTCTCGCGCTGGCGCCGAAATTGAACCTGCTTGCCGGCCGCCGCACCATGCCTTTGTTCTTTGCCTTGGGGGCGATCGGCTACGGAATTGTCGTTGGCATTCTGCACTACAGCTTCTCCGGGCTTCCGCAGGCGGTTATTGCCTGGGCGCTGCCACCCATTTTTGCGCTCTTCCTCTATGCGGAGCAGGCCGAGCAGGAATCCATCTACAAAGCCTTCGAGGCGGTGATGGTTGCAGGGCTTTTGGTGATCGGGGCCTACGGGATCTATCAGTTTTTCATGTTGCCCGAGTGGGACGCGCAATGGATGATTGCATCCGATTTGCACTCGATAGGTTTACCAGAGCCGTTCGAGGTGCGTGTCTTTAGTACCATGAATTCGCCCCAGGTATTCGCGGCATTTTGCGCTGCCGGATTGCTCATCGCGCTGCGGTCGCACTTGAAGATTCGTTTTCTCGCAATTCCGGCCGGCATTATCGCCCTGGTCCTTTCTCTCAGCCGCACCGCATGGATGGGATTAGCCGTGGGCGTAGTCTATCTTTTCTGCAAGATCAGCAATAAGCAACGAGTCCGTATCCTTGCGGTCGCCGGCTGCTCGCTTGGGATCTCTTTAGTTGCCCTCCAGGTACCTGAGGTCAATACAATAGTTACCGCGCGCTTCCAATCGCTTGCCAACCCTCAAGGTGACGACAGTTATCAGGCTCGCGCTCACGATTACGACATGCTGGTCCAAGAAATGATTGACGATCCATTCGGCAGCGGGCTTTCGGCCGACACCTCCAGCGACCAGACAGCACCGGGGGCGGCGGTCGCGAGGCAGGATAGCAGCATAACTGCGTCACTCTTGTCTCTCGGGATGTTGGGGGCTGGAATCTTCGCTCTTGGCCTGCTGTTGGCGGGCATCAGCATCTTCACGGGGACCGGCTCCGCTGCATCGATCGGCGCCCGGGCCACCCTGCTTTCGATTGCTATCGAAGCGCCTTTTAATAACGTTGTTTCGGGACCCGTTGGGTTTCTTCTCTGGTGCTGCGTTGGGCTTTGCATCGCCGAATGCGAACTGGTGAATTCACACCAGCCAGATCGAAGTCCGGAGGCCGCTCAGCCGCCAATGTCCACCCCTCAGGTAATAGCAAGCTGACGGCATGCGCATACTTCATGTGATGAATAATCTTTCCGACCGCGGAAACGGGATCATCAATCTAGCGGTCGACCTGGCCATTGAACAACGCAAGGCAGGCCACACCGTAGCCTTTGCCAGCGGCCGCGGCGGATACGAATCCTTACTACGGACGTATGGAATCGCTCATTACAATCTCGACTTCGCTACATCGCCTCGGAAGCTGTTGGCTACTTCGTCGGAATTCCGTCGAATCCTCAAACGTTTTCAGCCGGAGATTATTCACGCGCACATGCGCATGGGCCTGATCATCGCATGGCTCGGGACGCGGTTAAGGCGTATCCCCCTGGTCGCTCACCTGCACAATGTGCACGACAGAACTTCGATTCTCATGGGATTGGCCGATCGGATTATCGCGGTCAGTGTATCGGTCAGCAGGTCGATGCGGAAGCAAGGCATAGGGCGGTCGAAATTGCGTGTTGTTCTTAATGGCACGCTGAACAGCGAACGTGCTGCTCAACAGGGCATCGTCACCCCGGCTGCGCTGCAGCGTCCCGCTATCACTACGGTGGCAGGCATGAACCACCGCAAGGGCATCGAAGAGTTGATTCTGGCGTTTAACATGATCGCCGAAGAATTCACCGCCGCGCACCTCTACCTCGTAGGAGACGGTCCCGAACGCAAGCTGTTTGAGCAGCAGGCAAGCGAGTCGCCCTTTCGCAGCCGAATTCATTTTGAGGGCTTTCAGCGAAAGCCTCAGGCGTATATGCTTTCGTCAGATATTTTCGTTCTCGCATCTCGGCGCGAATCGTTCGGTCTGGTGCTTACCGAGGCCCGCGAAGCGGGTTGCGCGATTGTCGCCAGCCATATCGATGGTACTTCCGAAGCTCTGGAAGGTGGAGAAGCAGGAATGTTGATTCCGGTACGCAATCCCGCGGCATTGGCGAACGCTCTGCGCCTGCTTCTGGGAAACGACGAACTTCGCCGCGACTGGCAAAAGAAGGCGCGGCAGAATATCGAAGCCTTCACGACCACGCGCATGGCTGAAGAAGTTGAAAAGATTTACCGCGAACTGACTCCGTCCTGTGCGAGTGAGGCGACCGTGCAGGGCGTCAAGGTAAGAGCTCAAGAATAAGTACGCGATCGGGAACCTCGATATCCACCTTTTGTACCTTGTTCCACGTCTGAACTGGAGTAGAGCTCTTCAGTGGATCGTAGAGTCTGACGTGCGGGACAGGCTTTTGAAAGGATATGCTCTCTTTTTCGTCCGGCACAGCCAGGTCGCTCTTCGTAGCGGTGTCGTAGCTGGGAACCTCCTGCCAGATAGCAAGGTAATACGCGCCATTCCGCTTCCTCAGCAGTGTATGCGAGAGCGTCTCGGTCTTACCGTTGATTTGGTATGAGAGCGTACCCGAAGCAGGCGGCCCGGACGAGCTATCCTGCAAGATCGAGATCATATTGCGCATGGCAAGAAAGGCGGGCTTTTCCGTGCCGTCAAAGCGCACGAGTCCAAAATGAAATTCCGGGTTGGTGAGGTCGGGATTACTGGCCTCATCGAAGAATTCGTAAAGAAAGGTCCTCACGATGCCAGCATTGAAGGACTGGAAAAAGAGCCGCGGAATGTATTTGGCCCCTGCTGCTTCCGAGACCGGCGCCTGGCCGCTTTGGCGATTCAATGCATTGTGATAACCGGTTTCCGTCACCACCAGTGGTTTTTGGCCGTACATAGCAATCGCCTGCTGCGCCTGTTTCGCATACAGATCGTCCGGCATGCCCCCGGAAGCGTAGGTATGCAGGTTGCCTTCGGTCACATAGGCTGAAATGTCTCCCACCCTTTGCGCGTTTTTGACGAAAGCCATCGAGGGGCCGATGAATTGCAGCCCTGCCGCAGAAGGTAGCGGCTTGCCTGCCGTATACAACGCTTGCTGGTAGTTATGAGCGACGTCGATCCAGGCAGGTTTTTTGCTGATATCGAGCTCATTCGGG
>Ga0213877_10000088_pt1 | contig 11875 bp, 10 predicted proteins | sample VelepicoBEBS_R01_FD_160112 | JGI IMG/M metagenome (GOLD analysis project Ga0213877, IMG submission 160112) | Vellozia epidendroides bulk soil microbial communities from rupestrian grasslands, the National Park of Serra do Cipo, Brazil - BS_R01 | ecosystem: Environmental > Terrestrial > Soil >...
CGCGAACTCGAGGCTCGATAAGCCAGGATTCACGATACGAAGAAACGCGTGCATAGCAACAGCAGTTTCGGCAATGTTTCCTGTGCTGCGCCATCCTGCCAAGATAGATTCTTCAAAATTAGAAAAATGGAAAGGCGCTCGTATGGAGCCAGCCGTTAATTTTTCCACCTCGGCATGAGCGTCTCGGCGTACGGGAGCATACGCGTCCCGCGTGTAGGTTCGAACAGTTGAGCTCTGCTCGAGCATCGGTGGTTCATCGGCGCAATGAAGTTGGCTTCCTTCCCGGTCGATTTTGGACAGCACTGTTGCTCCAGGTTGCCGTACATCCAATGCTGTGTGCCTGGAGAGAGCGCGAGATATTAAGGCTAGTACACCTATTAGCTAAGCTAGATAAAGGTTGTTGTGAAACGGCTGCAAGCATGTCCCGTAGGGACACACCGATCGTAGCCTGGCACGCAGTGCCTGGAAAAGCGTGCCCTGGAAAGGACCGTCTCCGCCTAGGCGGATATGATCGGCGCACCTAATCCCAGAGGCATTTTTCGTCGAAATGTGCGCCCTGTTTTCTTTAAAAAAGCTAAATACTCTTCTTGAAAGGTTCGTGTCCGATGGTGTTCGAGCTGCTGCTCGATGTAATGGAGCAAACCTGCGAGATGCCAGGTTGCCATGAAACGAATTTTTTCGTAGGCGTGAAATAGCACAACATAAATTTGAAGCGTTTTAGAGCTGCGCGATCACATCGAATCGAATCGGTGCGCACACCGATACTGATCACCCCGTACCCTACGGGACGGCTCTTTGGGGTGGCGCTGTCCCAGGCACTGCGTGCCAGGCTACGATCGTACCGTCCCTCCGGGACATTTTTTTGGTAGATCTGAAGCCACGGCACCGCGCTAATCACATATCAGACCATATCCTACACCTGCGGAACGGGGACTCTTCGGGCATGCGCTCCAGGAGTTCGTGCCGGCTTACGATCGTTCCCCCGGGCGCTCTTTCGATCTCCGGGACATTTCTCAACAGCCTTTAGCTAAAGGCCGATGCAAGAAACATAGGGTTCTTAGCGTGGGACTCGAGCACACTTATATCACTGTCTTCGGACCGCCATCGACGGCACGGAAACCAGCGCACAGGCGGAAAAAAGCGCTTGCAAGTCCAACGCCGGAACGATTGAGTGGGCCATGATTGTTGTCACCGGTGGCAGCGGCAAGGCTGGGCGGGCGTGTATCCGCGAGCTGTTGGCTCATCAATACGAGGTCGCGAATGTCGACCTGGTTCCGCCCTCGGATTCGGGCGTCCCGTTCAGCCGGGTTGAGCTCACCGACTTCGGGCAGACGATTGCCGCGTTCTCCGGAATCGACGACCGGATCCGAAAAGTGACCGGCATCGTGCATCTCGCGGCGATCCCGGCTCCCGGGCTGGCCCCGAACGCGGTTACCTTCGCGACGAATGCGATCAGTACTTATAACGTGTTCGAAGCGGCCCGGCAGCTTGGGATCAAGAATATTGTATGGGCTTCAAGCGAGACCGTGCTCGGGCTTCCGTTCGACACGCCACCACCCTATGTCCCGGTTGACGAAGAATATCCGGGGCGGCCGGAATCGGCTTACTCACTTTCAAAACTGGTCGGCGAAGAAATGGCGAATCAGTTCTCCGCTGGGATCCGGAACTCAAAATGATCGGGCTGCGTTTTTCGAACATCATGGAGCCGAAAGATTATACGCGGTTCGCCGCCTTCCAGGATGACGCTCGGAAACGGAAATGGAACTGCTGGGGTTACATTGACGCCCGTGACGCTGCACAAGCCGTGCGGCTCGCACTGGAATCAAAAATCAAGGGCGCCGAGGTTTTTATCATTGCAAACGCGGACACGGTCATGCAGCGGGACAATAACTCATTGCTCACCCAGACATTTCCCGCTGTTCCGCATAAGCGTTCCTTCGGCCAGAACGAAACGCTGCTATCGATCGAGAAAGCGCGCGCGGTGCTTGGTTATGAACCCAGGTACAGCTGGCGCAGCGCAAAATCGTCCGAAGCATGATCCGCAGAGCATCAGTCCGAACTACGGCCGGACAGAAGCTTAAGTGTGTGCCGGGCAATCATGAGGTCTTCGTCGGTCGGTACCATCCATGCGCTCACTTTCGAGGCCGGCTTTGACAGGCATGGGCCATGACGTTCATTGGCGGCTTCATCCAGTTCCAGGCCCAGCCATGCGGCGTGACGACAGACTTGCGCGCGCACAACGGCTGAGCGTTCGCCAATGCCAGCCGTGAAAACAAGCGCGTCAAGGCCGCCTAGCGCAGCAACCAACGAGCCGAGTTCGCGTCCAATGCGATAGACAAACAATTCGATCGCCTCTTTCGCTGACGGTTCGTCGCTTGCCAGCAGCGTTCGCATGTCGCTGGAAATGCCAGAAACGCCCAGCAGACCCGACTCACGGTAGAGCAACGTCTCCAGCGCTCGCGCGTCCATTCCATGGCGGTCCATCAGGTAAAGCAGGACAGCCGGGTCGAGATTGCCGCAGCGGGTTCCCATGACTAAACCGTCCAGCGCCGTAAAGCTCATGGTGGTGGCTACACTGCGTCCGGCGCGCATTGCGCACATGCTCGCGCCATTCCCCAGATGAGCGACAACGACTCGACCGGCAGCTAGTTCTGGGCTCAGTGCGGGCAACGCCGAGGCTATATACTCGTAGGAAAGGCCGTGGAAACCGTAGCGACGCACGCCTTCAAGGGTCAGGCGGCGGGGCACTGCGAACGCCTTTGCGGCGGCAGGTTGCGTCCAGTGGAACGCGGTATCGAAACATGCGACCTGCGGAACCGCCGGCACGGCGTCTTGTACTGCGCGGATGAGCGCTATGGAGTGCGGCTGGTGCAGTGGGGCCAACGGCACCAAGCCCTCCAACGCCATCAGCACCGTCTTGTCCACTAAGACAGGCTCGGAAAAGTGTTGCCCGCCGTGCACGACGCGATGGCCAACCGCCAGTAATTCCGCGTTTTTGTAACACTCATTCAGCCACGAGCGAATGACAGCGACGGCGCCACCATGATGGAGAATTTCATCGACATCGTGGGCCCGATCAACCAGCGTCTGTCCGGCAGCGTTCCTCACCGCAAACCGCGGCTTAGTCCCAATCCCTTCCACCTCTCCGGCAGCCTCGGCAACCGGCTCATTGGCGCCCGTCTTGCTGAAGACAGCGAACTTGAGACTCGACGAGCCGGCATTAGCCACAAGGATGAGTGGAGTCACGATGACTGGCCTTTAGGCGTAATATTGCAGAGGTAGTGTGCCGGGCAAACTGAATCATGTCGAGGGCTTGAATGAGGCATGTTAAGGACTCGAAAAAACTTGAACATCGTCCGAATCACACACTTCTTTTCAATTTATGGATCCATCAGCAAAGTCATCGGTAGATTCCGGGTGCAGGAATTCAATCGTCGAGGACGTCCGCACCGGTTTGACTGTAGAAACCCTCAAACAAGCCCTGCTGGACAATCTTTTCTATTTGCAGGGCAAGTTTCCGGCCATCGCCACAAAAAACGACTTCTACGTGGCGCTGGCTTACACCGCGCGCGAACGGCTGTTGCAGCGCTGGATTAACACGATCGAAAGCTACCTCGAACAAAGAGAACGGAAAGTCGTCTGCTATTTGTCTGCCGAGTTCCTTCTGGGTCCGCGACTTGCAAACAGCCTGATTAATCTGGGCATCAGCGATGGAGTGCGTCAGGCTCTTGAAGAACTAGGACTCAACCTGAATGAGCTAATCGAACAAGAAGCTGAACCCGGTCTTGGTAACGGTGGTTTGGGCCGGCTTGCCGCCTGCTATATGGACTCCCTCTCAACCCTGGAAATACCTGCGGTCGGTTACGGCATCCGCTACGAATTCGGTATTTTTACCCAGGAAATTCGGGATGGCTGGCAGATAGAAGTTGCGGACCAGTGGTTGCGCTTCGGCGATCCTTGGGAAATTAGTCGCCCCGAGGCAGCCGTGGATGTCGGTTTCGGCGGCCATACCGAGGCTCACACTGACAGCCATGGCAAGTATCGTGTACACTGGTATCCCGGGCAATGGGTCAAGGGGATTCCGCACGATATGGCTATCCTCGGGTATAAGGTCAACACTGCCAATACGCTCCGCCTGTGGAAAGCAGAAGCACGTGAATCGTTCGACTTCCAGGAGTTTAACGTGGGTGACTATTACGGGGCCGTCCACGATAAGGTTGTGACAGAGAATATCACAAAAGTGCTTTATCCGAACGACGAACCCGCTCAAGGGAAGCAATTGCGTCTTGAACAACAATACTTTTTCGTCTCCTGCTCCCTGCACGACATGATCCGCATCCAATTGCGCACACGAGGGACTCTAAACGACTTCCATAAAGCGTTTGCTGTCCAGTTAAATGATACGCATCCTTCGATTGCAATTGCAGAACTGATGCGACTGCTGGTCGACAAACATCATATGGATTGGGAGGCAGCTTGGGCGATTACCCAGCATACATTTGCCTACACCAACCACACCTTGCTGCCGGAAGCTCTGGAGAAATGGCCGATCAGGTTGTTTGGGAGCCTCCTGCCCCGGCATCTGGAGATTATTTACGAGATCAACCGCCGATTCCTGGATGAAGTCCGCCTTAAGTTTCCCAATGACACGTCGCGCGTTGCCCGGATGTCACTGATCGATGAAAACGGCGAAAGATATGTCCGAATGGCTCATCTTGCGACTGTGGGCAGCCACGCCATCAATGGAGTGGCCGAACTGCATTCCAGGCTGCTACAAGAAACAACGCTGCACGACTTCTACGAACTTTGGCCCCACAAGTTTCTCAACGTCACCAATGGTGTAACGCCGCGCCGATTTGTCTTATCAAGTAATCCGCGACTCTCCAGCCTTGTCATCCAGAAGATCGGCGATAGCTGGATCAAACACCTGGACGATTTGCGAAAACTGGAGGCATTTCTTGAAGATTCCGGCTTCCGGAGCGAGTGCAGAAAGATCAAGCTTGCAAATAAAGTGGATTTGGCCGGCTACATTAAGAAACATACAGGTATTGTGGTGAATCCGGAAACGCTTTTCGACGTTCAGGTGAAAAGATTGCACGAATATAAGAGGCAACATCTGAATCTGCTCCACATCATCACGCTATACAACCGCATTAAGCATGATCGCGACATTGAGCTTGTGCCCAGGACATTTATCTTCGGTGGCAAAGCGGCTCCGGGTTATTTCATGGCAAAGCTGATCATTAAATTGATCAACTCTGTGGGAGAAGTGTTGAATAAAGATCCGGATGTACGTGACCGACTGAAAATAGTATTTCTACCTAACTACAATGTTAAGCAGAGTCGCTGGATCTATCCCGCCGCCGACCTGTCCGAGCAGATTTCCACGGCGGGCTACGAAGCTTCCGGGACCAGCAACATGAAGTTCGCGATGAACGGCGCATTAACGATCGGGACGTTGGACGGCGCCAACATTGAAATCCGCGAGGAAGTCGGACTGGAAAACTTTTTCCTGTTTGGATTGACAGCTGAAGAAGTACGGGCAAAGAGAGCTGCCGGATATCATCCCTCGGACTACTATCAATCCAACCCGCATCTGCGGGAAGCGATCGATCTGGTACGTTCCGGGCACTTTTCTCACGGTGACACAAACTTGTTTAATCCGATCGTGGACTCTCTGCTGAAATACGACGCATATATGCTATTTGCAGACTATCAGTCGTACATAGATTGCCAGGACCGCGTCAGTGCAGCTTATCAAAACACTGAAGACTGGGTACGGATGTCCATCCTGAATACGGCCCGGATGGGCAAGTTTTCCTCTGACCGTGCGATTCGGGAATACAGTGAGGCAGTTTGGCACGCGAAGCCTGTCAAAGTTACACTTGAGAAGTGTGTTGATGGCGCCGGCGGCTTGAAAGCCGCAACACCAAAAGCAGTTTCTGTTTAAAGATACTGATCGGAGAGTGGGATTTGAGCTTAAAGTTATATTTTCTACGCCACGGAGAGACTATTTATAGTGAGACGGGCGCTTACTGTGGGGAATTGGACGCGGAACTGACACCGGAGGGACACCAGATGGCTGAAGCGTTTGCCGAAGCCTATCGCTCCATACCCTGGACAGCCGCATATGTCAGTCCGATGAAACGCACGATCGCTACGGCGAAACCTCTCTGTGACACTGTCGGTCTGGAGATGCAGTTGCGGGATGGGCTCAAAGAGATTCGCTACGGAAAGTGGGAGGATAAGACCGCCGATTTTGTAAAACAGCATTACTGGGACGATTATATCCGATGGCTGGCTGAACCTGCCTGGAATCCACCCACTGGAGGTGAGACCTCGGTGGAAATTTCCAGTCGTGCATCCATCGTGATTGCAGAGATTCAGGAAAAATATGCGACCGGGAACGTGCTGGTCGTGTCTCACAAAGCGACGATTCGAATTCTTCTCTGTGAACTATTGGGAATCGATCTAGGGCGATATCGGGATCGCATCGATATGTCAGCCGGTTCGGTGAGTATAGTTAAGTTCGACGTCCACGGTCCCATGCTGCATTCACTGGGAGATCGCGCCTATATGAGCGAGGCTCTGCGTTCCCGAACAGGAACTTAGCTCGTAAAGCTCAAGCCACCCGTTAATTTACCGCCTCGGCATGAGCGTCTCGGCGTACGGGAGCATACGCGTCCCGCGTGTAGGTTCGACCAGTTCAGCTCCGCTCGAGCATGGGTGGTACATCGGTGGAATGGAAGTTGGCTTCCCTCCCGCTCGAGGTGGCCAAGCCTCTAGTTCAGAAGGCTTACACGCGAGAGGCACCTTCGCCGAGCCTTCGTCGACCCAAGCGCGTATGCTCTACCGTGTCGCGGCGTCGCCTGCGGTTAGCTGCCGAACCCGGAAAAGCGAAGATGGAAAAACGTCCAATGCCAAATAGTTTGAGGGCGGCGCGAGACGCCGCCCCAAACGCTACGCGATAAACTTACTTGGAACCATGCTCTTCAACATGGTGCTTGGCTGCTTCTTCTCCATGATGCTCGGCATGCAGATGGTGACCATGCGCCACATGGGCATGATGTGCCGCCTTCTCATGATTACCGGCGCCGTAATGCTTGGCCGCTTCCCTGTGATGCCGGGCCGCATGTTCGTGGTGCTCTGCTGCCTTCGTATGATGTTCCGCGCTCTCTTTGCTCATCGGGGTTTTTGAGGGTTAGGGTTAGGATAAAAACAGGAGGGAAACCCGACCTGTAAAACACGTCTATCATCAACTGAAGAAAGTAGCTAGTCAAAGGTTTATGAGTTGATTGGTTGGCAAAATGGACCAACGAATACACCGAGCCTTTCCCGTCTATCCGCGCAAGTCACCGGTGTCCAAGACAGATTCTTGGAAATTGAAAAATGAAAAGGCGCTAGTGTGGCGTCAGCCGTTAATTTTTTCCACCTCGGCATGAGCGTCTCGACGTACGGGAGCATACGCGCCTGCCTCGACGAAGTCGGGTCCAGCGTGTAGGTTCGACCAGTTTGAGCTCTGCTCGAACATCGGTTGTACATCGGCGGAATGAAGTTGGCTTGCTTCCCGCTCGAGCTAGCAAAGCCTCTACTTTGGAAGGCTTACACGCCAGACGCGTATGCTCCTTTACTGCGCCGCGGCATCACCTGGACGTGCGCAGGCCACACCCCTCCTCCGCAGACAGAACCTCGTCTCCAACAATGCAGTGAGGTTTCATTAGGGTCGCATCTCAACAATCAACATTGGTGCGCACAAATATTGATTGTTGAGATGCGACCCTGCAGGGCAGAACGCCTTTCCGAGCGATTTTAAGACGTCGATTCCAACCAAAAGATTTCAACATCGCGAGCACCAGGGTAGCGTAGGCATTCTGCCTGCGCGCGCGTGGCGCGTGGAAGGACCGCAACGGATGTAGCTGCCAAAATGCCGCTCTTGCGCGGGCAGCCACCTCGCGAGCCAGAGGAAGTGAATGCGGCCAATGGGTGTGGTAGCTATGCGGCGCTCGGGTGTGGCGGGCCGCATCCGCCGCGGCGGAAGGCAGAATGCCTACGCTACCTTGAGACAAGCCGTGCGACTAAGTCGGCTACTACGCTGCATTGTAGCCCGAAGGGAAGATAGCCGAGATAACCGAGTAAAGGCATTTCGAAAATCTCGAATCGTTGGACGTAAGGGATGGAGTAGGACCATTTTGCGTAACTGTGAATATTCCACATCTCCCAGAAAAAACCGCATACGAGTGCTGCCAACGCCGGCACAGTGATTGCGTGCCACTCTCCTCGCTGAAGCTTCTGCAAAAGATTGTCTTCGTTGAGAAGCATCTGTAACGAGACTAGGATGAGCAGAGGGGAGATCCATAGCACGGGGTACCAATCATCAGGCGAGGCAGCAACTCCGATGAGCCCGCAGGATGCAAGCGCCAGCATCGCTCCTGCGTGCGTTTTGGGATTACCGAGTACCAGCGGGCGCTGAAACCCGGTCTGGCCGAGCGCGGGATAAGATTCCAGGAACTCCACGGTGCTCATTACGGCCGGCAGAACGGTCGAGAACGCGATTGTGTCACTCACTACATAGCTCAGAGGCGTAAACAGTTCCTGACCGACGTAATACCAGTTTTGTGCAAACCTGTTCAAGTACTCGAAATACCACCAGAACAAAGAGCTCGCAGGAAACAGTGACAGCAGGTAGCGGGTTCTTTGCGTCAGGAGCGAACGACCGGTCCGCCGGTATGTCAGCGCGTTCATGAAGACTACATACGAGACCCAGAGAGGGGTAAACGTGTGAGATTGGAGCGGCTTGAACCATTCGAGCCGAGTCCATGCTAGTGTCCAGAAGCAAATAATGAGGAAGCCCGACACCCAGCCCCACCATGGAAGCCGACGTCTTCCAGCGCTCAACCTCACCTCACGCCGGCACGGTCGGTACAAATAGATAAATGCTGCTACGGCAAGCAGTTCCCCCGTCCCAACCAGCATGAATACTGACCAGGAGAAGGGCGCATGCTGCACATATCTCGTATGCGGCGGAAACTCGAGATAGAGTGAAATCGGGTGCCCGGTCGACATTGCGCCGAGCATCGGTAATCCAATCAGCAAAGCTGTGAGAATTACAAGGGCGGCGACAGGTTTCAGGACCAACTCGGATTGCCTGCGGCGAAACATATGCATATTCGGGGACAGGGACACCGGCATAACAGGAATCTGCTTTCAGGTGCGCGCCTGGCTTCACGAGCTCAACGCTGGAGCTTGCGTTGACCCCGCAAACTTCGTGCGACGCCGCTTTTCAACGACCATCCGAAATGGAGACGGTCCGGAGGTCAGGCCACGGCGGACTAGTCGAACGCCGCGTCTGCGGGAGTGCGCGAGTTCGACACCTAGAAGCACAGTGCCAAGCACGATCTTAATCTCGAACTGTGCGAAGGCCATCCCGATGCACCGACGAGCGCCACCCCCAAACGGTAGATATTCGTATGGCGAATAGCGCCTTTCCTGGAAGCGCTCGGGTCTGAATACATCGGGATCCGGATAGACCTCTTTCCTGTGATGAGCGAGGTAAATGCATCCGGCCACCACAGTGCCGGGATCAAGCGATGAACCCATCAGCTCAACGCGCGACTTCGTGATCCGAGGAAACGTCAGCATACCGACCGGGCAGATCCGGAGCGTTTCAGAACACACGGCGTTGAGATACGGAAGTCGAGAGAGAGCGCCGGAATCCACGGGGTCTTCGAGTGACCGGAGCTCATCCATGAGTCGACTGCGCACCTGGGGCGACTTATGAATCCAGTGCAACGCCCATGCAAGCGCGGTTGCCGTGGTTTCGTGTCCGGCCACTAACAAAGTCATCAACTCGTCGCGCAACTCCTGCTCTGTCAAAGTCTCACCGGTTGCGTCGCGTGCCGACATCAACATTGTGAGAATATCTTCTGGTGATTCTTGCTGGCAGGCTCGACGCTCAGAGATTTCGTTAAACAGTAGCCGGTCGATTTCGTCTTCGGCGCGAGCGACGCGAGCCCAGGGAGTAACCGGACCCAGATACTTCCGGAGCACGGGAAAATACATAAAGCTCACGCTGGCCGGATGGCCTAATTGGTCCAGCAAGGAGCCCAGGAGCCGCTCCAGTTGCTGGTAGCGGGGTCCATCCTCTAAGCCAAACACCGCGCGCAAAATTACGCGGAGCGAAATCGTCTGCATAGCTTTCCGTACTGCGAAGGGCAGCCCGATCTGCCACTCCCCCATCACATCCTGAGTAATGCGTTGAATCAACTGCCCGTATGAACGCATCTGCTCGCCGTGCAAGGGCGGTAGCAGCAACAGACGCATCCGCCGATGTGGATCTCCGCTCAGAGTGATCACCGATTGAGAACCCAGCAGCGGTTCAAACAGCGCATTAAGTTCACCAGGCGCGTCAAACAGTTCGGACTCGTCCTTCGCCAGAATGATCTGCAATGATTTGGGATCACAGCAAAACACGACAGGCGGCAATGATCGAGCGAGCCTTACCGTAAATTGGTCGCCGTGGCGGCTGTGGCAGTGGCGCATAAACGAAATTGGCGTCATGATCCACTGCAGCATTTGCCAGATCATTGGTTCCTTTGGGCCTTCAGGTAATGACATCGTTACTTCTCCTGTTTGGTTCGGCTCAATTGTAACAACATGGTAAACCGCGTTGATGCAAATCACCTGCGCGGCGCCTTACTACGAAATACGTGCATGTTTCGTTGCGATCAAATGCGCGTATTTCGGGGATGGGATACTAGCTGGATGCTGTTGCGAAAAGGGTCATTCCTCGTGCTCGCGCTCCTCGTCCTCCTCGTCCTCGTGTTCGTAATCCACACGTCGTACTCGAGAACGCAGCAGCGCTGTCCAAAATAACCATTGGTTGAACAGGGATCTGCTATCAAAGCGCCTTGGCAGCGCTCTGGAATGGCCTTCGGAGAGGAGAGGAGGTTCTATCTGTAGACGAGGGTGTGGCCTGCACACGCGCAGCTGATCCGCGACACAGCAAGGGCACACGCGCCTCCCGTGCAAGCCTTCTGACGTAGAGGCTTGGCTAGCTCGAGCGGGAAGGAAGCCAACTTCATTGCGCCGATGTGCCACCGATGCTCGAACAGAGCTCAACTGGCCGAACCTACACGCGGGACGCGTATGCTCCCGTACGCCGAGACGCTCATGCTGAGGTGGTAAAATTAACGGCTGGCTCCATACCAGCGCCTTTCCATTTTTCTAATTTCGAAGAATCTGCCTTGGACAGCAGTGAGAACGCGGATGTCTCGCCGTCAGTGCAGTCGAACAAAATCACTACGGCGGGGATTCCTTTTCGCCGCAGAAAGCCCAACACATCGAGCACGAGCACGAGCACGACGACGAGCACGAGCATGAATCGACAGCCTATTTTCGCAACTGGCACCAGCTAGCTGGCGGCGGTGTTATCCCGTTCCTGCGTCAGAGGGGCCGTCGCACCCCTCAATTCAAGTTCCCACTGAAGAACGGACGCCTTCCAGCGTCCGGGACTCGTTGCGCAGTAGATAGGCGCAATCTGACTTAAAGTATTCCGGCCTTTGAATGGCACGCGATTCAAGAGTTCTGCCGCGTAAAAAATTGACTCTTGCGGGGTGGCGAAATTCTTAGCTCCCCGTCGCGTCATCAATCCCATCCAATTGTTCCTCTTTCGAGCAGTTCGACTTTTCCACTGTCCTGACTCATGGGCGGAAATAGCGGCGAGGACGACCGGGTCAATGTTATATCGACGTCCGGCCTGCACGAAGACGCGTCCATATCCCGTCGGAACTTTCTTCTCCAGCTGCGCAGGATCGACAGTCCGGAATGTTCGGAAGTTTTCCTCGGCAGCATGGAGCGACAGCTGGAGGCCGACGGC
>Ga0213877_10000089_pt1 | contig 11829 bp, 12 predicted proteins | sample VelepicoBEBS_R01_FD_160112 | JGI IMG/M metagenome (GOLD analysis project Ga0213877, IMG submission 160112) | Vellozia epidendroides bulk soil microbial communities from rupestrian grasslands, the National Park of Serra do Cipo, Brazil - BS_R01 | ecosystem: Environmental > Terrestrial > Soil >...
GGAGATCCCGGATAGCCTTCAGGGTGTTGCTCCGAAGGTCAGCAATCGATCGGCCCTCCGGATCTTTCTGCCCGTCCATGAAAGACGACATGAATCCGAAACCGGTGGGGCCCAACTTGTCGAACACTTTGACCAGGTCTTCTTTGTCTGTCAGCGTCGGATGCGAGCCGTCCGTTGGGTGGGCCTTCTGCATCAACCCCCAGATGAACCCCCAGTCTGGCTTGAACTTATCAACACCCGTTGCTTGGTTTTCGACGATGTTGAACAGTTCGTTCGCGAGCCCTGGCTTGGTTCCTGGCGGAAGCTTTGTTCGTAGGGTATCTAGCAACTCCGTGAGGTTTTGTCCCTGCGTGTGCGCCTTCTGGATGATGTCTGTTGCAAAGGAATCGATGTTATCCTGCTGCTTTTGCTTGGCTTCCGCCAGCGCTACCCGGTTCTCTGCATTGCGTCGACGGACCTCCGTTTCCGCTTTTCCTTGGTATTCCTGTCCGATCGCACCGGAGAGCCCGGGGGTCATCGACTTGAAGAGGTCGTTCCGATCCGCTGGGTTCAGGCTCAGCTGCTGCTGCACTAGCTTGGGGTTCGACTGCACCAGACCGTCAAGAGCCCGGGAGACGATGCTCTGGCGGCCATACCGCTTGAGCGCCTCCCCCTGTTCCGTCGAGAGCCCCAGCATCCCCGTCTTCAGATCGATGTCGCGATCGGTGTCCTGAAGTGCTTGCGCAACGAAGGCGGGGTTGGTGCGAACGGTCTCCCCGCGATTGTCGATCATCTCCTGAAGCCGCGTTTTCTCCAGCTCCCCGGCCCGTTCCATCTGGCCGGACATCACCTGAGTGCCGAACTGTGCCCGCATCTCCGCGAGCGCGTGCGTCAGGTAGAGCTGGCCCTCGCGCGTCTGCGCTCCGTTGACGATGTCGTCGGTGTTCTCGTCGAAGTCATCCAGGAAACTTTGCGTCAGGTTCGGGTCGCCCGGATCGCCGTTCTTGATCGTCTGCAGTGCGTGCTGAGCCCACGCCATGTGCGTACGAGTGGCCTGCAGCTGCGCCTTGGAGAGATCCTCTTGCTTGAACCGCTTCTCCAAGGGGTCGGCGATGTTGCCGATCGCCTCGCCGAGCTTGCCGCTGGCCAGGGCCACCCGCTGCGACTCCAGGGCTGCCGCTTCGTTGGCGGTGGCCACCTCACTCTGAGCGACCCCAGACTCCCGCAAGGCACTATCGACCTGGCGCCACCCAGGCACCAAGTCTTCGAGGTCTGCCTTCTGCGTCGACGCCGTGCCCTGCACGTTGGCGTCGGCGACGATCGACGGGATGCGTGGCATCAGGCCCCCCCCACTCCGGGATCGCTCGCCCCGGTAAAGAGGCCGATCATGTCGGAGAAGCTGCTGGCCACCGCGGGTGCGGCCGAAGAGCCGGCGGCCTGCGCGATGCCACCCAAGAGATCGGTGGTACTCTGCGTCTGGCCCGCCTTCAGCGCCTGTTGCGCGGCCAGCTGGTACCCAGCGGCCGTCGGGGCGGCCGTGCTGCGGATGTACTGCGCTTGCTTCAGAATGTTATCGCCCTGCGCCTGCGCCTGGATGGCTTGAAACTGGTCCAGGGTCTTGGCATTCAAATAGGCGTTGGCCTGAACGATCCCGTTATGACGCAGCGTCAGCGCGTTCAGCTCGCTTTGTGACGCACTCCGGGAAAGCACTTCTAGAGCAGACCCGGACAGCTCGCGACCGGCGCCACCAAGGCCCACCCGTTCGGTGGCCAGCTCGCCTTCCGCCTGCACCCGGTAGCGGCGCTCGTTCTCCGCGGCTGCTGCCAGCGTGGCCTCCGCCTGCTGCTGCGCCACCTGCGCGTTAAAGGTGGCCGCCTGTGCAGTGGCCAGCGCCGGTGCAGCGGAAGCTTCCGTGGCGTTGGCCTGCGCCTGCAGCTGGTTGTACGCCTGCTGCGCCTTCAGCTGATCCGCTTGCGCCTGCGCGTCCGTTGCGTCCGCGTCCGCGTTGGCCTTGGTGATCCCTCCGAAGAGCATGGAGCCAACGGCGAGTTCAGGGAGCCCCACCTACGCCACCGCCCCTCTGACACGCGCGTAGAGCGCGCAGTCCTTCCCGTCGGGGTAGTAGTATCTCATCCGCTCTGCCTCCAGCTCGAAACCCAGCGCCTTGACCCACCGGTGGCCTGCCTCGAAGTCACATTCAACCACGGCTTCGATGCGGGTGAAGTGCGACGTCTTCAAGTATTCCTTTGCAACGCGATGAATCGACTGGAATTCGTTCTTGCACGTCCAGTCGAGGATGGCCCAACACTCCGCGCGGTCAGCACCGAGTGGACGGATACCCATGTGGGCGACGATCTTGCCTCGCTGGTCCCGGAGCGTCAGCGAGACGGGGAGCTGCTCCAGGTGATAGAGCACCTCGTGCGACGGCTCGAAAATGGAGATCTGAGGAACGGCGATGACCGAACCCCAATCCTTGGCGCTGAACTTGTGAACCGTGACGCTCATGCGGAATCCTGGGTCTCGAGCTGCGGCGCGACAGCCATCAACGTTGCCGGGAGTGGATCCGAGACGCGAAGGCAGAGCTGGAGATTGCGGCTGTAGCTGGCGTTCTTGCCAGGCGGCAAGATGGAGACCCCGGTGTAGAGCTTGGCGCCTGCGCCTGCGAACGGGAACTTGGGCCGCTCCACCGGCACCATGTTCCCGTCGAAGGCGTCTCCGATCTGGAGCGCTCCCTCCTGGTACGTCACCACGCCAACTTTGTGAATCCTTTGCGTTTTGACGAGCGACGAACCGTTAGCCGCTCCCGCCTCGAATCGCAGGAGCTGCAGGTCCGAGTTATAATTGAACCCCCAAACGAGGGCCCCGCCATCAGGGGATAGGTTGATGTTTCCGCTTGTCACCAAGCATTGCTGCGGGCCCCCGTTTGCGAGCACACCGATGGTCTGGCCTTCGAGGTAGTTATTCTGGCCGACGATGAACAGTCCGTTCTGGAAGAGCGCCTGGTTGATGTTGAACGTGCTGACGCTGGGGAACAAGATCCCTGCGGTGTAGTAGATGCCGCCTGACAGAAACGCGCTGAAGCCCGACGTATCGAAGGGCGTTCCATCCTGGTTCGCGAGCGTCAGCAGAGCCGGACTTCCAGCCTTCGCTGACACCTGCAGCGTTCGCCCGTTAATTTGAGTCATCCCCGGCACGCCGTCGATGAAGATGTTTCCGCCCACCGTGATGTCGGCGGCCGTGCTGAGCACCGTGACCACCCCGGGGTTGGCCTTGGTGATGCTGTTGATGAAGTTGTTCGGCTGAGCACTGCGTGCGCAGTCCAGGTAGATCGCTGGACACGGAGTCGTGTACGCGGCCGCGGTATCAGGATAGTGCGGCAAAAGGAATTCGATGTACCGCCGCGTCACACCGTTGATCTGGCGCTTGACCACCATCCAGAGTTCGTCATAGGACGTCCCGGAATTGTAGGCGAGCACCAACTGATTCTTGGTGTTCGATGCCAAGCTCGCCGTCGAGATCGTGGCTGGGATGTTGGTGATCCGCTCCGTCACCGCAGGAGCACCGGTGGCATCGGAGACGCCACCCATCTGGTGCCGGTGCCATCCCGCGCGAAGATTCTGCTGGTCACGCTCGTAGGTGCATCCAGCGATGGTGCCATCGTTCCGGAGCGCCCAGAGAATCGGGAACGGCTCGCGGGTGAAAGCTAGTTCCTTGACACCGCTCTGCGTGATGTGGCGCGCGAGAAGCGTCAGGTCGGTGGACTCAAATCCGTTCACAAAGAAAGCGTATTGTGCTTCTCGAATCTTGAGCGCAGCCCGCTGAACATAGAGCACGTTCCGGCCGATGAGGAGCGGCTGAACCGCGGCACTCCCCAGCGAAGACTGACGCTCGACCACTAGCGCCGAGGGCGTGATCGCGTTCGCGCTCTGGCCAGGGCTCACCAGATACTCTGAGTCTCGCGTGCCCATCATCAGCCCGTGCTGCGTCGACTTCATCCAGAAGATCGTGTTGATGTTGCCGGCGGTGACGGTGGCGCTCACCGCGTTCGTGTCGAGTACCGGGTTGGCCACCGGGTATGGCGACGGCTGGAAGTTGTCGTAGAGCCCCAGTGTGGACCCGTCGAAGGTGTCCGGCCCCGCGGCACTCCCGGCGTACCAGAGGCGACCCTCGTGAAACTCCACGCAGGTCGGGTACCCGGTGGTCGCAGAGAAGCGCCCCAGCTGCCAGTTCTTGGTAGCCGTCCCCACGTCCGGGCTCGAGTTCACCGTGACCGTGACGTGCGTGGAGTCCGTGAACGCCGTGATCGTCAGGTAGCCCCAGGTGGTGGTCCCCTGGAAGCGAATCAACCGCCCGACGTCCGTTGCCGCGAAGAGACCAACGCTGGCGGTCACGGTCACCGATCCGCTGGTGGCCGAGAGCGCCAACGTGGTGGTCGTCGTGTTGATGCCCAGGTACGGCCCATCAACGAAGGTCACCTGGTTGAACGCAAAGGATCCGTCGGAGAACCTTTGCAGCTTGTAGGGCGGATACTTCGGGTGCACGAGGTAGAGCGTGTCTGCGCTCTGCACATACTGGAGTCCGTCCACATCCGCCAGGGCGTAGGGCGCGCTGATCTCGTAGATGGCCATTGCGATGCCGCCGGAGGTGTACGTACCGAACCCGGTGGAGTCGATCCCCTGCAGCTGGAAGGTGTTCGCGGTAACCCCCGCGACGATGTACCCGGTCGTGTTGTTGTTGACCTGAGTCATCCCGTTCACGGATACGATGTAGACCGTCTGCCCGTTAGCAAGGCCGTGCGAAGGGCTCGTGACCACCGCGGGGTTGGCCTGGGTGATGTTCGTGATCGACGTGGGGGCGTTGAAGACGCGCGTCTCCTGACTGAAGAACCGAGCGTAATTGTTTCCGATCTCCACGACATAGCTTTGCGTCGTAGAGAACACGAAGGGAACAAGTCGAGGCGCGCTCGCGGCGCCGGACGTCTTCACTTCGCCCACGAACCAGCTTCCCGGACGGCGCACGAGATCCCCCTGAAGCGTGGGAATCCAGTTCAGGCAAAGCGCCACCGATTTCTTGTACCGGTCGAGAGCGACGGCCGCTTGCTGCTGCGGTGCCAGCTCTCCACCGGAGAAATCGGATTGTGCAACGGTGACGAGACTCATCGTTCTACCAGCCGAAGTATCCGCCAGGGCCGGAAGCGCCAGAGTTCCGTGCCATCAGCCACTCGTCCGTTGGAGCGTCCGCGGGTACGGTTTCGATCGCCTGGATGCGCTTGGCTTCCGTGATCGTGGCATCCGCCTGCTGGTACAGCTCCGTTTTCTTTGTGTTTGACTGCGTCAACTTCTCTGCGATGTCACCCGCGAGCCGGAACTGCAACGCGCGCGTGAAGAGAGGGGAGAACTTCGTGACATCGTAAACCTTTGCGATGTAGCGAAGGTTCAGCGGTGCCGGATCGTTGGTGTAGATCCGGAGCGCCCCGTCGTCGCCGACCTGAACGATCCAGTCCAGCATCAGCGTGTTCCACTCCGGGAAGGGCCGGAGCGTTCGCAACCAGTCCGCCGGCAACGGAAAAGCGTTGTTCCGCTGAAAGATCGGTGGCGTGTTGTCTGCCGCCAAGATGGCCATCTTGGTTGCGAAATTCCAGTTGTACGATTGGAGGAGGGCATCGCGGACGTCGTAGTAGAAGCGTTTGCACACCTCTGACTCCGGCGACCCATCCGTGAACGACGTGATCGATCGCGCGCCGACGAGATTGAGGGCCATGTTGGCCACCTCAGTCTCTGACGGCGGATCCCGGTTGTCGTCAACGCCCACGAGTACCCTCCCTCCCGATCAGGCTTCTGTCTCCATCTGTTCACCGACGAAGCTCTGCAAGCTCGCGTTGGTGCCGGTGATAGAGATCACGTTCACGCGGAACATCAGCCACGCCTGGTTCTGCCCCACGGAGAATGCGTCCGCGATCTTCGGTCCCGCGCCATTGAACCCCGGATTCGCGTAGAGCGAAATCCAGGTGTTCCCGTTGTCGTTGGATGCGTCGATCGTGTAGGAGCAGGTCAACGCGCCGGAGCCGGACAGCACCTGGTGGAACGTCCGGGCACCGACGATCGCGCGGCCGGTAGAAAGAAGCTGCCCCGAGGCAGTCAGGGTCTTGGTGACGCCATCCGCCTGGAGCATGTTGCCGACGTTGATGTTACGCACTATCCGTACCTCTGATCTTCCTGAAGCCTCTTCAGGATCCGCTTCAGGCCCACCCGGATGTCATCCAGGGAGGGTGCGTTGTTCCCCGTGGGCTGCGACTCATCAATGCGAAGCTCGAGCCAGTCGGCGGCCGTGCCGCCGGCCGACTCTGTCACATCGCTGTCGAGCGTGCCGCCGTATTTCACGGAGAAGAATCGGTTGCTCGCCACTTTGCGGGATCACCTCCTCGTAGGCCGCCTAACGGCGACCTAGCGGACCACCGTCCACTTCACGGAGACGTCCACGTTGGACACCGTGAAGTTGTTGTTCGCGGTGATGGCCAGGTCGTATTCCTTGAACGGATCCTGTGCCAGACCCAGGAGTTCCCAGATCCGCTGTTCCGAGTTCGCGATCGTGAGCGTGGCGCCGCTCGATCCCGGGATCAGGCCCGTGAACGTGGTGCGTGCCGCCGTCAGGTCGATCGCGTGCGCGAACAGGGTGGCGTTCACCACCGCCCCGCCTTCGATGTCGTAGAGTCCGAAGTCGTTCGATGCGCAGGTCGTGCCGGCGGTGTTCGCCAGTTGGAGAGCTGCGAGACGGTCTCCCGATCGCACGCGACCGAGCCGGTAGATGGAGTTGGCCGAGTCCCCGTTTTGCGGGTTGACGTAGGCCACGTTCTCGACTGGCTCTCCCTCAACCTGCGTTGAGGTGTTGCGGATGATCGGCCGCGCTTCCGCGTTCGTGATCTGGGTGGACTTGCGCGTTACCACTGCCATTGGCTTTGTTCCTCCGTAGCTTCAGGGGGCCCCCTGGACTTCCTTTGCGTCCAGGGGGCCATCCACTACTGGCGTTGTTCCGTTACCGTTACCGTCGAGATCCGATCCTGGAGCTTACGAGGTCACGCACTTGATGTTCACGACCCGCTTCTCCTCGATCCGGGTCGCACCGCAAGTGAGCTTGCCGTACACCTGCCACGGCTGACTGGACAGGTCCACCCGGCGATCCACCGAGGTGTACACGTCACCCCAGACGCCGAAGTACATCCCGGAGCGGGCGTACAGCGGCACCTGTGCGTACCCGGAACCGTCCAGGTAGTTGGAGTTCACGATGCGCTCACAATGGATGAAGTTGATCCCCAGGTAGCGGCGGATCATCCCGTCCTCCGAGAGCACCGGGCGGCCGGCGGCGGTGACGTTGTAGCTCGAGTTCACCACCTGGGTCTCGCGCAAGAGGTCATCGTGCTGCGAGGCCGCGATGATGCAGACCAGCGGATCCGTGTCCAGGTCGACGAAGTTCTTCATGAGGAGCTTCCGCCCCGCACGCAGCTTCGCCACGGTGAGGCCGGTATTCGGCGTGGCCTCCTGGTTCACCGCGATGATCTGGCCCGACGGGAACGAAGTGCTGGTGGTCCCCGCCGTCCCGGTCTTGGCGGTACCGAAGAACGCGGTGATGATCTCGTCATCGATCCGGCGACCGAGCGCGTAGACCGTACTCTGGACGTAGGACGACGTCGGATCGATGATGAGGCGCAGCTTGTCGAAGTTGTCGATGAACTGCGCGATATCGTAGTCCTGGGGACTGACCCAGCGACGGTCGAGCAGCGCATCCGTGCGCACGATGGGGGCGAAGCGGGTGACCACCTTGTTCGCTTCGACGGCGGCCACCTGATCGACGGGAGACGCCTGGTTCCCGACGTGGGACCCCTCCATCACCGCACCGCGGATCTTGGACCCCTTCTGCTGCAAGAGCAGCATGATGTTCTGCGAGAACTGTGAAACGAATAGCGTTGGCAGGTTAGCCGACACTGTAGACCCTCCAAGGTCGTTCGTACCGTGTTGACGACGTCGGGAGGGCGTGTCCGCTTGAGAAGCGGGGCCGGCTCACCTTCCCCTACGAGTGTGGGGCCCACCGCGGTCTTCCCCGCGCGCCCGCCGGCTGGCCCACCTTAGAGGTGCGCCAGGTGCCGGCGAATTTGTTTTGCGAAACGCAAAGCTTACATCTTGATGGAGAGCGAAGCCGCGAGAAGTTCCTGCATCTTCTTGTTCTCGGCGGCTCCGCCGTTGACGTACTTGCGCACCCACTCCGGATCGGCCTTCAGCCGCTCCAGTTCCGCGGTGGCCTGCTCTGGGGTCATCAGACCGACACCCGGCTGACCGTCCACGAACTCGTGCTCACCCATCCCCTGGCCCACCTTGACCAGGAACTCCATCAGCGCCACGTGACCGGCCGCCTTGTCGAACGAGTTGATGACCTCTTCCGTCATCCCGAACTTTCGAGCGACCCCGCGTGCCATCGCGAGGTTCTGGTCGTAGGCAGCGCCCCACTTGGTGGCCAGCGCTTGCTTGTCGGCCACGTTCTTGGCTTCACGCGCAGCGTTGACGGCTTCCATCTGGACCTTCGCCATACCCGCGTAGCGGTCCATTACGATAGCGGCCTGGTCCTTCGTCAGCATCGCATCGTGGAACATCTTGGCGAAGTTGGCGGCAACATCTGGATTCTTGGCGTCCACTGGGACACCGTAGTCCTCCGGCTTGGCCGGCGTTCCCAGGCGGCCGAAGATGTCCTTGTAGTCCGCGAGGCCCTTGGGCTCCTTGGGCAGCACCAAGAGCTGGTCCTTGGGATGGCCTACCAGCTTCTCTGCGCCTTTCCAGCTCTGCACCAGCGCCGATGGATCGGTGATGCCCTTCATCTGGAGCCACCCGCGCTCTTCCGTCGAGAGCGAGGTCATCCAGGTGCTGGCGTCGGCCGCGGGAGCCCCGGTGGTCGGCGTCGCGGGTGCGGCCGGCATGGTGGTCGTGGTGGGTGACCCTCCGACTGCAGGGGAAATTCCCTGTTGACCTGCCGCCGGCTGACCACCCCCACTCCCACCACTCGCTCCACCATCGGGTTGTCGCCAGACCGTGAACCGTCGCATGCCGAACCTCATCGCCCGAACCCGCCTTTCACGAACACGTCCGAGTACAGTGCCAGTAGTTGCGTTTCATCCAGCGACAGGTGATGCTGGATCCGAAGCCAGAGGTCGCGTTTGCCCTGGAGATAGGCGGCCTTGATCGGGTCAGGATCGAAGGTGGAGCGATGCGCGTGAGCGGCCCAGGCCAGATCTTGCATCACCGTGAATCCTTCCGTCGTCTCCGCGTTGAACACGCGCTGATACGCGCGCTTGCGCGACAGCAAGAATTCCTTTGCGCGTTCGACCCGTTCCGCAGCGCGCGCCTGTTCGTTCTCGACATCATCCACCGTGCGGAGTGGCATGAGCTATGCCGCCTTGGGCCCACGCGGGAGGTTCGCCGGGCTCGCGCCCTGGCTCGCCACCGCACCAGCCTTGATGAGCGCCGCCGCACCCGGCGCCGCCTGCGAGGCTTGCGCCGCCTGCGCCGCCTGCGCTCGTGCCTGCCGAGCCGCCGCGACCTGTTCCGCCGACGCAATCCACCGCTCCGGGGTCCCCCGGATGCGGGCGATCTCCGGGATGGCGGTATCCAGATCGAAGGTGTCCACCGCTTCGGGCTTCTGGAGCGCCTGAGCCATCTGGCCCACCTCCTGTAGAGTGCGCTCGAGCGCGGCCGCCTCCTCTGCCATCATCTCCCGGTTCACCGGCGCCGTGTACTTCACCCGGTAGCCACCGCCGGCCTGGATCATCCGGCGGGGCGGCGGGGGGAGGAGCCCGGCGGACAGGAGGATATCCAGCTCCCGGTGCACCATCGGACCTTGGAACTCCGCCTGCTGCCGGGCGAACGCTGGGTTCAGGAGGATGCCGCGTTGGTGAATCCGGTCCAGCACCTCCGTGGCCGTCATCTCCGGCGACTCCGTCAGGACGCTGAAGAGATCCACCGAGAAGCCGGAATTGATGAGCTTCTCCTGGCGCTCCATCAGCGCATCCCCGATCGGCAGGTTGCCGGTGGGCAAGGCGTGCACCAGCGGCCGTCCGTCCTGGGAGACGGCTCCCGCGTTGAGAGCCCCAGGCTTCAAGCTGAACCCCTGCGCCACCCCGTCATCGTGGACGAGGAGAACAGGGTCCAGGACGCGGTGGCCCGCCTTGATGTGGGTCATCGCCATCGAGTTCAGCATCTTCACCGCCGGCAGGAGATCCATCCCTGGGCCGCGCCCGTAGACCTCGCCGGTGAACTGCTCGTGGCGACCGACGGGCATCGGGAAGGACCGGTAGCCACCTTCCGACAGCATCGCCCGGTTCGCCACGTCGATGTAGTAGGAGCCGTAGGGCATCCCCTTCCCATCCATCCGCTTGGGGTCCCACTCGTGATCCTCGCGCGGACACACGCAATGGATGAAGTAGAACATGGTCTCCGGGAACTTCTCCGCGGCCAGACGAACGCCTTCGGAGATGGTGTCCGGCCACTTCTGGACGGCCTGGCGGGCGGTGAGCTGGAAGTAGCGGTAGACGCAGTCGACCACCCCCTGATGGTTCTCCGCGCAGTACAGCTCGCCGATGTGGACGTTCTTGTACCGGAGCCCCGGGAAGGGGTTGATCTTGCTTCGGGACAACTCGTCGATGAAGAGCGACCCCGTGCCGAACGCGCCGATCGACTTGTAGGCCATCTGGATCTGGCCCTGGAAGTTCGCCGTGTAGGCGTACCGCTCGTGGAACAACGTCTCCGTGGCCAGGTCGCACCACATCCGGACATCCCGGTCCTTCAGGAGGGAGGCGTCCTCCGGCTCGATCGTGTGCCATCGCTTCCCGTAGGGGGTGAGGATGGAATCCATGATCGCAGCCCACCGGCCCACCGCGAGGATGGCCGTGGAGTCGTAGACGTACTGCATCCGCTTCTGACCGGGGGTACGGATGGACAGCGCGTTGAACGAGTGGATGTGGCCTGGGATCATCTGTTCGGCGATCTCTTCCCAGTGCTGTTCCCACACCCCGCGGAGCCCGTACATCTGGTAGAACCGGGACATCAGGATCTGGGCCTTCTCGTTGGCCTTGTCCCCCAGATCCTTCCGGGGGCGCGAGGTCTCCCGCTTGCCGGGGTCGCGCGCGGCATCCCCCGAGAGCTGGAAGCCCCCGAGGTTCAGGTCCATCGGCACGGGTCAGTACCCCCCGAGCAGGGACCGCCGGGACTGGTTGTCCTCGTCCTCCGGGTTGTAGAGCACCGACGTCGTCTCGAGGAGACCGTACGGGGAGCCGCTGGTGTTGTTGGCCGCCCGGCCCACCGGCCCCCGCTGGCCGGCGGCCGCGTCCGAGAGCGCACTGGCGGAGGCGGTGGGCGAGGGGACGGGTGGGTTGGCGATCGGCGCCGGCAACGGCGGGGGCGCCCCCGGCGGTGGAGGGGGCGGTGGGACGGAGGCCGGGGAGGTGGTGTTCTTGGACTTCAACCCGAAGATGTCGTCGAACATGTCCGCGATGAAGCCCATAGAGACCCTCCCTGCAGCCGAAGGACCCCCGTACCCCGGGCGCTACTTGGATGGTAGCGGGCGGACCCCTACGGGGTCAAGTAGGTCCCCGGGGTGGAGTTGGATGTTCGGTGGGTGGGCTACTCGTCCCGGGACCAGGGGTTGTAGCCGGTTCCGATCGCAATGCGGGGCACCCGTGCAGGCAAACCCTGACCGGTGGTCGGGGAAACGATGTCCCGCCGGGCCACCCGGGTGGCGAAGGTCAGGGCGAGGGCGTCGGCGCGATCCGGCGAGGACAATCCGCGGTCCTTCATTTTTTCTTTGGATTCC
>Ga0213877_10000090_pt1 | contig 11804 bp, 7 predicted proteins | sample VelepicoBEBS_R01_FD_160112 | JGI IMG/M metagenome (GOLD analysis project Ga0213877, IMG submission 160112) | Vellozia epidendroides bulk soil microbial communities from rupestrian grasslands, the National Park of Serra do Cipo, Brazil - BS_R01 | ecosystem: Environmental > Terrestrial > Soil >...
TCATGGCGGTGACGCCATAATAGGTCTCGCGCGCAAAGCTGGAGGGGGATGGCTTGGGTGCCTGGACGAACTCGAGAGCCTTCGGGTGCGTCCCCAGAAATTGTTCGATAGGGGTCGGAGACGCTTTGGAAGGATCAGTCGCTGCGACAGCGCGCAAAAATTCGAGGAATTCTTCGCCGGTTCTAGTCGGGAATCCGTCTGTCGAGTGACTAACAATGTCGGTGTGGACGTGCTCGGCCAGATTGAACCGGATCGCAAGGCCACGTGGGTTTGCGTGCGGGTCGGTGTCGGGAATCAAGGGCAGCCCGGTCGAGCTGGAAAATCTCGCTGTAACGGGGACGGACTCGCGGGTGACGTGCGGTGCTCGCGTAAGTGTCGTCGCTTCGGGTGAGCCGGTAAACGTTCCGGTCAGCATGATCCCTCTGGCATGAGCCGGACGAAACCCGGGATGTAATCCGAAAATGGTGTCGAACTGTTTGATCAAATCCTGGCTTAACGCGATAATTTTCTCGTCTGAAGGCAATGGCATAAATGATCTCCTACGGGCACGTATAGCAGAGGATTAGAAGATGAGCCTGCAAAAATCACGTTGAGGGGCAGGCGACGACCCGCCCGACTTTCTCAACTCGACTCGAAAAAGCGGCGATTTTCGGCACGAATCGACCGCCAAGGCGCTTAAATAAAGGAGCAGGTTTGGCGAATTTGTCGCTCGGACAGACCAAGCCTCTTGGCAGCACGATTATTAAGAGTAGAATCGCCGGCCGTGATCTCTTGTGAGGAACTTCGGCATGTTGCCAAAGAGTGGGATGGGCGTCTCGCCCGTCAGCGCGTGGAACAGAAAAGACGGGCGAGACGCCCATCCCACTCTTTCCGTCCCCTCTGAGGAACTTGAAAAGTTGCGCCGCCTCTACCTACCCGGGGTCTGCTTCCCGGCGATGAAGACTTCGAGAGTAGCTCTATCGGGTAGACCCTGGTAGTCGCCGAAGGTTGAAACGCAGAACGCGCCGAGTGCTGCTCCGCGCGTCACGGCTTCCGAAAGCGATCGATCATCGAGCAGTCCGGAGATAAGGCCCGCGCAGAACGCATCTCCAGCGCCCACAGGATCGATCTCTGTGACTGGAAAACTTGGACAGAACCCACGTTCATCGCCGTCGAGATACCATGCGCCCTTGTCACCGGCCTTCAAGACGACTTGCGACGGACCCAGACTTTGCAAGCGATCAAGCATAACATTGTGTTCGCCTGGACCCGTCAATATCTCGGCTTCGACGATGCTTGGGATCAAGATATCCGAACGTTTTGCGAGCTCTATAAATACTGTGCGAGCCTGGTCCGTGCTCCAGAGGCGGAACCGCATATTCGGGTCGAAAACAACCTTGGCGCCTGCGGTCCTGAACTGGTCGACTATTTCAAATGTCAGCAGGCGATTTGAATCACTCAGGGCAGGCGTGATTCCTGTGACGAACAGAATTTTTGCCTTGAGGAATTCGAATGCTTGGAGCTCCAAGGCGGCTGCGGCAGAATTGCGCCGGTAATAAAAGACTCTGCTGGTGTTGCCCGGGCCCGGTTCTTTGAACATGATCCCGGTTGGCTCGTGGGGAGAGAATCGGACTCGGCTGACGTCAACGCCTTCGCCACGCACCGTCTTAAGAATTTTGAAGCCGAATGGATCGTTACCGAGGCGGCTGATCCAGCACACGGAATGACCAAGTCGCGCAAGCCCAATCGCGCAATTCGATTCGGCGCCTCCAATCGTTGCATGAAAAAAAGGGGCAGATTCAAGCCGGTCGCGTTCGCTGCCAGGCGCCAACAGGACCATCGTCTCACCGAAAGTCAGGACATCGCAGGTGGTATCTGTAGTGTTCAAGATTTGCGGGTTTCACGGGCAATTCTAAGCAATTCTTTTGCGGTCTCATTGCACCGGCTGAATTCGCTGTTTGACTTCGGGATCAACGCTCCACCGACTCCGAGCGCATCGGCGCCGAAGCGAATGAAATCGCGCGCATTTTCGAGATTAACCCCGCCGGTCGCTATCAATGGAATGTCTGGGAACGGTCCCCGGAGCTCGCGAAAATAGGCCGGTCCAAGGGCGTTCGCCGGGAAGACCTTCACGAAGTTAGCGCCGGCTGTCACTGCGTTGTAGATCTCGCTTGGAGTCATCGCGCCGGGCACAATCAGTACCCCATTCTCGCGAGAGACACGAATAACATCCAGGTTCAGGTTTGGGGTGACGATAAAGGAGGCGCCGGCCGCAAGCGCGGCGTCGAGCCGGCCAAGATCGGTCACCGTTCCGGCGCCGAGAAGCGCATCTGAAGGGATCGCGGAACGCAGCGACTTGAGGACGTCGGCAGCGCCGGGAGTCTCCATCGTGATTTCGACCAATCGGATCCCGGCTTCGAAAAGGTTCTCAATGCATCGAATTGGGTCGACCTTTGGCCGGCGAACAATTCCGACAACCGGGGTGACTTGGGCGATTCCATGGAATGAATGGGAATCTGGGGTTTGGGTCATCGCTTTTCTCCCCGAGTTAATCGGTTAACCAGCCGTTCGGCCGCCCTGAAGACAAGAGCCAGGAGCGTGAGCGTCGGGTTGATACCTGGGCAGGCCGGGAATGCCGCGCCACTGAAAACATACAGGCCAGGGGTATCGTGCACTTCCATTTCCGGATCGACGACACTCGTCGCCGGGTCGTTTCCCATGCGTGCACCTCCGAAGTCGTGACTGCTGCCGACTCCAGTAAACCGGTCGCCGCGCCAGGTTTTCGTGGCCCCCATGTTTCTGAGAATTTCCTCCGATTTAGTTTCCATCCAATCGGCAAGCCGCTGTTCATTTTCGCGCAGATCATAAGTGATACGGATAACCGGATCGCCGATCCCACTTCGATCCCGGAAGTGCGGGTCAAGGTCAACGAAGTTGCTATGATAGGACAAGGTATCGGGCTGGATACGCACCACCCCAAAATGTTGCCACTGTCTGAGGTGGTCCTTGTACGGTTTGCCCCAGCGTTGTACGTCGGGTGGAAGGGCCTCGCGACTGATCTGTATCGGAAGAAACTGTTGTTCGGCACCAAGCGTCGCGCCGCCGATAAAACCGTGCTTGAAGGAGTCGAATTCGGCGGAGAAGAAGTCGTCCAGGACAAGTCCTTGTGCTGCGGGGCCGGTGTGCCGATTAAAGATAGTGCCCGGAAAGAAACCGTCGACGTGAGCGAACATTTTGGTCATGAAATATTTTCCAAGTTGCCCACGATTGTTACCGAGGCCGCTCGGATGCCGGGAATCTCCCGAAAGAAACAACAGGCGGAGATTTTCGAATGTGTATGCGCACAGGATAACAACCCGCGCTTTCTGAAACCGGAGGCGGCCCTGTGGATCGACGTAAAGGGCGCCTTGGACCTGACCGTTGGCATTTGTCTGGATCCGGGTCACGCGGCAGTGAGTTCTCAAGTCGAGGTTACCCGTTGCGAGCGCCTCTGGAATCGATGTAAGGGACGGATCCCATTTATCGCCAGTATATGAGCCGAATCCGTTACTCCATGCGCAATAGGTTGTCGCGGGACGGCCACGATACGGAATTGTATTGACACCGGCGGCGACCGGGTGTGGGTGCAGCCCCATTTTCTCAGTGGTTTCGCGGTACAATTCTCCCAGTCGGAAGGGCCGCATCGGCGGCATTGGGAGCGGTTTACTCCGGTGGATGAACGGGTTCGATTCGTCGCCGGCGACCCCGATCTCGTGTTCAAGAACCGTGTAGTATTGCTCGAGCTCGTTGTAAGTCACGGGCCAGTCTGTCAGAGTGCACATGGCCGGCAGGGAACGGAGTCCCCACCGGTCTTTGACGTACGTGAGCATCCGAAAATGATGGGGATGGAATCGTCTCAGCCAGCCACCGTAATGAATGATGGAGCCTCCGACGCTGTTCATCATTCGCCCGAGCGAGAAGGTTGCTTCGCGGGTGGGTTCGCCGTCATTGCGCCGCCACTGGGGAATTTCGCTCAGGAACTTTGCGCCCATCGTGGCGCGACAATAGTAGGTAGAGCTGAGCTCGTCGGGACGGTAGTCAGCCTGAGTTCGAAAAGGACCCGGCTCGAGAGCAATCACCTTAAGACCGGCTTTCGCAAAGATTGGGGCAACAACCGAACCGACGGTGCCGGCACCGACGAGCAGTATATCGGCTTCAGGAGCAGGGTCCGCTGTGCCGCGATGAGGATCGAAGCCGGGAATTGGAAGCCTCTCAGTGATCGGGAGTTCCAAGTCGGACAGTGATCGGATCTGGCCTGCTTTGTCTGCCGGCATGGCAGACAGATTCTCTTCAGCGCTGTTTTCCAACCAAACGCCGGGATGCCCCAGCAATCGCCAGCCCGACTTGTTACGATTTCCACCGTAAATCGGATCGGAGAAAAGTCCTTCCTGAAGATGAGAACGCGCCAGCTCGAAAAACTCTTTCGGGTCGATCGCGCGAAAATTTGACACCGAGCCTCGTTCGAGCCCCGCGATCAGCTCATCCTGGTGTGCGACAGGTGCATCGACAAACTGTGTTCCAAACCGCTCGGCGGATTCCGCATCCAGACCGATTACGCCGAGACGATACGTCTCAAGATGGTGTGTATAAGGCCCGCTCAACGCTCGGTCGAGATACGGCACTGCGCCGATTGATGAAGCTCCGGGGCCGTATTCATCGGCCGGGAAAAGTCGCTCAAACAGGGCGCCGAGAGTCTCGGCTTCATGCGTATTGATGGCGGTAAAAACGCGTCTGGGAGATACAGAATCAGTGTCCATCTGGAGTGGCAGAGTTATTTGGCTCTTAAGTTTTCATAGGCAAACCCCGGATATAATCGGCAACGCGCAACGCCTGAGCCGCGATCGTAAGAGCAGGGTTCACTGCGGACGAGGAGGGAAAGAATGAACTGTCCACGACAAAGAGATTCGAGAGATCGTGGGTCTGGCAATATTCGTTGAGGACAGACGTTTGGTGGTCAGTCCCAAACCGCATGGTTCCACACTGATGAGAGTTGGTCTCGATTCCCATTCTCTGGACAAAAATGATAGGAAATCCGGCCCGCTGCAGGATGAGCTTCGCCGCTTTCAGAAGCCGCATGTGCGCCCGAAGATTGTTTGGCCGGTATCGAATGTGAATCTGGCCATCGCCGGCGAGTGTTACCCTGTTTTCCGGGTCGGGCAGGTCTTCGGACATCACCCACCAATCAATGCTTCGCCTGGTCAACCCGCTGAGGATCGGTTTCGGCACCCAGCGCTGATTAGCTGTGAGCATGCCCGCCTGTAATTTGCCAAGCAGTTGCAGATTTCCCAAGGGAAACGGATGTCCGTGTTCACCCTCAAAATAATAATCATTAATCGCCATTGTCTTTTGAAAGACGGTCCGATTGACTCGAAACGGATTGATCGCCATTAAGGCTGTGTTGGTGTGGACCATGTAATTCCGGCCCAATAATCCGGACGAATTTCCCAATCCAGCAGGATGCACGGGAGACGCGGATCGAAGTAGAAGGGCGGCGGAGTTAACCGCACCACAAGAGACGACGAATGTTTCAGCCCGCAGGCGGGCAGTTTGTCCGTCACGTTCTATTTCGACCGCAGTGACTTTGTCGTCGTTTGAAATGAGGCGACGTGCAAGCGTTCGCGTCATCAGTTCGACGTTGCCGGACGCCAGTGCCGGGCGGACACAGGAAACATCCGCTTCGGATTTGGCAAACACCTTGCACGGAAACCCATCGCAAGTCTTGCATCGTATGCACTTCCCGCCGGGCTTGAGGTCAACTCCCATCGGAATGAAATAGGGATGCAGTCCCTGCGCCTCGAAACGCTTTCTTAGCGCATCGACGTAAACTTCGTGGGGGATTGCGGGAAACGGAAACGGGGCCGACCGTGGCGGCTCGGTGGGATCGTCTCCGGCTTTGCCGTGGACCGAAAGCATCGCCTCCGCTTTGCAGTAATAAGGCTCGAGGTCTTCGTAGGAGATCGGCCAACGTGGGGATATCCCTTCTTCGTGTTCAACCGCGGAAAAATCCTGCTTTCGCATTCTTTGGAGGGCCGCCCCGTAAACCTTCGTATTTCCGCCGACGAAATAATGGACACCGGGAGAGAACTTCCGCCCGTTTTCGTCGCACCATTCCTCTTTCGGCTTGTACCGCGACTGTCCGAAGACGGCTTCGGGATTCCAGTTGTCCGGTTCTGAAGGGAGATAGTCTCCGCGTTCCAGCAGCAAAATTTTTCTTCCCCAATCACGGAGCGCGTAAGCGAGGGAGCCGCCGCCCATTCCGGTTCCGATGATAATGAGATCGTATTCGTTCATGGGGCCAGTGTCCTCGCTTTGCCCTTATCAGTGGCTGTGCAAACCGAGGACGCTTGACATACTCGGGCAAACCGGGACGATTCGCGTACTCGGGCAAACCGAGGACGGGGACTTTTAGCTTACTTGCGCAATTTGGGAGGGGGCTTTCGTGGTTTCATCTTCAAGCCGAAAGGTTCTGGCTGGAAAATGCGGTGATCCATCTGCCGCAGGTCTTTGTCTACCGACAGAGGAAAGGCGGCTTGCGCCAGAACGTCTCTTTCCAGGTCGACGCCTGGAGCGATCTCTATGACAGTCAGACCCTCCGCTTCAAGGCGTAAAACGCAACGTTCCGTGATGAAGAGCGCTTTCTGCTTTTGCTCCAGTGCGCGGCGGCCACTGAATGTCACATGCTCGACATCCGGAACGAATTTTTTGTTTTTCCCTTCTTTGGCGATTCGGAGCTTGTTATTCTCGACCCTCAAATCAAGGCCGCCGGCAGTGAAATAGCCACAGAACAGAAGCAAAGGCGCGGAAGCGGTGATGTCGATGAATCCGCCACATCCTGCGGTCACATGCGGCCGGGCTGCCAGACGCGAGACGTTGACATTTCCGTGCCGGTCGACCTGGAGAAAGGAGAGGCAACTGCTATCAAATCCGCCTCCCTGAAAATATGTAAATTGATCCGGCGACGCGACAATCGCGTCTGCATTTGACGAGCAACCAAAGGCAAAGCCGAGTAACGGCATACCGCCGACGGCACCCTGTTCGATTACCCAGGTCACTTCTCCATGCAAATTTTCTTCGAGCAGGATTCTCGGGACGAGCGCGCAAATACCGAAACCCAGATTAACGACGTCTTCCTCCTTGAGTTCCAGTGCAGCTCGACGTGCAATGATCTTGTCGGGTCCCCACTCGATCGGTTTGAAATCCCAGAGAGGACGGAAGACCTCGCCGCTAATTGCCGGGTTATAAAATGTGTGCGTGGTCTGCTGCTGTTCTGGATCAACAACGATGTAATCAACGAGCACACCCGGGACGCGTACGTGGTGTGGTCGAAGCGTGCCGTAGGCGGTCAAGCGTTTAACCTGAGCAATGACGATGCCGCCGTTATTACGGGCGGCCAGCGCCTGATCCAGAGCACCGAGGTAGGCACCTTCATGCTCCATCGTCAAGTTTCCCCGTTCATCGGCGGTCGTTGCCCGAATGATTGCTACGTCGGGCGGAATGGACGGGAAATAGAGCCATTCTTCACCTTCGAATTGCACTACCCGGACAACACTGTCCGGTGCGGAACTGTTCATCCGCGCGCCGTTTCGCCGAGGGTCGACAAAAGTGTCAAGGCCGACCTTGGTCAATACTCCAGGGCGTCCAGCAGCCGATTCGCGGTGCATATGATACAGGATGCCGCTGGGGATATTGTACGCTTCGACTTGATCTTCGTCGATCATCTGCCAGATCCTGGGGCTCGGCAAGTTGGAGGGGCCACTAGGGAAAGAGCCGGCAATCACACGCTTTAACAGACCGGGATGGGCGATGTGGTCGATCCCTTCAATTCCGTACATATCACCGGCTGCAATCGGGTGAATCGTTGTCAGCCCTCGAGGGGTTCCTTTCTCGAGAAAATGATTTCCGATTGCACGCAGAGTGGCATCCGGGCATCCCAGCCCGCTTGAGGAGCTCACGGTCACAACGCCGTTATCCGGGATGAGCTCACCGACAGTTTCAATCGGGGTTACCTTCGATCTCACCATAGTTCTTAGGCCGATAGCCGTGGTTCATTGAATGTATGAAGATTCGGCTCCGCAGGATTGGCGGACAACCAATCGAGGTTGCAGGATGACGGTGCGGATGGGGGAGTTCGGTTGCTCGATTCGTTTAAGCAAGAGCTCTGCGGCTGTCCGTCCGAGTTCGCGAGCAGAGGTATCTATTGTCGTCAATCCCGGAAGACTTTGTGCGGCGTCCGGAACGTTATTGAACCCGACTACGCCGAAATCTTTGCCAGGCCGGATTCCGGCATTTTGAAGAGCTTCCATGGCGCCCAGCGCCACAACATCATTGTAGCAGACGGCCGCGGTTGGCGGACTCGCGAGCGTAAGCAGCTGCTGGAGGCCCTTAGATCCGCCGCGCCGCGTGGGCGCGCATGGAATAATAAGTTCGGGGTCAAAAGGAATTGCCAGCCGGTTCAATGCACGTTCATAACCTTCCATGCGCTCCTGACCGGCCGTCGTCTGCGGATTGCCACCGATAAATGCGATCCGCCCGTTTCCAAGTTTAACGAGATGTTCAATAGCGAGAATTGAACCATGGGCGTTGTCGACCCCGGCGTAATCGAGTCCGTGCACTCTCCTTGCAAAGGCGACCGTAGGTGTATGGGTGATTTCGCGCGAATCGGTGCGCTCTACGGCTGAGCAGAGAAGGATTCCGTCCGCCGGAAACTCAGTCATTGTTTTCAGGAGGCGGGTCTCCTTGGCGCCATCTTCGGAAGTGTTTCCGAGTAGAGTCACAAGACCAGCGCTGGCGAGACGCTCCTCGATGGCGACAATCACTTCTGAAAAGAACGGATTCGTAATGTCTGAAACGATCAGCCCGACCGCACGTGATTGCTGCGTCCTCAGGTTGGCAGCGCCCCGATGATAAACGTACCCGAGTCGCTTAATCGAGCGTTCGACTCGCTTTCGAGTGGAATCGGCAACAGACGGCGAATTCCGAATCACTAAAGAGACGGTCGCTCGAGAGACACCCGCGTCTGCGGCAATATCCAGGAGGGTAACGCGTTGTTTGAGGGATTCGTCCATGAGCTGTGGTGGAGGCTTTGTCGCCGCTCTTGATGGATTTAGATCGATCTTATGAGAACCACAACTGTTTTCTTTGGCGTCGTCGAACGGGTCGCCTCAGGAGAGGTGACCTGGCAACGCGGGCGGGGCGCGCTCCCTCCCTCGGGTAACTTTAATGCCGCCGGTTTCGCAGGAGAGCGAAACTCGCACGCAGGCAGGATGCCTACGCTACCTTTCGAGGCAAATCGGGATGGTCGCGCACTAACCTTCGAGTCAAACCGGGAAAGTCAGATCATAGATCGATCTATAATTGCGAGCCGGGAATAGAGGATTATGATTCTCGACGCTGAACGGGCTTGCCCCTCGGCTCAACAGTTTTTCTGCGTCCAGAACAATGAAACCGGAAATAACCGACCACTCGGTCATACTCACCGACACAGTACGCAATACTTCAGTCAAAGAATGGAAAATAAGCGCCGAGAATTTAGGAGGCGAATGGTCTAAGACCGACTGGAGCATCACGAAGCGAGTTCTCGCGGGCGGCAGACAGGACGGCGTTGAAGTCATCGACGTTTTTAACGGCGTCATGACGTTCAGAGTCGTTCCAACCCGCGGTTTCCATATTTGGTCCGCGAATGTCGGTGAGACTCGATTAGGCTGGGATTCGCCGGTAACAGAGATCGTACACCCCAAGTATGTGCAACTGTCGGAACGGGCCGGGCTTGGGTGGCTCAATGGATTCGGCGAAATGTTGTCCCGATGTGGTCTGGAATCATTTGGCCCTCCTTGCGACGATTCGGGGCGCGTTTACACGTTGCATGGCCGGATCAATTACATCCCGGCGAGCTACGTTGAGGTTCGGCTGGAGCTGGCGCCGCGTCCACGGATCGTTTTGCGCGGCATCGTGGATGAGACCCTCATGTTTGGACCCCAACTCCGATTGACTGCGGAAATCTCCACGGAACTCGGTGCTCCGTCACTCGTTCTAGAGGATGTAGTGACAAACCTTTCCGACCAGCCACAAGAAATGCAGTCTCTCTATCACGCTAACTTTGGGCCTCCACTGCTGGGGCCCGGTGCACAATTTGTCGGGCCTGTTAAGCGGGTTACACCCCGAAATGCCCGAGCCGCCGAGGGCGGAATGTCAGACTGGGATCAATACACCGGCCCACATGGCGGGGATTACACCGAGCAGGTGTATATGATGGAGCTGTTCGGGGATGAAGCCGGGATGACGGAAGCGATGTTAAAATCCGCTGACGGTTCAAAAGCGGTGGTGGTCTCGTTCAACTTGCAGCAGTTGCCTTTCATGACGCTGTGGAAAAACGAGGGGCCGGCTCAATCCGGGTACGTGACCGGGCTCGAACCTGGTACAAGTTATCCGCATCCGAAGCCATTCGAACGTGCAGCCGGCCGGGTCCCGAAGCTTGCCGGAGGCGCCAGCCACAGAGCAAAGGTTGCATTTACTGTTTTGACTTCAAGGGAACAGGTTGAGAAGACGGCGGAAGAAATCCGAGCGTTGCAGGAGGCTGTGCCGCAAGTACTAACGCAGCCTTTTACAATTTCTTGAAGATAATGCATGAGTTGATGCCGCCGAACCCGAATGCGTTGGTCATGACGTAGTTAAGGTCTTTTTCCCGCGGTTCATTTGCGACTATATCGAGGTCACAGGCTGGATCGGGATTTTTATAATTGAGTGTAGGTGGGATAAGGCGATCGCGAATGGCCAGCGCGCAAATAACGCCCTCGATTGCCGCGCTCGCGCCCAGCGGGTGCCCGTAATAGCTTTTGGTTCCGCTTACAGGAATGGAATCGGTGCGTGCGCCGAAGACCTTGCGGATGCAGAACGCCTCACTCGCGTCGTTCAATTGGGTGGAGCTTGCGTGCGCATTGATATAATCGATCTGATCGCGGTTCACCTTCGCGTACTTCATCGCGTCCTGCATAGCGCGTATACAGGAGTCGCCTGTCGGCAACGGTGTTGTCATGTGGAAGGCGTCGTTGTTCAGGCTGTAGCCGACGACTTCAGCGTAGATATTTGCGTGACGTGCCTTGGCGTGTTCGTACTCCTCCAAGATGAGCGTCGCTGCGCCTTCGCCCATCACGAAACCGTCGCGTTCCCGGTCGAATGGGCGACATGCAATAACGGGATTCGCCCGGCTCATGGTACGGATAAAAGCGAATGCCCCGAATGTGAGCGGGCTCAGCGGTGCTTCGGCCGCACCTGCGATCATCACGTCGGCCCAACCTTCCCTGATATATCGCAGAGCCTCCCCGATGGCGACATTACCGCTGGCGCAACTGTTCGAATTGGTGGTTCCGACGCCGCGCAGCCCGAATTCGATAGCGGTGTTACAGTGAGCTGAGCCGCCGAAGACCTGTACGGCCAATGTCTGTCGAACAGACTTCGGGCCACCATGCACAAACGCTTCGTGTTGATATTCAGCATTGGACACGCCGCCGAGGGCGGTGCCGAAGCTGACGCCGACGCGATCCTGGGGGGAGTCGGGGGAATACTCCAGGCCGCTGTCCTGCAGTGCAAGCTTAACCGATGCCACGGAGAACTGGGCGTATCGGTCCAGCCTTTTCAACCGATGAGGCGGAAGCAGCGTTTCTGGCTGCCAGTTCGGGATTTCCCCGGCGCTCGTCGCTTTAAAGATGGAGGCGTCAAACTTGGAAACTGGTCCGATCCCTGATTTTCTGGCTTTGATTGCGTCCCAAAACACCTCTTTTCCGATGCCA
>Ga0213877_10000091_pt1 | contig 11776 bp, 18 predicted proteins | sample VelepicoBEBS_R01_FD_160112 | JGI IMG/M metagenome (GOLD analysis project Ga0213877, IMG submission 160112) | Vellozia epidendroides bulk soil microbial communities from rupestrian grasslands, the National Park of Serra do Cipo, Brazil - BS_R01 | ecosystem: Environmental > Terrestrial > Soil >...
TTCGGCACGAGCGGGGTGTTTGCCTTCATCGCCTTCACCATGGTGGTCGTCATGATCTCGATCGGCGTCTTCGGGCCGCGCACCAATAATCTCGCGCTCGAAGAGATCTCGCAAGCGGCCTAGATCCATGTCCGGACTGCTTACAGGAACAGCGCTGCTCTTGGCATATTGGCTTGGTTTCACTCCGGGTCACGAGTTTGAATTACTGAGCCGTCCACACCTCAGCCGGAGAAAATTGCTTGGGGCTTTTATCCGCGCCATTTTAATTGCTTCGGCCGCCGCCTTGGCCAGCTGGATTAAACCGGTGAGCGCCGGAATTGCTTTTGCCATAATCTCGCGATGTGCGGACGGCATCGACGAACAACAGTCGAAGCGGAAGTCGCTCGGCATTACCATATTCCGACACCCCTGCAGCTTGATCTGGGCCCCGGTGCTCATTTGCGCACGGTTCCTTTCTGCGAAACTGGCTTCCGCCGTGCTAGTCGAGTGACGAACCGGATCTGGTCGCCTCGGTAGTGAAGCTTCTCGTAATCGACTGGTCGATGTCCGATGGAATAGGAGGTTCGCTCGATCAAAAAGATCGGGCTGCCAACGCTAATACGGAGCGCTGTCGCTACAGTAGCATCGGCGCAGATAGCCTCTAGCCGGTATTCGGCTTCTACCAGAGGCGTGTTATATTTTCGCTCCAAAAGTGAGAAGATCGGTTCTGTTTCCAGGTTGTCGGCCATGATTTTCCTTCCCAATTCCCTCGGCAGATAAGTCTCGTCGAAAGAGAGCGGCACTGCATCCGCCAGGCGGACGCGCTGGATCCGCACCACCGGCGAGCCTTGGGGTAAGGCGAGCCGACGGGCCACTACCTGATTGGCCGCGACGGTTTGCTGATCGAGCAGCTTGGCAGTGGCATTGCGGCCTAGCGTTTGCATATCTTCGACAAAGCCAGTGAGCTCGGTCAGCTCTTGTGTGATCTTGGGGTGCGTCACGAACGTGCCCTTGCCCCGCCGGATCTCTACTAAACCTCGCTGGACCAAACTTTGAATCGCAGCGCGAATGGTCGTTCGGCTGACCGCGTATTCTTGGACCAAGCTGTCCTCAGAGGGAAGACGGCTGCCGGCAGGCAATGAGCCGTTGGAGATGCGGTCCATGATCACATTCTCAACCTGAGCGTAAAGGGGCACATGAGCACTTGGTGCGGGGTCACCACGTTGTCAAAGGCTTGTAGCTGGAAATTGACCGGCAGCTTACCACCGAACTTGACAATTTTACCGACACCGGCGCCAATCGGCAGTGTCCAACGGTTGTTGCTCGCAGCCAGCCAATTCGCAGTGATAATTGGCGAACTGGCCAGGTACCAGCCATCGGGGAAGTTGTAGTTAATGAAAGGCTGGATCAGCATTTCATTGACATTGTTTTTGCCCCATCCCGCATACGACCATTGGTTATTTGCCAGCGCTCCGATCACCCAGTGCCCCGGCATAGTCAGCAGCACCAGTGCGGGCCCAGCGTCCCACTTACCATTGCCAAGCACCGAGGCAGTAGCGGTTGGAAACGTCATGGTCGGGCCGACACCCCAGATTAGATTAGTTTGCCTGCATTTGCCGGAGAGAGGAACAGGCTGGGATTGATGTCGCCCAGCCCGAACGCACTTGGGATTCCGGAAGCGGGAGATGGCTGGTTAATTATGGGCATAATGGTCCGTGTGATCAGGTTCCAGTCCTTATTCAAAGTGATCGGAATCACAGGCTAAACGTCTAGGACCCACTGTGTGATGTCGTTAGGGCCAATGCCGAAATTAAAATTGTTCTGGAACGGGACGCTGATGAGATTTGCGACAGGATTTTGAGTTTCCTTAGCCAGTTCCTCGGCGCTTTTGGACTCCAGGTCACTCGCCGGCTCAGCCGCGTTTCCGGCGCTAACTATCATGCTAAACAAAACCGCCCAAAGAAGGCAGGAAACGGAAGTCATCCAGAAACCTTTTATTGACACGCTTTTCACAGTAATTCTCTTCTTTTGTCCGATGCAAATAGTCGGACGGCGCAGTAGCACCGCCCGAGAGCACGCGTCGGCTGACGCAATTGGAGATCAGTACGTCCGCACTTGGCCAATGAGCGGAGTCTTCACTGGGGCGGCGGCGCCGTAGATCACGGTGATGCCCGAGCCTCCACCCCAGGTCGAGGTGGGGCGGGCCGGATCGAAGGCCATCACCGCTTGTTGGTCATTCCAGTTGTTCGCGGCCCAGACGTTACCTGCGGGGTCAATCGCCACCTCGGTGATCAACTGGATGCTGCCGCTTTGAAATTGGTGGATGACATCCCCAGCCTTGGTGCCGGCAGGATGACCTTTCGTATCGTCACCTGCCATCAGTATTACGCCACGACCATAGAAGTTGCCGAACCAGACGTCGTCATTGCCATCAATTGAAAGACCCCACGGTACGTTGATCGGCAAACCGCTAAATCCCTCCGGCGTAGGCTGGGTACCGTCGGGACGGGTCATTTGAATGGATCTGTTGCAGATAGGCGCATCCGTCATGCAGCGAGCACGTTATACCATACATGGAAGGGGTCCGTGCCGAAGCTCTCGGGCAGACCAAACTGGCCTTTGATGATCTTGTGAACGAGTTCAACGCCGCTCAGAACACGCCGGGCCTTGAAGAAGCGCTTGAAACCAAGCATTGGAGCCACACGGCTTTTTACCCTCCGGTGATCTTGTTCGACGACGTTGTTCAAGTAGGGACAATTTCGAATCTGGACGGCACCGTCCCAACGGTAATTGAATTCGTTGTTCATACCCATGCGGCGCAAAGCGGCATGGGTGGCCTCGAAGCCATCCAGGGTAATTACTCTCGGCTCGCCGTGGCGCTTGAGAGCTTTGCGGAAGAAAGCCTTGGCGGCGTAACATCACGGGTTCGACTGAGGTAGGATTCGACGGTTTTGCCTTGTTTATCAATAGCGCGGTAGAGGTACATCCATTGACCGCCTATCTTGAGGTAAGTCTCGTCTACCCGCCAGGAATCGCCGACCGGCCGCTCATAGGCTTGCCAACATTTCTCGAACTCCGGTACAAAACGTATGACCCATCGTAGAATCGTGCTCGGGGCGACGCTGACGCCAAGTTCCCGGGCCAACTCAGCCAGATCCCGGTAACTAAGTTTAAAACGCAGGTACCACCGCACGCAGGTAATGATAAAATCGTCAGCAAACCAGCGGCGGCGAAAGAGCGGATGACGCAGTGACTGAGGATGAGCCATGCCGCGAATCTGGATGTCGGACGGAGTCAAGCGCAACAGGTAATTCATCGCGATACCCCACGTACATCGAACGTTAAGTAAATGTGGAAGAGGCACTTGCACCCATCTGCAACAGATCCATAAAGAGTGATACCTGATCGACGGGATTGAGAGTATCACCGCTCGCCAACGGCTTTCTCAGCTCTCTGGGCTTGAGCGTCCTGAGTTGCGCTTGTTCCGCTAAGCCGCAAGTCGTTTAGAGGGCGGCCGCTGAAGGACCGTACTCAGACGAGGGCATGACTCGGCTTGGCCCCCCAATCCCCTCCCAGCCGCGCGGAAATTGCAGCTCGCGCATTCGAATTGTATCTGCGGAGAGGAAAAGCGCCTGGTCATGCGGAAGAGGATTGGCTCGAGACGCGACGGCAGCTTTTTGAACAGTCACAGCATACAGATGTCCACTAGCCTGAGCTTCTCAAGGTCGCCGCGCTTTTTAAGCCAGAATCTGTCGAGATTCTCAGTAACTGGCGGCGGAAGGAACCAGTTTTGGGATTGCCGGGATGCTAGTTCCCGATTGTGACCGCCGGTGCAAACAGTCGGAATCCGACTGGTCATTTCCGAAACAGGAGGCCCAACACGAACCCAGCGCCTAGCGCTATGAGGACAGCTTTGGTCGGATTGTCGCGAGCGTAAGCTTCGCCTTTGGTTTGCCAGGTTTTGGCCTGAGATGTGGCATCTGCCCAGGCACTCTCCGCCGCTGCTCCGAGTTCTTGAGCCTTGCCTTGCGCCGCTTCTCGAAGTTCATCTGTTTTTTGCGCGGCAGCTTGGCGGATATCTTCTGCTTTCGCGCTGATTGCCTCTTTGATATCGCCGCCGGCAGCTCTTAAATGACCTTTGGCGCTCTCTGCCGCTTCCTCGGGATTTCGATGTTGGTTCATAGGTGAATACTATCGCTCCAGCCCAAAATTAGCTACTTCCTTTCGAGGTAGACCGGCATGCAGGCGAGCAAGTTGCCTGAATTCGGCATCTCATCTGGGTCGCTCTAGGTGCGCGAAAAGAAATTTCCCAAGGACTGCTTACTCGAGCAAGTGGTCGAACACGCTTGAAACTCCTCCTACGTTGTTTTTGCGATCGATCTAAGCTACGAAGTGCGCAGCCAGCGCTATTTCGGTCCGGCAGCTGCTTAGGCGGCGTCTGAGTAACCACACGGTTTACGGCGACCCCGAGAGGCGGCGGTTTACATGGGTCCTTATTCGAGGAATGTACGATAAATCTGGGCTCCCCATGAATGCAGTTTACGTTTCTGCCTTTGCCGCGTTGGCCGGATCGTTAATCGGAGGACTGACGACTTTCGCGACAGCAAGGGCTACACAGCGTCAGCAAGCGAATGTACAGTGGCTCTTGCAAGAGAAGACAAGACGGCAAGAAAACTCTACCAGCAATTCATTGAAGAGGCTTCGAAATTGTATGTGGATTCGCTTATGCACGATCAGGTCCCAATTCCATCGCTGGTAAGCCCTTACGCTGCGATGAACAAAATGAAGGTCGTCTCCACCCCGCGCGTCGCCGAAGGGGCAGACAAGATCATTCGAATGATCATCGATGCCTATTTCTTACCGAACAAAACCTTGCCGAGAGCTGCACGCGATGACGGCGAGCGGCGCGCTGGACCCATTCTGCCGTTCTTCGGCCCAGATAGACGGTTATTTTTCGGGAGACGCAAGCTGTATCTTCTTTTCCGCATCAAGCCCGCCGGTTCCTATCGCTACCTCCAAATCGTCCATAGTGTCCGCAAGGGCCAAAAGGTCCGCCAACAGGTGATCGCCACCCTGGGTAGATTAGACCTCTTGGTAGCAAGCGAACAGTTGGAACGGCTCATGCGTTCGGGTCTGCGGCACTGTCAGAAGGCACGGGCTCGGACCATCAATTCCGCAATCACCTTGCTCTATTGGCAAGTTGTCCAGCGGATTGGGCGGCTCCACGAGCAGCCAGCGGAATATGGTGGCAGATTGTTGCGACGCTGTCGCAACAAGTGACCTGAAGTCACTTGGTCGAACTGTTGCCATTGAAAGACCCCCCAGCGGGAATTCCTGTTCTCGTCGATTGGCAGAATTAGTTCCCGATCCGCTGCGCGAGATGCCCATATGGATCATAGACTTCCAGGTAGTCGTTGGGCGACACCGAGAGCCGATCCGGAAACACTACCAGATTCAGACCATCTCTGGGATGTTTTGCAGACCTGTATTTGATCCCCGCAATTGCGCCTGATCGCCAAGCTTCCTGAGCCAACAATTGAGTTGGCGGATTGGATATAGTCACCCACGGACTACTTAATTCCTGCTCGTTGGTGGCGAGCGCAGCGAGCGTTGCAGGATCAGTGAGGTCAAGCACATTGCTGACCAAACCGTCGATGCTAACAATCGCCCATGGTGCTGTCCGTAACACAAGCGGACCTCCAGGCAAAATCACAAGCGCCTGGACTTCGAGGAGAGCTGTGATGGGATCCGATGCCAAGTAAATAGAGTCAAATCCTCCTTTGGGCGTGAACCGTGCTCCATACAGCCTGGCGGCGCCGCCCCAAAGAGGCTGCGGCGGACCACTGAGCCCAGGTGGAGGTCCGAGCAGGTGTCGAAATCCAACGATTCTTGACCAGGGACCGGGAACTTCAACGAGTGTGGCTTCAGATAGCGCACCTGTGAGCTTCTCGCGGGTTAGCATCAGGAAGGCACGCCAGCAAAGGCGTTTTCAAGAATCGTCTGCACGGCGATGGCCTTGTTCTCCAGGATGACCTCAAGCGCAGTCTTGCCGCCCAGCTCAGGGTGCGGCGTGTTAAGCCATACCCGGATAGTATCTTGTCTGCCAAAGAATTCGTGGAGAAGTTCTAACGTACGCTTTACCGGTCGGAGTGCATCCTGCGAGGAGTCAGCTGATGGATTGCGGTGAACAGATCCATACCTTAAGCCGAGCCCATCAGAGAGTCGTTTCAGGGGGATTCCAATGTAATCGGCGACTTTCTGAGCGTCGATACGTCCGTTTTCAGCGTGCAACTCTGAAAGAATTACTCGGAGTCCGCCGGCTCCAAGGATTGATTGAAGTTGTTGTTGCAAACCCGCAATTCGGTTTTGTAATTCGACCAGCTGAGCTTCTTTCTTTTTACCTTCTGGGATTGCCGTCACACGCAAATCTACGACATATCCCGCTTTTATCTATAAAAAGTTCATGGCCTCAAAATCTGCTAAAGCTCTTCAAAGGGTAGGAAACAAAGAGCCCAAGGGCCATCGAGCGATTGACGGGATAAATTTTATTTGTCATTGTCCCTCGTTCTCGCTCTGAGTCTCCATGGGGTCGGTGCCTCTCGTGCAGCCATTCCACGCGGATCCTCTTGTGAGCAAAGCCAACCAGTGCATTTATGAATAATCAAGAGCCCGAGCTGAACCCGGCGCCGACGGAAACCGAATCCGCCAAAACAAATAAATCCGCCCAGACCCATGGGTCAAAAATTCCGGTGGATGAGCGTCCTTCATACCTTAGAAGTCGCCAGATCGCGTTGAAGAAGTTCAGCTCTCAAGATGGGAACGCCAGCTGAGGTTGGCTTGCGAAAAACGCATCTTTGAGCTTTGAGCGACTGGAAATTCGAGAGCAATCGCCCGTGCAAATTCAGACGGCGTCTGATCGCATTTCCCTCTATCCGCGACCCCTGCCCTCATTTTGACCCAGATCGGAGACTCCCGGAAAAAAGTGGCTTTTGACCCTCGTCGAGCGTAGCCAATCCGGCGATTATCCCCAGCCGATGTATCGCGCAATGTAAGGTCCAAAGCGTGCCACACCTCCGCGCGGTGGAGTGTCAACGGATATGTAACCCTGATTACTGACGAAAAAACTGGCCGTCGTCTCAGAGTTAATCAGTTTTGGCCAAAGGTCTTGAACCTCGCTTGGAAAAACCTTCGAAGTCGCGACGGCCAAAAACCTGGGTTCTGCTCCGAAGCACGACGCATGTTTCGCCCAGTATGCCCTCGCTCGGCTCTCTGCCAGCTGAATTGCATTCGGGCTCGGAAAACAAGTGTCAAAAGCGAAATTTCGGCTATCGATTTTCTCGGCGTGGAGTGCCGGAAGTATCGTGAGAGAGAAAGCAAAAAGAAGCGAATAAGTTGGGCTCATAAGGATTGACTATGCATCATCGAGTTATCAGCTGGATGCCATTTTTCACTGCTCTACCACCCGGGTCAATTAGTCGGTAGCAGACCAAGGTTTCTAACATATGCTGCCAGCATCGGGCACCAGCTAATTTGAGCGCCTGCCGCCGCTTCTTCAACGACAATACCCAAATCGATCCGTGCGATCGCATCGATTAATCTGCCGGCTCACTCTCTCGGCTTAGTCAGGCCAGGCGAACAAAATGCGCCAGGGCGCGCTCTTCGACCACAAGGCGGAAGCCAAAGCTATTAAAAGCGTGTCGGGATGCAGGAACTCATCCTTTTTGAACCTTCCCTGATCCTCAAAAGACGCCGATCTCCTGAAACGTATGCCAGCGTCGCTCCGGCGACTCGCGCACTCATTGCCGGGCAGCCAGTAGTGTTGCGATCGCTTCCAAAAAGTTATTCACATCCCGGCTAAGGACGTTGTTTGTGAGCCCAGATGAGGCCCACCAAGAGAGGCGTCTTTCCTTGAAATCGGTCGCTACCGCTGCCATAAGGAACGGCCAAACATGACAAAATCAGAACTTCAAACCGCACTTGCCGCAGCCTCAGTTCCCTCGCGTACAAGGAGACTAAAAAGAACGGCGAATTTGTTCTGCCCGGCTTTGGCAAGCTGCTGAAACAGAAGAGAAAAGCGCGCACGGGTTTCAATCCCAAGACACAACAGAAGATGAGGATCCCAGCCAAGAGCGTTGTCAAATTCCGAGTCGCCAAGGTGGCAAGGACGCGGTTCTGGCAGTTACGAAGTAGTTTGGCGCGGGGTGGAGAATAGCGCCTCTGAGCTTGGTATGGGCGGCTGAAAGCCCGGTTTTCGCATAAAAAGTCGCAAACACGCGCCACATCGGGACGTTGATTGTTCCCGTACATTCCTTTCCGTCTGTAGCATAGCGCGATCGCACCCGCGTAAGTCCGCATCATGACGCCGATTTCTGCGAATGTCATAGCGATCGAGAAACCAGGCTTACACTATCAAGTGATCGTTGAAATCATTCCGAAATATCGCGGCCCTCATTTAACACTCTCGTTCCTGGAGAGATCAAGCAGCACATAGGTTCCCTCAAGGATGGCCGGCTTAACCGGGTTCACAATCAAAAGCCGGCCCTAACATAGGAGATCCGTTTCCGCTTTGGACTCTCTATTGATGGAAGAAGAAGAGAGGGACGAGACCGTCTCGTTTGCCACGGGATCGGTTGCGTGAAAAGCTCACTTTGCGGCTACGGCGTAGCGGAAATTAAGGAAAGATATGGCTTGGTTTCTATTTCCTTTTGGATGTTTTTGACTCCCCTATAGCATCTTAACAGGCGCTAAATCGCCAGCACAGGTGTCCCATCTATGTTGCTGTGCTTCATATCGTGTGGGCCGCGATTCGCATCAGTCAAAGCATAGGCCGTCGTGCGTGGCTGGACGCGGGCTTCAACAGCCTCAGCGAGAAGCGCGCGGAGGTCTTCGCGCGTATTGGCGGTCACGCTAAGCAGTTCACGTTCTTGGTAGAGATGCCGCCCGTAGTCAAGGCTCGGCACGTCACTGAGATGAATGCCAGCAATGGAGCAAACCCCGCCGCGATCGACCGCTTCCAATGTCGGAGGGACGAGCTTGCCGGATGGCGCGAAGAACCGCGCCCGAATACACCTCAATAACGAGCGCGTAATCCGCGCTAGGCTGCGCTTGGGCCGCAGCGCGTTGTCCGATTAGCCCGGAATCAGTAACGCCAGAAAAAGAATTGCTGTGCGCCAGCTGGTCCGCGCGCTCAGGTTTTTCTTCCGGCGCGTCTAAGCAGCTGCACCATTAGTTCCATTTACGGCGGAGAGTCTTAAGGGTATTTCGAAGTATCAAATATTATGAAATTTCCATGTTTCTCTCTCTTAAGTGCAAAGAGTGATCGGGGCACTCCCAAACCCTGCTCGGTTTTCGACGAATCACAACGACGTTTGCTGTTGATTTCGGTCTTTGCGCCGGGTGACCAGCCCCGAATCCTGGCGTTTCCGCTCACGCGCTGGTGAGGTCACTCAACCTGCCCAACTTTCCATCCAAAACCGGGTCGGTGCACGAAACGGAAAGTATTCCGTTAACGGAATACTTTCCGTTTCGTGCAGTGAGCCCCTCGGAAAGCGGCAGCAAGCGCAAGAGCCGCGAGCTCGCCGAGACGGGTCGAGGATTAAAATGAGGGCACCCCCAAGGCTCGCAGAGAGAGCGCAGGCCGTTTAAGCCGTAGACGGTATTCATTCGCTGGAGGCCGCCCATGGGTTTCGAACCACATCTGGCGCTAACACCGAGTGGTGCGAAATCGGCCGGCACAGCGTCTGGCATACTGTGGTCCCGTTGCACGAGCAATCGCTTCTTCCGTTACAGTAGCGCGTTAAATCACGTTTCGGAACAAAATTCCCGCTACTTTCGGCGGTGCGACGGTTCGAGATTAATAGCCGCAAAACTTCAACTTACGAGGCCGTGCGAAAGTGTCTTTGAGCGAACCAGGGAGCATCAGCGGGGCTATGATGCAAGTTCGCTCTCGCCCTCGTGGTGACGCTTACCCCTACAACGCGGGAGCCGACTTTGCCTGTGCGCGACGTCCTCGAGGGCCAACGGCCAACCCGACAGATCGTGCAGATTGTCTTCCTTGGCCTCGCGGCTCAAGCCACTATCGCCCATCACGCGACTTGAGATCGCATCCGCGATCATCGTGAACGTGCGTGATAGCTCGCCGCGATCCAGGATCGTCCCCTCAGTGATCTGATTCGCGAGTTCGCAACGCCGCGTCAGTTGACGCTGGGTCGCGAGCTTCTCGACGTGCATTGACCCAAAGATCGCCTCACAAATCTGCTTAGTCGTGAACGGACCGTCCGCATCGGTGCCGCGGATGTCTTAGCGAGCGCCTGCGCAACGTCTGCGACGTCAGCCCGAACTCGATCCCGGCTCTTTCAATCGACCATCGCAACGCCGCTTTTGGCACGTTCGATTTACTGACGCGGGGCATAAAATGGCAGTATACACATCCGAAAACCGAGAACCTTGCGACTCCTTACGATGCAGCACTGCGCATGTTTCTTATTGACTTCGAATGCGTTCAGGCGTGCAATTTGCATCGTCGTCCAGAAAACCTTTGGTTAAAGGTTATTCTCTCTCCCCGGCGACACGGATGTTGCTGGCGACTCTGAGAAATCCCGAAGTAAATCGCGAAGCGACAACTCATCCTAAAACACCGGAGGAAACAATGAAACTGCGCTCAGTAGTTACCCTCGTAGGATTGGCAATCAGCTTTGCTTTGCCGATTTACGCGCAACAAAGCGACGTGGCGGATCCAGAGACAACCCAGAAGATCGGCGCAATCTTTGCGGCGCTTAATGAGGCACAACAGAACCACGATCCCGCTGCTTATGCCGCTAACTTCACGCGCGACGCGGTTTTTGTCACGCCAACGGGACCAATCATAGGTCGGCAAGCCATTCAGAAATATTATACAGACCTGTGGCAGTGGTGGCACCCCATAGCCTTCGGCGGCAAGTTGGACGGGAATGCTTTCTACATGATAGGTACGGCTGGCAACGAAGCGAGGGCGACTGGAGAATGGATTGAGACTGGGCAAGGCAAGAACGGCGAACTTATCACGATAAAGGGCTATTGGTCAGATATTTATGTTCGTGAGGGCGATGATTGGAAGATCCGGGTGACCGCCTTTAACACAACCCCGGACAGTGTGCTACTCATGAACAAGAATTTTCCACAACAACCGGCCGCAACGCCGCCCCCGACCGCCAGCCCTAGCACCCAATAACATCCTGATTGCCCATTTCAGCACAAGCTAACGTTCCTGGTAAAAAACTAGGAAATCCATCGATCGAAAATCGCGATTAATCGACCCCGATTAAAGTTTAGCACCCAGCCAAAGACTGCGGTCGCAGCGCGCGCGGCCCCGGCCCCGTCGGGGGAGGACCCCTAAATTCTGGGACGAAACAAGTCTCTCGCATTACGCCAAATCTCAACATCACGCGTGACGGGCCGCGTTGCGCGAAAGTCTCGAACCGACGGTGGGTTCGATTTGGTTTCATAGGGGGTATATTTCAAATATACTGTGTATGACCGTCGTGTGGGTTATCGAGAGATCAACGAAAATCGGCCCACGTGGTGTGTTCATCAGCGGATGAACGGAGAGGACAGTTTCCTTGGATCGCAATAGGCGAGTGGCATCGGCGATTACACGGTGAATTCTCCCGGCCCGAAGGAACCCCACTCGCAGCGTTTGTAGAGAAAGTGCGGCGACGCGGACTGCCAGACGGGTGGCAACTGACCGGCCAATCGCTGCTGTCCACCTTGCTGATTTCTTAGCGCCGGAGCCGGCCTGATTGATGTCGATCCCGTGACG